>SMVA01280478.1_pt1 | contig 10903 bp, 6 predicted proteins | sample 2456451 | NCBI WGS metagenome assembly SMVA01 (sample SAMN11095933, study PRJNA526329) | marine sediment metagenome | biome: Marine sediment; feature: Surficial sediment; material: Deep marine sediment; isolation source: Hadal surficial sediment | place: Pacific Ocean | collected 2014-05 | depth 0-1...
AGCGGAGATTCTCGCAAATAAACTCCAACAAATTATTAGTACTATTAGCTAGTAGAAATGGTTATTTTATTTATTATAATCGTGATGGATGAAGTTTATATTTTGAGTTAAATTCTGGAAATCGAGCGCGCTCTTGCGGATTTAGAAGATCCGGAACTACTCCGGCGCGGTCAGCCCGGCGGCATCGAGCGCGCGTGCCTGGCGGCGGGCCAATGCCTCGGCGTCGAAGCCGCCGATCAGGTCGTTGAACTGGCGGTGCCAGTTGATCTCGGCTTTTAGATGCATGAACACCGAGCCGAGCCCGATGGCGGCGCGGTCCATGAGCACAAACTCGCGCGGCGGCTTGACCCCGCCCAGACGACGCAGTTCGACGTGGACCTGGTGCGCGACCCGGGCGCCGTACATTCCGCTGTCGCTCTCCATGATCGGTTGAACCTTGTCTTCGAGCAGCGGCGCATAGAGGAACCGCGCCCAAAGGTCGAGCGCATCCAGGAGCTCGCGGCTCAGATTGGTGAAGCCCCAGCTCTCGTAGGCCGAAACCGCGAGCGCCTCTTCGCCGCGTTCGAGCGCGTGGTAGAGGTCGATCACGCCTTTGACGAATTTGGGCGCAAACACCCGGACGCAGCCGAAGTCGAGCAGGTTGACCGCGCCGTCCTCGCGCACCGTGTAGTTGCCCAGGTGCGGGTCGCCGTGGATCACCCCGGTGCCGTAGAACGGCAGGTACCAGGCGCGAAACATGTTCATGGCGGCGCGGTTGCGCAGCTCCACTTCCCCGGTCGCGGCGGCGAAGTCGAGCAGCGGCCGGCCCTCCAGCCAGGTCATGGTCAGCAGCCGGTCGGTGGAGAGTTCGGGCAACACCTCGGGCACGTGGACGCCCGGCTCGTCCGCCAGCATGGCCCGGAACAGGTCCATGTGGCGCGCCTCGCGCCCGTAGTCGAGCTCTTCGCGCAGGCGCTCGGACAGTTCCTTGTAGATATCGCTGGGGTCGATCGCCCGGTCGTAGCGCCGGTAGATCGCGAACGCCAACTTGAGCTGGCCCAGATCGGCGGCGACAGTGGAGGCCATGTCCGGGTACTGCAGCTTGCAGGCCAGCGCGCGGCCGTCGGGCGCCACCGCGCGGTGGACCTGGCCGAGGGAGGCGGCGGCGGTCGCCTCGTGCTCGAACGACTCGAAACGCGCCTGCCAATCGGCGCCGAGCTCGCCGCGCAGGCGCCGGCGCACGAAAGGCCAGCCCATGGCCGGGGCATTGGACTGAAGCTGGCGCAGCTCCTCGGCGTATTCCGGCGGCAGGGCGTCGGGGATGGTGGCGAGGATTTGGGCGATCTTCATGAGCGGCCCCTTGAGGCCGCCGAGCGCCGCTTTCAGCTCGGCCGAATGGCGCGCCCGGTCGAGGCCGCGGCCGAACACCCGGGCGCCGACGATCCGCGCGGCCACCCCACCGACGCTGCCGCCGACCCGCGCATAGCGCCGAACCCGGCCGCTCAGACGCGACTTCTCGTCGCCGAATTCCGAATCAGACATGACGTGAATTTGGGGCCGGCGGCGCCAGATGTCCAGCGCCGCGCGCGCCAGTGCGCCCCAGACCTACGCCCAGCCCTACGCCCGGACTTACGTCCCTGCCCTACGTCCCTGCCCTATTCCATGCCCTCGAGCTCGTCGATGAAGCCGGAGATGACGCCCAGGCCCTGGGTCCAGAACTCCGGGTCCGAGGCGTCGAGGCCGAAGGGGGCGAGCAGCTCCCGGTGGCGCAGGGTGCCGCCGGCCTTGAGCATGTCCAGATACTTGTCCGCGAAGCCTTCGCGCGCACCCTGATAGACCGCGTAGAGCGAGTTCACCAGGCAGTCGCCGAAGGCGTAGGCGTAGACGTAGAACGGCACGTGGATGAAATGCGGGATGTAGGCCCAGTAATGGCGGTAGTCGCCCTCGAGGCGGATCGCCGGTCCCAGGCTCTCTCCTTGCGTCTCCATCCAGATCTCGCACAGGCGCTCGGGCAGCAGTTCGCCTTCGCGGCGCTCGTCGTGGACCCGGGTCTCGAAACCGTGCATGGCGATCTGGCGGACCACGGTGTTGAGCATGTCCTCGACCTTGGAGGCGAGCATGACCTTGCGCCGCGCCGGCGTGTCCTCGGCCTTGAGCAAGGCCTGGAAGGTCAGCATCTCGCCGAACACCGAGGCGGTTTCGGCGAGGGTCAGGGGCGTGTCCGCCATCAGGTGCCCGCGCGGCGCCGCCAGAACCTGATGGACGCCGTGGCCGAGCTCGTGGGCGAGGGTCATGACGTCGCGGGTGCGGCCCTGGTAGTTGAGCAACAGGTAGGGATGGGCGCTGGGCACGGTCGGATGGGCGAAGGCGCCCGGCGCCTTGCCGGCGCGCACCGGCGCATCGATCCAGGGCCGCTCGAAGAAGCCGCGCCCGACCTCGGCCAAGGGCTCGGAGAAGGCGGCGTAGGCATCGAGCACGGTGGCGCGCGCCTGGTCCCAGGGGATGGCCCGGTCCCGGTCCTCGGGCAGCGGTGCGTTGCGGTCCCAATAGGGCAGTTGTTCGACCCCGAACCACTTGGCCTTGAGACCGTAGTAGCGGTGCGCGAGCCGCGGATAGGCGGCGCGCACGGCGGCGGCCAGCGCCTCGACCACGTCGTCCTCGACCAGGTTCTCCAAGTTGCGCGAGGACACCGGCCGCGCGTAGCCGCGCCAGCCGTCCTCGATCTCCTTGTCCTTGGCGAGGGTGTTGGTGATCAGCGCGAAAGTCCGCTGGTTCTCGCCCAAAATGCGGCCGAGCGACTTGGCCGCCGCCTCGCGTAGCCCGGGATCGCGGTCGGTCATTTTGTTGAGGATCTCGGCGCTGGTCAGGGCCTCGCCGCCGAGCGGAAAGCGCAGCGCCGCCATGGTCTCGTCGAACAGCCGGTTCCAGGCGGCGCGTCCCACGACGTGCTTTTCGTGCAGCAGGCGCTCCAGCTCGTCGCTGAGATCGTGTTCGCGCGAGGCCCTCAGGTCGCGCAGCCAGGGACCGTAGTGGGCCAGCGCCGGCGCGGTCAGTTTCTCCTCGAGCACCGGCTCGTCGAGCCGGTTGAGCTCGAGGGTGAAGAACAGGATCTGGGCCGAGATATCGGTCGTGCGCTCCTGAATACCCTGATAGAAGCGGCCGATTTCGGGATCGCTCATGTCGCCGGCGTAGACCAGCTGGGCGTAGCTGCCGGCCCGGCCGAGGGTTTCCTGGAGCGCCTCGTAGGCCGCGATGGCGGCGCCCAGGGCGGCGCCGTCGAGCCCGGCGAGCGCGCCCTCGTAGCGGCCGCGAAAGGCCTTGGCCTCGGCCGCGCAGCGATCGAGGTCGTCTTTCAGTTCCTGGGATTGCGCGCCCGGATAGAGGTCGCTCAAGTCCCAGGACGGCAGGACGCCCAGATCGTCGTCCCGCGCGGCCGCCGCGTCGCCTTCGTTCGCCATGTTACAGCCCTCCTTGACCGCCAGCGATATAGACGGACATAACTGTTAGGCCAAGGGCCAAGTGCGCACGGGCGGGGTGGCCACGGCCGCCGATCGGGGGACCGAGATCATGGATTACAACCGCTGGCAAAGCCTGCCGGCCATGTTCTTCGAACAGGCCGAGGCGCGCGCGGCGCACAACTTTCTCTGGGCCAAGCGGGAGGGCGCCTACCACCCGACCACCTGGGGCGCGGCGGCGCAGGCGGTCAAAGACCTGTCGCGCGGCCTGCGCGCGCTCGGCCTGGAGCCGGGCGAGCGGATCGTGTTGCTGTCCGAAAACCGGCCCGAATGGCTGATCGCCGACGTCGCGATCATGGCCGCGGGCGGGGTTACGGTGCCGGCCTACACCACCAACACCGTGGCCGACAACAACCACGTGCTGACCCACAGCGGCGCACGCGGCGCCATCGTCTCGACCCGGGCCCTGGCGGAGCGGCTGCTGCCGGCGGCGCTGGAAGCGCCCGACTGCGAGTGGGTGATCTCGATCGAGGAGCTCGATACGGGCCAAAGCGGGCCGGGCCAGAGCGGGCCGACCGCGTTTCACACCTGGGCCGGGATCGAGGCCCGCGGCGCGGCCCAAAGCGACGACGTGGCCGAGTTCGTGGCCCGGGCCACGCGCGGCGACACCGCTTGTTTCATCTATACCTCCGGCACCGGCGGCGTGCCCAAGGGCGTAATTCTCAGCCACGGCGCCATCCTGTGCAACTGCATGGGCTCCTACCACCTGCTCGAAAAGCTCGGCCTGGGTGACGACGTGTTCCTGTCGTTCCTGCCGCTGTCGCACTCCTACGAACACACGGCCGGACAGTTTTTCCCGATCTCGATCGGCGCCGAGATCTATTACGGCGCCGGGATCGACCAATTGCTGACCAACCTGGCCGAGGTTCGGCCGACCATCATGACCGCGGTGCCCCGGCTCTACGAAACCATGTATCAGCGCATCCTGCGCGGGGTAGAGAAACAAGGCGGCCTCAAGGCGCGGCTGTTCCATCTGGCCCTCGATCTGGGCCGCAAGCGTTACGCCGACCCGGCCAGCCTCAATCCCTGGGAGCGGGTGTTGGACCGCCTCACCGACCGGCTGGTGCGCGACAAGATACGGGCGCGCTTCGGCGGCCGCCTCAAGGCGATGGTTTCCGGCGGTGCCGCATTGAATCCGGACATCGGCATCTTCTTCGACGCGCTCGGCCTCTGCGTGCTCCAGGGTTACGGCCAGACCGAGGCGGCGCCGGTGATCTCCGCCAATCCACCCGGCCGGATCAAGATGCACACCGTGGGCCCGCCGCTGGAGGGGGTCGAGATCAGGATCGCGGAGGATGGCGAGATCCTGGTGCGCGGCGAACTGCTGATGGACGGCTACTGGCGCAACGAGGCGGCGAGCGCCGAGGCGCTGAAGGACGGTTGGCTCCACACCGGCGACATCGGCGACCTCGACGAGGATGGCTTCTTGCGCATCACCGACCGAAAAAAGGACATTATCGTGCTGTCCGGCGGCGACAACGTCTCGCCGGCGCGGGTCGAGGGCTTCCTGTCGATGGAGGCCGAGATCCATCAAGCCATGGTATGCGGCGACAAGCGCCCGCACCTGGTCGCGATCCTGGTGCCCGACGAGACATTCCTGGCCAAATTCGCCCGCGAGCACGGCAGGGACCCGGCCCTAGCGGCGCTCGCCGATGACCCGGACCTGCGGGCCGCGCTCTCGGCGGCGTTGGAGCGGGTCAACCAAGCGCTCTCGCCGCTCGAGCGGGTGCGCCGCTTCACCCTGGCGCGCGAGCCGTTCACGGTCGAAAACGAAATGATGACCCCGACCCTCAAGATTCGGCGCCACGCGATCCGGGCCGTCTATGAAGCGGAGATCGAAAAACTGTATTGAAACGAAAATAAAACCGGATCGATTGGCACCGATTCGGCACCGCAAGCGAACGATTGCATACGCCCGCACCCCCTTCCCCATGGGATTCTTGCGTATTCCGCCCGGCCCCCGCGCCGATGATTGCCGGGGCGGCTCCCAAAGGTTAAAATCTACCCAACGAGTCTCCGATTCCGCCCCCTTGGAGCGCCGCCGAGATGCCGCTTGCCACCGTCCGCCTCGACGACAAGTACGCGCTCGAAACCGGCCGCGTTTTTCTGACCGGCACCCAGGCGCTGGTGCGCCTGCCGATCGTGCAACGCCAACGCGACGCGGCGGCCGGGCTCAACACCGGCTGTTTCATCTCCGGATACCGCGGCTCGCCGCTGGGCGGGCTCGATCAGCAGCTCTGGCAGGCGCGGCCGTTCCTGGAGCGCAACCACATCCATTTCCGCCCCGGCGTTAACGAGGACCTGGCCGCGACCGCGATCTGGGGCAGCCAGCAAGGCGACATCTTCGGCGACAGCGACTACGACGGCGCCTTCGCCATGTGGTACGCCAAGGGCCCGGGCGTCGACCGCTCCGGCGATGTCTTGCGCCACGGCAATGCCGCCGGTTCGTCAAAGCACGGCGGTGTGCTGCTATTGGCCGGCGACGACCATACGGCCAAGTCCTCGACCACCGCGCATCAGTGCGAATACACCTTCATGGACGCCATGATCCCGGTGCTCAATCCGGCCGGCGTGCAGGAGTTCCTCGATCTGGGCCTCTACGGCTGGGCGATGAGCCGCTATTCCGGTTGCTGGATCGGCTTCAAGACCATCGCCGAGACCGTCGATAGTTCGGCCAGCGTCCACGTCGATCCGCAGCGGGTCGAGATCGTCATGCCGGAGGATTTCGAGATGCCGCCGGGCGGACTTAACATCCGCTGGCCGGACCAGCCGCTCGAGCAGGAGGAGCGGCTGCACCGCTACAAGATCCACGCCGCGCTCGCCTTCGCTCACGCCAACAAGCTCGACAAAGTGGTCGTCGATTCGCCCCGCCGCCGCTTCGGCATCGTCACCGCCGGCAAGTCCTACCTCGACGTGCGCCAGGCGCTCGAGGACCTGGGCATCGACGATGCCATGGCCGCCGAGATCGGACTCTCGGTCTACAAGGTCGCCATGACCTGGCCGCTGGAGCGCACCGGCCTGCGCGCCTTCGCCGAGGGCCTCGAGGAGATCCTCGTGGTCGAAGAGAAGCGCGCGGTGATGGAGAACCAGATCAAGGAGCAGCTCTACAACTGGCGTGCCGACGTGCGGCCGCGGGTGATCGGCAAGTACGACGAGAGCGGCGAGTGGATCCTGCCCTCGATCAACGAGCTGACCCCGGCCGGCATCGCCCGGGTCATCGCCAAGCGCATCGCGCGCTTCCACTCCAACGAACAGGTCGAACAGCGGTTGCGCTTCCTGGTCGAAAAGGAAGAGGCCCTGGTGGGCGCCGGCACCGCCAAGCTTCAGCGCATCCCCTATTTCTGCTCCGGCTGCCCGCACAACACCTCGACCAAGGTGCCCGAGGGCAGCCGCGCGCTGGCCGGCATCGGCTGTCATTACATGGCGCTGTGGATGGATCGCGACACCGCGACCTTCACCCAGATGGGCGGCGAGGGCGTGCCTTGGATCGGCCAGACGCCGTTCAGCAATACCGAACACGTCTTCGTCAACCTGGGCGATGGGACCTACTTCCACTCCGGCATCATGGCGGTGCGCGCCTGCGTCGCGGCGGAGGTCAACATCACCTTCAAGGTGCTCTACAACGACGCCGTCGCCATGACCGGTGGCCAGCCCATGGACGGGCCGCTCGACCCGGCGATGATCACGCGTCAGCTCCACGCGGAAGGCGTCGGCAAGATCGTCGTGGTCAGCGACGAGCCGCACAAATATCCGATCGGCACCGATTGGGCGCCCGGGGTCGAACGGCACCATCGCGACCAGCTGAACCGGGTGCAAAAAACCCTGCGCCAAATCCCCGGGGTGACCGCGCTGGTCTACGACCAGACCTGCGCCGCCGAGAAACGGCGCCGGCGCAAACGCGGCCGCTACCCCGATCCGGCCAAGCGGGCGTTCATCAACGACCTGGTCTGCGAAGGCTGCGGCGACTGCTCGCTCGCCTCCAACTGCCTCTCCGTCGCCCCCCTGGAGACCGAGTTCGGCCGCAAGCGCGTCATCGACCAGTCGTCCTGCAACAAGGACTTCTCTTGCGTCGACGGTTTCTGCCCCAGCTTCGTGACCGTGCACGGCGGCAGCTTGCGCCGGCCCGATGCCGGCCGTGTCGGTACATCCGACGCACAAATACCTTGGGAGGCCCTGCCCGAGCCAACGCTGCCCGCCCTCGACGATCCCTACGGCATCCTGGTGACCGGGGTCGGCGGCACCGGCGTGGTCACCATCGGCGCGCTCCTCGGCATGGCGGCCCATATCGAAGGCAAGGGCTGCTCGGTGCTCGACATGGCCGGCCTGGCCCAGAAGGGCGGCGCGGTGGTCAGCCACGTGCGCCTGGCGCCGACGCCCGAGGACATCCACGCCGTGCGCATCTCCGCCGGCGGGGCGCGCCTGGTGCTGGGCTGCGACCTGGTGGTGGCGGCCGACTTCGAGACCCTGGCCAAGATGCAGGCGGGCGCCAGCCACGCCATCATCAACAGCCACGAGACCGTGACCGGCGACTTCACCCGCGATCCGGACCTGGAGTTCCCCGGCCAACAGATGCACGATTTGATCGCCGCGGCGGTCGGGCCCGAGCACGCCGAATTCCTCGATGCCACGCGCCTGGCCACGGCGCTGCTCGGCAATTCGATCGCGACCAACCTGTTCATGGTCGGCTACGCCTGGCAGCGCGGCCTGATCCCGCTATCCCTGGACGCCATCGAAGGCGCCATCGAACTCAACGGGGTCGCGGTCGAAGCCAACAAGGAGGCGCTGGTCTGGGGCCGCCGCGCGGCGCACGACCTGGCCGCCGTCGAGGCCCTGGCCAAGCCGCGCGAGGAGCCGCCCAGCCTCCACCTCTCCGCCGATCTCGACGAGTTGGTGGCGCGCCGCGTGGATTTCCTCACCGGCTACCAGGACGCCGCCTACGCGGCCCGCTATCGGGCGCTGGTGGATCGCGCGCGCGCGGCCGAGACGGCGCGCGCGCCGGGCATGACCGGACTCGCCGAGGCGGTCGCGCGCTATTATTTCAAACTTCTCGCCTACAAGGACGAGTACGAAGTCGCGCGGCTGTTCGCGGCGCCGGAGTTCGCCGCCAAGCTGCGCGCGCAATTCGAGGGCGACTACAAGCTTCGTTTCCACTTGGCGCCGCCCTTGGGCAGCCGCCGCGATCCGGACAGCGGCCATCTGATCAAGCGTGAGTTCGGTGCCTGGATGCTGCCGGTCATGAAAGTCCTCGCGCGCCTGCGCGGCCTGCGCGGCACCGCCTTCGACCCCTTCGGCCGCACGCCCGAGCGCCGGCGCGAACGCCAGCTGATCGCCGACTACGAAACCCTGATGGACGAAGTGCTGGCCGGGCTCGACGCCGAAAGCCACGCGCTCGCGATCGGGCTGGCCTCGGTGCCCGAAGGCATCCGCGGCTACGGCCACGTCAAGGAACGCCACCTCAAGGTCGCCGAGGCGCACCAAAAACAACTGCTCCAAGCCTTCCGCAACCCCGAATCCCGCAAGACCGCCGCGGAGTAGCGGCTCTTTAGGAAACGCCGCGGCCCATGGCGCCTCGTAAGCTGGTCATCTTCGACGTCGACGGCACCTTGGTGGGGTCCTACAGGCTGGAAGGCGATTGTTTCGTCGCGGCCTTCGACGATGCGCTCGGCATTACCGGCATCGACCGCGACTGGGCGCGCTACGACCACGTCACCGACCCGGGCATCGCGGCCCAGATCATCCGCGCGCGCAAGGGCCGCGAGCCGCGCGCCGACGAGCTCGCCCGTCTGCAGGCGGCGTTTCACGTCCGGCTCGCCGAGGCCGCCGGCCGCGACGGCGCCTTTGCCGCGATCCACGGTGCCGCCGGACTGATCGCCGCGTTGCGCGCGCGGGCCGGCTGGGCCCTGGCGCTCGCCACCGGCGCCTGGCGCGAGGCGGCGCTGTTCAAGATCGGCCGCTCGGGTCTGGACGTTTACGGCCTGCCGGCCGCCTACGGCGAGGACGGCCCCTCGCGCCAAGGCATCGTGAGCGCCGCCATCGCCCGGGCGAAAGAGCATGCCGGCGTGGACGAGTTCGGACACATTGTCTGCGTCGGCGACGGCGTCTGGGATGTGCAAACCGCGACTAGCCTGGGCCTGCCCTGCATCGGCATCGGAACCGGCGAGCAAGCCGCGCGGCTCGCCACTGCGGGGGCCGCCCAGGTGGTTGCCGACTACACCGACCTGGAGGCCATCCTCAACGCCCTTGAGGATGCCGCCGCCGCCGTGTCAGGCTGAGGCGACGACACAACCGGCCCGTTGGAGGATACAGTGATGACCGAACCAGTTGCGGTGGTGGTGGGCGTTGGGCCGGGATTGGGCTCGGCGGTGGCGCGGCGTTTCGCGGCCGCCGGATTCAAGGTCGCGGTGGCGCGGCGCCGGCCCGCGGAATCGGCCGGTCTGGCCGAGGAGATCGGCGGCAGGACCTACGCCTGCGACGCCACCGAGCAGGATTCCGTCGAAGCAATGTTCGCGGCCATCGACAAGGAACTGGGCGGTCCCCAAGTCGTGGTCTACAACGCCGGCGCCTACAAACCCGGCGGGATTTTGGACATCGAGGCGGCGGACTTCGAGCGCTGCTGGCGCATCGGCTGCCTGGGCGGCTTCCACGTCGGCCAAGCCGCGGCGAAGCGCATGGTCGAGGCCGGCGCGGGCACGATCATCTTCACCGGCGCCACCGCGTCGCTGCGCGGCTCGGCCAAGTTCGCCAACCTGGCGGTGCCCAAGTTCGGCCTGCGCGCGCTCGCCCAGTCGATGGCCCGCGACCTGGGGCCCCGGGGCGTGCACGTGGCCCATACCATCATCGACGGCCAGATCGCCGGCGAGCGGGCCGGCTACCGGGTCGAGGATCGCGGCGCGGATGCGGTGCTGGCGCCCGACGCCATCGCCGAAGCCTACTACCAGCTCCACGTCCAACCGCGCAGCGCCTGGACCCAGGAGTTGGATCTCAGGCCGTGCATGGAGACGTTTTAGGGGGACCCCTCAGGTTGTCAGGGTCGGGTGACTCGACCTTCCAGGGAAACTGGACCCTCGCGTCAAGCGCGAGGGTGACAGGGGGGTGGCGCGTCAAGCGCGAGGGTGACAATGGGGGCCGAGGTGAGAGGTTGAGGCTGAGCCCGCGCCCTACCCGGCCAGCCCCAGCGCCGCCTTGTAGAGGTCGAGCAGGGCCTCCTGCTCGGCGCGGTCGGAGCTTTCCATCTTCCGGAGCCGGACGATCTGGCGCATGGTTTTCACGTCGAAGCCGTCGCCCTTGGCCTCGGCGTAAACCTCGCGGGCGTCGGCGGCCAGTGCCGCCTTTTCCTCTTCCAGGCGTTCGATCCGTTCGATGAAGGAACGCAGGCGCTTGGCCGCGATGCCGCCGCCGTCGGTCATGGA
>SMVA01043111.1_pt1 | contig 10902 bp, 8 predicted proteins | sample 2456451 | NCBI WGS metagenome assembly SMVA01 (sample SAMN11095933, study PRJNA526329) | marine sediment metagenome | biome: Marine sediment; feature: Surficial sediment; material: Deep marine sediment; isolation source: Hadal surficial sediment | place: Pacific Ocean | collected 2014-05 | depth 0-1...
AGTTATTCGCTTGCTCCGGGCGCGTCGATCTATTCGGAGATCGATTTCATCGACGAAGACAACGACGGGACAGACAACGATGGCACCGTCTATATGATCGGTACCAAGGTTTCGTTCTAACTCGAACGGACTTCACTTCTTGGGGGGCAGCGGCATGGCCGTTGCCCCCTTCTCTTTTCTGGTCTAAGACTCCGGCGCCTACGCTGTAATATCAAAGGTTCAGGCGGAGCCCGCAATGATTGCCATCCTGTCGCGAGTCCTGGGATTCCTGCTCCTCGTAGGCGTCCTTGCGGCCTGTTCTGGCGAGAATGTTGAGCCAGGCGAGGATTACCAGTACAGCCACCAGCAACAGAGCATGAGATCGACGGGTCTCGTCACCGGCGATACGATCTACCTGTTCGGCGGACCCGACAAGAAGGCGCCCGAGGGCGGCAGCGGCATCGGGGTCAACAGCTTCCTGTGGCGCGCCTCGCTCGATACCATGTCCTTCATGCCGCTGGTCTCCGCCGACCCCTTCGGCGGGGTGATCATCACCGACTGGTTCGCGCCGCCGGAGGTCCCGGGTGAGCGCTTCAAGGTCACGGTATATATTCTGGGCCGGGACCTGCGTGCCGATGGCGTCCGGGCTTCGGTGTTCCGCCAGCGCCGGGACGATGGCGGCGATTGGATCGATGCCACGATCGAGGAACGAACCCAGGTCGAACTCGAGGACGCCATTCTCACCCGAGCCCGCCAGCTGCGCGTCGCGGGCCTGCAGTAAGCCGGGTTGGCCCGATCCAAAATGGCCCGGCGCCTGCGGTGCGGGGTCTCGCGCGGCGCGGCAATAGCTCCCACCACCCCGCTTCGGGACACAGCCTCACAGATCAGCACATGAGCCGCTACAACGTTAAGGAAACCGAGGCCAAGTGGCAGGCGGCCTGGGAGGCGGCCGGGAGCTTTGCCGTCGAGGACGCGCCCCCCGCGGACCGGCCGAAATACTATGTGCTCGAGATGTTCCCCTACCCTTCCGGGCGCATCCACATGGGCCACGTGCGCAATTACACCATCGGCGACGTGATCGCCCGCTACAAGCGCGCCCGCGGCTTCAACGTGCTCCACCCCATGGGCTGGGACGCCTTCGGCCTGCCGGCCGAGAACGCGGCCATGTCCAAGGGTGTGCATCCCGGCGACTGGACCTACGAGAACATCGCCGCGATGCGCGGCCAGCTCAAAGGCATGGGTCTCGCGATCGACTGGAGCCGGGAGATCGCGACCTGCCACCCCGAGTATTATCGCCACGAACAGAAGATGTTTCTCGATTTGTTGCGGGAAGACCTGGCCTACCGTAAAGAAGCCTGGGTCAACTGGGACCCGGTCGATCAGACCGTGCTGGCCAACGAGCAGGTGATCGACGGCCGCGGCTGGCGCTCGGGCGCTGTCGTCGAGCAGCGCAAACTGGCCCAGTGGTGTTTCCGTATCACCGCCTTTGCCGAGGAACTCCTGGCCGGTCTCGACGGCCTCGACCGTTGGCCCGAAAAGGTCCGCCTGATGCAGTCCAATTGGATCGGGCGCTCCGAAGGCGCGCAGGTGTCGTTCCCGCTACGGGGCCAGCCGGCCGGAACCGGGGACAAATTGGAGGTCTTCACGACCCGCCCGGATACCCTGTTCGGCGCCTCGTTCTGTGCGCTCTCGCCCAATCATCCGCTGAGCGGCGCGCTCGCCCAAGAGAACCCCGAGATCGCCGCCTTCATCGCCGAATGCAACAAGATGGGCACCAGCGAGGCGGCCATCGAGACGGCCGAGAAACGGGGTGTTTTGACCTCGATTACCGCACGAAATCCCTTCGTCGAGAGCCAGGAGTTGCCGGTCTACATCGCCAACTTCGTGCTCATGGCGTACGGCAGCGGCGCGATCTTCGGCTGCCCGGCGCACGACCAGCGCGACCTGGATTTTGCCCGCAAGTACGGTCTTGAAGTGCGGCCCGTGGTGCTGCCGCCGGATGCGGACGCGGGTAGCTTCGAGATCGGCGCCGAAGCCTATCTCGGTCCGGGCACGGCCTATAACTCGGAATTTCTCGACGGCCTCGATGTTGCGGCGGCCAAGCGGGCGGCGATCGCGCGGCTCGAGGCGCAGGGCGCGGGGACGGGCACGGTGCAGTACCGCCTGCGCGATTGGGGCGTTTCGCGCCAGCGCTATTGGGGCTGCCCGATCCCGGTGGTGCACTGTTCATCCTGTGGCATCGTGCCTGTGCCCGAATGTGAGCTCCCGGTGACCCTGCCCCGGGACATCGATGTTTCGGCCGCGGGCAACGCCTTGGAGCGGCATCCGAGCTGGAAACACGTCGATTGCCCGTCCTGCGGCGCGGCCGCCGAGCGCGAGACCGACACCTTCGACACCTTCGTCGAGTCGTCGTGGTACTTCGCGCGCTTCTGCAGCCCCCGCGCCGATGACGCCATGACCCGCCAGGCGGTCGACTACTGGCTGCCGGTGGATCAGTACATCGGCGGTGTCGAGCATGCGGTGCTGCACCTGCTCTATTCGCGTTTCTTCATTCGCGCGCTTAAACGCTGCGGATACCTGGGTCTCGAGGAGCCCTTCGCCGGGCTTTTCACTCAAGGCATGGTTTGCCATGAGACCTACCAAGACCCGGACGGCGGCTGGCTGTCGCCGGATCAGGTCGAAACCGGCCCGGACGGCGCATTCGTCACCGCCGATGGCCGGCCGGTTACCGTCGGCCGCTCCGAAAAAATGAGCAAATCCAAGAACAACACCGTAGACCCGGCACGCATTATCGAAACCTTTGGTGCGGACACGGCGCGCTGGTTCATGCTCTCGGACAGCCCGCCGGACCGCGACCTGGAGTGGACCGCCGCTGGAGTCGAAGGCGCCTACCGGTTCCTGCAACGGCTCTGGCGCCAAGTCACCGATGCGGCCGGAACGCTGCCGCCTCCGGGCGCCGCTCTGGACGGGGCGGGACTGGAGCTACGCCAGGCGGCGCACAAAACCATCCAAGCGGTCACCGAGGACATCGAGCGGTTCAGATTCAACCGCGCGGTCGCGCGCATATATGAGCTGAGCAACGCTATCTCGAGCACCGTCTCGGCTGCGGGCGCGGCCGGCGGCGGGACTGGACCGGCCCTGCGCGAGTGCCTCGAGATCCTGGTCCGTTTGATCGGGCCCATGATGCCCCACCTTGCTGAGGAACTCTGGGGACGCTTGGGCGGCGAAGGAATGCTGGTCGATCAGCCCTGGCCCGAGGCCGATCCAGCCCTTACCATCGAAAATTCGGTGACCGTGGCGGTGCAGGTTAACGGCAAGCTGCGCGGCACCATCGAGTTGCCGCGCGATGCCGCCGAAGACGCGGCCGAGCAGGCCGCCCTGGCCGAACCCGGGGTGCAACGGGCCATGGCCGGGAAGCCGCCGCGCAAGGTTATCGTGGTCAGAAACCGGATCGTCAATGTGGTGGTCTAAGCAAGATCGAGATGTGTCGCTCAAGGGACCGACCGCCGCCCTCCTGATCGGCATCGCGCTCGCCCAATCGGCCTGCGGTTTTACCCCCCTCTATGGGGGCGCCGACAGCCAAGCGATATCGCCGGTCGATCACTTGGCGGCCGTCCGAATTTCACCCCTGCCCGACCGCATCGGGCAGCAGATGCATAACCTGTTGCGCGACCGGCTGAATCCGATCGGACAACCTTCCAAACCCGACTATGAACTCGATCTTCGGATTTTAGAGTCCCGGCGGGAGCTGGGCATCCGCAAGGACGAGACCGCAACCCGCGCGAACCTGAACCTTGCCGTAAAGTTTACCTTGAAATCCACCCACACCGGCAAGACTTTGTACAGCGATCGGGTCAGTTCCGTGAGTAGTTACAACATCTTGACCAGCCCTTTCGCGACCGGTTTTTCGGAGGCCGATGCCCGGCGCCGTGCGCTGCGCGAGATCGCCGACGGAATCCGAACCCGCTTGGGGATATATTTCTCGACCGTGCAGGGCCGCGCATCGTGAACCCCGGTCCCTCCGGTTCCCCCAAAGGCCTGCGGTGTCGCGAAAGCAAGGGCGCACAAGGGAGCTTGCAGCCGGTCGCGGTTCGGCGATGAAGATTTCCACGCGGGAGTCGGAGGCGTTCATCAAGTCCCCCGACCCGGCGGTGCGCGCGGTTCTGGTCTACGGACCCGATGCCGGATTGGTGCGCGAGCGGGTGGAGGCCTTGGTCGAAGCGGCGGCCGGGGATCTCGCCGATCCGTTTCGAGTTGCCGATTTTACCGCCAAGGAACTGTTGGACGATCCGGCGCGGCTGGCCGACGAAGCAGCGGCGCTGTCACTCACCGGCGGACGCCGGGCGGTTCGGCTGCGTCAGGCCGACGATAATGTCGCGCCGCTGTTTCGGGAGTTCCTGGCGTCTGCCGCCGGCGACACCTTGGCCGGCGACACCATAATCGTCGTCGAAGCCGGCGATTTGGCGGCCCGTTCGGCCCTGCGCAAGGCCTTCGAAAGCGCCAAGGCCGGAGCCGCGCTGGCGTGTTACCGGGACGACCCACGCAGCCTGGGCGCCGTGATCCGCGAAACCCTGCGCGAATTCGGCCACCAGGCGACGCCGGACGCGCTCGCCTACCTGAGCGCCCATCTCGGCGTTGACCGACAATTGAGCCGGCGCGAACTGGAGAAGCTGGCGCTCTACAAGGGGACCGAGCCAGGCCCCATCGAACTCGCCGATGCCCAGGCCTGTGTCGGAGACAGCGCGGCGCTGTCGCTGGACGATCTCGCCTACGCCGTGGCCGGGGGGGCGGCGGGCGAGGCCGAGCGCGCCTTGGCGCGCAGCCTGCAGGAGGGGGTCCAAGCGGTCGGCGCCTTGCGCGCGGTCTCGCGCCATTTTCAACGGCTGCATCTGGTGGCGGGCCTGGTCGATGGCGGCCTGCCTCTCGACGATGCGGTGAAACGCCTGCGTCCGCCGTTATTCTGGAAAGTGGCGCCGGCGTTTCGGACCCAGGCGGCGGGCTGGACCCTGAAAACCCTGGCCAGAGCGCTGGGCCGGCTACTCGATGCCGAGTCCGACTGCAAGCGCAGCGGCGCGCCCGAGGCCACGATCTGCTCCCGCGCCCTGCTAGAGGTCGCGGTCAACGCGCCCTCGCGCCGCCGGCGCCGGGCCAGCTAGCGATTGCGGCTATTCCTGAACTCGGTTTATCTAATTGAATTAATGCAGAAAAACCAATCGTTCCGGGTGCGGCGGCGATCGGGGTGCCCTATACCACCTCGGGCGGTGGGGCGTGGTTGAGGCGGCGCAGGACCTCGTCGAGTTGCTCCAGGGTCTGATAGTGGACCGTGAGCGCGCCGCCGTTGCCGAGGATATCGATGGTTACTTTGAGACCGAGCAGTGTGGTCAGGTCGCGCTCCAGGGCGAGGGTGTCCGGATCCTTGACAGTCTTGCGGGCATTTCGGCCAGCCCCGGCGCCGGGTTCGGCCCGAACCGGACCGAACTTCCGAACAAGATGTTCGGTTTGACGCACATTGAGGCCGCGGCCGATCACTTTCTTGGCCAGGGTCTCGGGCGCCTCCGCGCCGAGCAGCGCCCGGGCGTGCCCGGCGCTGAGTTCGCCGTGGAGCACCATATCTTTGACCGCTTCGGGTAAGCCGAGCAGGCGCAAGGTGTTGGCGATGTGGCTGCGGCTCTTGCCGACGGACTTGGCCAACGCCTCCTGGGTATGATGGAACTCGTCCATCAAGCGGCGGTAACCCTCGGCCTCTTCGATCGCCGAGAGATCCTCGCGCTGCACGTTCTCCACAATGGCGGCCTCAAGGGCCTGCCGATCCGAGAGCTCGCGAATGACCACCGGAACTTCGTGCAGGCGCGCCATTTGCGCCGCGCGCCAGCGCCGCTCGCCGGCGACGATTTCGAGCATATCCGGTTGGTCCGGACGGCGCCGCACCAGGATCGGCATGAGTATGCCGTTGGACGCAATCGACTCGGACAGCGCCCGCATGGCTTCGGGCTCGAATTCGCGGCGCGGCTGGAAGGGATTGGGCCGCAACTGCGCAATCGCGACGGTCTTGGCGGTGCGGACTTGGTCGAGGGCGGCATAGTCCTCACTGTCCTCGCCGAACAAGGCGGCGAGGCCCCGGCCCAGGTTGGTGCGCTTGTCCGGCTCTCCGCCCGGCGGCGATTCGGCCATATCCAGGGCCCTTTCTTCGATCACCCAGCCCGATCCTCAAAGTTCCCGGCCGGCTCCCCCAGGGGCGCCAAGCCTCCGAGGACACCAGGGTCGGCGCCTGGTTGTCCGGGTCCCGCTTGCTCCCGCCGCAGCACTTCACGGGCCAGGCTGATATAGGCCTGGGAACCGGCGCAGCGAAAGTCGTAGAGCAACACCGGCTTGCCATGGGACGGCGCCTCCGAGACCCGGACGTTGCGGGGGATCACCGTATCGTAAACCGCCGCACCCATGTAGGCACGCACGTCCCTGGCCACCATGTCGCAGAGATTGTTCCGGCGGTCGTACATGGTCAGCACGATGCCCTGGATCTCCAGGCCCGGATTGAAGTTGCGTTTGACTCGTTGAATCGTGCGCACCAAATTCGACAGCCCCTCCAGGGCGTAAAATTCCGCCTGCAGCGGCACCAAAACGGCGTCCGCCGCGACCAGGGCGTTCAAGGTCAGCAAACCGAGCGCCGGCGGGCAATCTATCAAGATGAAGTCGAAGTCGGATCGTATAGCCCCAATCTGTAGGGCCAGTCGCCGCTCGCGCTGCGGCATGTTAATGAGCTCGATCTCGGCGCCGGAGAGATTCACGTCCGACGGCACCACCGACATGCCCGGCACCATGCTGGGCACCGCGGCTTCGGCGAGGCGCGCGCTGCCGAGCAACACGTGGTAACTGTTGCGGCTGCGGCCCGCGCCGCTGACCCCGAGACCGGTGCTGGCGTTGCCCTGGGGATCCAGATCGATCAATAGGACCCGTTTCTTGCAGGCCGCCAGGGCCGTCGCCAGGTTGACCGCGGTGGTGGTCTTGCCAACTCCGCCCTTCTGGTTGGCAATTGCAAACACACGGGCCGCAATCACACGGGCGGAATTTTCGGTTTTGAGGATCGAATCCTCACTATGTTGAGATATCACGGCGGTTCATCCCCAAGGCATGGTAGTTGTACACGTACAATCTTGGCTATTTCATCCGTGCAGCTCGGTAAGAGACTTGCTTGTATCTTCCACTTTTTCCGGGCTTCGGTCAATTCCCCATCGGCATTTCGGCCCTTGAGGAATAGTCCAATAGGCGGCGGCGCGCCAGCTTGGTGTGGTCGAAGAAACGGCGCCGCGTAGCCGAGCAGGCGGGGCAGGGGCGCGCAGGCCCGCGCGGTGACCGCATCGACCGGAAAGGCCGCGAGATTTTCGATGCGCTCCACGTGCAGGGTGACCGGGGATTCGACGATTCGGGCCGCTTCGCGCAAAAATGCCGCCTTTTTCTCGTCGGCCTCAACCAAGTGGACGTCGATGCCGCCCTCGGCCGCGCCCAGGATGGCCAGCACCAAGCCGGGGAATCCGGCGCCACTGCCCAGGTCCAAGACCCGGCACGGCCGGCCTTGTGGAGATGGCAGCAAGGGCCAAAGCTGAGCGGAATCCAGCATATGCCGGCGCCACAGGTCGACCAGGGTGCCGCGCGCGACCAAGTTGATCGCCCGATTCCATTTCTCGAGCAGCGCCGCATAGCGTTCCAGCCGAGTCAATGTTTCACGTGAAACATTGGTCGCCGCGCGGAACGACTCCGCGGAGAGGGGGGGCTGTTTCGGGGGCGGCGCCGGGGCCACCATCCGGCCGCCGTCAGGCCGCGTTGCCGGCGCCGGCCCGGACTTGGCCGAGTCTGCGCCCGGCGCCGCGTTTGACGTAGCGGAGCAGGGCGATCAACGCCGCCGGGGTCACGCCAGGCAGCCGCGCCGCCGCGCCAAGGGTCGCGGGCCGGCTCGCCGCCAGGGCCTCGCGCGCTTCGTGAGACAGACTCGGAATGGCGCCGTAGTCGAGTGCCGGCGACAGCGCCAAAGCCTCGTCCCGGCGAAAAGCCGCCAGATCGGCCTCCTGCCGTTCCAGGTAGGCGGCGTAACGGCCGTCGATTTCGATCTGCTCTGTCACAACTGGATCGAGCGCCGCCAACTGCGGCCAGAGAGCCGCGAGTCCCCGCAAGTTCAACTCCGGATATCGCAGCAAATCCATAACGTTCCGCCGCTGGCCATCGTGCCGGACCGAGATCCCTTTGACGGCCAATTCGTTGGGCGTGGCGCTCAAGCTACGACACAAGGTGCGACCGGCGTCGAGACTCGCCGCCTTGGTCCGGTAGGCCCGCTCACGCAAAGCGGAGACGCAGCCAATTTCAATGCCGGCCTCGGTCAAGCGCTGGTCGGCATTGTCAGCCCGCAGGCGCAGGCGATACTCGGCGCGGCTGGTGAACATCCGATAGGGCTCGGTCACGCCCCGGGTCACCAGATCATCGATCATGACGCCGATATAGGCCTGAGCCCGATCGAGGACAAAATCCCCGGCCGCACCGCCAGCAACCCGCGCGGCGTTGATACCCGCCATCAATCCCTGGGCCGCGGCTTCCTCGTAGCCGGTGGTCCCATTGATCTGGCCGGCCAGGAACAGGCCTGGCGCCCGCAGGGTCTCCAGGCTGGGCGCGAGCTCGCGCGGGTCCACGTGATCGTACTCGATGGCGTAGCCCGGTTGCAGCATCACCGCCCGCGCCAGGCCCGGAATGGTTTTGAGCAACGCCGCCTGGACGTCCCGGGGCAGCGAGGTCGAAATGCCATTGGGGTAGACCGTCGGGTCGTCCAGGCCTTCTGGTTCCAGAAAGATCTGATGCCGGTCGCGATCGGCAAAGCGCACCACCTTGTCCTCGATCGAGGGACAGTAGCGCGGCCCGGTGCCCTCTATCTGCCCGGAGTAAAGCGGCGCCCGGTGCAGATTGGCGCGGATCAGATCGTGGCCAGCCTGGGTCGTATAGGTAATGTGACAGGGCACTTGCGGTGTTTCGATGCGCGCGGTCAGGGTCGAGAAGGGCTCGGGCGGATCGTCGCCGGCCTGCACCTCGAGGGCGCCGTAGTCGATGGTCCGGCCGTCGAGCCGGGGTGGGGTCCCGGTCTTGAGCCGCCCCAGGCGGAAACCAATCCGCTCCAATGTCTGGGACAGGCCGAGCGCCGGGGCCTCCCCGGACCGGCCCGCCGGCGTGGTTTCGTCGCCAATGTGGATCAAGCCGCGAAGAAAGGTCCCGGTGGTGAGCACGACCGCTCCGGCCGCAATCCGGAGTCCGTTCCCATCGACCACCCCCTTGCACCGACCCGCCGCGTCGATCCACAGGTCCTCGGCGGCCGCGGCGCGAATTTCCAGGTTCGCCTGCTCCCGAAGCATAACCTGCATGGCCTGGCGATAGAGCTTGCGGTCGGCCTGCGCGCGGGGACCCCGAACCGCCGGACCCTTGCTGCGGTTGAGCATGCGAAACTGAATCCCGGCCCGGTCGATGACCCGCGCCATGAGCCCGTCGAGCGCATCGATCTCGCGCACCAGGTGACCCTTGCCCAGACCGCCGATCGCCGGATTACAGGACAGGGTCCCGATTGTCTCGACCTTGTGAGTCAGAAGCAGGGTGCGGGCGCCCAGGCGCGCCGCGGCCGCTGCCGCTTCGCAACCGGCATGACCGCCGCCCACCACAATTACATCGAAATTTGCGACATCGAACCTCGCCATGGCCGGGAATGTAGGAAGCCCCCGGCCATAAGTCAAAGAAACAGCGGGTGGGGCGGGGACGGGGGCCGATTGTTTCACGTGAAACAACGGCGGCAGGGCCGGCCCGGGCCGGGTGTTCTACTTGCCGATACAAAATTCGCGGAAAATCGCATCGAGCACATCTTCCACATCGACCCGGCCGGCGACCCGGCCGAGTGCGCGTAGCGCGAGCCGCAGGTCCTCGGCGATCAGCTCGGGCCGTGCCGCGGCCCCGGCACGCATCAGCGCCGCCGCACAGTCCTCCAGTGCGTGCCGATGCCGCGCTCGGGTCAGCGGCGCGGCTTCCCCGGAGCCGCGCTCCAAACGGGCCGCGACCCCTCGTGTCAGGCGCGCCTCCAGCGCCGCCATCCCGGTGCCGGTCTTCGCTGAAACCGTCAGCGCCTCATGACCGTCTAGATCGCCTCGTTCCGGTCCCGGAACGATATCGCACTTGTTGAACACCACCAGGCTATCGCCATCGAGCAAGGCGCGGGTCGCCGGATCGAAGTCCGGGCCCGCTTGCAAATCGAAGACGGCGAGCTTGATGTCGGCGGTCTCCGCCCGGGCGCGGGCGCGGCGCACGCCCTCCGCCTCGACTGCGCCTTGACCGTCCACAAACGGTTCCCGATCGAGGTCGCGCAGGCCGGCGGTGTCCGCCAAAGTCACCGGGTAGCCACCCAGGTCCAGATGCACCTCGACGACGTCGCGGGTCGTGCCGGGAATCTCGGAAACGATGGCCACGGGGCGCCGGGCGAACGCATTCAACAGGCTCGACTTGCCCGCATTGGGCGCCCCGACCAGGGCCACGCAGACACCTTCGCGCATTCGCTCGCCACGGTGCGAATCCGCAAGATAAGCTAATATTTCATCATGTAGATACAAGGTACTGCGGGCAACTTTTGTATCGATTTCGCCCGGCAAGTCCTCGTCAGGGAAATCGATGGCCGCCTCCGCCTCCGCCAGAGCCCCCACCAGGGTGGTCCGCCAGGCCTCGGCCTGCCGCGACAGCACGCCCTCCATCTGGCGCAGGGCCTGGCGCCGCTGGGCCTCGGTTTCGGCGTCGATCAGATCGGCCAGCCCCTCGACTTCGCTGAGGTCCAGCTTGCCGCGGTCGAAGGCACGGCGGGTGAATTCGCCGGGCTCGGCCGGGCGCAGTCCGGGACGGGCCGCCAGCGCCGCAATC
>SMVA01257755.1_pt1 | contig 10899 bp, 11 predicted proteins | sample 2456451 | NCBI WGS metagenome assembly SMVA01 (sample SAMN11095933, study PRJNA526329) | marine sediment metagenome | biome: Marine sediment; feature: Surficial sediment; material: Deep marine sediment; isolation source: Hadal surficial sediment | place: Pacific Ocean | collected 2014-05 | depth...
CCTTAGTTTTCTAAACGACCCCAGCCATGTTTATGTGCTGTGTGAAAATTGTGAGGTGCGCTAGCCATGGCGGGTAAAAAACTCACCCCCGAGCAATATGCCATCCTTCGCGAGGGCGGCACCGAGGCAGCATTCTCAGGCACGCTGCTGCACAACAAGGAAAACGGAACTTATGCCTGCGCTGGTTGCGGGGCGGCGCTGTTTTCATCCTCCAGCAAATACGATTCAGGGTCAGGTTGGCCTTCCTTTTTTAAACCGGTTTCAGAGGACGTAATTCTTGAAATCCACGACACCAGCCACGGCATGGCCCGGACCGAGGTTCAGTGCGCAGCGTGCCAGGGTCATCTCGGCCATGTCTTTCCCGATGGCCCCGAAGAGACCGGTCAACGCTATTGCGTTAATTCCTTGAGCTTGGATTTTGAGGAAAAATAATTCCCTAAACCTCGGCCAGGCCCATCAGGAAGACGGCAGCCAGCATGATCGAAAAGCCGAAGGCGTAAAAGACGCTGATGACCCCGAATTTAAGAATTGTCTTTATCCAGCCATTGCCATAGGCGTTCTTCAGCGACAGAAACAGGAACACCGGAAAGCCGTAAACGGTGAGCGTCATTCCAACCGCTTCAGCGGTGCTGCCAAAAAGGTTCTGGGCGATCAGGAAAAACGTTAAAAAGAAAAACAGGGCGGTGTGGAAATGCAGCGAAAACACCATTTGGTTTAAAACAAAATGCTGCTTTTCCCAATAAAAAAACCTTAAGAAAAACCCGAACATCGGGACAAAAATAATCATCACCCGGGGCAGCCAGATATTCAGCGAATTGTTGAGTCTGCGCGGGTTTTCGGCGGCCCGGATAAAACCGTTCCGCACCCTTCTGGTAAAATCCCGGATCGGGCCAACCCCTTCGACCGGGGCAGTGATTTCAAAAAAATCATCCACCATTTCAGAGGTAACTTCGGCTTCAGCCGCGCCTTCCAGGGGGGTAAACATTTGCAGGTTGGGCATGTATTGGAACCTTGATCCCGCGACAGAAAAGAAATTTTCAGTCTCGGTGACCTCCCGGGTTAAAATTCCGCCCCGGACTCCTTGCAAAACCTCAATCAGTTTTGTGCCCTGGTTTTGTTCTGTGGCAGATTGGATTTGTCTATCAATTTCGGCAATAGCCTCGGTGCGGTCGTCTTCAGTAAAGACAGATTGTGTAGCCACCATTGATAATTTAAAAACCGCCACATCCAGCAGCGCCAGGGCGGCAAAAAAAGCTACCAGTGAAATCAGGTAAAGCCGGATCGGGGGTGCGTAGCTGGCGCGCATTCCCCTGAAATAATTTCGCGTCATCACCCCGGGGATAACCAGTAAATGGGCAAACGTCCGCCACAGCTTTGATTCCGGAGAGATTAGCTGATCGGTCATATCTTCCAGAAATTCCCAGTAGGGATTCTTGCCGGTAAAATGGCGCTGGCCGCAAACCTTACAATATTTCCCGGTAAGCTTTGTGCCGCAATTTTTGCACGCACCCTCGGCAACTTCGGCGGGAAGCCCGGCCATGGTTTTACCCAGGTTAAATTTAGGAAAATGCCTGGTAAGTTTCTGGATTTGCCCCTTGGTCATTTGCTCTCGCACTGCTTTGTTTAAGCCCTATAATAATAGTACGGGGCTGCAGCCTTTACCATTCTTTTGAAAATTGGCTGGTTTTACGCTTCCGCCAGGCTGGCGATAAAGACAATTCCAATCATGACGGAAAACCCGAAAATATAAAAAATCGAAATGATGGAAAATTTGAAAAAAGACCTGATCCAGCCGTTCCCGGTGGCAACCTTCAAGGCAACCAGAAGATAAAGCGGCACCGCGCCAAGGAACATCCAGGTGCTGGCGGCTGCACCGACAAAAACCTGGGCCAGCACAAAAAAGGTCAAAACAAAAAATATATAGGTATGGAAATGCAACGAAAAAATCAGGTGGTTGAAAAAATATTGTTCCCGCTTCCAGTAAAAAAACCGCAGGAAAAAGGCAAACATCGGGATAAAGATGGCCATGGTGATCGGCACCCAATTGTTCAGGCTGTTATTGAGACGGCGCGGATCCTCGGCAACTGCTTTCAGGCCGCGTTCCACTTTTCGGCCTATTATATCGGTCCAATCTTCATCGGGATCCCCCGCTTCAACAGTATCAAGCTGGATAAATTCACCCAATGCCTCTTGAGATATCGGGACATCTTCATCCAGAATTTCTGCAAACATTTTTATATCAAAATCAAAATCCGGTTCGGTTCCCTCAGCAATTTCAACCCTGGTTTCGGTGGCGCCATCCTGGCCGGCAATGCTGATCACGCTCGCACCTTCATAGTTCCCTAAAACGTCATCTATGACCGCCTTGCGGGTGCCTGCCAAGCTAACCCCGGCATCTGGATCGGTTCTTTCAAGAATTTCCTCACTAATGTCGATGCCTATTACCGCGCCGTCAATTTTTAAAGCAATTAGTTCAGGGGTCACCGGCTCAACAATAAATTTTACGATGGCCACGTTCAGGACAGAAATCGTCAGGAAAAACAGAATAATAGAGACCAGGAAAAGCCTGATAGGGGGCAGGAACCGGATGCGCTTGCCGGCAATAAAATCCCGGGTCATTGCACCCGGTAGAAACAAAAGAAATCCTAATGTCCGCCACAGGCGGGAATCCCTGGAAAAGATATTGTCTGAAAAATCCTCCAGGAACGTCCAGTACGGCCGCCGGTAATCAGAATCCTTTTGGCCACAGTTAAAACAAAACTTGCCCTGCAGAGGGTGGCCACAATTCATACAAACCGAAATTTCAGACGGGGCTTCAGGTTTTAGGGCAAGGGCCTTTTCCTGCGCCTCTTTGGTTTTCAGGATAAATTTATCCAGTTTTTTTTCTTTTTTCTTGTGCTTCCTCAGCTTTCTTTTGGACAGGTTTTCAGTTGGTTTTTTACGAAGAGCCGCCTGTTTTTTTTCTTTCCTCTTGAGCTTTCTCAGCTTTCTTTTGGAAACCGGTTTCAGCGGCTTCTCCCAAAGCAGCGAAAAGTATCCTTGAACCTGATTGCCGATGTCTTTGAACATGCCCCACCTTTGATGGTATTTTAGGCAGGGTAACGGGAAAGGTAAACTCTCTCAATAAGATATACGCCCTGATATGAAAAAGCCCGCGGGAAACGCAGGCTTTGTTTTGATTAAAAATAGGGTTGGTTCAATTCCACCCGGACAGCCCTACCCTAAGGTTTGCCGCCATTGCTACCACCATTGCCATTGCCATTGCCGTTATTGCCATTGCCATTGCCCCCGCCATTGCCATTGCCGTTATTGCCATTGCCCCCGCCATTACCGCCACCATCACCACTGGCAGCATCAGAAGCGCTGGCAATGCCATCGAACAGGGTATTAAGGGAAACCCCCACCGCCTGCATGGAAACAATCGCCGCCATAGCAATAAGCGCGGCCAAAAAGCCATACTCGATGCCGGCAGCACCTTTGGTGTTTTTCCTCAATTTTTTTAGTAATCTAAGCATCAAATTCGGCAGGTTAAAATTTCTTCCAACCTGTTCCCTAATATTCACCTTCAGACTACTCCTAAAATAGTAAAAAAAATCTTAATTATCTAATAAAAACAATGAGTAAGGTTATCTTGGAAATTTAATTAAAGGATTGATGGTTCAAATATTAAAAAGAAAGGTGAAATCATATTTTCAATTTTTTCACTTCTGCCTCCAGTTCCGCAATGCGGGCTTTGAAAGGCTCAAGCAGGTCTTCAACCTCTTCCTGATCGAATTTGACCGGAATGTGCTGGGGGCAATTGACGTCCCAGGCGGTGATTTTAAAAACTATAACCCGTTCAGGCCGCGCCTTGTAATCGCTATCGAATACTTTCTTCAGAAGCTCCGGGTCATTTTCAATGGTCTTAGCGGTACCCCAGATTTTTATGCGCCGCCGGTTGGCATAATCCATCAGAAAAATATAGGCCTTGCGGTTTTCAGACAGGTTTCCGGCAGAAATGTATTGGCGATTGCCGCTGAAATCAGCAAATGCCAGGGTTTTTTTATCCAAAACCTTCAAAAAACCTTTTTTGCCGCCACGGTGCTGGATATAGGGCTGGCCATCGTCGCTGGCGGTCCCCAGATAAAAGGAATTGCGTTCGGCGATGTAACCGGCAAGATTTTCATCAATAGTATCGCGCCAACCACCCTTTTCTTCCATGCGTTCATAGCCGGCTCGCGACCCTTTATCTATTTGCCAGGCTTTGACTGCGGGCGTGAAAGCAATATCGCTAATTGGTTTTTGCATCATTTTATCCTCCAAAAAAGGCCGGTGGCTTCAGAGAGTGAGGGGGAGGAAGCCACCGGCCATGAAGTTTTATTGTTCCAGACGGGCCATGAAATCACGGATCTCTGATGCAATCACATCACCGTCTTCTTCAAGGGCAAAGTGCCCAGTATCGAGAAGATGAAATTCAATGTTGGTCAAATCGCGCTTGTAGGGATGGGCGCCGTCCGCTGGGAAGATGTAGTCGTTCTTGCCCCAGACCACCAGGGTCGGCGGCTGGTAGGTGCGAAAATATTCCTGCCATTCGGGATAAAGCGGCGGGTTTGAGCCGTAGCTGTAAAAAAGCGCCAGCTGGATTTCGTTGTTACCCGGACGATCCAGGAAATATTGGTCGGTAATCCAATTATCGGGGTCAATAACCTCAGCATTCCGGGTGCCGTGGGTGTATTGCCACTCGGTAACGCCAACCTTAAAGAAGCCTCTAAGGGGTTCTGCATTTTCGTCTGACCGTTCCGCCCAATAAGCCCGGATCGGGTCCCAGAACTCACGAAGGCCTTCAACATAGGCATTGCCGTTTTGAACAATCAGGGCTGTAACCTTCTCCGGATGCCTGGTGGCGATGCGAAAGCCGACCGGGGCGCCGTAATCCATGACATAAAGGGCATACCGGTCAAGGCCCATCGCCGCAATAAATTTGTCTACAACGGTTGCCAGGTTATCAAAAGTGTAATCGAACTCATCTACCGTTGGCATCGAAGAGTTACCAAAGCCCGGATAATCGGGGGCAATCAGATGGTATTCATCACCGAGGTCTTCCATCAGCTGGGCAAACATTTGCGAAGAAGTTGGGAACCCGTGAAGAAGCAGGATCACCGGGGCATCCTTGGGGCCGGCTTCACGGTAAAAAATATTCAGGCCATCAATCTCGATGGTTTTATGCAAGGTTTGGACGGTGGCCAGCGGTGTCACATCATTTTCAGGGGTTTGGGCTGAGGCGGTCATCGCCCCGGCCATAATTGCCCCACTTAAAAGGATTGCGGTGGTGGCTTTTAAGAAATTTCTGGTTTTGTTTAACATTTTTTTCCCTTTTATATCTTTGTTTACGCAATCATTTACTGATCGGTATACTTACATATACTTTTCGGTAAGCCTTTGTCAAGGTATTTTTGATAAAAAAAATAAAAAATAACACAATATTTATTATTTTACTAAATAAAACAATGCATTATAATATTTTTGTTGACTTAAAAAATAATCATCTTATATTTACTGATCAGTATATTAATAATGAAAAAGGAAAACTCAAGTGTCAGCATCCAAACGCGATATCCTGGTCAGAGGCGCCATGAATGTTTTTTACCGAGAGGGCTTTAATGCCACCGGAATGGATAAGTTGGCCAAGGAAACCGGTGTCTCAAAAATGACCATGTACAAGCACTTTCGCTCCAAGGAGGATTTGATCCTGGCGGCCCTCCGGTTGCGCGATGATGAATTCTTAAGCAGCTTTACCCGCCTGGTTGAAGAGGGGGCAAAAACACCCAAGGGGCGATTGCTGGGGGTTTTTGATGCTCTGGCAGATTGGATTGAGGGGCGCGATTTTTATAGCTGCATGTTTATCAAGGCGACATCCGAATACCAAAGCCCTGAACATCCCATCCATGTTGCTTCGGCCGAACACAAGCGCAAGGTTCTGGCTTTTATTCAAGGCCTGGCTGGGGAAGCCGGCGCCAAAAACCCAAAACTTCTCGCTCGGCAACTTTTCATGCTGACCGAAGGGGAAACCGTCACCGCTTTTATCCTTGGAAAATCAGGGGTGGCAGCCGATGCCAAGGCCGCCGCCAAGGTTTTGATAGAGGCGGCTTTGCCGGGCCAAAATACATAAATTCTAAATAAGAGGTCGACTTTATTTCGGTACCGTAATTTTTGGGGTTTTTATTCGGAGCGCCTCCAAATATGCCTGAGATGAATCTTTAATTGCACAGGCTAGTGAGTTCGAATCGGAGGGGGCCTCGCCTGTCAACCATGAAGAAATAAGCGCCAAATTTCCTTCGGCTAATTGTACCGCAAGTAATTTTATGGGAATTCGAAATTGATTGTTAGGTTTCGGTTCTTGTTCAAAAATTTTCTCCTCAATGAGCCGCGCAAGGAATCTCACAAGCCCCCGCCGCGCCGTTCCAGTCAGAAGGGCCCGGCCCAACCGCCGATTCTCCCAAAAATGTTTCAATAGGAATTCAATTTCTGCTGTGTTCTGGTCTTTACTTATTGAATTGGCCAGAATTGAAAACAGTCCACTAATGCTCCTTGCCAAAAGATCGTCTTTATTTTTGAAATGTTCGTAGAATGTTGAGCGTCCTACATTTGCGAGGGCGGCAATATCGTTTATTTTAATATCTTCGTAGTTTCGCGTTAACACCAGCCCATTAAAAGCCTCCACAATAGCCTTTTGTGTTCTGACAACCCGCCTATCTTGACTGTTTTTTTCCATTATTCGAGTATGGCTTTTTGGTTAAATTCAGTCAAAGACAATTACTCTTGTTTGTCCAATTTCGGACATAAACCGCAAAAATTCCGTCTACTCCTCTTGGTTGTCGCTATAATAGTTACCTAAATCTGAGGAGGTAAATCCGTAATGTCAAAAATAACACAAGACTCGTCCACCATGACCCCAAACCCGATGATTAGCGGCGCCAGCATTGCGTTGGGCGCAATTATTTCGATTGTTCTTATGTCGTATCATCCTTCCATATCGGCAGGGACTACGAGTGGAGCACTGGAAGAATTAGCAAATGAGGCGTTTGTTTCTAAAATCGTACATGGGGGTATGATTGCAATACTTGGTGTACAAACATTCGGCTTTGCCGGCTTTTCAGCCCGTTTAGGTTTGTATAAATCACTCCCCCTCGCCGGATTCGTTGCTTATGTCATGGGGACTATGGCAATGGTCGGGGCAGTCATTCCAAGTGGTTTTCTGTTTCCGGACCTGGCGATTGGATATTTGGACAACCCGATCGGCGACTTGGAAAGCTTACGAACTGCATTTTTTATGTATTCGAGTATAAATCAAACACTTGCTCAATTCGGGGTGATAGCAAGTTCAGTGGCGATCTTTTTCTGGTCTTTGTCTTTACTTCAAAAGAGTGGTGTTACCCGGGTAATTGGCATTTTGGGAGTTCCGGTTGCGGCGGCCCCCGCGATAGCCATTTTGTTTGGTTTTCTTGTTTTAACCGTACATGGCATGGCCTTGGTCGTTATGGTTCAAGCGAGTTGGAGCGTCGCCGTAGGCGTTCAGCTTTGGCGGCGAAAAATATGAGGAAACTCTTTTAATTCAAAAAAATTTAAAACTCATTCTGGGTTTCGAATGAGAAGGGCCTGCTCTAAAAAGGTTAAAAGTTTCTGAAAAATAGTTTTGGACTTATTTCGGTTCACCACCGGGGTGAGCCATGATAGACCCGCGGGCATGTTACGCATTGAAAATTTGACCTACCGTATCGGCCCACGGATTTTATTGGACCAAGCCAAGGTGATTATCAATCCCGGCCACCGGGTCGGGTTTATTGGCCGTAACGGGGTTGGCAAAACCACATTGTTCCGCCTGATTGCCGGCGACCTTGAGGCCGATGACGGCACCATTCATGTCCCTGCCCGCTGGCAGATTGGTCAAACCAGCCAGGATTTGCCCAGCGGGACACAAAACCTTCTGGAAATTGTTATTGCTTCCGATAAAGAGCTGGCTGCGCTGACCGCTGCGGCGGAGGTTGAAACCGACCCGGAAAAAATTGCTGAAATCCATGAGAAACTTTTGGATAAAGGCGCCTATTCGGCCCATTCCCGCGCTGCGCGAATTTTGGCCGGGCTGGGGTTTAACGAAGATGACCAGATGCAGCCTTGCGACAGTTTTTCCGGCGGCTGGCGCATGCGCGTCGCCTTGGCATCACTGTTGTTTACCCAGCCTGATCTTTTGCTTCTTGATGAACCGACCAATCACCTCGACCTTGAGGCCGCCCTTTGGCTTGAGGACTATTTAAGCAAATATCAGGGAACTCTTATTTTAATCAGCCACGACCGTGACTTGCTCAACCGGGTTGTCGGGGAAATTTTGCACCTCGAGCATCGTAAATTAACGCTCTACCAGGGCGGTTATGACCGGTTTGAAGCGACCCGGCGTATGCGCCTTGACCTGCAAGCAAAGCAACGCACCAAACAGGATGCCCAGCGCGCCCATATTCAAAAATTTGTCGACCGCTTCCGCTACAAGGCAAGCAAAGCCAAGCAGGCCCAGTCGCGCATTAAAATGCTGGCCAAAATGGAGCCTATCCCCGAGGACCGCGAAGGCGGGTCGGCGCATTTTGATTTTCCCGATCCCGGCCATCTGCCGCCACCGCTTTACAGTATGGATGGGGTTGCCGTCGGCTACGATGGCAAGGCGGTATTGACCAAACTTTCACCCTACATCGGCAGCGAAGACCGGATTGCCTTGTTGGGCGCCAATGGCCACGGCAAATCAACCCTGATAAAACTTTTGGCTGGGCGTTTGGCGCCGCTTGAAGGCACCGTTAACAAATCCAATAAATTAAGGATTGGCTATTTCGCCCAGAACCAGGCCGATGAACTGGATCTCGGGGCTACGCCAATTATCGAGCTTGGCCGTAAACGCCCTAAAGACCCCGAGGAAAAGCTTCGGCGCCATCTTGGCCGTTACGGCTTTTCCCAGGAACGCGGTGAAACCAAGGTCGGTAATCTGTCCGGGGGTGAAAAAGCCCGGCTGCTGTTTGCCCTGATGACCAGTGATGCGCCTCACATTTTGCTTCTTGATGAGCCAACCAACCACCTTGATGTCGATAATCGCCAAGCCTTGATCCAGGCCATCAATGCGTTTCCCGGTGCGGTCGTGATTGTCAGCCATGATTTTCATATTCTTGAGCTGACCGCGGACCAGTTGTGGTTGGTGGATGGCGGGACTATTCAAACGTTCGAGGGCGACCTTGAGGATTACCGCTCTTTCCTACTGAAGCGGAAAACCGGATCTTTGGCGACAAAGAAATTAACCAAAAAAGGTAAACCAAACAAGAAAGAACGGCGCCGCGAAGCTGCGGAAAAAAGAAAGGCTCACGCCGACCTGAAAAAGAAATTGAGTGGGGCCGAGGCCCGGATTGATCTCCTGAATTTTGAGATTAAAAAGCTGAACGTCCAGTTGGCAGATCCAGAATTGTATAAGGATAACCCGGCCCGGTTGATAACCCTGCAAAAACAAATGGGTATTCAGACCAAAAAAGTTGAGGCCGCCGAAGTGGTGTGGGCAGACTTGCAGGCAAAATGGGATCAAAAAGACAATTAAATTTTATTTTTTTTGAAAACTGGCTGGGGCGGCAGGGATCGAACCTGCGAATCACGGGATCAAAACCCGTTGCCTTACCACTTGGCTACGCCCCATCTGAAGGAAACTTGAGATCATAAAGCACACGTCCATTTTTCTGTAAAGGGCTAACTATTAGGCATGGACAAGGAACTGGGTATTGGCCGAAAGCCCGCAGGCCTTGACCCACCATTCGGGGTGGGCCTTGGCCAGGGCCCGGGCGCCATCGTCTGCTTTTTCTGAGGTCTCGAACAGCCCTATACAAGTGGCGCCAGAGCCCGACATGCGTACCAAATAAGCGCCCTCTGCCCCCTGCAACGCGCCAAGGATATCGCCAACCTCATCACAAATACCCAGCGCCGGTCCTTGCAAATCATTATGGCTGCCTTTCAAAAGTGTGGGCAGATCTTCCAGCAAATCAGGCGTAAGCGCCAATGAGTCCGAGAACGGCCGTTCGGTCCGGGCAAAAGTTCGGAAAACAGCTTGGGTCGACAGCGGCTTCAGCGGGTTAATTAGAACGCAGGCAAGGTCATCAAACCTGTTCAGGGGGGTAATATGGTCGCCAATGCCGGTGACAAAAGATGGCTCACCAATCAGGCAGGCCGGGACATCGGCGCCCAAATCAAGGGCAAGAGCAAACAAGGCTTCTTCTTCGGGTTCAACCTGCCATAAAATCTGAAGGGCCTTCAGGGCCGCTGCGGCATCGGAAGATCCGCCACCAAGGCCCGCCGAAAGTGGGATGTTTTTCTCCAATATGATCTCTGCCCCGCTGGTGACCCCGGTTAATTTTTGCAACATTCTTGCGGCTTTGACGACAATATTTTTTTCGCCATCGCACCCGGCCTTGCGGCAAATATGGGCAAACGGGCCGGTGACTGAAAAACCAATTTCAGGAGCCTTTCGAACGGTGATGCAGTCGCCAAAATCAGCAAAGGCCAACAGGCTTTCCAACAGGTGGTACCCGTCATCACGGCGGCCGATAATGTGCAGGAATAGGTTAACTTTAGCCGGGGCCAAAACGGTAATATCTCTCGCGACAGGCTGGGTTGGCGAGACCTCTGGTTTTTTTGTCATTTCCGGTCCCGCAACGCTTCTGCCAGGTTAAAACCATAGGCAATTTTGGCTTCGATTTTACGCTGGTCCTCCGGGGCTGGATCCAACCCCAGGGCATGGTCCCATTGAAACCGGGCTTCGCGTTCGCGGCCAACCTTCCAATAGGCATCGCCCAAATGGTCATTCAGGGTGGGATCAGAGGGCTCAAGGGTAACCGCCCGTTCAAG
>SMVA01021823.1_pt1 | contig 10898 bp, 8 predicted proteins | sample 2456451 | NCBI WGS metagenome assembly SMVA01 (sample SAMN11095933, study PRJNA526329) | marine sediment metagenome | biome: Marine sediment; feature: Surficial sediment; material: Deep marine sediment; isolation source: Hadal surficial sediment | place: Pacific Ocean | collected 2014-05 | depth 0-1...
AACCAACCCGGCCAGCACGACCAACCCGTAGACGAGGAAGTCCGGCGCGTTGGCCCGCAGCAAGGGAAGAAACTGCCGCCACGCCTCGTTGGCCGTGACCTTGTGATGGTACATGAGCGGCACGACGAAACTCTCGAGAAACAGCGCGACGTAGGCTACGACGACGGCGATCAGGATCGAGGCGGACACCGCGCAGTACGTGAGGAGGGCGCCGAAGGGCTGAGCCAGGCCACCCCCGGTCATCGTGCGACCCAGCCAGAACAGCGGCGAGAGGCCGGCCCCCACCACCAGCAGCACGGCGAGCCAGAATCCGAGACGCCAGCGGAACAGGGAGTCGCCGAGCTTCCCGAGCTCCTTCCAGGGTTCCATGATGGCCGCTCGCTGCTGGACCATGTTGTCCAGGAAGATCAGTTGCCCCCGCGAGCTCAGCCACAGCAGCACACCGGCGAGTGCCAGCAGCGCCAGGGTAACCGGCACGCCGAACAGGAACGAGGCCGAGCCACGAATCATCTCGAGCTGTTTCTCGAACGGCACCTCGATCAGGTTGCCGAAATCCGGCGGGAATTCGAACCTCCAGCCAGGGGTAAATCGGATGCCGGCCCAGCGCCCGGCGAGCCCGGCCAGGAACGAGGCGAAGCCGATGACCGCCCATCTCTCGACGTCCACCGGCTGAAGCAGCAGGTGCCGCGTTCTGGCCCAGGCTCGTTCGGCCGGCTCGATATACATAATCCCCAATTTCAGGCCTCCACGGGCTGAGCCCGACAGCCAATGGTACGCGAATGGCCAGCCGGTGGTTCCAGGGCTTGCCTCCGACCCGGGTCCGGCCAATATTTCGCTTCCCGGGCTGAATTGCGTCGTGGCCGACGCGGCGCAGCGTAACTGTCCGGGAACAGGTTGCCGAAATTGCAGGACCCTCGCGAACTGATGCAGCTGGTCGAGCCCGACGGGCCCCCGGACGAAGTCACCGAGCTGCGCATGAAGATCGAGGACTACGAGCGCTGGTTCCGCACGCTCGACAGCCAGATCTCGGTCCTGGAACGCGAACAGCGGAAGCTCGACAGTCTGGTGGCGCATACCGATGCCGCCATGCTGCTCCTCGATAGCGGACTACGCATCGTGTGGGCCAACGATGTGTTTCGTAAGCAGTTCGGGGCCGGCGGCGCCAAGGAGCAGGATCCTCTCGGGCTGAGCTGCAACCAGGCGCTCTGCCGCAAGAGCGAGAGCCCTTGCCAGAGATGCCCGGTCGCCAAATTGTTGAAGACCCACAAGGTGTCCCATCACGAGTTGAGCCTGCCGCTTGGAGGACGCATCCGGCCGGTCTACGCGACGGTCACTCCCGTGTTCTTCCCGGACGGCGGCGTCGAGCAGGCGATGGTCATGCTGCAGGACCTCTCGGCACTGGCGGTTCTGCGCCAGTCCGATGCGGCTCTGCGGGGCAGCGAGCAGCGCTTCCGCTCGATCTTCGAGCAGGCCGGTGCGGGCATGATCACGCACAAGGCGGACGGGACATTCCTGCGGGTCAGCTCCACGTTTTGCACGATGCTCGGCTACACGGAGTCCGAGCTGCTGCGCAAGAAGGTGACGGATCTGATTGCCACCCAGGACTTGCCCGGTGTCGAGAGTGGGCTCAACGAAGCCCGTGCGGGGCTGCGATCGGTCATCGAGCTGGAGTACCGCTACATCCGGCGGGACGGGACGGCCGTGTGGTGTCAGGTCACCGCGGTCTGGCAATTTGACGAGCAACAAAAACCGACCTACTCCGTCGCGCTGGTCCAGGACATCTCCGAGCGCAAGCGCGCGGAGCAGGATCTGGCACAGTCGCAGAAGCGCTATCAGGCTCTCGTTCACTCCATCGACGGCATCGTGTGGGAGGCCGACCCTCGGGCGTTCCGCTTCCTGTTCGTGAGCCGTCAAGCCGAGCGAATCCTGGGGTTTCCCGTCGAACGCTGGCTGACGCAGCCGCGGTTCTGGAGGAATCAGATCCATCCCGAGGATCTGGCCCGAGTGCGCGGGGCGTTGTCCAACGCCGTCAAGCAGAAGCGGGGCCACGAGGTGGAATACCGCATGATAGCCAGCGATGGGCACACGGTGTGGATCCGCGACACGGTGAGCCTGATCGTGGAAAACCGGAAGGTGGCCAAGCTTCGCGGGTTGATGGTCGACATCACCGACAAAAAGGCCTCCGAGGAAGCCCTGCGGCGGAGCGAGGAGCAGCTGCGGCAGTCGCAGAAGATGGAGGCCATCGGTCGTCTCGCCGGAGGCATCGCCCACGATTTCAATAACCTGCTGACGGCGATCACCGGATACGGCGACCTGCTGCTGAGAGGGCTGGGTAAGAAGAACCGACTCCGTCGCGCGGCCATGGAAATTTCCAAGGCCGCGCAGCGAGCCGCGGATCTTACCGGCCAGCTGCTGGCGTTCAGCCGGCAGCAGGTGCTCCAGCCGCAGATCATCGACCTCAACGCGGTCGTGACGGACATGGAGATGATGATTCAGCGCGTGATCGGCGAGCACATCAAGCTGGTCACGCGACTGGAACCGAATCTCGGCGCGGTCAAGGCCGATCCCGGACAAATGCACCAGGTACTGCTCAACCTGATGGTCAACGCGCGGGACGCGATGCCCAAGGGCGGGGAGGCCGTCATCGAGACCGGCGTGTTGAAGCTGGACAAGAACTACGCCGATGGACACCGGGGCGTGGAACCCGGCTCCTACATAAAGCTCTCGGTGACCGACACCGGCACGGGCATAGACGAGGAGACGAAGCGCCGCCTGTTCGAACCGTTCTTTACCACCAAGGAACAGGGGAAGGGGACCGGATTGGGCCTGTCCACGGTCTACGGCATCGTCAAGCAGAGTGGCGGGCACATCACCGTCGATTCGGAGGTCGGTAAGGGCTCGACGTTCAGCATCTTTCTGCCGTGGGCGGAGAAGGAAGTAGCCGAGCCGCTGAACAAGAAGAGCGATGAAATTCCCGAGTCGTCACCCGGTACGGAGAGGATCCTGCTCGTGGAGGACGACGAGTCGGTACGGGAGCTCGCGAGCGAGATCCTGCAGATGAACGGTTACGAGGTGATCGAGGCCAGCAATGGAGTCGAGGCGCTGGCCATCTTCGACGCCCAGGAGACACCCGTGGATCTCATCGTCACGGACTTGATCATGCCCCAGATGGGCGGTCGAGATCTGGCCAAGGAGATAGCTCCGAAGAGTCCAGACCTCAAGGTGCTGTTCCTGTCGGGCTACACCGACAGCACCGCACTGCAGCAGGGAATGCTGGAGCCGGGCTCGTTCTTCCTGCCCAAGCCCTTCACTCCGGCGCAGCTAGCGCACAAGGTGCGCCAGGCTCTCGACTCCTGACTATCCCGCTACAATGAACGGCGTTCTTGACCCCGCTGCGCGGGTTGCCCGACGAGGATCGGAGTGTCGCAACGAGTCCTGCTGCTGCTGCCCACGACGAGCTACAGGGCGGAGGACTTTCTCGGCGCGGCCGAGAAGCTGGGCGTTGATGTCACGGTCGGCAGCGATCGACGCCAGGCGCTCGCCGATCTGGCGCCTGGCCAATCGCTCGTTCTCGACTTTTTCCGACCGGAGAACAGTCTGGCGCGGATCCTCGAGGCCCATCGCCTGACACCCTTCCACGCGGTAATCGGCGTGGACGACGAGACCACGGTGCTGGCCGCCCTGGCGGGAGCGGCCCTTGGTTTTCCACACAACCCCGCGGATGCCGCGCGCGCAGCGCGGGACAAGTACGAGTCGCGCAAATTGATGGCCGCGGCGGGCTTGCGCGTTCCAACCTTTCGGCGAATAAGCCTGGAGGCGCTGCCGGCCGATGTGGGTCGGCAGATCGCCTTCCCCTGCGTGCTGAAACCGTTGGGACTCTCGGCGAGTCGCGGCGTCTTGCGTGCCGACAATCGCGACGAGTTCGTCAAGGCGTTCCACAGGATCGCGGCAATCCTTCGCCAGCCCGACGTGCGACGCAAGGGCGGCGATACCGCTCACTTGCTGGTGGAAGACTACCTGCCGGGCGACGAGATCGCCGTGGAGGCCCTGCTCGAGCGGGGCCGACTGCGCGTCCTGGCGTGGTTCGATAAGCCCGATGCGCTGGAAGGGCCGGTCTTCGAGGAGACGATCTACCTCACGCCCTCGCGCCTCTCCGGGTCGTTCCGCTCGCGCATCGCGCAAGTGCTTACCGACGGTTGTGCGGCGTTGGGGCTGCGAGAGGGTCCCGTCCACGCCGAGGTGCGATTGCGGGATGGAGCGCCCTGGTTGCTCGAGATCGCGGCTCGCACCATCGGCGGGCTGTGCTCGCGAGTCCTGCGCTTCGGCACCGGCACCACACTCGAGGAATTGGTCCTGCGCCACGCTCTGGGACGCACGGCAGCGCCAGATCGGGAATCTCTGGCCGCGGGCGTGATGATGATTCCCATTCCAGCCGCCGGCGTGCTGCGAGGCATTCGCGGGCTCGACGACGCGCGCGCGTTGCCCCTCGTCGAGGAAGTGACCATCACCCTTCACCGGGGCGCAAGACTGGTGCCTCTCCCCGAGGGGGACCGCTACTCCGGTTTCATCTTCGCCCGCGGCGAAACGGCGAAGGCCGTGGAGCAGGCTCTGCGCGCAGCACACGGTTGCCTGCACTTTGATATCGAGGGGGACATTCCACTTTAATTCTCGAGAATTAAAGTGGAATGTCCCCCTATTAAAGTCCCCCGGCTTATTTTGCGGGTTGGTAGTACGGGTTGGTGCCGGCGGCGTGGTCGGTGACGTCCATGACCTTGGTGATCTCGGGAACCTTTTCGAAGAGAACCTTCTCCACGCCTTGCTTCAGCGTGACGTTGACCATCCCGCAACCCTGGCAGCCGCCGCCGAAACGCAAGTAGGCCGTACCGTCTTCCACGGCCACCAGAGACACGACGCCTCCGTGTGACTTCACGGCGGGATTGATCGTGTCGTCGAGGACCTGGTTGACCGCATGGGCCAGCGGCCCGGGTCCGGAATGCGGCGCATCGACCTTGAACCCGCTGTCGTCCAACGCGTCCACGTAATCGACCGAGGCGTCCTTCAGCCATTTGGCGCTCTCGGGGTCGATGTAGACGTTGAACTCGCCGATGTCGACGGCCACGTCGTCATCGGCGACTTCGTCCGGTCCCACGAAATTCAGTGCAAACTCGGGCCGCGCGCTCCCGCCGTCCGAGACCAGGATCCGCAGGCCGTAACCCTCGTGCTCTTCCGCCTTGACGAACTCCAGGAACTTCTGCTTGGCCAGATCAGTCAGCGTCACCACGTTCGGACTCCCTCATCACCTGCATTCATGATACCACGAGCGACGGCCGGGTTGCTTGTGGCCCCGGCGATTGCACAATAAGATAGCCGACCGTGACCAAGCAGCGAAACACGTTTCCCCCGGCCATTCTGGCAGTTTGCATGCTGCTCCTGACCGTCGGTGCGGCTCGGGCCGAGACCACACTCGAAGGCCGGATCCACGATGCCGCCGGCGAACCCGTTCCCGGGTACCGCGTCGTGGCCAGACAGGTCGACGGGACCGAGCCATTCATCAGCCAGCCCAGCGATGAGGGGGGCCGATACTCCCTCGTCGTTCCCTCGGGAGCGCACTACTTGATCGTGGCCCTGATCTCACCGTCAGGGAACAGGATCGCATGGCCCGACTCGGAGCCGTTGATGGCCACACAGGGTCGCCTGACGCGGGATCTGCAGGTATCCAATTTCGCACCGAGGATCGGCCGCGGCGCAGTCGACGGTGGGCACCGTCTGTTCCTCTCGTTCGTCGAGGATCCGGTCATCACGGCCCGACAGTACCTGGAGATTCAGTTCGACACGGAATGGGACACGATCGCGCCGGACCGTTCGTCCGGGCGCCTGATCGGAGCTTTTGCTCTTCGAAGACTCCCGCAACTCGAGATCGGGATACGGGCAGGCTTCGGCGAGATCCGACCCGGCGGATCGTCGAGCGTTTCCGGTGCCCTCGATCTGGATGTGTGGGCCAAGGCCCTCGTTCATCATTCGGCGCGCTGGGAGTTGGCGGTCGGGTCGTTGGTAAGGCTGCCGGTCGGAGACGCGGACAAGGGGCTGGGCCGGGACTCGACACAGACCGAGTTGTTCCTGGCGGGTAGTTGTCTGCTGGGATCGGTGGTGCTCATCGGGCACGTCGGCGCCGTGGACAGTGAGAACGGCGAAGTCCTGGGCGCTCCACGCGAAGGAGGCACGAGCGTGTCAACAGGCGTGGGGCTGCTGGTCCCGCTGTCGGCCGACGCGAGCCTGGTCTTCGAAGCCGGCTACGACGGCGAGCGATTGAAGGATACCGGGTCCGAATCCCTCCTGCTCGTCGGCCTCGACTGGCAAGTGAACTGGCGCGGGAAACTGAGAATCGCGCTGGCCGCCGGTCTCGAGGACTCGTCCGCGGATGGCCAGTTCATCGTCGGCTACGCGTTTTCCCTCTAGTCTAATCTTCGAGTTTCTCGACTCTCCGGATCCCCGATGTCCGGGGCCTGCCGAAAGGCCTGGATTATTCCAACAACTTGTCAGGGAAGGTGTGGCAAACTAGGAGAGTCGGAGTATATGGAAGCCAGGAGGAAGTGGGAAGTGAACACAGAGTTCGAAGAATTCAACGCGTTCGTCTATCACTCCGGGCGCGGAGCATTACTCGACGTTGTCATCTGGTGTCTGGGCCCCTACGTCGACGACACTCGAGAGTACGGCCGGCTTCGGGTCCGGCTCGCACGGGCCACGCGAGCGGTCGTCCGCAGGTGCTTGGTGCGGGTCAAGGAAGGTAGCTGAGGCAGGAGAGCTCGCTCTCCCACCTCAGACTCCGTACCTCGTTCGGGTCAGCTGGAGGGACCCACGCCGCTGTCCCCGCCGCTCGAGTTCTCGGTATCTAGCCCCGTGCTTCCGCCCGGGGGGGTCCGATCCTCCCGGCCCGGCACCACGGCCGGCGCCCCCGAATCGGTGATCGTGTTCACGTCGAGATCGGTGTTACCGTCCGTCCCGCCCGTGATTTCCACGAGCTCGTCGTCGCTGATTTTTCGTCCCTGGCTCATGTTGCCTCCTTCGGCTGGTTTGGTTGCGCTGTCAATCGCCCTCTCTGAACATACGAAATCCGTGCCAGGTCGGGGCCGTGTTGCCCAAAATAACGTTAACCATTTGTTTTCAATAGTTTGTGGTGCAGTGAGGTCCGAAGCGAATCGTTTCCGGGCCCGCTTCCTCCGCTCCGGAACTCTCTGAACGAAGAGGCTCTCTGGAACTGTACAGGCTCCGCGGCTGTTTCTGCCGGCCGCCAGGCGGTTTCTCCCGGGAAGAGCCTCGATGTATATAGGGATTCACCAACATCCAGGAGCGAGAAGCCATGCGTGAAGACTTGACTAATCCGATCTGTGGACCGCCCCTGGCGTGGATTCGTATCAGCGCTCCCCGCCGCACCGCACTCCGCTCGACCACCCCCCTCGGAACCCCCCTCCTGCTCGTCACGATTGCCGTCCTGTGCTGCTTCGCGCCCGCAATTTCGGCCGCGTGGGTGGAGTTCGTGGACGAGACCGCGACGAGGCTCGTCGCGGCACCGGCCAATGGTGTCGAGGACCAGGAGGAGAAGTCCTTCTCCTGGGGCGACCTCGACCACGACGGCGACATCGATCTCGTCGTCGGCCGCAAGCAGCCGTGGACGACGCCCGGCAAGCGGACCAACGTCCTGTTCGTCAACCAGGACGGAGTGTTGACCGACCGCACCGCCGACTTCGCGACGGCTTCCGACGTTGCGGGAGATCAGGGATTCCTCACGCCGACCAACGACCGCGATATCCGAATGGTCGACGTCGACCTCGACGGTTGGTTGGACGTCGTGACCGTCGCCACGCTCAGCGACTCCGATCCCAAGCACATCGGCCACCCGCGAATCTACATCAACCTGGGGTGTTCCGAGGGCGGTACGGAGGCAAGTACGTGCACCACCGACGATTGGCTCGGCTTGCGCTACGAGGAGCCGAGAATTCCCGCGATGCTGACCTATACAGGAGAGTCCGGTTTCAACCCGCGCTTCCTGGCGGTCTCCGCGGGCGACGTGAACGGAGACGGTTACACCGATCTCTGGTTCTCCGACAACGACCTCGCAGGCCAACCTCCCGGGGCCGATTTCAACGACAAGCTGCTGCTGAATCAAGGTGCATCGAATCCCGGGTTCTTCACCGACGTGACCGCGGACATGTTTGGTGTCGTGCCCGGACCGGGGGGCGCGCCTTTTCCGGTCTCGTCTCTCGGATCGTCGAGCGCCATTGCCGACATGAACGACGACGGCACGAACGACATCGTAAAGATGACGGCGCTGAATCCTCCCCAGTACACCGCGATCGCCTACAACGGCGAAGGCGGCTTCGAGAGCTACGATGTCGTCTACACCAACGCGGGATACTACGTGTCTGTCGCCGATCTGAACAACGACGACCTGATGGACATGGTCATCACGGACGAGGGCCCGGACCGCTACCTGTTGAATCAGGGGCCTGGAGGCGACGGTCAGGCGAGCTTCCTGTCCTTCGTGTTCTCGTTCTCGCACGACGGACAGGGGACGGGCCCGTCCGACGAGGGCTTCAGCGGCGACAACGTCATCGCCGATCTGGACGGTGACGGCTGGAACGACGCTCTGATCACCGACATCAGTCTGGACCTCGGGGGCTGTAGCCGGCGACTTCACCTCTATCACAACCTCGGGGGCCAACCCGGCGACTCCGTGAGTTTGCAAGAAGAGACGACCGGGAGTGGGTGCGAGTGGTTTCAAGGCAATCCGTCTTCGTGCATCGTCGCCGGCATCCCCGCCAGCGAGCTCACCGGCGTGCACGACGTCGCGGTCTTCGACATCGACGGCGACAACCGGAAGGACCTGGTGCTCGGACGCTGTAGCGGCGTGTCGGTGCTGATGAGCCAGCCGGTGACGCCCGCCGGCGGAGTGCCCGACGGCGATGCCGTTCCCGGCTCCCCGCTCACCGTCGATCTGGATCCGACCGGCAGGGTCATTCTGAGTTGGAACCCGTCCTGCCAGGCCGCGGACAGCGACTACGGGATCTACGAGGGAATGCTCGGCGACTTCGCGTCTCACACGGCCAGGCTGTGTTCCACCGGTGGGGCGACCACGGCGACGTTCTCGGCCTCCTCGGCCGCGTACTTTCTCGTCGTGCCGAGCAACGGTGATCGCGAGGGCTCCTACGGCAACGACAGCAGCGGAGCGCCCAGGTCGCCCGCCGTCGACGCCTGTCTGGCCCAGGAGGTCGCCGCCTGCGAATAACCGGTGCTAGCCGTGGGGCAAACTGCGTGCCCGAAGCGACATGGCCAGCAGGAACAGCATCCAACCGAGCACGATCAGCAGGCCCAGAAACTCGCGGCCCAGTTCGATCGACGGCGTCCCGGCATGCATGGTCCGGGTCAGATCGCCGAGCTTCAAGTCCGCGAGAATCGGGGAGAGCCAGACGGTCCAGGCCAATGCCACCAGCCCGACTGCGGCCGGCAGTGGCCAGGAGAGTCGAAAGCGCCCTGCGGCCAGGCAGGCGAAAGCGGCGGCGCCGTAGATCGCGGCCCAGCGCAAGGGATCGGGGTCGTTGAACTGAATGATCGCCGAGATCAGGAACAACACCGCCATGATGCGGTTGGCCACTGCGAACGCCCTGGACTGCATCGCGATCCTCCACGACTTGACCCGGCAGAGGGCCCAGACTAGCATGGCGCGCGCGCGGTTCTCGAGCGTAGACTCTCCAATCCTTCGTTCGTCATCTCTCGGAATCGGACCCGCCGCGGGAGAACCGAAATGAAGAAGTCGATGTCCATGTGGACCCTGCTGTTGTTGTTCTTCGTCGGGCTGCCGGGCGGTCTCGCGGCTGACGAGGACGACGACGCGTCGTCGGGGCTGCAGGCGACCGATCAACCGGTGCTGTACGAGACGGCAACCGTTCGAGCCCGGCCGATCAGCCGCGCCACGGCCTCGGTGACGGTCCTGGACCGCGAGGCCATCGAGGCGCTAGACGTGGCGTCCGTCGCGGAATTGATGCGGTTCGTTGCAGGGGTCGACGTTTCCTCGACCGGGCCCCGCGGGGGTCTTGCCACGGCCCAGATCCGTGGCGGCGATCCGAACTACACGACGGTTCTTCTGGACGGCGTTCCGCTGAACGACATCACGGACCAGGTCGGGGGGGCCGTCAATCTCAACAGCCTGTCCACGGCGCACATCGAACGCATCGAGATCGTCCGCGGACCCCTGTCCTCCTTCTTCGGATCGACCGGTCTCGCGGGCGCGATCAACATCGTGACGCGACGGGGAGACACCACAACTCCGGCATGGTCGTTTGACGTTGCGGGCGGCGACGATTCCACGGCTCTCGCATCTGCGGCGTTCTCACAGGGTAACGAGCACCAGGATTACTTTATTGGATTGTCCTGGGAGCAGGAGAAGAACGGTATCGATCGCGAGGGCATCACACGAACTACCCCGCCTCAGTCGATCGAGGCCAGGGATGAGTTCAAGCAGTTTGCGGTGCAGGGCAACGCCCGGATCGCCATCGGTGACCAGGCCGAGTTGCGCATCACCGGCCGGTTCAGCAGTTGGGATACCGAGGATTACCCGGACGCTTCGGGAGGACCGATCTTCGATGCCGGAGTCCGCGAGTCCAAGAACGCCGATTACAACCTCGGCGTCGAGCTGGGAATCGGAAGCGCCGGGCGCCGGCACAAGATTCTCGCAACGGCATACCGACACGAGCTGGATCGCGTGAGCGCCGGGGTTCCCGGCGCAGTCCCCGCGTCGACGGAGGACACAACGTTCACCACGTGGCAGCTGGGATACAGTGCGCCGCCGATCGAGTTTCGAAGTGTCCAGCTCAACCTCGCCGCGGACGCTCGCGTCGAGGATG
>SMVA01451338.1_pt1 | contig 10892 bp, 10 predicted proteins | sample 2456451 | NCBI WGS metagenome assembly SMVA01 (sample SAMN11095933, study PRJNA526329) | marine sediment metagenome | biome: Marine sediment; feature: Surficial sediment; material: Deep marine sediment; isolation source: Hadal surficial sediment | place: Pacific Ocean | collected 2014-05 | depth...
AACACCCAAAGCAGGATGCGCGGGTGATCGAGGCTTTCAAAAAAACTTCCCCAACACACTTGCCGCCCACTTGAGCGACATTGCGGCCACCAAAGCCATAGAGATTTGGTTTCAGGATGAGGCAAGGATCGGACAAAAGAATGGCATCGTGCGCCTGTGGGCCCGCAAAGGCACACGGCCGCGCCAACCTGCCGACCAGCGCTATCAGAGCGCCTACCTATTCGGTGCCATCTGCCCGGCACGCGGCATCGGCGCGGCCCTGATGATGCCAAAGGCCAACACCTTTGCCATGCAGGCGCACCTGGATGAGATCAGCCTGCATATCGCCCCAGGCGCCCATGCGGCCCTGCTCATGGATCGGGCCGGATGGCACACTACGGGCAAACTGAAGGTGCCCAAAAACATCACCATCATCTTGCTGCCATCGCGCTCACCAGAGCTGAACCCGGTGGAAAACATCTGGCAGTATCTGCGCCAGAATTGGCTCTCCAACCGCGTCTTCCCAACCTATGACGCTATACTCGATGCCGGATGCCAGGCTTGGAACAGGCTGATCGCTCAACCCGAAACAATCACATCAATCGGCATGAGAAAATGGGCCCACATCGTTTGAAGATCAACGCCGCTGGTATCACTTGGATTTGACACGGAACGTTGTGCTTGTCCAAGCGGTCGGTTCTGTGTCAAATTCCACACAATGGACCGAGGTTCGGAGGGAGGAAAATAAATCATGACTGAAAAGGTCAAGAAGGCGAAGCCGAAGCCGGGCCTGACCCGCCGCAAGTTGCTGAAGGGAAGTGCCGCCGCGGCCAGTGTCGCTGCAGGATCGGGCGTGATTACCGGATTCCCGACTGTGTGGGCGCAGAACATCAAGGACATCACCCTAAACCACACCGGCATGTCCTATTCGACCCTGATCGACATTGCCCGCCAGGCGACGAAGGATTTGGGCTTTACGGTCGAAATGTCGGTGACCGACCATCCCGGGCTCACCAACCGCATGGTCAACGATCCGGAGTCGATCGATGTGGCCGACAGCGAGATCTGGCAGACCAAGATCTATGTGCCGCTCGGCGTGACCCAGGCCGTCGACACCGAGAAGATCACATTGTGGGACAAGATGACACCGCTCTATACGGAGGGCGTCTTCGCCGGCCAGGAAGTGTCGCGCCAGGGCGATTCCCCTTACGAGATCATGTACCGCGACGCCATAGACGCCGTCAGCTTTCACGATGGCTCGACGCGCTGGGCGACCTTCATGCCGGGTGTCTACAACGCCGACACGCTGGGTATTCGCCCCGATCTCGTCGGCAAGGACATCACCAGCTGGGCCGACCTCTTCGACCCCGCGTTCAATGGCAAGTCGGCCATTCAGAACATCCCCACGATCGGCATCATGGATGCGATCATGGCGATGGAGGCGTCCGGGCTCGCGACCTATGGCGACAAGGGCAATCCGACGCGTGACGAAATCGACAAGACCATCGCCAAGCTGATCGAGCTGAAGCGTGACGACCATTGGCGGGCGCTGTGGAATACCTTCGACGAGTCGGTCAATCTGATGGCTTCGGGTGAAGTGGTGATCCAGTCGATGTGGTCGCCGGCGGTGACGGCGGTTCGGGCGCAGGGCATTTCCTGCGTTTACCAGCCCCTCAAGGAGGGCTATCGCGGCTGGGGCAACGGCCTCGCCCTGATGAGCCACCTCGACGGCCTCAAGCTCGAAGCAGCTTACGAGTACCTCAATTGGTACGTGTCGGGCTGGATGGGCGGCTTTATTGCCAAGCAGGGCTACTACATTTCGGTGCCGGAGACCGCCAAGGACTTCCTCAGCGAGAATGAGGCGGGCTTTTTCTACGACGGCAAGCCGGCGACCGACGTCATCACCAGCCCGACCGGCGACAAGATCAACAATGCCGGCGACGTCCGCGACGGCGGCAGCTATGAAGAGCGCTTCAAAAAGGTTAGCGTCTGGAACAATTTGATGGACGAGGCCGAGTTCCTGTTCGCGAAGTGGAACGAGTTCACCGCGGCTTGATCAAACGCCGCGGCGGCATATGACAAACTCAGTCAAGAGAGCGGCGAAACATCTCGCCGTTTCCGATTACTTGGCCATGATCGGCGCTCACTCGTCATGAAAAGCAACAGTTCGCTGGTCAGCTATCTACAGGTGGCGCCGCTCGCTCTGGTGCTCCTTCTTTTCGTGATCGTCCCGATTGCGCTAGTCGTGGTGGTGAGTGTCTTCCGCTACCAGATACTGGTCGGTTCGGTGCCCGACTTCACCTTCAGGAACTACATCGACATCCTGTCGAACCCGACCAATTGGAGGCTTTATCTTTCGACGCTCAAGTTCACGGTCATCGTCCTGGCGATAACCGGGCTGCTCGGGTTCTGGATTTCTTATTTCCTGGTCTTTCACGTTCGCAGTCTTCTGATTGCGATCGGACTTTTTCTCGTCTGCACCGTGCCGTTCTGGACGTCGAACATCATCAGGATGATCTCGTGGCGCCCGGTGCTTGGCCGTGAAGGGTTGATCAATACCGCGCTACTGAAAGTCGGCGTGGTCAACGAGCCCTTGGATTGGCTCCTCTTTTCCGACTTTTCGGTAGTCGTCGCCTATGTGCACCTGTTTACCCTGTTCATGATCGTGCCGATCTTCAATTCGATGGCGCGTATCGACAAATCCCTGCTCGAAGCCGCGGTCGATGCGGGCGCGAGCCGTTGGGGTGTCATCTGGAACGTGGTCCTGCCGCTGTCGAAAACCGGGCTGGCGCTCGGCGCGGTGTTCGTTATCACCCTCGTCATGGGTGACTTCTTCGTCGTCACCGTGATGAGCGGCGGGCTCTCCGGTTCAGTCACCTCCGGCATTTTCAACGACCTGCAATACCTCAACTATCCGCGTGCGGCGGCCAACGCGGTCATTCTCATGATCATCGTGCTGACCATCGCGGCCGCGATTTTCCGGCTGGTTGACGTGCGCAAGGAACTGGCGAGATAGCATTGATGGCCACGTCTCATAAAAAACGACCCTGGACCTTCTATCTGCTGGCGACGCTGTTTACGCTGTTCGTGATCTTCCTATACGGGCCGATGATCACGATCTACGTGCTGTCTTTCCAGGGGCCGACCGGCGGCCTCGTCTTTCCCCTGCGTGGTGTGTCGCTCCACTGGTTCGGGGCGCTGTTCGGCCAGGCGCGAACCGGCGACATCGGCGGCGCTTTCGCGCGCTCTTTGCCGATGGCGCTGATCGTTCTCGTCCTCACCGTCCTGATCTCGGTCACCGCCGCCTTCGGCTTCCGCCGCCGTTTCGCCGGCTCGGCGGTGATCTTCTACTCGGCCATCGCCAGCCTGATCATACCGGGCCTGGTTCTGTCGATCGGAATCCTCGTCACCTTCCGCTTCCTGGATTTGCCGGCGCGGTGGTACAGCTCGGCATTGGGCGCTCACCTGTCATGGACGCTGCCCTTCGGCCTGCTCATCATGTTCGCCGTGCTCTCGCGCCTCGATCCGGCCTACGAAGAGTCGGCGTATGATCTCGGCGCCAGCAAATGGAAGGCGGTCCGTTACGTGGTCGTTCCGATCGTAATTCCGGGCTTGATCGCGGTTGCGCTGTTCGGATTCACGCTCTCCTACGACGAATTCCCGAGGAGCTGGTTGACGGTCGGCTCGAAGAACACACTGCCGATCGAGATCTGGACCATGACGACCAATGTGACGTCGCCGGCACTCTATGCGCTCGGAACGGTGACAACCGTGATCTCCTTCACCGCGATTGCGATCGCCATGGGGTCGATCGCCTATATCCAACGCAAGCGGTCCAGGGAGAACTGAGGCATGCTGGAGTCCACCGACAACCCGCAGACTACGACGACCGCCGGGGGCAGCGGACAGATCCGTCTCGTCAATCTGACCAAGACCTTCGGCGCAACCGAGGCGGTCAAATCGATCGATCTGACGGTTCCGCACGGCTCCTATTGTTGCCTCATCGGTCCGTCCGGTTGCGGCAAGACGACAATCCTCCGAATGATCGCCGGCCACGAAACGCCGACGGCGGGGGATATCTTCATCGGCGATCAGCCAGTGGCCGGTCTCGCGCCGGTGCAACGCGGAACGGCGCTGATGTTTCAGAGCTATGCGCTATTCCCGCATCTCAACGTTCGTGACAACGTCGCTTTCAGTCTCAAGATGCGCGGCGAGCGGAAAGCGAAGCGGCACGAAAGGGCCGACGAGATGCTGGATTGGGTGAATATGAGCGCCTTTGCGGGCCGGATGCCGGCGCAGCTCTCGGGCGGTCAGCAGCAACGGGTGGCGCTCGCGCGAGCCTTGATCACCAAGCCGCGCGTTCTGCTGCTTGACGAGCCGCTGTCGGCACTCGACGAGTTTCTGCGACTGCGCATGCGGGGAGAACTAAAGCGCCTGCAGGATAGTTTGGGCATCACTTTTATCCATGTTACCCACACCCAACCCGAGGCTATCGCCCTCGCCGACATGGTCGTGGTGATGAACCAGGGCAGCATCGAGCAGACCGCTTCCCCGCACGATGTCTACGCCAAGCCGCGCAGTCCCTATGTCGCGCGCTTCATGGGTGGCCAGAACGTGCTGGCGGGCAAGCTGCGAGCAATTGAGGACGGCTCGGCGCTGCTCGATGGACCGCAGGGCGCGCGCTACAGGGTGCCCTTGCGTGGCAATGACGCGGCGGTCGGAAGTGACGTCTATTTCTCGGTGCGGCGCGACCTGATCGAACTTCGGCGCGGGGTACCGGACGAACTCGAGGAAAACTCTGTGCACGGCGACGTTGAAGGAGTCGAATACCAGGGTATCTACTTCAAGGTCACGCTCTCCCGGGTCGCCGGCGAGGAGTTCATCGTCATCGAACCGGACTCGCGGTTCCTTGCCCACCCGGTTTCGTTCAGAGAAAAGGTGGCCGCTTCATGGCGGCCTGAGGACGCGCATCTGCTCAGAGTGGATCTGGAAATGGCCAGCGGCAACCAGCCCTACGCCGACGACAGCGCCTGAGGAGCCGCCGAGCGGGCGCCCAGCCGCATGAAAACGCTGAACGAGCGCCGGATCAGCTCAGGTTCGAGGCCGCGCACGATCACGACGATGCGCGTCTGGGCCCGGCCGTCGGGCCAGCGGTCGAGGTGGACCGGTTTGTGAATCAGATGCTGAACCCCTTGAACGACCACCGGGGCCGATTGACCGGCGATGCTCAACAATCCCTTGACCCGCAATATCTCGGCGCCGTGACGGTGGAGGAGCATCGACAGCCATAAGGCGAAGGCAGCCCAATCGATCGGCTCGTCGGCGCTCAGCAGCATGGCGCGGACGGTGCCATGACGGTTGCGGTCGACGTGGTCGTAATGGTGGTCGTGATCGCCTGTCTCCCTGGCAAGCCAACGGGCAACCTGCTCGGATCGCGTCGCGGCGTCGTGAACGTCATCGGTCAGGAGCTGCGCGGCCACTTCGTCATCCTCGTCAATCGTGGTGATCTCAGACGTCGGGTTGATGGTCGTCAGTCGCTGGACGAGTTCCGTCACCTTGTCGGGCGCCGCGAGGTCGATTTTGGTTACCACTAGACGGTCGGCGACCGCCACCTGCTTCAGCGATTCCTCGTAAGCGTCGAGGGAGGCGAGACCATTTTCCGCGTCGACCACAGTGACAATGTTGCCGACACGGAAATGATGTCGAAACATGGGATCGGCAACGAATGTTGCCATGATCGGAGCAGGGTCCGCCAGACCGGTCGTCTCGATCACCAGCCGTGTGAACGGCGGTACATCGCCGCGCTGCCGCTGACCATGGAGGCGCATCAGCGCCTCTTTGAGGTCGCCCCGGATCGTGCAGCATACGCAGCCGCTGGCTAGCAAAACCACGTCCTCGTCGACCTCCTCGACGAGAAGGTGGTCCAGCCCAACGTCACCAAACTCGTTGATCAAAACCGCAGTGTCGGCGAGATCGAGCCGGCGGAGCAGGCGCTTGAGCAGCGAGGTCTTCCCGGCGCCAAGAAATCCGGTGAGCAGGTTGACCGTGACGGGCACGGTCCAGATATCGTTCATCGCGCCGCCGCCCCGTCGTCGAGCAAACGGATCAGGTCGCGATCGAGCGGATCGCATGAGCGGCCCGCCAGTCGCTCGGCCTCGGGCCACAGTGCTCCGAAGTTGTCGACAATCGTCGCGGCGCCGGTCCGGCTGTTCAGTGTATAGCGCCCTGACCAATCGGAAAGCTTCAGCCCGTAGTGGGTCAGAATCCGATTTGCCAATAGAACCCTGTGCTGGCGTTCCGCCCCCTTGAACGCCCGGGCCGAGCCGTCCGACCAGTGTTCGGCGACCCCGAATGCACCGCAGAGGGCGCACATCAGCGCCCGTCCTGCGATGGTCTGCGGGCCATCGGCTCACCAGGCGTCGTAGGGCCATGCGGTGCGTCTATGTTGGCCCCGGGCGAAGCGATGCTCACGATTTCGGCCGGTCCGGTTTGTCCTGCGGATACCGCCCGGCAAAATCGTCGGCGATCGCCTCGAAGGTCGTAAAGGTGACGCCGGCGTGGCCCTTCATGTGATCGTAGAGGCGCTCCAGCATCAGTAGGTTCTGCGGCTTTCCGGAGACGTCCGGGTGAATGGTGAAGGTTACGACGGCATAGTCGTACTCGCGGTACACCCAATCGAACTGGTCACGCCAGATATCCTCCAGATGGCGCGGGCTGACATAGCCTTGGCTATTGGGCGCCGCCTTGATGAACATCATCGGCGGCAAATCGTCGAGGTACCACGAAGCAGGAATCTCGATCAGGTCGGTCTCTTCACCGCGCTGTAACGGCTCCATCCAGGCCGAAGGGTGCTTGCTGTAATCGATCTTTGTCCAGCTGTCCCCCACCCGTACGTAGTAGGGATGGAAGTCGTTGTGCATCAGGCTGTGGTCGTACTTGATCCCTTTCTGCTTGAGGAGTTCGTTGGTCTTCGAGCCGAACTCCCACCAGGGCGCCACGTAGCCGCGCGGGCTCTTGCCGCAGAGTTCGGTGATCACGTCGATGGATTTGTCGAAAATTGCCTCCTCCTGCTCAGGCGTCATGGCAATCGGGTTCTCGTGGCTGTAGCCGTGCATGCCGATCTCGTGACCGGCATCGGCAACGGCCTTCATCTGGTCGGGGAAAGTCTCGATGGAATGTCCCGGTATGAACCAGGTCGTCTTGATGCCCCATTTGTCGAACAGGCGAAGCAGCCGCATCGACCCGACCTCGCCGGAGAACATGCCGCGCGATATGTCGCAAGGCGAGTCCTCGCCACCATAGGAACCAAGCCAGCCGGCCACCGCATCCACGTCAACGCCGAATGCAACAAAAATTTCCTTCGCCATCGTTCACGCTCCCTATTGTTCGGCTTCTTCGAAGCCCATGCCCCACGTCGGACCCGGTGGACCGCTATCCCGATGGCTCCGCGGAGCCATCAGTTCGGTATCCGCCGAGGCTACGGCGCGCCGACCTTCGGCTCAAGCTGATTTCCTCTGACACTGCTGTGGGGGCCTTGTCACGTTAACGAGAAACAGCCGTAGGAATTTGCAATGACTGTCTCAGTCAAGCTGGACCCATCCGGGAAATGTGGAGGCGTCCTACGCCGTTTGCATTGCCTCTGCCTCGAACTTGACGGGGCTTGTGTATGCGTCTGTTCACACCCGTTCCCTACCAGGTGCGGCGGGTGGCGCGGGCGGCCCAGCCAGTCGGTGCCGATTTGAAAGAAGATGATCGCATCCTCATCGGCTCGTGGGCCACCAATCGGTTGGCGAGCGTATATGCCGATGCGGAGAGGTTTAAGCCAGATCGCTGGATCGAAACAGATTCCAACAATTACGACTATCCTACGTTCAGCGCCGGCCCCAGGCGATGTGTGGGCTATGGATTGGCGATGATCATGGTCAAAATCACGCTCGCCTCGATTCCGCTGAAACGGCGGCCGAACCTTGTGCCAAATATACGGATCGACACGAAAGTAGCCGTCACCCTTTGCTCAAGGCAGCCGATCCGCGTTGTCATGTCGAACCGCAACGCAAAAATCGTGCGCACCGATGTCCACGGAACGGTTTCGGATCTCTATGCCTTGTGATCGTCGTACCGGAGGCTGTTTGGGAAGTTTATGAGACCGGCGCTGTTTTTACCTAATTCAATCGCTCCCGCATGGCAGTTGATACCAAGGGTGCCGGGTTTTGCCCCAATGCAGTGATCCCCGGCCCCATTTGAGGGGCGGACAATTGACCTTGCGGTGTTGACACCCTTGCAAGGCAGCCCCCAGAATATTTGGCCAACTACAAATGACAACAGCGGGACGCACCGCTGGCTATGGGGGGAGGCGGTGAAGCCGGCATCTTTCGCTTACGCGAAGGCCCGATCTCTGGATCATGCAATTGAGCTGTTGGCAGGCGCGGACGGCGATGCGCGCGTGCTGGCCGGGGGCCAAAGCCTGTTGGCAGCTCTGAATATGCGTCTCGACGCTCCCGCTTTGCTCGTCGACATCAACGGCATCGGGGAACTGGGCGACATCGCCATCGAAAATGGCGAGGTTCGCATTGGCGCCCTGGTCCGCCACGCTCAGGCGGAGCATTCGCCGGTGATCGCAGAACATGCCCCGCTCCTTGCCATGGCGCTGCCCCAAATCGCGCATCCGGCGATCCGCAACCGCGGCACGATCGGCGGTTCGATCGCGTTGGCCGATCCGGCGGCCGAACTCCCCGCCTGCCTGCTTGCGCTTGACGGCGCGGTGGACATTGCCGGTCCCGGTGGACGCCGCACGATCAAGGCCGACGACTTCTTCGAAGACCTCTACGAAACCGCGCTCGGCGAACAGGACATTTTGACCGGGGTGAGGTTTCCGCTTGTCTGCGGCGAGACCCGGACCGGGTTCGCCGAGCTTGCCCGCCGCCATGGCGACTACGCCATGGTTGGTCTGGCCGCCTGCGCTCGCGCAAAGGAGGGTGGGCTGGCCGACCTCAGGCTTGTCTTCTTCGGCGTAGACCTCGTGCCCTTGCGGGGACGCGGCGCGGAGGCCGCGCTGACCGGCATCGAGATCGACGACCGGGCCGTCGAGGCCGCCGTGGCCATGCTCGACCAGGACCTTGACCCGCCCGACGATGTGCAGGCCGACGGCGCGACCAAAAAGTATCTCGCCGGGACCTTGCTGCGCCGGGTCATCGGCCAGCTTCTGGAAAGCCCGCCATGAACACGCCCCTTTGCGAAATCAGCCTCACGGTGAACGGCGAACCGGTACGCGCCCAGGTCGCGGCGCGCCGGAGCCTGGTGGACTTCCTGCGCGAAGACCTCGGCCTGACCGGCAGCCATATTGGTTGCGAGCAGGGCTTTTGTGGCGCCTGCACAATGCGGGTCGACGGTCAGATTGTGCGTGGCTGTCTGATGCTCGCGGTGCAATGCGAGGGCGCGCAGGTGGAGACTATCGAAGGGGTTTCCGATTCCGGCGAGATCGCCGACCTGCAGGACGCTTTTGAGAGGCGCAACGCGCTGCAATGCGGCTATTGCACTCCGGGCATGCTGCTGAGCGCGGCGCAATTGCTCGGCCGGGGCGGGGTCCCGAGCCGCCAGGCGATCCGTGAGCATCTGGCCGGCAATTATTGCCGCTGCACCGGCTACCACGCCATTATCGACGCCATCGAAGCCACCGCCCGCGCCCGCGCCGGAGAGGAAAAATGAAGATCGCCGACGACTTGCCGCCCGTTCTGTCAGCGCTCGACCGGCCAAATTCCTATATTGGCCGCTCGGTGCCGCGTCCGAACATGGCGCGGCTGATGCAGGGGCGTGGCCAGTTCGTCTCCGATGTGGCGCTGCCGCGCATGGCCCATGTCGCCTTCGTGCGCTCGCCCTATGCCCATGCCCGGATCGTGGCAATTGAAACGGGAAAAGCCAAACAGGCCGACGGCGTTATCGCGGTTCTCACCGGCGCCGAACTTGCCAAGGTCTGCACGCCATGGGTCGGAGTGCTGTCGCATCTGAAGGGCATCAAGTCGGCGCCTCAGCACGCGATCGCCGTGGACCGCGTCTGCTGGTGCGGCGAGGCGGTCGCCGCAATCGTCGCCCAGTCGCGGGCTGAGGCCGAAGATGCGGCCGAGCTGGTTGCGGTGGAATATGCCGAACTTGCCGCCGTTACCGATCCGGAGACGGCGCTCGATCCGGCAACGCTGGTGATCCATCCAGAGCTCGGCGACAATCTCTGTTTTGAACGCCAGCTCGACGCCGGCGATATCGATGCCGGCTTTGCCGAGGCGGACGCGGTGGTGGAAACGACCTTCCTGTTCGGCCGGCACACCGGGGTGTGCCTGGAGGCGCGCGCCATTGTCGCCGACTGGAACCGCGGCGAACAGCGTCTGACCGTCTATCAGGGCACCCAGGCGCCGCACATGATGCAGAATATTTTCGCCAAGCATCTGGATCTGGAAGAGCACCAGGTGCGCGTTCTGACCAAGGATGTCGGTGGCTCCTTCGGCATCAAGGTGCATGTTTACGCCGACGAGATGGCCACGGTCGCATTGTCGAAGCTGCTCGACCGGCCGGTCAAGTTCGTCGCCGACCGTCTGGAAAGCTTTGTCACCGACATCCATGCCCGCGACCACCGCGTCACGGCAAAAATCGGCGTCACCAAGGACGGCCGTATCACAGCCCTGGAAATTGACGATCTTACCGGCATCGGCCCCTATTCGGTCTATCCGCGCACCAGTGCCATCGAAGCCAACCAGATCGTCAATCTTCGGCGGTCCCTACACCTGTCCGAATTACCGCGCCCGGGCGCGGGTCGTTTTCCAGAACAAGAATGTCATGTGCCAGTACCGTGCCGTCGGTCATCCGGTCGCCTGCGCGGTGACCGAGGGGCTGGTCGATCTGGCGGCCCGCGAGATCGGCATGGA
>SMVA01247953.1_pt1 | contig 10880 bp, 11 predicted proteins | sample 2456451 | NCBI WGS metagenome assembly SMVA01 (sample SAMN11095933, study PRJNA526329) | marine sediment metagenome | biome: Marine sediment; feature: Surficial sediment; material: Deep marine sediment; isolation source: Hadal surficial sediment | place: Pacific Ocean | collected 2014-05 | depth...
GTTTCGGCGCGGGCGTTGATCATTGTCCCGGTTGTCGGGGCCTGTTTCATCCAGCCCGGGATCAGGCCCCACCCGAGGTGGGCAAATTCGCGCGCAACCCGCACCGGATGGTTCCTTAAAGTCAGGATTGGTTGCCCCGGGGCGATGTTATAGCGCGCCTCAAGGTTAAACCGCGCCTTGATCTTGAGCGCGATATAGAGGTCTTCCAGCGTTGCATTGAGGGAAAATCGTCCGCACATGTTCTTATCCCGAAAAGTTCTGCTATAACCCTAGCATGACCCGGGAATATCCCAAAAACCCTATTTTTGGCGTTGGCGCCGTCATCATCAAGGACGATGAAGTGGTTTTGATAAAACGCGGCCGCGCACCCCTCAAAGGTCATTGGTCGCTGCCCGGTGGCGCCCAGAAAGTGGGCGAGAGTGTAAAACAGGCGGTGGTTCGCGAAACCCTGGAAGAAACCGGCCTTAAGGTGATCCCCATCAGGCTGATCACGCTTGTCGATATTATTGAGCGCGACAATCAAGGCGCTATCCGCCATCATTATACCGTTGCCGATTATCTCTGCCGGGTCACCGGCGGCGCCCTCAAGGCCGGCGGCGATGCCGCGGACGCCCGCTGGGTTGCCCTGGGTAAACTCGATGAGATGGATTTAACCGCGAAAGCCAGGGAGGTTATTTTAAGTGCATGAACAAGCTTGCGAGGCATTTAAAAGTTTTGGGCGTGGCGTTGGTCTTCGGCCTCGGTGCCTATGCCGTGATTAATCTTCTGGTCTGGATTTTGCCCTGACCTAACCAGGCAGTTTATAGCTCTTGTATTTCTCGCGCAGTTCGGTTTTCAATATTTTGCCGGTGGCCGAAAGCGGCAGTTCCTCAACAGCGACAATATCATCGGGAAGCCACCATTTCACGACTCGTTTCCCTAAGAAATCGAGAATGCTTTTTTTATCGAGTTTCCTGCCCTCCTCCAGCACCACGATCAGGAAAGGCCTCTCCCGCCACTTCTTGTGCTTGAGGCCGATAACCGCCGCCGCCGCGACATCGGGGTGGGACACCGCGGTGTTCTCCAGATCGATCGAAGAAATCCATTCGCCGCCGGATTTAATCACATCCTTGGCGCGGTCGGTGATTTGCATAAAACCGTTTTCATCAATAGTGGCAATATCACCGCTGTCAAACCAACCCGCTTTGTCGCAGAGGTCATCGTCGCGTTTGAAATAGCGGCTGGAGATCCACGGGCCGCGAACCATCAAATGGCCAAATGTTTTGCCGTCCCATGGGGCCTCAACGCCGGCCTCATCAACAATCTTCAATTCAACCGCAAACATGCCCCGGCCCTGCTTGGACTTGAGTTCAATTTGTTTTTCCTGGGGCCACTGGCTGGTTATTCCCGACATCGAGCCGATGGTCGCGACCGGGCTGGTTTCGGTCATGCCCCAGGCGTGATGGACCCAGACCCCATGTTTTTCAAATGCCTCGATCATCGATGGCGGGGCTGCCGAGCCGCCGATGCCAAGCCCCTTCAGGGGCCCCAAATTCTCGCCGGATTGTTGCAAATACTCCAATACCCCCATCCAGATGGTTGGCACCCCCGCCGTGACCATGACGCCTTCTTCCTTGATCAGATTGACAATACTCATGCCGTCAAATTTTGGGCCATTCAAAACCAGTTTACAGCCCGCGATCAAACATGCGTAGGGGTAGCCCCAGGCATTGGCGTGAAACATCGGCACAATCGGCATCGCTGGCCGCGAGGCACTGAGCCCGAAACTGTCCTTGGCGGTGACTGACATGGCATGGAGTATGGTTGAACGATGCGAATACAAAACCCCCTTGGGGTTGCCGGTGGTGCCCGAGGTATAACATAGCGATGCGGCGGTGTTTTCATCCATCTCGGGCCACTCATATTCGCCATCCTCGGCCGCGATCAGGTCTTCATAGCAAAGGTAATTTCCAGGCAAACTTTTTGGCATATTGGCGCGGTCGGTCATCATCACGAAGGTCTTGATCGTCTTCAAATGCTCTTCAAGGCCACGCACCAGGGGCAAAAAAGTCAGGTCAAAGAACAGAACCTTGTCTTCGGCGTGGTTGATGATATAGGCAATCTGCTTTGGGAAAAGCCTGGGGTTGATGGTGTGGCATATAGCGCCCGAACCCGAGATCGCATACCATAATTCCAAATGCCGGTGGTTATTCCAGGCCAGTGTTCCAACGCATTCGCCTGGCTTTACCCCCAGCCCCTTCAAGGCATTGGCCAGTTGTTTGCTGCGTTGGCCAAGATCGGTATATGTGTAGTGGTGGCGGTTGCCCTCAACCATCTCGCTGACCACCTCGACCGTGCCATGAAATCTTGTGGCATGATCCAGAAGGCGCGAGATTAACAGCGGCCAGTCTTGCATTAATCCTTGCATGGGTTTCCCTTTTTGGCCCTTCAAATCTTTATAAATCATATACACCGGGGCTAGGAATTAAAAGAGGGATAAGGTAAAACCTGAATAAGCGCATTGTCCCTGCCCGGTCATATTTCGACCAAAAAGTTTTGCGATTTTAAACCCGGCAGCACGAAAAGTTTAATCGAAAGGTTTATTAAATGAGTTTCAATTCCATCTCGGCCTTCATTGCAACCCTCCTGATTTCCCTGTTCCTTAGTTTTTCAGCCCTGGCGCAAGAAAATGTACCAAGCGGTGAAGCGGGCGGCACCTTTAATGAAGAGGAAATCCTGCGCGCCGCTGGCGGGCTGTTCGGAGAGATTTCAGAAGGCCTGGCGACGATCATTGAAAAGGTTTTTGCCGACCAGGGCCGGCCCAATGCCTACATCGCCGGCACCGAAGGTTCGGGGGCGGTCGGGGTTGGCCTGCGCTATGGCTCAGGCACGCTGTATCACAAGCTGGAAGGGGATAGTAAGGTCTATTGGCGCGGGCCATCGATCGGGTTTGACCTTGGTGGTGATTTGTCAAAGATTTTTATTCTGGTTTACAATTTGGATGATTTTGACGCTTTTTACAAACGCTTCCCCTCGGGCGAAGCCAGCTATTATTTTGTTGCCGGGGTTGGCGTCAGCTACAAACAGCGTAAAAGAATAATTCTGGCGCCGATCCGCACCGGGGTCGGCCTCAGGGCCGGCATTAATATCGGTTGGGTGAAATTTAGCCAAAAGAAAAGCATCATTCCCTTTTAAAGAAATGTCGAAAATCCTGAATTTGGATGGTAAGGATCTAGTCCGTTAAACGGCTTTGAGGTCTACGGCTACGGTTTTGCCGTTAGGCCCCTCCTTCATTTCAAATTCAACTTTCTGGCCTTCTTCCAGGCCCTCAAGGCCTGCTTCCTGGACCGCCGTAATGTGCACAAAGACATCATTTTCGCCTTCATCAGGAACGATAAACCCGTATCCCTTGCGCCCATTAAACCACTTTACTGTACCAGTTGCCATTTTCTAGTCGTCTCCCTTAACGTTGATAGCGGCAAAATCTTAGGCTACAAATCCTAGGGTTTGCAAGGTTTCTTGAAAAAAATTTGGTGACCCCGGGGCCGAATGTGCGCGTAATTGGCGGAAAATCCGGGTTTCGGGAAACTTATCTTTTTTTAGCGATGTGATCATCCAGAGGAATCCCGCGCCGTTTTTTTCCCGCCAATCGCGATTTGAGGGCTTCGAGTCTCCCTTTGGATGGGAATGGTAACAGCCGATAATCTCAAGGCCGCGCGCGCGCGCCGCGCGCTGGACCTTAAGGTGTATTTCAGGGTCAATCAGGAAGGCATCGCTTCCCTTGGCCAGGTTGCGGGTTGGAACGGCTTCAAAAATACGGTCAGCTTTGCCGACAAGCAAACCACAAGACTCTTTGGGATAAGCCGCCACCGCTGCTGCTTCAATCTCTGCCATAAGGGGTTTCCTGATATCCATCAGCGCCGCTCTATCTCCAGCTCACCAATAACCGCCCCGGTCCTGACATCAACCACAACAACCATTTCGATACCGTTCAGCGTTTCAAAGTGGAAAATAATGGTTTCGCCATTGCGGCTGCCGCCAAGAATTTTTGCGCCGTCGGGAATGGCAAAATCAGTCGCGGCGGTGGATTGCTCACTCGCTTGATCCGGGCTGCCGCCGAGGGAGCGCACGATGATCGTACCCACCACAACAGCAAAACCGCCAACAATCAGGATGCCGAGGATAATGACGATTCTTTTTAATGTTTTTTCAGACGGCATGGCGTTATCCTGCCCCAGGTTCAAAAAGGAAACCAGAGCTAAGATATTATGGCGGGCGGAAAAGAAAAGATAAATCTGGTGACGATCCCGGAAAACCTTGCCGGGGTGCGGCTCGACAAGGCGCTTGCCACCCTTTTGCCGGACCTTTCGCGCACCCGCCTGAAAGCCCTGATGCTCGATCACCGGGTCGATCTGGCAGGGGTTGTCATCACCGATCCGGCACGTTCTGCTGCCGCCGGGGAAGCGTTTCAGGTCACCGAACCCGAAGCCGAAGACCCGGTCCCGCAAGGGGAAAACATCCCGCTTACCATCCTTTTTGAAGATGATGACATGATCATTGTCGATAAACCCGCGGGGCTGGTGGTCCATCCCGCACCCGGGCATGGCTCGGGTACGCTGGTCAATGCCCTGATCCATCACTGCGGGAAAAGTTTGTCGGGCATCGGCGGGGTCCGCCGCCCGGGCATTGTTCACCGGCTTGACAAGGATACCTCCGGTATCATGGTCGCGGCCAAGAATGATGGCGCCCATGCCAATCTTTCCGAACAATTCAGCAGCCATTCGATTACCCGGAAATATCTGGCGGTGGTGATCGGCTGCCCGAAGCCGCTCTCTGGCCGAATTGATACCCTGATCGCGCGCCACCCCAAGGCCCGCAAAAAAATGGCGGTCTCGGAAAATAAAGGCAAGCAAGCGCGTACCCGCTATCGGGTTCTGGAGGTGTACACCGCAAAAGATACCGCCTTTGCCAGCCTGGTTGAATGTACCCTGGAGACCGGGCGGACCCATCAGGTGCGCGTCCATATGGGACACCTGGGGCATCCCTTGATTGGTGATGCGCTTTATGGCCGCGGCAAGGTGCCCAAAGTGGTGGCGGGGTCGAATGCCGGCGATGCCATCAAGGCTTTTTCGCGCCAGGCCCTGCACGCCACCCACTTAGGGCTAAGCCATCCCCGCTCCGGTGATATCCTGACATTTGACAGTCCGCCACCTATGGATATGAAAGCCCTTGTCAAAGCCCTGAAAATTTGACAAAACTCAGGATTAAACGTATCCCTATATCGATATGATATATTTAAAAACGGCATTTTGTAATTATATTTTTAAGGGTAGTGAAAAAAAGGAAACAATGACGTGGCAGGAACTGGCCTACCAACCTTAACCGCTGACGGCTCGCTTTCCCGGTATCTTCAGGAGATCCGGAAGTTTCCGATGTTGGAAAAGGAAGAAGAATACATGCTCGCCAAGGCCTGGACAGAGCATGGCGACCGCCCAGCCGCGCACAAGCTGGTGACCAGCCATCTGCGCCTTGTGGCTAAGATTGCCATGGGCTACCGCGGCTACGGCCTGCCGGTGGCTGACCTGATCTCGGAAGGTAATCTGGGCATGATGCAGGCGGTGAAACGCTTCGATCCCGAACGCGGTTTCCGGCTTTCGACCTATGCCATGTGGTGGATCAGGGCGGCGATGCAGGAATATATCCTGCGCTCATGGTCGCTGGTGAAAATCGGCACCACGGCGGCACAAAAAAAGCTGTTTTTCAACCTCCGGCGGATCAAAGGCAAGCTGAAGGTCCTCGATTCCAGCCTCAAGCCCGATGATATCAAACACATCGCCGACCAGCTCAATGTTTCCGAAGACGAAGTTGTCAGTATGGACCAGCGCATGGCCGGTGGTGATCATTCGCTGAACGCGCCCCTGAAGAGGGATGGCGAAGGCGAATGGCAGGACTGGCTGGTCGATGAAGAACCCGACCAGGAAACCACCTACGCCGCCAAGGAAGAGTTTACCGTGCGTCACGATCTGTTGATGGAGGCGATGAAAACCTTGAACGAGCGTGAGCAAAACATTCTCAATGAACGCCGCCTGAAGGATAATCCCAAGACGCTTGAGGTTTTAAGCAAGGTTTATAAAATCAGCCGTGAAAGGGTGCGCCAGATCGAAGTTCGCGCCTTTGAGAAGCTGCAAAAAGCGATGTTGGCGCTGTCCAAGGAAGCCGGTCTCCCTGCCCCTGAAAATTCTTAAAACTTAGCCCTGAAACGGATCGTGGATCAGAATGGTATCTTTGCGTTCCGGCGAGGTTGAGACCATGGCGACCTTGGCCCCGATCAGCTCTTCGATACGCTTGATGTAGGTGATCGCCGCCTTCGGCAGGTCGTCCCACGAGCGCGCGCCGTGGGTGCTTTCCGACCAGCCTTCCAGTTCTTCATAAACCGGCGTTAGCGCCTTTTGCTTGGCGCAGGTTGCCGGGAAATAATCCTGTGGCTTGCCGTCGAGCTTATAGCCCACGCAAATTTTGATAACATCGAGGCCATCCAGGACATCGATCTTGGTCAGGGCAATGCCGTGGATGCCGGCAATCTTGACCGCCTGGCCGACCATCACCGCATCAAACCAGCCGCAGCGCCGCCCGCGCCCTGTCACTGTGCCGAATTCGTGACCGCGTTCGCCGAGGCGCTGGCCGATGGCATCATTCAGTTCGGTCGGAAACGGGCCTTCGCCAACCCGGGTGGTGTAGGCCTTGGTGATCCCGAGGATATAATCGAGGCTGCCGGGGCCGATACCCGACCCCGCCGCCGCCTGGCCCGCCACGGTGTGGGACGAGGTGACATAGGGATAGGTGCCGTGATCGACATCGAGCATTATGCCCTGCGCCCCTTCAAACAGGATACGCTTGCCCTCGTTTTTGAGCTTATTAAGCGATTTCCACACCGGGCCCATATAGGGCAGAACTTTAGGCGCAATTGCCTTCAAATCCTTGACCAGTTTGGCGCGATCAATGGGCGCCTCGCCAGAGCCTGCCCGGAGTGCGTTGTGATAGCCCAAAAGCGCATCGAGGCGGGCATTCAGGTCTTCGTCATTACTAAGGTCACAGAGGCGCACCGCACGGCGCCCGACCTTGTCTTCATAAGCCGGGCCGATGCCGCGCCGGGTGGTGCCGATCTTGGCGCCTTTGGCGGCGTCTTCGCGGATGCCGTCAAGCTCGCCGTGAACCGGCAAAATCAGGGAGGTATTGGCGGCAATCTCAAGATTATCGGGAGAAACCTCCACGCCCTGGCCGCGCAGGCGTTCAATTTCTTCAATCAGGGCCCAGGGATCGAGGACGACGCCGTTGCCGATGATCGATTTTTTGCCGGGACGGACAATCCCCGACGGCAGCAGGCTGAGTTTATAGGTAATACCATCGATCACCAGGGTATGGCCGGCATTATGACCGCCCTGGAACCGCACGACAACGTCGGCGCGTTCGGACAGCCAGTCGACAATCTTGCCTTTTCCCTCGTCACCCCATTGCGAGCCGACAACGACCACATTGGCCATGATAGTCCCTCCAATTCCCTTTTCTTTTAGGGCTTAACTTTTAGCAAAGCCAGATCAAAACTTGAGCGCTTTTACCGTCCGTACATGCTCAAGGTTCGAGACTTTTTCCACCACCTCGGGGGTGATCGCCTCATCCACCGAGACCAGCGCAATCGCTACCGATTTTCCCTTGTTCCGGCCCAGGTTAAAGGTGCCGATGTTGACCCCGCTTTCGCCCAGCGCGGTGCCCAGCGCGCCGATAAAACCGGGCTTGTCGTCGTTGGTGATATAGAGCATATGTTCGGTCGGCTCGGCTTCGATCTCAACATCGTGGACCGAGACGATCCGGGGTCTGGTGTTGGCGAAAAGTGTCCCGGCAATCGACCGGGTGCCCTTTTCGGTCTCAACGGTGAGGCGGATCAGGGTGTGGTAATCACCTTCGCGGTCGTGGATCAGCTCGGAAATATCGATATTGCGTTGTTTGGCCACCACCGGGGCGTTGACCATGTTGACCGAACTGAGCAAGGGTTTCAAAAGCCCTTCGAGAACAATCGCGGTCAGCGGCCGGGTGTTCAGCTCGGCCACGTGGCCTTCATATTCCACCCGCACTTTTCTGATACCGCTTTCGTTTATCTGGCCGGCAAAACTGCCAATTTGGGCGGCAAGAACCATATAGGGCTTCAGCTTCGGCGCTTCCTCGGCGGTGATCGAAGGCATGTTGAGCGCGTTCGAGACCGCCCCGTTCAACAAAAATTCCGACATTTGTTCGGCCACCTGGACCGCGACCTTGACCTGGGCCTCGCTGGTCGCCGCCCCCAGGTGCGGGGTGGCGATGATGCCCGGGTGATCAAACAGCGGGTTTTCAATGGCCGGTTCTACGGCAAAGACATCCAGCGCGGCGCCCGCCAGCTGGCCGTCATCCAACGCCTCTTTCAGCGCCGCTTCATCCACCAGGCCGCCGCGGGCACAGTTGATCAGGAAGGCATCATCCTTCATCAACAGCAAAGCATCCTTATCGATGATATTTTCGGTTTCCGGGGTTTTAGGGCAATGCAGTGAAACAAAATCAGACCCCTGCAAAAGCTCCCCCAGGTCGACCTTTTTGATGCCCAGGTCGTACGCCCGCTCAGAGGAAAGATAGGGATCATAGGCGTGTACCTTCATTCCCAGCCCTTGCGCCCGGGAAGCCACGATCGAGCCGATATTGCCGCAGCCGATGATGCCTAAAACCTTGCCGTTGACTTCAACCCCCATGAATTTCGATTTTTCCCATTTGCCGCTTTTGGTCGAGGTATTGGCATCGGGAATTTGCCGGGCCAGGGAAAGCATCAAGGCGATGGTGTGTTCGGCGGTGGTTATTGAATTGCCGAAGGGGGTGTTCATGACGACGATACCGCGTTCGGTCGCCGCCTCAAGGTCTATGTTATCAACCCCGATGCCAGCGCGGCCGATCACCTTCAATTTGCCCGCCTTGGCGATAATATCGGACGTCACCTTGGTCGCCGAACGCACCACCAGGCCATCGTAAGTGCCGATAATCCTGGCCAATTCCCCCGGGGCAATGCCGGGCTTGTCATCGACCTTGATACCAGCCGCGGCGAAAACCTTTTTGGCTTCGGGGCTGAGTTTGTCACTGATGAGAACTTTAACCATATTACTTTTCTTCTGCTTTAATTTTTGCAAACGCCCAGTCCAGCCAAGGGGTCAGGGCTTTCAAATCCTTTTCTTCAACCGTCGCCCCGCACCAGATCCGCAAGCCCGGCGGTGCCGTCCGGTAGGCGCCAATATCATAGCCGGCCTTTTCCTGTTCCAGCAATTTTACAAATTTTGAGACAAATGCCCGGCGCTTTGCCGCTTCCATTTCCATAAACCAGGAGTCTGTGATCTTCAAGCACACAGATGTGGTCGAGCGATGGTCGGGGTTTTGACAAAGATAGTCTACCCAGTCGGTTTTCCTGACCCAGGCATCAATAATGGCGGCATTTTTTTCAGTCCGGGCGATGGTTCCCCCTACCCCGCCAACGCTGGTCACCCAGGTCAGGGCATCAAGATAATCTTCAAGACACAACAGCGAGGGGGTGTTGATGGTTGACCCTTCAAAAAGTGCCGGATCGACCCTGCCATCCTTTACCAGCCGGAACAATTTTGGCAGCGGCCACGGCGGGGTGTAGGTCTCAAGCCGCTCAATCGCCCGGGGCGAGAGGATCATAATTCCATGCTGGGCTTCACCGCCGAGAACCTTTTGCCAGGAATAGGTGGTGACATCCAGCTTCTGGAGCGGGACCTCCATGGCAAAAATTGCCGAGGTTGCATCGCAAATGACAAGGCCGGCGCGCTCATCGGGGATCCAGTCAGCGTCCCTGACCCTGACCCCGGAGGTGGTGCCATTCCAGGTAAAAACCACGTCATGGTCAGGATTATAACTGGAAAAATCGGGAAGCTCGCCATAGGGCGCGCCAAAGCTTCTGGCGTTTTTAATTTTCAGATTATCAATGATATCAGCCACCCAGACGTTGCCAAAGGTCTCCCAGGCAAAAACGTCGACCGGCCGGGCCCCAAGCATGCTCCAAAGCGCCGCCTCCATGGCACCGGTATCCGAAGCCGGGGTTATAATAACCTCATGGCCCTTTGGCACGGCCAATATATCTCTGGTTTTTTGAATGGCCTCGGCAAACCGGGCCTTGCCCGCGGCCGAACGGTGTGAGCGGCCCACCAGTGCATTCTTCAGGGCGTCCGGCGACCAGCCCGGACGTTTGCTGCACGGCCCGGAAGAAAATCGTGGATTGGCGGGTCGAAGGTTTGGTTTCATTTGTGTGGTTCGCTATTTTAAGGTGTGGCCAAGGGGGCCATTACCGGCGCCAAAACCTGGCGCCGACCGCATCGCCTTTAACACATATTCGCGCCCCAGGCCTACCGCTTTTTTAAGGGTCATGCCAGAGGCCAGATAGTACGCTATCGCGCTGGCCAGTGTACAGCCGGTGCCGTGGCTGTGGCGGGTTTTGATTCGTTCATGGCTGAAGATTTCCACGCCGTTACTGTCACATAAAAGATCGCTGACTTCTGCCCCTTCCAGGTGCCCGCCCTTGATCAAGACCGCGTCACAGCCAAGTTCCAAAAGGGTTTTTGCGGCCCGCGCCATTTCACTAACCGAGGTGATTTTCAATCCGCTCAGAGCCTCGGCCTCCGGAACATTCGGGGTCAGAATTGTTGCTTTGGGAATCAGGTGAACTTTCAAGGCATCGACCGCGTCGGGCTCAAGCAGGGTATCACCGCTGGTTGCCACCATCACCGGGTCAACAATCAGGGGGATTTTTGGGGTGGTTTTCAGAACCCCCGCCACCGCCCGGATAATTTCCGCATTGGCCAGCATCCCGGTCTTGA
>SMVA01318917.1_pt1 | contig 10879 bp, 6 predicted proteins | sample 2456451 | NCBI WGS metagenome assembly SMVA01 (sample SAMN11095933, study PRJNA526329) | marine sediment metagenome | biome: Marine sediment; feature: Surficial sediment; material: Deep marine sediment; isolation source: Hadal surficial sediment | place: Pacific Ocean | collected 2014-05 | depth 0-1...
ATGTCTTTAGGCAATTAACAATCTTGTCAACATCCGAAGCGACTTTGCCTTCATATTGGATGGTGCCTTGATCATCAATGATGCAGATTGATACGGAACACAGTGATACATCTAATGCTGTGTAATAGGTCATGTTCAAATTTCCCAGGTGGTTCACGGTCTGTGATTGTACTGAGAGCTTGACAGTAATCGTCAGCCCGATTATTTATGCAATTGGCCGAAAGTACCAATTCAATGTCTCTAGCCGAATGTCCGCTTCCGCTGGAAAGCAGACGTTCACAGGTGCTTATAGGGCTCTTCAGTTGACAATACTCTCTATATGAACTATCCAGAATCACGTTTTCGTTTTAAGGTATTGATATATTCCTGAACCTGAGGATTATCTGGCACTAGTTCGAGCATTTTTTCGGCATAGAATAACGATTCCTTAATATTTCCACTATCACGATATATTGTTGAAAGTGTCATCAGGATCCGTCCGTTCATTGGGTGTTTTTGATGATATTTTTTCAGTTCTGCCAAAGCATCTTCAGTTTTACCGTTAGAATTTAGTGCAACTGCATAGGCTAGGGAGAACTGGGCATCTTCGGGTTCCAGAATACTTGCTTGCTGTAATGCTTCTATTGCCTGTTCGATCTTTTCCTGCCTTGCCAGAGACAAGCCCATTGAATAATGAAGTACTGCCACACTCTCATCTACTTCTATTGCTTCTAATAATAGCGATATATCTTGAGTTACACACCTAGTCCGATCATCTAGAAAATAAGGAACAGGGAATTAACAGGGAAAACGACTTTGTATGAAATGCGTATATATAATGTATATGTAGCTTCAGAATAGTACAGAGGTGAAGGATTTATTACTGGCTTTTTTAAACACCGATTGTGGCCTGATTGAGTAATTCGCCATGCACGGGTAGCCTGATAATTATTGTGATGAAAATCGGACTTTACATTTCAAACCGGCTGGAATGGTATTTTTTGGATTCGGTAATGTCAACCGAACACCAAATGTTCCGCTGGCCGCATCTATGATCTGATCAACAACTGTCACCTTGGCCTTATACAAACCCCCTATTGGTGCTTCAAGGGCAACTTCGGCAACCGTCTTAACCTTAATAGTACCGAACAGTTCCTTCGGTAATACCGCTTCTACGTAAAGGGGATCAAGGCTGGCAATTTTCAGTATGGGATATTCACCAACATATTCACCCGGATCCATCATGCGTTCCAATACAATGCCACTAATGGGGCTGGTAATGACTTTTTGCTGTAGTTGCTTCTGTGCAGTGGCCAGTTGCAATCTGGAGACCTCACTGTCCCGTTCAACCTCGTCCTTTTCTTGTTCGGAAATCAGTTCTTGTTCAAATAACTCATTATTCCGTAAAGCCGTTGTTTTGCCGAATTCCACCTGCGCCCGGCCAAGATTAACCATTGCCTGCTCGACCTCTGAACGAAGTCGAACAACTACCTCTCCTTTACGTACCTTATCACCTCTATCAACGTTAACCTTGGCAATCACTCCTATCACCGGACTGCTCAAATCAATAACCATATTTGCTACAAGGAGACAATGCCGGGTTGTCCAGTCCCCATTATCTTCCAGTATCTTTCCTTCTTCCTTACCTAAATCGCCAGAGACGGGATAATTGTTGTTCCACTCATCCTCTGCTGTTGCTGCATAAGATACCAGCAACAGTGCGGCGGCAACTAAAAATAATTGTAGACTGAATTTGTACATTAAAATATCTCGCTACTCAGATAATCCTGAAATGGAAAGCAATTCGTTCTGGTGAAGATCATACTTTTGTGTAGCCTTGCGATCCAGATAACTACGCCGCTCCCGCCGTTTCTGTTCCCACATTAGAGCAATCAGTGCAATTTCACGACCCAAATTCTGCTCAACACCCAGCACAAGTGCAACTTTGGCCAATAGCTTGGCGAAATTATCAGAAAAAACTACATCATCAAGACTCAGCATTTGTTCAAAACTACCGGGATCGCCTTGACGAGCACAACGGCCAGCCAATTGCCTATCTACCCTGGCAGCATCGTAACGCTCACTTAGAATCACATGCAAACCTCCCTGTTGCCTGACACTATCCATCAATTTAATATCGGTACCACGCCCAGCCATGCTGGTTGCAACGGTTATCTGTCCGGTGTTTCCAGCCAAGGCAACGACCTCGGCCTCTTCCTTGTCCTGCTTAGCGTTGAGAACCTGGAACTGAAGCCCGACCCTAACAAGGAAGTTACTGGCAACCTCTGAAGCAGCCACTGATCCAGTCCCTACCAGAACGGCCCTGCCCTTGTCCGTAAGTTCTCGGATACGTACGCTGATTGCCTGCCATTTTTTATCACTATCGGGAAATATATGCGTCTTCCATAGTTTGCGAATACAAGGCCGGTGGTGTGGCACGGTTGCCACGCACAGTGCATACACCTGCCACAGCTCTTTACTTACCTCGCTTGCCGTACCTGTCATTCCGGACAAATGCAGGTAACGTTTAAAAAAACTTTGGTAGCTTACCCTTGCCAATGTCCCATGTTGTTGACTGAGTTCACACCCCTCCTTGAGCTCTATTAACTGATGTAAACCCCGTTCCCATGACCGTCCTTCGCTAACCCGTCCGGTCAATGGGTCGATTATTTCTATTTTTCCGTCACGTAACAGATAATGCTCATCCAGATGAAACAGATGCATCGCGTTTAGCGCCTGGGTAATAATCTCTTCGCGCCTTATAGCACCCGACCACAAAGGTCCAAGGTGTTCGGTCAGTGCCTTGACTCTTTCCTTGCCCTCCTGACTTAGTTTCACTCTGCGCTCCGCTTGATTAACATGGAAATCGATTCTATTTTCAAGATCCGTAGCTACCTCAAGCGCCTGATTGAGGAATTGCTTTTCATATTTTCCACCACCTTCACCAGAGATTATCAGTGGAGTACGTGCCTCATCGATCAACACACTGTCGGCTTCGTCAACAATCGCGAAATGTAGTCCCCGCATCAACAAGCGTTGGTAACAACCTGCATTTCCAAAAACCGCCTCCACTTGATGACGCAAAGCATGCCTGCGGCTACCAAGCTTAATCCTGTCCCTGAGATAATCGAACACCAGCTCTTTACCGGTGCAATAAACAATATCCTTTGCATAAGCCTGCTTGCGTTCATCATCTGACATACCATGAACAACTTGCCCCACACTTAAATCCAGAGCATGGTAGATTGGAGCCATTTCCTCTTTATCACGCGCCGTTAGATAATCATTTACAGTCAATACGTGAACAGGAACACCAGCCATTGCAGCTGTACCAGCCGCTAATGTCGCGGTCAATGTTTTTCCCTCGCCTGTCGGCATCTCCACAATCATGCCTTTCAACAACAACCAGCCACCTGTCAATTGTGTATCATAGTGCTTTTGATTTAAGGTACGTCCGCTTAGCTCCCTGATCAATGCAAAACTCCTGGCAATCAAAACATTATTAAACCCTTGCATGCGTAATTCATGGTGTAGTTCAATGACCTGACTATTCAGCTCATCATCACTAAGCTGCTCCATTGTCCCCGCATATCCAGCAACGCACCTAAGAAAACGTCTGTAGGCCACGAAGTTCGCTGCTTTGATAAGGGGTAAAAAATATCTCCTCACACGATGAAAAAGTGATTCGAGTATTCCTATTTTCGGCAAATGTTTTTCAGGCCTGAAGCCCGGTATAGCGGGATCCAGTTTAGATAGTTTGGGCCATGCTTTCATTGATGAGTCATTCAGTCGTTAATAGATCAGTAGTTCAAGAAGTACCCTGCGCGCAGTACGCAACCAGCGATAGGCTATGGCCTCGGGCGTGTGCTCAAAACGGACATATACACGTTCACCGATACGGTTTGGGGGTACATCTTGCAGGGCAATCTCAAATTGAAAGAAGGGTTCAAATGCCTTAGGTACTTCTATTTCTTCAGGGTCGAGTACAAACTTGCCTCCACCCTCGACGCTCAGTGCCAAACTGGGCAACTCCTTATGTACGCCAGGTATCTCTCTGACGATTTCAGCAGGGTATGTCCTGTCCAGATCCTCGGCAAGCCGTACCTTTACCTCCTGCACATCACCCCGGACTGATTTAATATCAGCTTGATCAACGATCACCCACACTCGATACTCACTCGGCCGAAGCACGTAACCCACTAACTCACCACGTTGCAGAAAACGCCCCATTAAGTTATCCGCACGTGACAGATGGAATACGCCCTCGGAAGGACTGCGGATCAATAATCGCTGCTGCTCATCCAGCAAACGTGCCAACTCCGCCCTGGAACGTTGAATCTCTTCTTCAATCAATCGGGATTCTGTATTTTTTGTCAATGACTGCGCGATACGATTTCTTGCTGTTAACTCCTGTAAACGACTTTCTGCCATGCGCACGCTGGCATCATGTGCACTATTTGTAGTCCGAATCAGAACTGTCCCTGGAGTCACCTCTTGGCCTGTTGCAACCAGTAATTCCTCAACCACGCCCTGTGTTGCGACTACTACTTGAGTATTTTCGGGAGCCCATAACACCCCTTCAGTCAGCGTTAACTTGGGAAATGGTAACCAGAACAGGATCCCAAAAATCAGGCTAGCAGCAATACCCATCACGCAGAAAAGACGCAGGCGCTTTTTTTTCATTTGCTCGTCAACTATCAGGTAACGGACGGTATTGAAGAGGGGCTGTAGTAAAAAGCCATAAAAGGACCATATTGCAAGGATTATCCCCAGTATAAATAGCTTGGTGATTACAAACAACGCAATACCCAGCATAACAACTATCCGGTAACAAAATGAAGTTATCGAATATGTGACGAGCCAAACGGCCTCACGCCTGGAGCGAGCGGGGGGGGTCTCCGTTTTTATCCCTAACAAATACCTTTTAAGCAAATACCCCAATTGGCGGTTGGCACGCATTCCCAAGTTGGGTATCTCCAGGAAATCCGACAATACGTAATAGGCATCAAATCGTAACAATGGATTACCATTGAACAGTAGCGTGGAAATTCCGGCGATCAACATCACATTAAATGCAACTGCTCGCAATGCACCGGGCTCCACCAGTGACCAAACGATCATCGCCAAAGCTGCCAGCACAACCTCGACCATGATACCGGCGGCACCTACAAGCATGCGCTGGTATTTATTGCTAAAGGCGTATGCCGCTGAGGCCTCAACGTACGGAACTGGTATAAAAACCAGCAGCATTAGTCCCATTTCATGGACCTCGCCTTGCCAACGTTTGACGGCATAGCCATGGCCAAATTCGTGTATACCTTTGACGATAGGGTAAATCAGCCCCAGCAAGAGTAAATTCTCCAGTGCCAACACGCGATCCGCCAGATTATTTGACAAAACATCCCAATGTATAGCCATCAAGACGAGCGCTGTCATTGTTATTAACAGCCAGATTATGCCTGCGGAAATGCTGAACAGTATATCCGCTAACCAACGCGTCTTTTCCAGAAACCGATCGGGATCCCAAAATGGGATCTTGACAGCAAGTGGAGATTTGAGTTTTGCCAGGAATTGTTTGCGTCGCATAGTACGACGTCGACGGTCAACCTCAACCATATCAGGTGGTATTTGCGTTTGAATAATATCGGCTTGATGAAGTTGACCCAACAACCTGATCACCTCATCCTGCGATGGCATGTTATCCATGAGGCGGGAACAGGCACTATCCCAGATCGCTTCCATGGTCCTGCTACCATCCATCAAACCGATAACAACATAGGTTTCAGGCGTAAAACGATGAAAGCGTCCGGTGAAATGATCCTGGATCAGGTACCAGAGATCGCCACGATAATAGTGTCTATGGATCTCAGTATGGCTACGCAAGCGGGGACGCAGCTTGGCTATCCGGTACCACGATGAGCTAAATAGAGGGGTACTCACAGGTCTGCCTTTTCCTTAAACAGACAGCTGGCTAAGGCCATATTGACCAATACTTTAACTTGGCCCAACGTATCAGCGGCCCCGTGAAGATAGCAATCAACTTGCGTTCACCGACTTCGACTTTACCGATGCCCTCCATGCCTGGACGCAAACGATCAGATGAAACCTGCAAAAGGGATTCCACCCGAAAATAATTTCCTCCATCCCGCGCCTCGGTAATGGGTGTAACCCGGGTCACTGTAAAATCAAGTTTCTCTTCTGTCAGGGCGTTTAACACCAGATGCCCAGTCTGCCCTTCCTCGATATCCGCAATCTGATGTTCATCCACCCACAGGATGACGCGATACTCACTCAAAGGCGCAACCTCGAAGAGAACTTCCCCTTGCGTCACTGCGCCGCCAAGTCTTTGGGTCAGATCACCACTTAAAACCAGGCCATCAAAAGGAGCATGCAATACCGTACGCTCCAATTTGCTGACGACTAATTCCAGATTGGCGCTGTTTTGTTGCAGTTGCGCAATTAGAACTTTAGCCTGTCCGCGATCATTATTGGCAATCGCCTCTTCATACTGGCGCCCAAGCTTTGCCCTATCACTCACCCAGTTCAGATGTTCCAGCCGCAGATCTCTATCGTCCAGTCTACCCATGATCTGATCCTTGTGTACCGTGTCACCGGCACGTACCGTTGACGAATCTATATAGCCATCGAATGGTGAAACTATTACCTGTCTGATCGCCCCCTCCAAGTGGGTATCAGCGGCTACCCTGTAGGTACCTGTCGCAATACTAAAAAAAACCACGATCGCCAGCACCGATAGTAATGTCAGCTTACGGCCGAGATAACCAGCACCGAACAGGCGGCTTAGTTGGGTGTATAACCAGTCACCTGCCTTGACTATGACGGGACGGTCATTTTTCCGTTTTCCCCACAATACCTCACTGCTCAGGGCAGTGATGGACCTTATTTTCTCCAGTTCAGTTTCAGTAAATTGATGATCAGCAGAACGCTCGAACGTCAGGGCCCCGTAATAGGATTCATGCCCAAACAGTGACAATGTGTAGATTGCTCCACAGCCATGTGACTCGACAAGTTGAGCATGATCTCGTGTTACCAGATGTCCTTGACCCGTCTCCGGAAAACAAATCTCAGTACGCTGAAACACGGCTTCTTCCATGGCGGCCTCCAGCCGGCGAATAAGATTCATGCGCTTTCCGAACTGCGAACTATGAGACACTGCTTTAACTCGTATCCTGCCCCAATGCATCATACCAAGACTGACACGCTCGCATTCCAGAGCGGAGGCCATTTCTGTGACAAAGGTCATGCATGCTGACTCATATCGCTCTTCCGCAAGGACTGAAGCAAGTATTTCGACCGCTGACTTCAGCTTAGGAAGATCGCTATTTAAAACGGTTGCCTGGTGACGGCGTATCATCAGTTCAACCCAACTTACCCCCCATTGTAATTTTTCCATGGCGTCGGCAAGCTTCTTATCCCGATCCACGTAGACCGCTATGGAAATTACGCCGGTGATCTGCTGATCAATCTTAAGAGGATAGGCAACACCGTAATGTTGAAAACCCTCGGGTCCATCAGCATCCGGCAGCACCAGATCTGAAACCAGACCGCAGTCTTCATCAATCACTCTTTCCGCCAATTCGACCAGCGGTTGGAAGATGTCTTTTCCTGCTGGCCAAGAAGCAATCGGTGTAAAGGCATCCCGCTCTTCAGTCCGCAATACCAGCACACCACTCTTGACATGTGGAATCCTGGCGCACTGAAGTTCTATCCAACCATGGCAGTACTCTTCCTGATTGCCTGAGCGGGAAAAGTTAGCCCATAGTTCACGGAAATCAGACGTTTGGTCGGCTACTTCTAACATTAAATTGCAACTGCTTTGGGATTGATAGATCGCGCAAGATTAAATCGCTTTTTTAACCGTAAACCGGAAAGCCGGGTACGCCTGCCGGCCACTTTTTGTACCCTGTATTATTTTAAACTGCTTGTTTTCTTGTCTGTGGTGTCTACGTTGTCTGTGGTGTCTACGGTTGAAGTGTCGGGGACAGCATCCAATTCAATCTTACTAAACTTCTCCTCGTATTGTTCAATTACGTCTTTTAGTAAAAGAGACACACGCTTGGCAGCGTACGGATTAAGTATTATCCGATCTGAAAGCTCGATGATTAGTTCATTGTTTTCCGTATCCATTTTCTGATTCATGCCGAACATCATGCTGACCTCTTCGCGGGTGCTGACGACATTGCAAATATTGGCATAGGTCATTCTAATATTAGCATCATCCCACTTGATGGTGGTGATGGTGGTATTGGTGGTATTGGTGGTAGTTTTTTTTTCTGTCATTTTTATATTCCTATTTCTAAATAAAAGTATCCAACTAACGACCCTTCCTTCATCGGGAGACAGGGTTTGTTAGTGAACACGGGTGTCAATCACCGGAGATTTCTTATAAACCGTATACCAGGGGTTTTCCTGACTATTTGCCTGTTTGTCAATCAACACCACCTGGTTTTCGTCCCAGTGTAATACGCGACCTTTTTTCACACGTTCGTTGTCGGCTAGGTGTATATGGTATCGTTTTTTCTTTAGTTTAGCCTCTTTTATTCGCCAACCGGAAAGTGCGGCCACGAGACCACCGAGCTCAATGCCGGAGAACTTGGCAACGTGTTCATCCTCTGCTTCGGGAACTATCGGCTGCGCTTGTGGTAGTTCATCTTCTGAGTTTGGATCACCACCATCCTCGAGTTCAGGATTCGCTTGTTGTTCAAGCAGCATTTCATCCCGGAATTCTTGCTCGTCCGGATCGATCTGCTCGACTTGATCTTCATCGCCACCAGTATCTATCGGTTGCAGTAGATCATCTTCTAAGCCGGAGTCTTCATCTATGTGCAAAGGAAAAATTGACTGTGGACTGATGAACTCATCCCCGTTAGATGACCTCACTGAATACGGGAATAGCCCTTTTAAGGACGGCGTAGTTGTGTCTGCTAAAATAAATTTCTCGCCTTCTTGCCCTGTTTCCGGGCCGGTAACCGTAATACTACCCGGGAGTTCCGTTGTCGTGCCGGTCAATAGCGAGGACCATGTGCTTGCCGTCAGTCCTCCCTGTACATCCGCACTGCTATCCAACCGCAACACGAAACCGCCCGCCAAGGTAACCCTGGCAAAGTCTATAATCAGGTCTTGTGTAAAGTTACCATCGAATACATTTCTCCCTGCACCGCCAAACATGAGGTCATTGCCTAATCCACCAGACAAAAAATCATCGCCTCCCAGGGTTCTGTCGAGGGTCTCCACGATGGTGGGTTGGCCCCCACTGAGTGTTACTCTGCCACCGTCACCGATGAGGATATCGTTACCGGAACCGCCGCTGATATCGTCGTTTCCCCCGGCGCCAAGCATGATGTCGTTGCCGGTACCCCCTACCAGGGTGTCATTACTATCACCGGAGCCCACACGGGCCTGGATGATCTGTGGCTGTCCGTTGACGAAGCTCACCTGGCCACCGTCACCGAACAGGATGTCGTTGCCGGTGCCGCCATCCAGCGTATCACTTCCGCCACCCCCGAACAGGATGTCGTTGCCGCCACCCCCGAACAGGACGTCGTTTTCAAAGCCGCTATCCGTGGTCACCTGCACGAATTGCGGTAAGCCGTTGACGTCGAAGATGACCTCGCCGGTGCCGCCGATAAGGATATCGTTGCCGGAACTACCGATGAGGACATCGTCACCCTCATCGCCGAACAGAATCACGCCGATGTTGAGGCCAGCGGCGGTGATGACGTCGTTACCCTCGTTGCCATGCACCACGCGCTCTGATCCCACTGCGGTGGAGTCGATATCGACGATGATGTTGTCGTCGCCAGTACCCGTGATGATCAGGACATTGCCCAGGAAGTCGCCAACACCGCTGTGGTAGCTGATCACCCCCGGGGCCAGACCGGTGATGGTCGACTCGGTGATCGTTGTGGTCTTGGGTAGGGGGTTGCCTTCGTCGCTGACCACCATGATATTGATGCCACTGCCACCGTCGAGATCCAGATCGCCGAGGATGTCGTCAACGATGCCGGTGTTGGTCGGCGCGTTGGAAGAGACGTTAAAGGTGTCGTCACCGCCGTTGCCACTGAGGTTGGTAACGGAGCCATCACCGGTCCCCTGCACGTTGAAGGTGTCGTTGCCGTCGTTACCATTGATGTTGGTGACGGTGCCGGTACCCGTTCCCAGCACGTTTACTGTATCAGCCCCACTGCCCAGCTCAAGGTTGAGATTCTCGATCTCCCGGTAGGTGATGGTGCCGATCATGCCAAAGCCGGTGATGGTGTCGACGGTTATCGTGCCGCTGTTGCCCGCGCTGTTGCCGGAGTTGTCCAGGAACAGGCTGTCGCCGCTGGCGTGAGGACCGCCATGGACGATCAGGTCGGCCGTGATCCCATCCAATAAACCACCAGTATTGTCTGTCGATGTCGCCAGACTACCCACATAAATCGTGTCGTTCCCGTCAGCAGTTTGAACATCAGTATCGGCAAGGATACCCGGGATCACTATAATATCGTCGTCATCATTACCACGAATTAACACCGATGTGCCACTGACACTGCCTTGTATATCGATGAGACTACCGACGCCACTGTCGGCATTACCGAAGTCCCCGAACAAGCTCACAGTAGTGGCTGCCTGTACCGTAGCACCTTGTTCAATGATCAGATCGTCTCCTGCCTGTAACACAATACCACCGACTCGCGAGGTAAGTGTCACGCCACTCTTTACAATCAGATGATCCGGCGCCTCATTACCTGAAACTGTCTCATCATCATCAGTCGCCAGGATTGATATCGAAGCCGCATCTTGTGAAACGGTCACCGTTACCGGGCTTGTTGCGACAACATTAAGATCGCCGCCGCTGATGATTTTTGTTGAGCCCGTCACACCGCCGAGAGTGAGA
>SMVA01448763.1_pt1 | contig 10878 bp, 13 predicted proteins | sample 2456451 | NCBI WGS metagenome assembly SMVA01 (sample SAMN11095933, study PRJNA526329) | marine sediment metagenome | biome: Marine sediment; feature: Surficial sediment; material: Deep marine sediment; isolation source: Hadal surficial sediment | place: Pacific Ocean | collected 2014-05 | depth...
CCCCTCAATCTTGTTGGCCTCGCTCTCCACCAGGCGATAGGCGTTGGGAAAGCCAGGTCTGGCCGCGAAATCGGCCATCTCATTATTCAGCAACATGCCGGTTCCCGCCACGGCCCGGTGTGAACCGAAGCTGAAGTTCAGGGTATAGGTATTGGTGACCACGTTACCCGCCGAGTCGGCGACGGTGAAATGGGTGGTATCGCTGCTCTCATAGGCAAGATCTATCCCGGGCTGTATCTCTGCCGACGGGGTGGCGCGCTCGGGGTCAATGCGATTGCGCAATTTTGTGGCGTAGTCCTTGTCGATCAATTGCGCGACCGGGACATTGGTGTAGTCCGGGTCGCCCATATAAAGGCTGCGATCGGCGTAGGCCAGCTTCATGGCCTCCGCCAGGTGATGTAAATAGGCGGCGCTATTGTGACCCCATTCGGTGGGCTCGTAGCCCTCGAGAATATTGAGAATCTGGATAATATGGGTGCCTCCCGAGGAGGGTGGTGGTGGCGCCACTATCTCAAAGCCGCGGTAGTTGCCGCGTACCGGGGCGCGCTCAACGACGGCGTAGTTGGCGAGGTCCTCATGAGTGATCAGGCCCTCATTGGCTTCCATGCTGGCGACGAACCGGTCAGCCACGGGGCCCTGGTAAAAACCGGCGGTACCGCGTTTGCGCACCTGCTTGAGCGTCCAGGCCAGGTCCGGTTGGCGCAGGGTCTCACCTACCGGGTAGCGGCTGCCATCCTCGCGGAAGAACAGGCGCTTTGCCTCGGCATCCTGCAACAAACGCTTCTGTCGGGAGCCGATCTCAAAATCCAGGGCAAAACTCACCGGGAAGCCTTTGCTGGCCAGGTTAATGGCGGGCTGGATAACCTGTTTGAGGCTCATTGTGCCGTAATTTTCCAGAGCGTAGATCAAACCGGCCACCGAGCCGGGTACCCCGGCGGACTGGTGGCTGAAAAATGCACGCATGCGATCCACTTCGCCCTTTTCATCGAGGAACATATTGCGCTGGGCTGCCGCCGGCGCGGTCTCTCGATAATCGATGACCGTTTGTTTGTTACCCTCGGCCAGGTGAATGAGCATAAAGCCGCCGCCGCCGAGATTACCCGCGCGGGGGTAGGTGACGGCGAGGGCAAAGCCGGTGGCAACTGCGGCATCGACCGCGTTGCCGCCGCGACGCAGGATTTCGACACCTACCTCGCTGGCCAGTTTCTCGGGACCCGCCACCATGCCGTTTTGCGCAATGACCGGCAGGAAGCGATCCTTGAAGTTGAGAATAGGTTCTTGACCCTGTGCCGGCGCGAAGCCGACAATCAGGATTACGAGTACGAGTCGGGTCAGTTTCACGTGGCTGCTCTCTCAGTTTTGGATTGACAAGGATTATGCCAAAAAAAAGGCGAGCTTTACTGGAGGAATTGGATAATCGATGGCGTTCGATCTTTTCGCGCCTGGTCGAAGGCGGGGAGGTGCCACCCTCTCTGCGTTTGCGCACTGAGGGTCTGATGGAGGCCCTGGTGCTGCTTGAACTCGCTAGCGTGGAAGAGCTGCAATCCGCTATGGCCGTCTGTTACGCCGACTATTACAGCGCCCCGCTGCCGGTGGATTGGAGGGAGCTGTTTCCCTTTCCGCAGATTCCCGGCCACGGTCGCCGCGCACCGGTTTATCCGTCTACCCATGAGTAGGCTATACTCTGCGCTTCGATGCCCCGGAAATCAGAACTCATGGCGACACGGCGTTTGCTGGCCCGAGTTTTCAGCCTGCTGATGATCACGGTGCTGTCCGCCTGCGTCAGCAATGCACCGCAGGGGCCGGCAATCAATTTCAGCGATAACTACGATTTCAGCGCCATCTCCCGGGTTGCATTCGCCCCTCCTAAATCCCCCTTGTCCGGCACCTTGGAGATCAGTGAGGAGCTGTTGGCCCGCTTTCGCAACGGCCTGGAAGGCGCACTGAAGGACAAGGGCATCCAACTGGCCACAGACCCCTCGGAGGCTGAGCTGGTGCTCCATTGGCAGTTGCTGAGCCAGGAGAAGGTGGACGTCAGGTCCTATGACTTTTTCGGTTACCGGCATTGCTGGCGCTGTGGGCCGTCGAAATCTGATGTCAGTATGCAGGAATACATTCAACACACGTTTATCGTCGATATGATCGAGCCGGAGCGCGGGCAGTCCGTGTGGCGCGGTGTTATGCAGGCCAGAATCAAACCCGAGCGGGAAGAGGCCGAAGCAGGGCGGCTGATCGACACCGCCTGTACCGAAATATTGGCGAATTTTCCGCCAAAACCAAAGCCATCGCCCCTATCCGGCCTGCTCTCTGACTAGAGGAGTGCGCCACATAAAGCAAAGCGGCGGGCCACCCTTGCCGATCGGCTCTTCGGCAATTACCTCAAATCCATGCCGTTGATAAAGGGCGGTATTGCGCTCGGATGAGCTCTCCAGATAGGCGGGCGTTTGCTCGCGATCGCAGATCCGGGTTCCCACTTTAAGCAGGGCCGAGCCGACCCCCTGGCCCTGGTTGGCCTGGCGGGTGCCGATGGCGTGCAGGTAGTAGTGAGGTTCCCGGGGGTGGTGCCGGTCCATTACTTGCTGGGCTTGTTGCAGATTTTTGAGTATGCCCACGCCGCTGTGCAAAACCAGTCGGGCGACCAGCAATAACTGGGTTGCAGACAGAGGTAGCGCGGGTGATTTCCCCGGCGGCAGCCACAGCGCCGCACCGCGTTCCTCTCGGTCCAGATAGCAATGGCCCTGTGGCAGGTACAGCGCGTCGGCCAACATGCGGAAGAACCGGCAGTAGAGTCGAGGGTTGGGGATAACCCAGTTGAAACAGGGGTCGTTGGTAAAGGCATCGCCGAGAATGTCAGCCAGCAGCGCGCCCTGTGCTTTCTCCGCCAGGGCTACCATGTTTGTGGCTGGTTCCACTGTTCGCCCCGTCATGATTGGTACAGACCATGATAGCCCAGCCTTGGCAGAGCGGGGTATTTAATCCTCTCCCGCGCGGTGAACTGCGGTATGATTATCCGGAAAAAAGGGGCTGTGGCAGGGGTATGGTTAAGGATACCGCGCACGATACGCGTGTCATCGACGAGTTGCGCCGGCGCAAGGTGCTGCGCACGACCACTATATACGCCGTGCTGGGTTGGTGCCTGTTGCAGTGGTGCAATGTTTTTTTTATACGCCTGGGTTGGCCGGAGTGGACCGTGACCCTGGTACTGACCGCGGTAGTCCTCGGGTTTCCGGTTATGGTGGCCCTGTCCTGGGCTTTTGATATCACTCCCCAGGGGGTGCAGTGGTCCGACATTGATCATGCACCACACCGTCAAACGACCGCGGTGAACCACCTGGTAAGTCTTGGGGTCCTGTCTGTACTCATCGTCACCCTCCTATTTCTGGCAGCACAGTAACCGGGTGCGGGTCCCTCCAGCACACACATTTATCCTTTCAGGTGTGAAGTGGAACTAGAAGATTTTCGCCGTGAATACCTCCAGGGTGGACTGCACCGGGAGAATCTCAGTGCCGATCCCATAGAACAATTTGAAAGCTGGCTGGCACAGGCAGTGGCTGGTGGTATCACTGATCCTACCGCCATGGTGCTGGCAACCGTCGAGGCGGGAGAGAGGCCCTGGCAGCGGATCGTGCTGTTGAAGGACTTTGGCCACCAGGGCTTCGTGTTCTATACCAACCTGGAAAGCCGCAAGGCAAAGGCGATGGCGGCGAACCCCAGTGCCAGCCTGTTGTTTCCCTGGAACGTTCTCGAGCGGCAGGTGATTGTTGGCGGTCGGGTAGAGCGCCTGTCGGTGACCGAGGTGGCGCGCTATTTTTTGTCCCGACCACGGGAAAGCCAGTTGGTCGCCTGGGCATCGGCGCAGAGTCGGCCGCTGTCGGCACGCTTGGTACTGGAGCAAAAAGTGGCGCAGATGAAGCACAAATTTTCCCAGGGTGAAATTCCGCTGCCAGGCTTCTGGGGCGGCTTTCGGCTGGTACCCGAGCAAATCGAATTCTGGCAGGGCGGCGCCCACCGCCTGCACGACCGCTTCCTCTACTCCCGCCAGGGAGACCTGGACTGGTCTATCGAACGTTTGGCCCCCTAGCTGGCGTTCTTTTTCAAAGGGAGCTCCGTAGCCGAGCCGATACCTCCACCCTCCGACCCCATGGTGTCGTGCCCATCCGGCTCGGCTACGGAGTACTACCTGTCCGGTTGACTCTTTCCTGGCTAGCTGACCGCCTGCGCTCGCTGTGTGAAATAGCGGGGTTCTGACTCCAATCCCAGTAGCTGGCGCCGGATCATATCCAGTGCCGCCGCGGCAATCATGGTCTGGAACAGGCTGCGTTCAACCGGCCAGTACAGGCCCCGGGTATGGATGGCGCCGCGGGTACCCCAGGCCAGCCAGACGGTACCAACGGGCTTTTCCTCGCTGCCGCCGTCGGGCCCGGCAATACCGGATACGGCGATGGCGTAATCAGCCCCCGATTTCTCCAGGGCACCTTCTGCCATCTCTATCACCACCGCCTTGCTGACAGCCCCCTGTGTGGCGAGGGTATCCTCACTGACGCCCAGGGTCGCCACCTTGACGTAATCGGCGTAGGTGACAAAACCGGCGTGGAAGGCGGCAGATGACCCCGCCACCCTGGTCAGCATGCTGGCAATCAGGCCGCCGGTGCATGACTCCGCGGTGGTGATGGTTTTGCCCCGCTCCTGCAACAGTGCCAGTACCCGCTGTGCCAGGCTGAGGTTGCCCTCGCCGATAATATGGTCGCCGAAGAGTTGTTCCACCAGCTCGCGGCAGCGTTGCTGCTGTTGCTCCAGCGCCGGGTCGGAAATACTGAGTTTTACTTCCATCTGCGGGGCGCCGGCACGAAAGCCCAGCTCCACTCCTTCGGGCCAGTCGAAGTCCGCGTCGGCGATAATCTGCTGGGCGGTGGACTCCCCCAGGCCGAAAGTCTGCAGCCTGAGGACGTGTCGCGGCGAGAAGGTGCCGAGTCGCTGTTGCATATTGGCGAGCACGCTATCCAGCATCAGCCGCAATTCGCTGGGCACGCCGGGTGTGCAGATGACCAGGCAATCGTTCAGCTCCAGTTGGAAACCCACCGCACTGCCGATGGGATTGTCGAGGATCTCCGCCCCCGCCGGCAGTATTGCCTGCTTGAGGTTCGCGGCGTTGAGCTGGGCGCCGCGCCCCTCGCACCAGGACTCGATATGGGCCATGGCGGCACTGCTTTCCTCCAATTCAACATCGGCGGCGGCTGCCAGCACCTGTGCTGTCAGGTCATCGACGGTGGGGCCGAGGCCGCCGTTGACGATGACCACGTCAGAACTTTCACTGAGCGAGCGCAGTTCCTTTTGTAGCAGTGCGGCGTCATCGCCCACGGTGACCTTGCGGTAGATGTTGAGCCCGCACTCACCGAGGCGCTGGGCGATCATGGCGGAGTTGGAGTCGACGGTATCACCGCTCATGATTTCGTTGCCGGTGAGCAACAGCTGAATAACGGGATTGGCGTTGGACATGGTTGTTATCAAGGCGTCGGAATGTGGCACTAAGCATAGCCGCGCGCGTCGATGGCGCATAGGGGGCAGTTGATTGTTGAACCGGCTGGGTTATTATCGCCGCATGAATGGAACCATAGCCTGCCACGGTTGCGACCTGCTGGTCGATGTCAGCGCCCTCAATGATGGTGCCACGGCGGACTGCCCCCGCTGCGGGGGGTTCGTCACCCGCTATCGCAGCGACGCCTACGCGCGGGTGATTGCCAGCACGGTGGCCGCCGCTATTCTGCTGATTGCCGCCAACAGCTTCCAGTTCCTGTCGTTTGCAGCCAGTGGCCTTGAAAGCGTGATTACCCTGCCGCAGACGCCGCTGGCCCTGTGGGAGAACGGTATGCCGGAGGTGGCGGTGTTGGTGGCGGCCTTTATCATATTCATTCCCGCCGCGGTGATGGTGCTGCTACTGTTGATAGCCCTGCCACTGTATCGACAAAGCTACCGCTGGTGGTTACGGCCGGCCGCGCACCTGCTGTTCGAGATCTACAATTGGTCGATGGTTGAAGTGTTCATCATCGGCGTGATCGTCAGCCTGGTGAAAATTATGGCCATGGCGACTGTGGTTATTGGGCTTTCCTTTTGGGCCTATGCTGCGTTCACCATATTGTTTACCCTGGCCCTGTCCGACCTCGACCGGTACCAGTGCTGGGCAATGATAGAGGAGCTGGAGGCTGCGTGAGCGAAACAGACAGCCTGAGCGAAATGGGCAGCACCGCTGCGTCTCAAGGCCTCGCCGCCTGTCATCTCTGCTGCAAACTGGCGCCGGCGGACCAGCACCACTGCCCACGCTGTGGTTCTGCCCTGCACCTGCGCAAAACCGATAGCCTGCAGCGAACGCTGGCCTTACTGGTCACCGCCTGCCTACTGTATATTCCCGCAAATATTTTCCCGATCATGCACACCGACTCCCTCGGCGGCACTGAGCCCAGCACAATTATGGGCGGTGTTGTGCTGTTGATTAAACTGGGTTCGGTGCCGGTGGCGGCGGTAATTTTTATCTTCAGTGTTATCGTGCCTTCCGCCAAATTGATGTCCATGTTTTACCTGGTGTGGAGCGTGCAGCGTGGCAAGAAGGTCAGCCCGCGGCAACGCAGCACCCTGTATCGGATTACCGAGTTTGTTGGCAAGTGGTCAATGGTAGATGTGTTCGTTGTGGCGATACTGGTAGCCCTGGTGCACCTCGGCGGTCTGCTGGTTATTCGGCCGGGTATCGCCGCCCTGGCGTTTGCCGGGGTGGTTATGGTGACGATGGTAGCCGCAGAGACTTTTGATTCCCGCCTGATGTGGGATGCTATGGAAGAGAATAATGACAACAGCGCAACCTGAGATTCGAAAAGACCGTGCCTTCAACCCGATATGGCTGATACCTGCTCTCGCTGTTGTCCTCGGCGTGTGGATGGTGGTCCACAGCTGGATGACGGAGGGCCCGGAAATTCAAATAGCCTTTGAAACAGCGAAAGGGCTGACCGCCGGTAAAACCAAGATCAAGTACCGCAATGTCGTTGTGGGCCTGGTGCAGGAAGTGATACTGACCGATGACTTCGAGGGCGTCATCGCCAAGGTCAAGCTGGAGCGGCAGGCTCTGCCCCTGCTGCGTGAAGACACCCGCTTCTGGGTGGTGACCGCGCGCATCAGCCTGGGCAATGTATCCGGGCTGGATACCCTGCTGTCCGGTGCCTATATCAAACTTTCTCCGGGGGATGGAAAAGTGGGCCAGCGCCAGTTTACCGGCCTGGAGGAGCCGCCGCTGACACCCCAGGATGCGCCGGGGCTGAGACTGAAGCTCTACGGTGATCACGCGGGCTCTGTGGGCGCCGGTGACTCCGTGGTGTACAAGGGTTACAAGGTGGGTCGCGTCGAAAGCATGAGCTTTGATCCCGACCGCCGCCAGGTCAAGTATGTCATTTTTATAGACGCGCCCTTCCATGAGTTGATCGATAGTTCCGTGCGTTTCTACAATATCAGTGGCATAACCGTCAGTGCCGGTGCCGAGGGACTACAGATTACGACCGGTTCAATGGACACGGTGTTATTGGGGGGTGTTACCTTCGGGACGCCCCCGGGTATACCCAAGGGTGAACCGGTGGAGCACAACGCGGAGTTCTTCCTGTACCGTTCGGAAGCAGCGGCCAATGACAATCCGTTTAAATACGGCTTGTACTACGTGGTTCGTTTTTCCCAATCCCTGAAGGGCTTGCTCCCCGGTGCGCCGGTGGAATACCGGGGAATCCTCGTCGGTCGGGTTGAGCGCTTGATGATAAAGGAAATGATTGAAGAGGGTATCAAGTCTGGCCAGCCAGGCACCGGGGAGCCTATACCTGTGCTCATTTACGTTGAACCCGCCCGCATGGAATTGCCCGACCTGGAATCCTCGGTAATTGCCATGCAACACTCGATTGCGACCGGCGTGGCCAACGGCATGCGCGCCACTCTGGAGACCGGCAATTTGCTCACCGGCGCGAAGTATATTGCCATCGATTATTTCAAGAATCAGGAAGCAGCCAGCATCGGCGAGTGGGACGATTACGCTGAAATTCCCACCATCGGCGGCGGCTTCGGCCAGATCATGGTTCAGGTGACCGCGCTGCTCGACAAGTTCAATGCCATGCCGCTGGATAAAACCGTCACCAGCGCCAACTCCGCGATCGCAGAGCTCGACAAGACGCTGGCGAGCCTGCGGGTGATCCTGGAAGAGAAGAGCACCCAGGAATTGCCGGGGGAGTTGAACGATACCCTGGCAGAACTGCGCGCCGTGCTGGGTGGTCTGTCTCCTGACTCAGCATTTTACCTGAATCTCAATGCCACACTGCAGCAGTTGAACCGCACTCTGGGCAATGTGGAATCCCTGACCCGAACCCTGTCAGGTCAGCCCAATGCGGCAATAATGCCATCCAAGTTACCCCCTGACCCGATACCGGAGGCGAGACGCTAATGAGAGGCCCGATGCTATTGAAAAGTGTCAGCATTGCACTGCTGTTGCTGGTTGCCGCCTGCTCCGGCCAGCCCGTGGATACGCACTACTACCTGCTGCGCGGAGATCGCCTGCCGGAGTCCCGTTCACTGTCCGCTTCCGCCGACTTTGCCCTCGGGACTGTGGTTGTCGCCGCCTATATCGACCAGCCGGGCATTGCCTTTGAAACCGGTGGCGGGCAGATTCGACCCGCACTACACCATCAGTGGGCGGAACCCATGCACCAGAGTGTGCGCAGCTTCCTGCAACAGGAGATTTCAAGCCAGCTGGGTGAAGACCTGTTCCCGGCGGGCATGTCATCGGCGGCTATGGTGCTTGATATTCGCGTTGACCAGCTACACGGCACTCACGATGGCGAGGCGATTCTGTTTGCCTACTGGTGGTTGCGCAAAGGAGATGAAATCCTCGAACCACACCAGTTTGGGAAAACCCTGCCCCTGAAAGCCGACGGCTATGCGGCGCTGGTAGAGGCGGAGAAGGCGCTGCTTAACAGCCTGGCCCGGGAAATAGCAGATACGCTCAAAGAGCTTCCTTGAGCCGTGATCTATTGCCCCGATTGTGGTGCTCTCCTCCAACAACCGGTGGAGGCGGAAGTAGCGCGGCGGCGGTGGTATTGCGAGACCTGTGAGCAACAGCACTACGACCACCCCTCGGTCATGCTGACCTGTTTCGTTTCAAGCGGCAGAAAATTGCTATGGATCCAGCGCAAGCTGGAACCCAAACGGGGGTTCTGGGCGATCCCCGGTGGCTTCATGGAGGCGGGTGAGACCACTGCCGAGGGTGCTGCCCGGGAATTATGGGAAGAGGCGGGCATCCACCTGGACCCACAGATGCTGGAATTTTATATGACCGGCACTATTACCTTTATCAACCAGGTGTATGTGGCGTTCCGTGCCCGGGTGGATGCAGAAGACTGTGCAGCCGGAGCAGAATCCCTGGCCGCCGCCTTCTACTCCCGCGAGGAATGTCCCTGGGATAAGGTCGCCTACCCGGAGGTTAACGATTCCATCCGTCGCGCCTATGACGACCTGGAGCAGGGCAGCTTCGGCACGTACCACGCGGAGATGTCAGAGGATGCATACCAACTGGTACCCGTGTTTACCGGGGCCTACTCTAGCTGTTTGTAGTAACCATCGAACCAGGTCTGCCATTTGCCCTTGTCGTCCGTTCAGTCCTGGTGCCACTCGCCGGTCACCGGGTTGAAGTAATTAATGCTGCTGCCGGTTTCGCCGCGCGAGTTCTTCCATTGCTCCAGTAGCGGGCAGGGCAAGCAGCAGGCACAGCAGCATCAGTAAGCGTGACATTTTAAAACCCTCCCTGTTGTTCCAGGTGTGACACTTCCTCCCCGGTCGACTCGCGACCGAGGATGGCATTTCTGTGTGGAAAGCGACCGAATCGGGCTATCACATCCCGGTGTGCCACCGAGTAATCGCGAAAGCCGGACACCCGTTCCCCCGCATCCCGGTGGCAGTCTTCAAGCAGGCGGTCGAAACAGCCAATGCCCGCTTCCTGTGTGGCGAGATCCTCGGCGTGTTCATAGGGGATGTACAGGAAGACCCGGTGTATGCTGGCGAGCTTGCGGTCAGTGCCGCAGGCGACAGCTGCTTCCGCCAGGGCCAGTGCCTGTCGGTCACCGCTGAAGGCGGCGGCAGTGCCGCGGTAGATATTGCGGGTGAACTGGTCCAGCAGGATGACCAGGGCGATCAAACCCTCTGTTTCGTCTGCCCAGTGATCCAGTTCCCCCGCCAGCGCCTGTCTGACATCGGCACCAAAGCGCTGCTCAATTTCCCGGTCGGTCTCCGGTCTGGATTGGAACCAGAGCTTGCCCTGAGCCCGGGGACACATGCCCTCTGTGTCCAACTCGTCGAACCAATAATAGAGGATTGCCTGAATGCGGTCGCGATCAGTCATTGTGCTAAGGTTAGCCCCTTTTGAAGTTACTGACAGGAATCGCGGGTATGAGTGCGAATATCAACCTGCCACGGATATTGCGGGTGGGAGCCGGCGCCAGCGCAGAATTGGCTGCCACCCTGGACGAATTAATGGTCTCCAGCCCGCTGCTGGTAACAGACCCCTTCATGAAGGAGTGTGGCTATGTGGCGCGCCTGCTGCAGCAGCTAGACGAGGGGAACGTCAGCTACGGCGTATTCGCAGAATGTGTACCCGATCCCACCACAGATTCGGTGGCGGCTGCGCTGGAGGTATTCCGCAGCGGGGCCCACGACTCGGTGATTGCCCTCGGTGGCGGTTCCTCCATCGATACCGCGAAGGCAGTGGCCGTTATGGCGGAACGGGAGGGACCGATGCGGCAGTACAAGGTGCCCCATGTGATTGCTACGGGGGCGCCGATTATCGCCGTTCCCACCACCGCGGGAACC
>SMVA01069214.1_pt1 | contig 10876 bp, 8 predicted proteins | sample 2456451 | NCBI WGS metagenome assembly SMVA01 (sample SAMN11095933, study PRJNA526329) | marine sediment metagenome | biome: Marine sediment; feature: Surficial sediment; material: Deep marine sediment; isolation source: Hadal surficial sediment | place: Pacific Ocean | collected 2014-05 | depth 0-1...
CTCAGAAACCCGGGTGTGGAGGACGCGCTCCTTGCGGCAGCGACGCTGTCCCTGGCGGTGCCGCGATCGCTGGCCGGAACGATGTGCTTTTCGGTTGGATTCAGGCGTGGTGGTGGGTTCTTCGCTCATCAAAGACAGTGTATCACGTTGTATTACAATTGCGCTGTTTGTATCACATTTACGTCCGATAATAAAACCCCCGCGGGGAATCCCCATACTGAGGAGCCTGCGCTATCTCCTGACCCATTGCCATGGACGAGTCCGCCACGCTCCTTCCCGACTCGGTCGCCTGGACGTTCGGCGGCAACCACAAGCCGCTCGAGTCCCGTCCCCTCGGCAACGGACTGATCCACCGGACGGTCTTGGCGCGCTATGAGACCGCCAGCGGGCCTCTCCTGCTCGTCCATCAGCGAATCAACACCGACGTCTTTCGCGAGCCCGCGAGCCTGATGGAAAATCTCGAGCGGATTACCCGGCACCTTCGGGAGGCGACGCCTGCCACCTCCCACCTCCGATTTCTGCAGCTGAGGCCGACGCTACGGGGCGAGCTGATTTACCGGGATGAAGCCGGTCACCTGTGGCGCTGCTTTGTCTACCTCGAAGAAACCCGCAGCCTCGATGCAGTGGGCCGCATCGACCAGGCTCGCGAGGCCGCTCATGCCTTCGGAAGCTTTGCGGCCGCTCTGGCCGACCTGCCCACCCCACCCCTCCACGAAACGATTCCGCGTTTTCACGACATGCGGGGACGCATCGAGGCTCTCGATTCGGCCATTGCATCGGACCCGCTGCGCCGGGTCGCGGCGGCGACGCGTGAGCTCGCGGACCTTCGAAACCTCCTGGATCGGCAGCAGGCCGTCTTCGGATCCGCCGATTGGGCCAACCTGCCCCGCCGGATCGCCCACCACGACTGCAAGCTCAACAACGTCCTGTTCGACGCCAGCGCAACCCACGCAGTCTGCGTCGTCGACCTCGACACCGTGATGCCGGGCACGCTCCTCTCCGACTTCGGTGAGCTGGTCCGTTCGGCAGCGGTCCGCCGGACCGAGCAGTCGCGAGATCCAGAGCATGTGGACCTGGATCTGGACGCCTATGCCGCCATCGCTGCGGGCTACATGGCCGGAGCCGGCGAGCTGCTATCGCGGATCGAGAAGCGCGCGATGCACCTCGCACCGCCGCTGCTGGCGCTCATGAACGCCGTCCGGTTCATGACCGATCACCTGCAGGGTGACAGCTACTTCCGGATCGATACCCCCGGACAGAACCTGGAACGCGCGCACAAGCAGGCGCTACTGGCCCGGAGACTGCTGGATCGACTCCAAGAAGCGCGCGAGATCGTCGCCAGCGCCGAAACCGGAAGCCTCCGCTGACTCAGGCAAGTTCGATACCCGCCGGTCGCAACACCGCTTCGTGGTATGCGTCCAGACTGTCGAACATGGGGATCTCTGCCGACCGCTGCTGGTCGCTGCGCGGCAGGGCGATCGCCCCCGACGCACGCTGAATCGCTCCCGCCATTCGCCGCAGCGCGTCCAAGGGCTTCACGTCCTGGCCGATGAGGCGACGCGGATCGAATTGGTCGCTTCTAAGTCGGATGACGCTCAACGGTCGCGTGAGCCCACCTCCATCGACCAGGACGTCCACAAGAACGATCGGCTTTGGCCCCAGTCCTCGCACACCCACGACCGAGACCGCTCGAATGCGTTCGATGGCAAAGTTGGTTTCTTGATCGCCGCCAACGGTCACGCGCAACCCATCGGCGTTGATCGCGCGGGGCACACCCTCGGTGATCGAACTTTCGGGAAAGCGCTCATCCAGGGCGCTCAGATCTCCGATCTCACCGAACTCGCTGCGATCCGACTCGTCGTAGAAGGCGCTGGGTCGGGGATCGGGCTTCTCCTCTCCCGAAGCCGCTTCGGCCTTCGCTGGCTCCTTGGGTGCGAAACGCCCACGCACCGCCTCGAGTTCCGCCCGCTGGGCTTCGTCGAATCCCTTCCCGGCCAGGGCACGCTGTGCCACTTCGAACGCGGTCGATGGATCGAGCTCGGCAGCCAATCGCGAAAGCTGAACCACGACCTCGGCCGTCGCCGAGCCCGCCTTCCAATCAGCAGCCTGCCGGACCGCAATCACCGCGGTTTCGTCGTCCTCGACACGCCGAATCGCGGGAATCAGTCGGAGCAGCAGGGCCGGATCATCGAACGCCCCGGGGCGCTCGGCGGTGACCTCGCGCCAATGCGCCACGGCGACCTCGTCTGCGCCGCGGCGCAGCTCTTCGCGGACCAATCGGAGCATGGCCGGAACCGCCTCGTCGATCGCCTCGCGTTCAACCGACAACCGCCAGAACATCGTAACCGCATCCCGGTTTCGCACATTCTGCTGTACACCTCCGGCGAGCATCGCGTAGGCGCCATCGTCGTCGCCCTTTTCTTGCAGCGCGATCACACTTTCGAGCGAGAACCGTTCGGGGCCGCGCACTTTAAGCTCGAAACGGGCCCGCCCATATCGGGCTTCCCAGCCCAGCTTCCGGATGGCATGGGCAAAACCGGCTCCCAGCAAGAATCCGCCCACATGCGCCGAATATCCCACTGCGTTGTCGATGCCAACCGGAAGCGCTCCCGGCACGATCCAGTGGAGCAGTCCTTCGTACACAATCCAGACCGCGCCGAGGGTCCAGGCCGGAGCGGTCAGCTCGGCATCGGTGACACGTCCGAGCCAGCCGAGAAAGTCGATCTCCTCGTTTCGAAAACGGACGAGAATCGCCCCTACCAGTGCAGCGACGATGCCAGCGCCGCCGAGAAGGGCCTGATCGACGGGACCGTGCACTGCCAGATAGGCCGACGAGCTAGCGGCGACGACGAAGACCAGCACGCTGATCAGGATCCGACGCCCCCACAGCTGCTCGAGTAACGGTGCCGCCAGCATGAAGATCACGACCGTGAGAAGCAGGTGTGCCAAGCCCGAGTGTAGGAACGCGTGAGTCACGAAGGCGTGGATAGCCGGGTCCGCGGGGACCAGGCCCAGGCGCCGCATGGGATGGCCGTCGAGCGCGGCGAAGGCCCGCCTGGTGCGCTCGTCGAACTCCTGTTGCGGAGTCGGCCCATCGTGCCCCTCGGGTTTTGCATTGCGGAGAAACGCGAACATCTCGTTGCTCTCGAAACCGGGCATGGCACCGCGAACGGCCGGCAGCAGACGGGGATCGATGGCGACTACGGGATTCTGGATGGCGTAGCTGACGGCAGCGCGGAAGGAGCGATTGGTCTGTTCGAGGCGATCGTTGAAACCCAACAAGACAACGATTGCCGCCACCAGCCAGACGGCGACCACGCCGACGCTCACAATCGGTAAATGCGCCACCCCGCCGGGCAGCGACCGTGTCGAGTCCGTCCGCCGCATCGCCTCCCCTTGCATCGAGCCATCGGACCTGCGTCCAGCTCGGGCGACCCCTATATCGGCGTTTCTGGCCCGAAGACGAAGACCGGCAACGACGTTGCCCGAGAATTCAGTGGGTTCGCAGCTTTCAGCTCGTATTGGAATGAACCGCGTGTGCCGTCAGAGGCGCCCGCTGGGACCGAGAACGATGGCCAGGCTGCCGCAGCACAGCCCCAGAACGAGCAGCCCATCGAATCCGATGGCCAAGGAGAGAACGACCCCGACGACGGCGCCCGCCACCGTACTGGAGCTGAGCAACGCCCAGCCGAGCGCCGCAGCACCACCCGAGGCAGCCGCCGCCGCCAGTGAGCGGGCAATGATCGTCCCGATCAGACCCGCTGGCAGCGCCAGCAGGCCGATGCCGGCGACCAGGTCGAGGTCGCCGACCAGGTCGAGGTCGCCGACCAGGTCGAGGTCGCCGAGCGTCGCTGGATCGACTAGCGCCACTCCCGCGAGCAGTCCGATCCCCAGCAGTCGCTGCACCGGACCGATCTGGTGCCCTCGGAGACCGAACGCGACGCCGGCGGCCATGAACATCCAGAACACAGCCGCGGCCAGCCGCGCTCCCAAGCCCGGTGAAGCCAAGAGCGGGCCCGTCCAGGGAACCAGGCTTGCCGCGTAGACACCGGCCGCCATTCCGCACGCCATCAACGCCATGAACGGCCGTCCACTGGCGTGGTTTCCCAGCACCGCGCCGATCGATACGAGTGCCCAGAACGCCAGGACCGAAACCAGCGTCCATCGCAGCACGGCTTCCGACTCTCCGGCTCCCGCGTTCAGCATTTCCACGCGCCCCGTATTCGTGCTGGATGGGAACAACAGGTCCTGGAAGTGCCACGGGAACGGAGAGCGGTCGCGCACTCCCGCCAATGGATCCGTCAACGGCCGGCTCTGCGGTCGCGCCGCTATTCCCGGCGGAATCAGCGCATCGATCACCATCCCGTCATCGAAGGCATGACCCGCAGCGAAACGGATCGAGGTGTTGTCGATATCGCCCGCTGCCGCCAGTAGGCGTTCGATATCCGCGTCTCCAAACGAATCCGGCTTCACGAGGATGGTGACGAGCTGACCGATTCCCTCGGTCGTGATCACCATCACCCGTGGGCCGACGGGCGTGCGCCCCAGCGCCTGTAACGCACTGCGAACCGTGGAAACCAGGCGAGCGCTTCGAAACGGTTCATCGTCGTAGCGCCATTCGTGAACGTGGATGCAGAGAAGACCCTCCGGTGCCAGACGCTCCAGTGCCGCTTCGAGTGCCTCCTGGGTGAATAGGCTGCTCTCGTACAACGCGAAGCCGGTCAGCGACACTGGATCGAGCGCCGTCGTCGTGAGCGGAACGGACAGGTGGACGAGGTCCAGTGAGGGATCCGGTTCCTGCAAAAAGCGGCGCGATGATTGCGCGCGGAACTCCACCCGTGGATCTCGGGCCAGCGAACCGGTGAACTCCGAGAACTCGCCCGCCAACAGATCGAGGGTCGCCGGGTCGTCCTCCACCGCGATCACCTGCTGGCTGTCGAAGGCCAGAGCCGTCAAGATCCCGCGTTGGGCAGCAACGCCGAGCAGAGCCACACGAGCAAGAGGACGCCCGGCGATCCGATACGGCAGCGAGCGCGGATCACGCTTCCACTCCGACAGGTCTTCGCTCGTGGAAGCGAGCTGCACCAGATCCGTGTACCAGACTCCGTCGTAGAGCAGTCCCCGGCCGATGGCGGCTTGCCAGGGAAAGTGGGCCACGTCGATCCGACGATAGGGCGTCCAGAAGGTACGTTCCGAAACGATCCCTTCCTGCAGATTCTTGCTGGCGTCCGTTCGTATCGTAGGAAGAGCGCCCTCCACGAATCCAGCGGCTAGCAGCAGGGCGCCGAGCCCGACATTCAGCATCGCAATGGCGCGGCGGGTGTGCATCACGACGGCCGCTCCGGTCCATGCCGCAATGCCGCTGGCGATCCAGACCAGCGACGACGGAGTCAGCCAGTTCAGAACGAGCGTGACGCCAAGGACCGAAACGGCACATCCCGCCAGAAAGAAACCGTGCAGTCGCGGCGTCCTTCGAGGCGCCGATCCGATCAGCGCAGCGCATGCCGAACCCCACGCGACGAAGGGAAGCCAGACGGCCAAGCCCAGCACGAACAGACGCAGAAGTTGCTCGGGGCCCTGAAAAATGGCCGCCGTGTCGAACGAAAGCGTCGCCAGCACCCACAACATGGCCGGTGTCAACAGGGCCCCCACAGCCGACGCCCCAGCCAACAATCCTGCCGGACTCGCCCCCGCCAGCAATCGGTGCCCCACCAGCAGCGCTCCACAGCCCAGACCCGCGATGCCAACGCTGACCACTGCGTGGACCTCGAAGGACTGGAGCTTGAACGACAGCAGACGGGCGAGCCCGACTTCCTGCACGACGGCGACGAGGCCGAAGACGAAGATCGCCAACTCGGGCCGCGGTAACCAATCATCCACGCCTTTGGCTGGAGAAGGCGCGCCTTCGGCCCGGGAAGGCGCCCCGGTTCGCCGGACGTCCGAGGTCATTCGAGTGGAGTGACCTCGAGGATCTGCTGCTCGAACACCTTGGGGTCCGATGTCGGCAGCAGACAGACCCGATTCTCACAAACGTACGCCGTCGGGAGGCCCCTTCTCGACTTCTTTCCTGCCAGCAACGGAAGCTGCGGAAGTTGCGCGGACAGCGCGTCGCCCTCGGTTACGATGCTCACGGTACGGTTTGGCACGAAACGGATTCGAAGCGGACCAATGAGACCGGCGAGTTCCTTGCTCGCACCGCCCCCTTCGGGAGCCACGACGATGATTTCCTTGGCAGCGTCCAGCTCGAAATCCAACGCCAGCAAGAGCTCGGGTACGGCCGTCGGATTCGAGCCGAGCCGCTCGTTGAACGCAGAGAACAACATCTGAAGCCGGTCGCGATAAGCATCGACCAGGGTCAGCTCCGCCAGGCGCAGGAGATTGGACGCCGCCACCGAGTTTCCGGACGGGACTGCTCCATCGAGATCTGGCTTCTCGCGGGCCAGCAGACGTTCGTGCTCGTCGCTGGTGTGGAAGTATCCGCCACCAGCATCGTCCGCATAATCAGCATCGAGAACTGCTTGCAGACTCCGCGCCCGAATCAGCCAATTCAGGTCCGACTCGGCCTCGTAGAGATCCAGCAGTCCGGCGATCAAGAAGGCGTAGTCCTCCAGGAAGGCCGGGCCGCTGGCCCGACCGCCCTGGATCGCGTGAAGCAAGCGACCGTCCCGCAGCACCGTCGCCAGCAGGAAGTTTGCGGCGCGCGCGGCCTTCGCGGTGTAGTCCGCTCGGTTGAAGGCGAACCCGGCCCGTGCGAATGCCGAGATCATCAGGCCGTTCCAGGAAGTGAGGATCTTGTCATCGCGAAGCGGGGCCTGACGCGTCGCCCTCACTTCGAGAAGCTTGCGCCGAGCGCGTGCCAGGATCGTCTCCTGTTCGCCCGGCTTCACTCCGCTGATGGCCGCAACCTGCTTCGGAGTCGACCAGCGATGGAGGACGTTCCGCCCTTCGAAGTTTCCCGCCGTCGTCACGCCCCAGACGGCTTTTGCGACCGCCGCCTCAACGGGCGACAGGGCTGCGTCGATCTCGTCCTCGCTCCAGCTGAAATACCAGCCTTCTTCGAATTCGCCGCTCGGCGTCACGCTATCTGCATCGGTGGCAGAATAGAAGGCGCCCCCGGGCGACGTCATTTCGCTCGCAACATAGGCCAAGGTGGAATGCGCTACGTCGGCAAAGTCCTTCCGACCGGTCACCTGCCACGCTTCCAAGTACTCGGGCACCCGAAGTGCATTGTCGTAGAGCATCTTCTCGAAGTGGGGCACGAGCCAACGCGGATCGACGGAGTAGCGATGGAATCCACCTGCGAGCTGATCGTGGATGCCACCGGCCGCCATCTTCTCGAGAGTCAGGACCGCCATCTCGAGCGCCTTCGAATCTCCCGTTCGACGGTGGAATCGAAGCAGGAAGCGGATTGGAAGTGACGAGGGAAACTTGTGGTTTCGCCTCAGCCCGCCCCACTCGGCATCGAAACGAGTCTCATAGGCCAAAAACGCGGCGCGTAGAGGACCCGCATCGGGGCTCATGGAACTTTTCGCACGCACACCTTCGAGGTCTCGCCGCACCGCATCCGTCACCCGCGCGGCTATACCCGAGACCCGTTTCGGGTCGTTGCTGTACATCTCCGCGATCCGCTCTAGAACCGAGCGAAAGCTCGGTCGACGCCCCTGGGCCACCGCCGGAAAATAGGTGCCCGCATAGAATGGCTTGCGGTCGGCGGTGACCCAGACGTTGAGGGGCCATCCGCCATTCTGGCCCATCGCGTGGATCGCCGACATATAGACTGCGTCAATGTCGGGGCGCAACTCGCGATCGACCTTGATGGTGATGAAGCGGGCGTTCAGCAACTTCGCGGTTTCCAGATTGTCGAACGACTCCTCCTCCATCACGTGACACCAGTGGCAGGTCGAATACCCGATGCTCACCAACACCGGTCGCCCCAGACGCCGGGCCGCATCGAAGGCCGCATCCCCCCACGGTCGCCAGTCGACCGGGTTGTGGGCATGTTGCTGGAGGTACGGGCTCGGTTCGAACAGCAAACGGTTGCTATACACGGGGGAGCCGTCGGCCTTGCGGTGACGCGTGCGGGGCTCGTAATCCTTCGGTTTCGCCTGAAGTGCCTGCTTCAGCTGCTGGCGCAGCGCTGCCGGAAACGGCTGAGCGCCCGGGAGCGCAGCCGGAACGTCTGCCGCCTGGGCCATGCCGCAGACGACCAGCGATGCCACTGTCGCACGGAACACCGAAGAAGTGGATGCCATATCGGAAGGGCTGATCCTATCAGGCCCGCCGCTGCGGACCGCTCAGAACGACTCCTTGTAGGGTCGCAGGTCGAGTTCCAGGGTCCAGGCGCTGCGGTGCTGGGCGTGTAGGGACCAGTAGGCGTCCGCGATCGCATCGACGTTCAGCATGCCGTCCTCGCCGAGGCGTTCCTTGAACTGGGGAAATCGGGAGTTCAGCTGATCGCCATCGATCCCGCCGTCGATGATGACGTGGCCCACATGGAGACCCTGGGCGCCGAACTCCCGGGCCATGCCGTGCGCGAGCGCACGCAGCGCCGCCTTGGCGGACGCAAAGGCTGTGAAGGGAGGGCGCGCCCGGATTGAAGCCGTGGCGCCGGTGAAGATCAGGGTCCCACCTCCCTCGGGCAGCATGCGACCGGCCGCCTCCCGGCCCACCAGGAATCCGCCGAAGCAACACAGGCGCCAGAGGTCTTCGAAGAAGGCGTCGTCCATCTCGAGCAGGGGGGCGAAGCGATTGTTGCCGGCGTTGTAGACCACGAACTGGGGCACGCCAGCCTGGGCGCTCACGGTGTCGAAGATCCTCGCTACCTCGACGGCCGAGGTCGTATCTGCGACCACCGCGGTCGCGCTTCCGCCTTGATCCCGAATCGCGGCGGCGAACGCCTCGACGCGCTCGGCGCTGCGACCCACCGGAAACACCGGAAGACCCTCCCGGGCGAGGCGACGGCAAAGCGCAGCCCCCAGGCCCCTTTGCGCCCCCGCTCCGATGACGATTGCCGGTTTCGTCACGAAACGGTCTAGCCGCCGGGGGCCGGGCCGGCCGATTCGCCCGGTCCGTCCGTTCGGGCGGCTCCCGCTGCCGGCGCCTGGGTCTTCGCCCCGATTCCGATGCTAGGCGGGCTCGTCTTCTGGACCGTCGGGGAACCCTTCACCTCGAAATTCCGCTCGACCAGCCAGGCGGCCGCGAGCCGCTGAGCCTCCCGGATCTGCTCCGAGCTCAGCTGCCTGCGGACACCCGGAGCGATGAAGCGAACCAGTCCGGACCCGCGTAGCTGCGCCAGCCGCAACCACATCAATGCACGCTGGCGATCGACCGGGACGCCGATTCCGTCGCGGTAGGCGCTGCCGAGCTCGAGCATCGCCTTGGCATTGCCCTGCTCCGCCGCCTTCCGGAAATATCCAACGGAGCGGCGCACGTCCTTCTCGATCCCATCGCCGCGTTGCAGCGCCAGGCCGAGCTGGACCTGGGCCCGGGGATGCCCCGCCCGCGCGGCCTTCAGGTACCAGCGAACCCATTCGAGCGGGTCTTCCTGCACGCTCTCGGGACGAGCGGCGAGGTGGCGCCCCTTTCTAAACCAGACTTCGGCCTCGCCGACGACTTCGGCCTGGCCGGCGACTTCGGCCTGGCCGGCGACTTCGGCCTGGCCGGCGACTTCAGCCTCGCCGACGAGTTCGGCCTGGCCGGGCGACGCGAGCACGAGCACAGCCAGAGCAAACCACAGGCACGGCGATTTTGCGGACACGGAGCCTCCTGGCACTCGGGCATTGAAGTCTATCAGGCCAGGAACAGGACGCTGGCGCGTCCGGGCCGTTCAGACGACCTTGCCACCCCGTGTGTTGCAGACCGACTTGTACATGAAGTGGATGCGGCCACCGATTTCGCACTTCACGGGGACGTCGTCCTTCGGGCGCTGAGGCGGCGGCTTCTGGCTCGCCTTCTTCCACCACGCCTTGACGTCGGCCACAACCGCCTCGAATCCCTCCGGCTCCTTCTCCTGGGGCCGCTGATAGCTGGGGTACGGGCTCTGTTTCGGCTCCGGCTTGCGAGGCGCGTGAGCGTCCATCAGCTCCTGGCCGGCTTGGAGTTCGTCGAATACGAAGCAGCCCGGCAGACCCAGGCAGGGCAGGCACAGCAGAACGATGGCGACTGCGCGCATACGAAGCCCATCGGTTGAACGGCCGTCGTGGCTAAGCGCCCGGTCGCTCGGCGCTGCAGGCGCCAGCGGGCCTACTCGTCTTCGTGCTCGAACGTCAGGAACTTGTAGCGCGGCACCGGGCCTAGCATCGGCATGTAGGGAACGGGCGCCAGTGCCATATCCGACACGCCCATCACCAGTCGGTAGATGCCCTGCAGGATCCCGGCGCCGAAGCCGGCCACACGGCCGGTCACGGACGCAAACGGCAGCTTTTTGAAGATCTCGGGGCCTTCGGCGGTCAACGCGAACGTGTCCGCCGGGGACGTGATGATCCCGTTGAGACCCCCCACGCAGCGATTCCCCATGCTCGAGAGATACTCCTGGAAGGCCGACGGCTCTTCGTCCTCTTCTTCGTCCTCGTCGTATGGCTCGATCTCGACGATTTCGGCATCGATGTCGTCGGCCACAGCCGCGCTTGTGAGCAGCATGATCGGCAGCATCGCCACCAGAAGAGCCAGGATTCTCAGGCACGGATCACGTCGCATCAGCGGATCTCCTCATCGCCCCGTGCCCGGAGCGCGCCACATCCTACCACCCGAACCCGGCCAGCCGCCCGGGAATTGTGCGATCGCGAAAAACGGGCAAGGGAAACTTGTCGGGACGCCTTGTGGCCGAGGCGGCACTGAGGAGGCGAGTCGCGCCTACCCATGAAGAGCCTAGCGGCAG
>SMVA01174258.1_pt1 | contig 10875 bp, 18 predicted proteins | sample 2456451 | NCBI WGS metagenome assembly SMVA01 (sample SAMN11095933, study PRJNA526329) | marine sediment metagenome | biome: Marine sediment; feature: Surficial sediment; material: Deep marine sediment; isolation source: Hadal surficial sediment | place: Pacific Ocean | collected 2014-05 | depth...
TCCGGGGTTCAAATCCCCGTGGGCCCATTCCCTTTCTTAGGACTACAATCGGACGCACTTGTGCCTAGAACACGGAAATCACTATGGAGAAAAATTTTGATAATTTTTGTTAAAATTGTATTTCTTTAACATCTTTCATAAAATTAATAGTCAATGATAGTGTGTACTGGATCATGAATGAATATGTAAATGAAATCAAAGATGCAGTTGAAATTTACCTCAAAACTGGTGAGTATATAGTTGGAGAATCAGCAAAATTGAAAGGTAAAATAGATCCTGAATTAGGCTTAGAATCTGTAGATATTGAAACAATGTTAGAACAGATTCAATCATGGAGAAACTCATTTGATAGAATTGAAGTTATGATGAAACCTGTTTTAAAATCCAAATTGAATTCTGTATGAATAGAAATGAAGAATTTAGAAAATGACTTTGGAATAAAATTTTCTTTTCGTACCTATCTACGTCTCAATTTATTTCCAAAAGGTACCTGAATCTCTAAAGAATTGAATCACAGAGTCTATAATATTAAGAATCGTTGTGTAAAATGAACAGATTTACCCTTATATTCTAATCTCAATTTTTATTATCATGAAAATTCTTTTTTTAATATTTATCATGTTTTTATTTGTAAATTTTAATAATGTAAATGCAGAAAATGTTGGAATTCCTGAATGGGTTTTAATTGTATATGATTTTTGGAATGATGATTTAATTTCTGATGAAGATTTAGAATCCATGTTGGTATATTTAGAAAACAGTGATATTATTGAATTTGATATACATTATGGAAATAATCACATACTGAATTTATTATTGAACATTCCAGAAAAAATAACTATAGAACAATTCACTTCTTGCACTGATGGGTGGTATGTTACAGGATATTTTGTACCTGTAGAGAGTGACTATTCTGATGAATTTATCACAATCAGTATTGATGAATCACAAAGAGACTTTAGAGAAGATTTTGTAAATGCACTAAAGACTGAGGGTTGGGGCAAAACATTATCGGGAGATTATTTAGGATGGTATGGAAACTCTTTTCACATAAACGATGTAGCATTAGATCAAAATGGTCAATCTCTTGTTACAGGTATGATAGCTGTTGATAACACACTAATAGATAGAGGTACGAAATTAATAATTTCTACACTACCAGAACCCTGGAATGAAATTATTTTTCTTTCTGCAGATGAGGGTCCATCCATCACAGGAAAACATATTGATATGTTTACGGGAGAAGGAAAACTAGCAGAAAATGAAACGTTTCGCATTACTAGTGAAAATAACAAAGTGTGCAAATAATTCATGATAATTTTTTAAGCAATTTTCGTTTTTTTGGAACCCTGCAAATGTAATTGTTGGAATTATAAAGAAATTCTAATTTTACGCCTATCTGTGTCTCATTTTAACCCAAAAATGGTACCTGAATCTTTGTGGGCCCATCCTAATCTCAATTTTTGAATAAAATTATATCATATTCAAAGAATATGTGATTTTTGGTACTATAATTTACTCATAAACTACTTTAAATAAAAAAATTCAATTAATTCCATGCCTCAAGAAAATCCTAAAGACCTTGTTCCTCAATTTTTTAATGATACCTCTAATTCATATGATAAAATCGTGAATTATACTACTTTTGGAAAAGATAGTTTTTGGAAACATAAAATGTTAGAACAACTTTCTAATGAAAAAACTGTATTGGATCTTGCTTGTGGTACTGGTATACTTACAAAACAAATTGCAGAAAAATTACCTCATGCTGAAATTGTCGGTGTAGATATTACAAAAAACTATCTTGAAAAAGCAAAAAACAAATTAATATCATATCCAAATATTTCTTTTATTATTCAGGATGCTGAAAAATTAAATCTTGAAAAAAAATTTGATTGTATTACTGCATCATACTTACCAAAATATTGCACAGCCACTATTCTAATAAAAAACTGTGTTGAGCATCTTAATTCAGGTGGAAAAATAGTTTTACATGATTTCACATATCCACAAAATAGATTATTCCAAAAATTGTGGAATTTCTATTTCAAATTACTTAATTTGGCCGGATTTTTTATTCCTGAATGGAAACAAGTCTTTATTGATTTACCAAATTTAATACGAAATACAAATTGGGTAAGAGAATATGAAAAAGCTATGAAGGATTGTGGACTAAAAATACACAAACAAGATTTAACATGTGGTTCCTCAACTATTATTGTAGGAACCAAGATTATCTAGTCTTATCTCTTCAAATATTGTAAACCAAATCTTTCCATCGTGAATAATTTCGTATTCTCTTGAAGCTCTGTTTTCATCAGGAATCCGATTTAAGGATAATACATTTCTAGTAGCATTGATATTATTTGCATTAAGAATATCACCAACACCTTGTTTTTTCTTTAAAAGTTCAGTCATGATAAATTCAGGTAAAACAGTAGAATCAAATTTTACATCAGCTTTTATCACTGGTAATTCTTGTGCGGTAATTGCAACTTTTCTCACAAATTGGCTAGGAGAAACCGTGTTTTGTTCAATCACTTCTACTTTGATATTACAATTAAGAATTTCACCAAGAATTGTAATCACTTTACCTACAGGTGCATCTAATATTTTATTTAGTAAATCTTCAGAAAACATATTCATACAAATTGTTTGATTTTAGAGAATTAAAGGTACCCTAAAGTAAACATGACAATTGTGCCAAATATTACTGTAAAACTTACAATTTTTAGAATCATTTCTTTTTTGTGATATATTTTATGATGTACATTTTGTTGTTTTAGTTCTTTATACTTTCTAGAAGTAGAAATTAAAATATAACTTGCAAGTCCTGCAATTACAGAAAAAAATATTGTATCCATTGTGATAGAATTGTATTGAATCACTGCTCCCGCAAAAACTGGTAAAATTCCCCAAGATATAACAAATGTTAAGTTGTTGTGAAATTTACCCCGAAACAATTCAAGATTGTATGCAAAAAGAAAAAATACTTCCAAGATTCCTATTGGAAATAATAACCAAGAATCTAAAAATGCAAAATATAATCCAATAGAAAAAGCTATAATTAATGAAATTATTGATGCTATCCACAGCTTTGTGTGTGATATATTTCCCCAAGGTTTTTTCTTACTTCCTAATGCATCAAGACAATGTGCCGATACTCCTATTGCAAAAAAATAGAGTAAACAAATGGATACCAGTCTATCAAAACTAAATTCTACTGAAAGAGCGCCCCAAATTGTAAATGATATCACCATTCCAGTATATGGTAAAAACAAAATTCCTATTGATAATCTAAAATTTCTAGAACCAAATTTTGGAACAAACCATTCAGATAATCTATCATTTTGCATTATTTTTTATTAACAATCTTACGTTAAATTATTTTAAATTAAAATCAATTAACTGATTCAAAATTATTTTTCAGCCTACATTTTTACTCATAAATGGCTGAAATCTCCTAGGTTCAAATTTTGTTCCTAATTTAATAGAATTTTATGTAAATTGAATCAAATCCAAATTAAAGATTTACAACTTCATTTACTATGTCATCTAATTAATAGAATATCATGCAATGTGATCGATCTTGTAAAACATTCAAGGCTACTAACAATAGTGCTGAATATGGTAGATATGAACAGGGTCAAAAACGATGTCCTACTTGTGAGATATTCATTGAATGGGGCGGATTGTGGTGTCCTTGTTGTGGACGTTTATTGAGAACAAAACCAAGAGCTAGAAAATTAAAAAATAAATTATCATTAAGTCGAATTAGATGAAAAATTAAAAATACTAGATATATTATTGTATTTTGATGCAAGCTCAATCTATCGCAAATCTTGGATATGCCGCATTAGGAATGGCAATTGCAATTGTTGGAATAAATCATTTTTTTGGATAAACAATCATCTAATTCATGTCTCTAAAGGAATAAATCTAAATTTCTAATCTAGAATCTGTTTTCAAAAACTACTTTATCTAATGATAGTTGGCCACCACGTGGATTTGCAGATTCTGCTGCTTTTCCAACAACTATCATTAAAACAATCAAATAATCTTCAGGCAAATTAATTATTTTTGCTAATTCATCATATTCAAAACCGACCATAGGACAAGAATCAAGACCCATTTGTCTTGCAGCAAGCATAATTGTTTGCCCTGCAAACCCACATGAACGCATTGCTTCATCCCTTTGGTTTTGAGGATTTTCTGCATATTTTGTATGAAGGGCTTTTTTTACATATTCTTGTTTTTCTAAAGTAGAATTTTTCCAATATCTTAAAGGATCTTCTTTCCATGCATTCATGTTTCCACACAAAATTATGACTAAAGATCCATCAGATGGTTGAGATTGATTTCGAGCAGCTTTACTAATCTGCTCTTTGATTAATTGATCAGTAACTGTGATGAATCTCCAATTTTGTTGATTATAACTAGTAGGTGAAAGAATTGTTAATTCCATTAAGGAACTAACTTGTTCAGGTGATATTTTGTATGTACTATCAAATTTTTTTATTGCACGTCTTGTGTTAATTGCCTCAAAAGTATCCATTGGAATTAATGAACAAAAATTATTTAGTAATTTAATTGATTAGGTCACAATTTTCATTTTCTTTTTTGCTGACAATATTTTTGATACTGTCATGAGAATTGCACTTGAATCACATGGTTTAAACACATAGTAATTTACAAATCTACTTTTTATTACCACATTAATTATTTCTTGGTTATCTTTTGTTGAAATAACTATGATTTTGGCATTAGGATCAAATTTTATAATTAATTCAGACGTTTTTACTCCATCTAAATTTTGTATTTTAATATCCATTATTGTTACATGTGGCCTATGTGCAATATATTGTGAAATTGCTTCTTTTCCATCTTTTGCAAAATAACACTTGTAACCTATTTTTACATCATGAAGAATTATTTTTATTTTTTCTCTAAATAATTGGGTATCATCAACTATGAGAATTTTACAAAAGTGTATTGTGACCAATATTCCTCAAACACTGTTAAAAAAATAAAATAATATGCTATTGTGAGATCAAAAAAATCTATTCAGCATTTTCTAAATTTAGAGTGTCTATTTTACAATATCATAAAACTCTAATAATTAAAGATAAAATATAGATCATTGGATTATGAAAAATTTTGCTCCCAAATATTAGATGCAGAATCTAAGATTCGATTTGCTACTGCATATGATGAATGGGCTACACGTGTTGGTGGTGGTATGCGTAAAGGAATAGAAAATCTTCTTTCAGAAAGGGCTGAAAATGAACTAGTTAATCTGTCAATTCTTGATTGGAAGGCACACAAAAGTATATCAAAATGGCTTGGTAAAACAAAATACACACTGGCAGAATATGATAAAGTAAAACGATTTTCATTTTATTTAGGAGATGATTTTTTGCTTTTAGTCAGTGCAGAAAAAGATGTTGATACCAATGTTGTAGTAGATCAGGTGATTAAATTGTATTACAAAAATCAAGACTAACTCATATTGTCATTTGTAAAGTATATTTGTTAAGTATCAAATGATATTATCTATATTATATGTCATCCCAAGTATTAGCAAAAAAATCAATGGTGTTAGTTTCTTTTGCATTGTTTTCTCTTATTTTTATTGGGGTTGTATTTTCTCTTGAAACCTCATCTGTAATTGATAGTAAAGATAATTCAAACTATCTTTCATGGCTTGTAATTGCATATGTTGCAGGTCTATCTATGATAATTTTACCTTGTACTCTACCTCTTGTTTTCATAATTGTTCCCCTAAGCATGGGAAAAGGATACAAGAAAGGATTGTCTATGGCATTACTATTTAGTTTAGGTTTAGTAATCACCATAACATCTTATGGGATAGCTATTGCAGCATTAGGTCAAAGTGCATCCCTTGATCAAATATCTACAATCATGTTTTTGATTGCAGGAATTGCAGCTTTTGTTTTTGGGTTATCACAATTAAAAATAATTTCTTTAAAGATGCCTTCTTACTCTGGCACTCCTAACTTTATACAAAAACGTGGCGAGTATGCAAAATCATTTTTCATGGGATTACTCTTGGGTAATGCTGGAGTTGGTTGTCCAAATCCGTTATTTTATTGGCTTTTAATTTACATTGCTGGTACCGGAAGTCTTGAAATTGGTGCATCCGTAGGAATTGTGCACGGAGTAGGAAGAGCAATTCCTTTAATTTTGATGTCAGTGCTTGCAATAATTGGAATAAATGCAACTAAAAGTCTTACAGTCAAAAGAGCGTCAATAGAGCGAGCATCAGGATGGATGTTGATAATAATTGGTACATTTTTAATTATTAATGGACTTCCAGAAGGTCATGAGTGGTATGAGGAAACATTCATTCATCAAGGATGGAATCAATTAATCGAAATGACTTTAATTCCATCAGAATTTGAAATGGATGTTCATGAACATGAATATGACAATGTTCAAGACTTTGAAAATTTTTACATTGTTTTGTTAGCTGTACTAATAACAAGTCCAATTTTTGTACTTTCTGTTCGTAGATTAAGGGATGCAAAAAAATGAAAGATCCTGTATGTGGAATGGAAATGGGAGACAAGGGAGAAAAAATATCTCACAATGGAAAAGAATACCGATTTTGTTGTGCTAGTTGTAGATGGGCATTTGAGCAAAACCCAGAACAGTTTTCAGAATCATGAATGTAAAAGTTCTAACTACTCCTGGTTGTTCAAATTGTGATATTTTAGAAAAAATGTTGGAAAAACTAGGAATAAATTATGATTTGATTGATATCACAGAAAAACCAGAATATTTAGAAAAATACCCAATATTTACTGCACCTGGATTAGTAATCAACGAAAAATTAGAATTTACAGGTATCCCAAAAAATTCTGAATTACAAAAGAAACTCTCTGAAAGCAAGTAATGTTTTTTACTCTACACAAACCTGTATCTTCAATTGACACAATTCACCTATGATGAGAAAATAATTCTTGTTCAATATGCAATTAAAAAATATGAAAATGAAGAAATTGTGCTTGAAAAATTAAAGGACCTATTATCTGAAAAAGAAATTCAAAGAAATATTGATACACTAATTGGCACTCAACGAGTAAGAAGAATAGGGCCTGAAAATATACAAAATAATGAAAGCCATACTGAATTACCCGAATTACCTGAAAATCTTAAAACAATAATTGAAAATCTATAATCTGAAAAATTCTTAAACTCCTATGTAATGAAATTTGATATGAATAAGATGATTTTATTTTCTAGTATTTTTGTAATTAGTATGATTTTTTCACTTTCAATTGATTCTGCTTTTGCTCATCCTCATCCTGGTCAAATTACAATTAATGGACATACACATGAACCGCAAACAGAAATCACTCCATTAAATGGATTAATTGGATTAGAAAAATCAACTGTATTTTTCCATACACCTGATGAAAATTCATTACCGTGGGCATTTGTTGAAGGAACTATTGCAAACCATGTTGAGGGATATCCTGTGATTATTCAAATATTCAAAGATAATCAAGTAGTTCATTTTGCCCAAACAAATGTGGATTCTTTTGGTCAATATGAATACAAGTTTAGAGTGCTAAATTCTGATAATGGAAACACAAACAAAATTTTTCATGGTGATTATTCAGTAAAAATATTCAAAGTAGTATATCTAAACCAAGAAAATCTAATTTAGAATCCTCTTAATCCTTGTGGACGTACAATTTCTGGATGTTGTTTCATCCAATTAATTTGGGATAGCATCTCTTGTTTATCTTGTGGAAAAGTACCCTTGATTGTATATGCATTTGAACCGTGATTTGCTCGAAATACAATTTCATCTTTAGTTTCTATTTGATCAAGTAAACTATGTAATTCTTCTAATGATTCATCGTCATTAATTTTAATAAACTCCCCTTCAAACTTGTCAAGAAATTCTTGTTTAATTCCATTTTCAAGATATAGCGTTAATGCACCTACATAATGTGGTGAGCATGCATTAATTACTTCAGCAGTACCTTTGATGTGTTCTTTAGAATATGTTCGTCCACCTAACCCCAAAATTACCATACATGACATTATGTAACCAGCCTCTTTTGCCTTGTTTACTGATTTGATGATTGTTTTCCCAATAGCCCCCTTTGTTACTTTTTTTAATACTATGTCTGATCCACTTTCAATTCCTAAATAAAACATGTCAAGTCCTGCTTCATTCATTTTCTTTAGTTCTTCGGGGGATTTTTTTAAAATATTCATAGGCATTGCATAACATGAAATTCTCTCTAATTTTTCAAATTTTTCTTTAATGTACTTTACAATTTTTATCATATATTCTGAATCAAGATTGAGTGCATCACCATCTGCAAGAAACACTCTTCTAGTTTCAGGCAAATAATTTGCCATAGTGTCAATTTCAGACTTTATTTCATCCCATGATTTTTCTGAATATTCTTTTGATCTGTACATATCACAAAAAGAACATTCGTTAAATGAACAACCCAGTGTTACTTGGAATATTAATGACTTAGCTTCTGAAGGTGGTCTGTATAATGGTGCATCATAATTTAATGACATTTCTATTTCAAAGAAATTTGTTTAATTATAGTTTTATACTTTTTACTTTGACTAAAATCCCAAAATACCTTTTAGTACATAGGAATAATTTTCATTACCTATGACCAATGATCCTAATGCAAAAAGACTGCTTTGGTTTGTTTTTACTGGTACACGTGGAGGACTAAATCGACTAAAAATTATCTCAAAATTAAAAGAAAAACCATTAAACATTAATCAATTGGCAAAAGAATTTGGCCTTGACTATAAAGCCATTCAACATCACATTAAGGTGCTTGAAAAAAATAATTTAATTACTAAAATGGGAGAAAAATATGGAATTATGTATTTTATCTCTACATTTCTTGAAGTAAATATGGATACATTTGATGAAATTGAAGGAAAATTGGCCAAAAGTAAATAAGCACTCAAGAGGAGTTTTTTTCTAAATGGAATCAACTTCTCTAGTCTTGTCTGTTGTATCTATTGCAAATATGGTCATTCTTGGAATTTTAATTGTGATCTTTGGAAAAATGTATGGAAACACACGAGCACAACTTCCATTAGGTATGATTGTAGTTGCAGGTATGCTATTTTTACATAATGTTATTGGTGCATTTGCATATTTTTCAATGGAGGCAATTTTCTCTCATGAAATTTTCCCATATATGCTAGGAGTAGGAATCGCAGAGCTTGCAGGATTAATTATATTTCTAAAAATTACTTTGGATTGAGTTTAATTGTAACTCAAAATAATAATTTATTGTGTTACAAGAATATCTTAAACTAAATAAAAATATTCTAATTGCATTTTCAGCATCAATTATTGTTTCTGCAATTATTGCACAAATATTATCAAACCAAGCAGATTATCTAAACACCACATATACCACAATTGCAGATTACATTGTTTATTTTTCTGTTTTTAGTGGAATGTTTTATCTTGATAATAGAAAAAAATACCGATTAGAATCAGGTAAAACAGATACTGTAAGACTAAAACATGATCTTAAAAAATTAATTACATCACTTGGAATTGCAGAAGTTGTTTACACTATTGTTAGATGGGTTTTTCAATACTATTTTCTTTCGATAAGCTACGATCCATATCTTGCATCAATTGCATCGCAAGGTATATCGACAGTAATTTACATGATTGTAATTAATCTAAGTGTAAAAATGACTAGGTTGTATAAAGATGAGAATTAGTGTTTATGTTGATGGCTCTGGGGGTCCAAATAGTGGATATGGTTATTTTGTAAAAGAGACAGGTGAATCATTTTATGAAAAAAAACCTGAATTAACAAATAACCAGGCTGAATATTTGGCAATAATTTCTGCATTAAACAAATTTGTTAATTCAAAAGAAGACATTACAATTTTCAGTGATTCTAAAAATACCGTAAATCAACTTAATCATGAATTTGCAATAAACAATGAACAGCTTCGAAATCTTGCGCGTGATGCTTGGAGTATTATTGGAAAATTTTCTAATCTCTCAATAGTATGGATTTCTAGAAAAGAGAATCTAGCAGGCAAAATGCTGGGAAGCTAATACTAGAGATCTGACGTTTTTGAGAATAACTTTATTATACAAAATCCCAGATTCAACGTAATATGGTGGATTCTCCAATTTTATCTCCAAAATCGATTGCAGTGATTGGAGCATCTGACAAAAGAGGAAGTGTTGGAGCAACAATTACCTCAAATATTATGAATGGTTTCAAAGGGGTTGTTTATCCTATTAGTCCTTCACGTGATACAGTTTTTTACAAAAAAGCATACAAATCTGTTTTAGATGTCCCAAAATCAATTGACCTTGCAGTAATTGTCATCAAAAATATTTTGGTTGCAGCTGTTTTAGAGGAATGTGGAAAGAAAAAAATCAAAGGCGCAATCATAATCACAGCTGGTTTCAAAGAAGTTGATGAAGAAGGTGTAAAGCGTGAACAAGAAATAAAAGATATTGCTAAAAAATACAACATCCAAATCATTGGTCCAAATTGTCTTGGCGTAATGAATCTTGATCCAAAGACAATGATGAATTCTACTTTTCTAAAAATCACACCAAAGTCTGGAAAAATAGCTCTTGTATCTCAAAGTGGTGCAATATGTGCTGCATTAGTAGAAGATGCTAGTGCTCAAGGAATAGGTTTCTCAGCAGTTGTTAGTCTAGGAAATAAAGCTGTGATGAGTGAAGTTGATATTCTAAAAATTCTTGCAAATCATAAACAAACAGAAGTTATTGTAATGTATCTTGAAGATATGAGCAATGGTCAGGAATTCCTTAAAGTTTGTAAAAATATTACAAAGAAACTCAAAAAA
>SMVA01099740.1_pt1 | contig 10871 bp, 9 predicted proteins | sample 2456451 | NCBI WGS metagenome assembly SMVA01 (sample SAMN11095933, study PRJNA526329) | marine sediment metagenome | biome: Marine sediment; feature: Surficial sediment; material: Deep marine sediment; isolation source: Hadal surficial sediment | place: Pacific Ocean | collected 2014-05 | depth 0-1...
ACTTACTACCAGATGCTGGAAGAGCGCTTGCCCGGGCACGGAGAACCCGTTGACGAACTGCAAAGTCGCGGTATTTTACTTGACGGGACTACCCAGAAGGGTGAGCAGCCACGATTGTTGTTGCAGATATTCTCTGCCAATCTACTGGGGCCGGTATTTTTTGAGTTTATCCAACGCAAGGATGATGACGGTTTTGGCGAGGGCAATTTCAAAGCCCTGTTCGAGAGTATTGAGCGCGACCAGGTAGCCAGGGGTGCTCTGGAAACAAAGAAGCCTGAGGCGGGAGTTAAACTATGAAAATTCAGCAGATTCACCACGTTGCCTACCGCTGTCGAGATGCCAGGGAAACCGTCAATTTTTATCGCGATGTAATGGATATGGACCTGGTGTTGGCCATTGCCGAAGACCAGGTTCCCTCCACCGGGCAGCCCGACCCCTACATGCATATTTTCCTGGACGCGGGCATGGGCAATGTGCTGGCGTTCTTCGAGCTGCCAAACTCGCCGGCGATGGAACGGGACCAGAATACGCCCGATTGGGTGCAGCACATCGCCTTTACGCTTGAAAGCGAAGAGGCTCTATTGAGCGCCAAGGCCCAGGTGGAGTCCCACGGCCTGGAGGTGCTGGGTCCCACCCACCACGGTATTTTCAAGTCGATTTACTTCTTTGACCCCAATGGTCATCGCCTGGAACTGGTCGCCAACATCGATCAGCCGGGTGATTTGGAGCGTTTGCACGAGGTCGCTCCGGCGATGGTTGAAGAGTGGGCAGAGACAAAAAAAGCGCCGCGTCACGCCGCCTGGCTACACGAGAGAGAGTTTGGAGAGAAAGCATGAAGTTAGCATCCTTGAAAGATGGCCGCGATGGCCGCCTGGTAGTGGTTTCAACCGACTTGCAGCGCTACCTGCCTACAGACATGACCCTGCAACAGGCAGTGGATGACTGGCTGGCGGTAAAGTCCGATCTCGAAACCCTGTACGCCCAGGTTAATGACGGTGAGGGTGAGGATTTTGATGAAACAGCCTGTGCCTCGCCGTTGCCCAGAGCCTATCAGTGGGCGGACGGTTCGGCTTATGTGAACCATGTGGAGTTGGGGCGCAGGGCACGCGGCGCTGAGATGCCGGAGAGTTTTTGGACTGACCCGCTGATGTATCAGGGCGGTTCGGACACCTTCCTGGGCCCCCGCCAGGACATTGTCATGCACGATGTCGCCTGGGGTATCGACTTCGAAGGGGAGGTCGCGGTAATAACCGGCGAAGTGGCCATGGGCGCTTCTCAGCAGGCTGCTGGCGAGCAGATCATATTGCTCATGTTGGTCAACGACGTATCCCTGCGCAACTTGATTCCCGGAGAATTGGGCAAGGGCTTTGGCTTCTTCCAGGCCAAACCCTCCAGTGCGTTCAGCCCGGTTTGCGTGACGCCCGATGAATTGGGGGAGAGCTGGGATGGCGGTCGATTGCACCTGCCCCTGCAAGTTACTTACAATGGCCAGGCCTTCGGCAAGGCCAATGCCGGGGTCGACATGACATTCGATTTCCCAACCCTGGTGGCCCACGCCGCCAAGACGCGAGCCCTGGGTGCCGGCACGATTATCGGCTCGGGTACGGTATCCAATAAGGCCACCGACGGTTCCCCCGGCAAACCCATTGTAGAGGGCGGCCTGGGCTATAGCTGTATCGCTGAAATTCGAATGATTGAAACCATCGAGACCGGCAAACCCGGCACGGCGTTTATGCAAGATGGTGATACAGTGCGAATAGAGATGCACGACAGCGCCGGCAACTCAGTGTTTGGCGCGATTGAACAGAGTGTGTTTATTCGCCCGGGGTCGTAACCGGGGGGCGCGGCCGGGTCGCCTGCTGTTCGCCGGTTAGACCTTGTGTAATCCAGGAGGGATATGTCCAAGCGCCTTTTGATCGGCCTGCTGCTGGGTCTCGCTATTCTGGCGGGTTTGTACCAGCTGCGCATTGCGCTACTCACCACCGCATTCAACACGGCATTGGCCCAGGCAGATGTTCGTCTGCTGCAATTGCAGGGGCTGGAGATTGGCTGGGATGAGCTAAATATTGACCAGCTTGTGTTGGCCGTGGGTCCGGAAAATTCCAGCCAAACCTTGCAGGGGCTGCACTTACATTTCAGTCTTATCGACATCAGGCCCACAGCGCTGAGCGTGCGCCGGGCCGTACTGACCCCACTTGCCAGCGGCGAGGAAGCCACGCCCTGGCGGCTGACAGAACTTGTCGAACAGCTGATGAGCGGCCCCTTGGAATCCCTCACCGTTGAACGGTTGGAGATAAGCGGTTTTTCCTCCGCGATACTTCGACCGCCGCTGAGCCTGCACGCCAGTTGGGCGGGAGACACCCTGGAAGTGACGGCAGGCGAGCGCGATAAAACGCTGTTGTTGCGACTGCAGCGTCCCACAGAAAATCAACTGTTGCTGAGCGCTAATCTCTCCACCAAGAGCCGCACCGTGGCCCAACTCAGCGCCACCATAGACCGCCAGCAGGGTCAGCATCAGGTGCGCGGTACAGGGCAGTTGTCGGTGGATGGGTTGCTGCCGATAGTGTCGCCCCTGGTAGACGGGCTGCCCGCAGTATCGGGAGAGCTCATATTTCAGTGGTCGGGACAGCTGGAGGATGATTTATCGCAACTCGGGCAACAGTCGTGGCAGGTGCAGATAATGCCGGGGACAGTGTTGGCACTGCAACCGTCTGATGAGGGGGCGGTGGCCGTACGCGCTCTCCAGCCACAGCTATCGGCCCAGCTGGACTTTGCTGCCGATGGTGTGCACCTAACCGTGGCCGCCGGTGAATTATTGCGCGCAGAAGCGCTGCATGGCGGTGACCTTTCGGTAAGTGAGCCCGCGCTGATCACCAGGTTGGACTGGAGTGCGCACTACCAATTTTCCACCGGCCAGTGGCGCGTGCAGATGCCCCGCGCGCAAATACATCTGCCCAGGATACAGATGCCCGAATTGAACCTGGCCACCAGCGTGACCCTGACGAAATTGGAGCTGACCCGCGACGCCGATGGCACATTGGACGGCGCCGTTCATCTGGACGTGGAGGCACTCAACCTGCAACGATTAGCGGACTGGCTACCCGCTGTGGCGATTCAGGGCGATATCGCCCTGGCCGATCAGACCGTGAGCTTTAACGGGCAGTTGCAAAGCGCCGACCGCAAACCGTTGCTGACGATATCGGCCGAGCATCAACTCGATACTGAACGCGGCAAAGGCCGGCTGTTGGCCGACCGTATCGCATTTGATCCCGCCGATAATCACCTGTCCCAGTATTTTGCCTACTGGCCCTTCGATTGGGATATTTTCGAGGGGAGTGTGACGCTGGACATGGATGTACAGTGGCGCCGCGGTGATCAGGGCATGGAGTTTAACGGCGAACTCAATCAGCAGCTACAAGACCTCGCCGGCGTGTATCAGGACATTGGTTTTATAGGGTTGGACGGGGATTTTGCCGCCCGGTTTGATTCTTCCGGCCAACTGCTGACAACGCGGCCGGCAACCCTCTCGTTGGATTCACTGGATGTCGGGGTTCCCATAGAGGCAATCACGGCGCGTTTTGGGCTGGATACGGCGCAACAGCAACTGACACTGGAGAGCGTGGAAGCACGGCTGTTCGGCGGCCGGGTGTGGACCAGGGACGCAGTCTATCGGGTCGACAATGCCCACAATTCCATCGACATTGGCATCGACAACTTGCAGTTGGCTCAACTGTTGGCGCTGGCAGGTTATGACGCGATAGAGGGTACCGGCCGCATCAGTGGCTTATTGCCATTGGATGTCACGGCCGAGGGGGTGACCATGGCCCGCGGTATGTTGGCGGCCAAGGCGCCCGGGGGCGTGTTTCGCTACCGCGCGGAAGTACTTGCCAGCACCAATCCTGCCATGGCGCAGGTGATTAAGGCGTTGCGCAATTACCACTTTACGGTATTTCAGGTTGAGGCTGATTATATGGAAAATGGGGATTTGGTACTGGATATGGTATTGCGGGGTGCCAACCCGGATTATCAGGGGGGGCGCCCAATTCATCTAAATCTCAATGTTACTGACAACATCCCGACCCTGCTCAAGAGCTTGCAATCGGGGCGGACGATCGCCGACGCCATCAGCAGGAAGCTGGGTGGCTAGGGGAACACGCGAGGATGTACGTTGTCGTATACAAAGTGTTAGCCTACCAGCGACTCTGGCAGAAACTGTCGCGATAGAACGGGAACCGAGATGCTAAAAACTGTACTGCTGATCCCAATTGTCATCGCTTTACTGGGTGCCTGCACGCCGACTGTGCAAGTTGCGATGCCGGATAAGCCGATTGAAATAAATCTCAATATCAAAATAGAACACGAAATTCGCGTCAAGGTGGATAAAGACCTGGATGTGATCTTTGATGAAGACAGTGAACTTTTCTAGGAGGCGGAAGATGAGATACGTATTACTGGGGCTGTGCCTGGCGTTGCTGGGCACCAATGTCGCCTTCGCACTGTCCCTGCAGGAAGCCAAATTAGACGGCCTGGTCGGTGAGCGCAACGATGGCTATGTAGGTTATGTGGTGACCCCGGCGAGTGACGAGGTTAAAGCCGTGGTCAAGAATGTTAACAACAAGCGCCGGGCGAAATTTACCTCATCCGCTAACAGTAACAATCTGAAAACCGAGCAAGTGGCGCAGCGCTTCTACCAGCGGGCCATCGAGGCCACGGCCACTGGCAATTATTATCAAGATGCCGGTGGTGCCTGGACGAAAAAGTAAGCGCTCGACATTCTCGCCGTCCGGTTAGGCTCGCTGGTTAAAGCGCCGGCCTATCATGGCGGCAGTGATGTTCGTTTTCTGAATATCAATCGACCCACCCGCTATCCCCCATCCCCAGGAATCACGAAGACGTCGCTCCATTCCATACGCCTTGGAATAACCATAGGCGCCCATTAATTGCAGTGCATCGCCGCACACCGTGCGCGCCATCTCATTGGCGAAACACTTGGCCAGGGAGGAATCCAATACGCTGGGAAAGCCGTCCTGGGAATTTGATGCGGCTCGGTAAATAAGCAGGCGCGCCGCCTCGGTATGCATCTTCATTTCAGCGACTTTCAACTGTACCGCCTGAAAATCGATGATAGCTTTGCCAAATTGCTTGCGCTGCTGAATGTAGGCCAACATCTCATCCAGCGAGCCCGAGGCCTGTCCCAGTGCCATGGTGGCGTTACCGCAGCGCTCCAAATCAAAGGCCTCCATGAGCTTCTGGAAGCCGCCGTTGGCCTCGACGATAATGTTCTCCAGCGGCACGCTGACATCATCTAAAAAGATATCGGCAGAGGGTACGCCGCGAAACCCCATCAATTCCTCCGGTGCCCCAAAGCTCAGCCCCGGGCTGTCTTTTTCAACCAGTACTGCGCCAATGCCTTTGGCGCCGGGCTGGTCGGACATGCGGCTGTAAATAATATAGGCATCGGAGTGGCCACCACCTGAACACCAGCGTTTATTGCCGTTAATCAAAACATGGTCGTCTTTGATTTCTGCGCGGGTCTTCAAGTCGGTGAGAGCCGAGCCGGCATCGGGCTCCGACATGGATGCCGCAATAATCTTCTCCCCTGCGCACACCTGCGGTACCAGACGCTTTTTCAAGCTGTCCTGGCCGTAATTTACCAGGGCTTGCACTGGGCCCACGCAGGATTCAAAAATCGGAAAGGCAACCGCGGAAGAAATCTTGGCAAATTCCTCGAGTACTAATAGAGCCTCGAGGTTTCCCAACCCCAAGCCACCGAGGTCCTGGGGAATGTTGATGCCCAGAAATCCCAGCGCGGCGTAGCGTTGCAAAAGTTCGCTGGAAGGCGGCGTGTCGTTGGCCTCCAGTTCTTTGGCTATTTCCGGCAGTTCACTTTGGGCAAATGTACGAGCCGCATGTTGCAGCTCTTTCTGCTCATCGGATAATTGAAAATCCATGCTGATCCCGATTCTCTGGAAGGGGTGATTGTGGTGTGTTGATACTACCTAGAAGATGATGGCTTCTCTCAGAACCTGCCTGTAGCCATAAACAATTTTTGTGTCGCTATAGGCCCCGGCGCTCTTCAGATGCCGGTGAAGGTTTCCAAGTTGGTAACACGGCACGCCAATAAAAAAGTGGTGCTCCAAATGGTAGTTCACATAGTTTGGCGCGATGAATATTCGCTCCAGCAGGTTTGGAATGGTCGTGCGGGTATTCTTTCTGGGGTCTTGATCCAAAAGGTCTTCAACAGCCGCGTGTTCGGCCACTTGCCTGAGGCGTATGATCAACATATGAAAGGTCAACCAGGAGCCGACCCACAGTAGATAAAGCCAGGGGCTCATGGTTAGCGTTAACACGGCCAGCAAAACAAGCTGTACGAATAGCTCTTGCACAAACGGCCCGGCATTTTTTCGCTTCTCGCGACTAAATATGCCGGCGGCGTTGACCAGAATGAGCTTGAGGAGCTTCCAGCCCGTTTGCCCACTGAGGTCGCGTTTTACCTTTCGGATAAAACTGTCTTTCTTTATTGGGTAGTGGCGATAGTTATTAAGGTCGGGGTCTTCCGGGGTACCGGCCATTTTGTGATGCCGCAAGTGCCCCCTGGCATAGGAGGGGAGATCCTGAAATACCGGATTGGCACAAAACCACTGGCCAATGAATTGATTGAGCGGCTTTGTTTCAAACAGCAGGTTATGCCCTGCATCGTGCATCAAAATAGCGAGACCCAATTGTCTGCCCGCCAATAAGGCCATGGCCAGCACAATCGTAATGGGGTTGGGCCAGATATAGGCGAACGCAAAAATCGCAAAAATACAGGCCCAGTTGGCGAATAGCATCGCAAAGGCTTTTACATTACTTTTCTGCTTAAAACCGGCGAGCTCTTCCCGGCTGAGATATTCGGTGATTTCCATAATGGCGTCTACTGAGGTTGATCCACTATTTTGCGGGAATGGGCAGTGTCATGCAACTTTCCATGGCGAATCTGACTGGGCGGGATGGATAGTTTGAGAATGTGGGGCACGCAGGTGATTCGCCGATAATAGCAAAGTTGAATCTAATCTGGGAGCACAGTCCTCAATCGCAGCACTGCGTCATGGTTAGTCGGGTTCCCCTTAAACCCACTCCTCAACGTCGGTAGCGCGGCGACACAGACGCTTGCGTTGCTCCTGCTCACCGGAAAATTCATGAACAACAAAGGTCGAGCGGAAGGGTGTGCGTCGATCCTCGAAGCAGCCACGACGATCTCTATGCCGCACATACCTGCAGCTGCAGGTAGACGAGGTGCAATCTGGCAATGGGATAGATGGCACTTCCCGAGTCAGGAAACGCCTGGTTTCAATCTGCTGTGCCGCCTCACAGGCCCGATCACCGCAGCTTACCGATGCAGCACCATACAGGTTGTGAACGGCGCCGTTAGTCGTCGTGGATTTCCTGGCGGTATACCCGCGACGCACGGTGGGGTGGGGTTTTAGGAACCCTAACGCCGCGGGAAAAATCGTGGTACCCCTGGATTCTGTTCTCATCCCTTTCCCCTCCCCATTTACAACATCATGGGTGTTGTTGGTTTTAATTCCTTTTCATTTAAGTCTGGTACACCCTCGCAATTTTGCAGGATACAATTTCACCGAGTGGCGGCGGCGATTAATCTTAGTGAATTGCAGTGGATAAAAGAGTCTATGAAAGGCGCGGAAATAGTCAACTAAGTGACTGATTTAGATGAAAATAATGAGGTTTCGAGAGAATTGTTTAGCCCTGCCGGAGGTGCTGGTTACGCTATCAAGGGGTGTCGAGTACAGAAGCCTATGTCGCGAGGTCGACTCTGGTTCGAGACTACTAGCCACCGAACCAGAACACATTTTTAGTCAGTATCAGGGTACGAAACTGCCGGGCTTCTGCCGCTGGGGGAAGTCTTTGAAGGTGGCTTTAAACTTGGCTACTTCGGCCATCGCCGGCACGAACAAGAACATGTGCTCCGCCCACCATTGATAGTAGTTTTCACTCTCGTGATCCATACGCTCCAGCGGGTCCATGCGCAAATTGAACAATTTAGGTGCGCGTAATTCTGTCCAGGGGTTAATCCAGGTTTCAGCCCCGTGGGCACGCTGCTCTTTAAATACGGCCTTCCAGTCACCCATGCGAATGCCCACGATATCACCGGTATCCGAGGTGTAGATAAATTCCCTGCGCGGTCCTTTCTCTTCCTTACCCGTTAGGTGGGGTAAAAAATTATAGCCGTCCAGGTGAACCTTGTAGCGCCTTCCCTCAACGCGCATGCCGCTCTTGAGTTTTTCTTTCACATCGGGGTCACCCACCGCAGCCAATAGCGTTGGCATCCAATCCTGCAGTGAAATAATTTCATTGGAAATCTGGCCGGCTTTGATTTTACCAGGCCACCTCACCATCATGGGCACGCGGTATGCGCCTTCCCAGTTAGAGTTTTTCTCACCCCGGAACATGGTGTAGCCCCCGTCCGGCCAGAGCAGAAGCTCGGCGCCATTATCCGTGGAATACATCACGATGGTGTTGTCTGCAATACCAAGCTCGTCCAGTTTGTCCAGCAGTTGACCGACGTGGCCGTCGTGCTCGGCCATGCCGTCTGCATAGAGTCCCTGTCCGGTCACGCCGACGGACTCAGGTTTCAGTCGGGTAAAGACGTGCATGCGGGTCGAATTGAACCAGACGAAGAAGGGCTTTTTGCTGGCGTGAGCCTTGTCGATAAACTTGAGCGAGGCCGCTAGAAACTCCTCGTCGACAGTTTCCATGCGCTTCTTGGTGAGTGGGCCGGTATCTTCGATCTTGCCGTCGGCATAGGAGTGAATGACCCCGCGTGGGCCAAAACGCTTGGCAAATTCCGGATTCTTGGGATAGTCAGGGTGTTCAGGTTCCTCCTCCGCATTCAGGTGGTAGAGGTTGCCGAAAAACTCATCGAAACCGTGTTCCGTCGGCAAATGCTCATCGAGGTCGCCCAGGTGATTCTTGCCAAACTGCCCGGTGACATAGCCGTAAGGCTTAAGCAGGGTGGCAATGGTTGGATCTTCTTTTTGCAACCCTTCTTTGGCGCCCGGCAAGCCGACTTTGGTCAGCCCTGTTCGCGCCGGGTGCTGGCCGGTAATGAAACCTGCTCTACCGGCGGTACAGCTTTGATCGCCATAGGCGTCGGTAAACATCATGCCCTCACGGGCGATACGGTCGATGTTGGGGGTACGGTACCCCATCATGCCCATGTTGTAAGCGCTGATATTGAACGGACCAATATCGTCCCCCCAGATGATCAGGATGTTGGGTTTGTCGGCCGCCCATGTCAGGGACGCTGACAGTGCCACGATGGCGAAGAGGCAACGCCTGAGCCAGTTTCTGGAAGGTTTCATAGGAAGCTATCCTTTGCTTGAGGAATTGATAGCAAGCATAGTACAGGGTGTGACAAAGGCAAGACAGGGTTGCCTGTTAGATCACCCGCGCATTACCGCCATCAATGGGTACCTGGGCGCCGGTGGTTGCGCCAAAAATATCGCTGGCCATGGTGGATAAAAGGCGGCCCACGTCGGCGGATCGGATGGTGGAACCGAGCAGGTTCCTGGACTTATATTCCTGCACTGTCATGTTATAGCGCGCAGCCGAGCTTGCCAGCGCCTCTTCGGTCCACAGCTGGGTATCGAACACGGCATCGGGGTGTACAACATTGACCCGCACACCGTCCCCAGCTAACTCCAGCGCGGCCACCCGGGCCAGTTGGGTAATACCCGCCTTGCTGACGGAGTAAGCGGCTGCACCCGGCCCCGGCGCGGCATAATTGCGCGAACCCACCACCAAAATAGAAGGGGTGAACCCAAGCTTCAGATAGGGAATGGCCACGGACATGATGCGCTGGGTGGCGGTGAGGTTTACGGCCAGCACTTGGTCCCAGGTAGCTGCGCTATGGCCTTCTATCTGTTCACCGGATTGGAAAATGCCCGCGTTGCAAACCAGTATGTCCAGGCCGCCCAGACGGGTCACTACCTGTTCGATGGCGGCTTGAACCGCGTCTGCGTCGGTCAGGTCGCAGACCAAACCGGTCATACCTTCCCGGGCCATGGTCTCCACCACATCAGGATTGATGTCGAGTCCGGTAACGGTCGCGCCATCGGCCGCCAGGGCCTCGCAGGTGGCCCGGCCGATACCGCTCGCTGCCCCGGTGACAATAGCAATCTTGCCCCGATGGGCCTTGGGCGTGGTATTTTTTCCCAATTTGGCCTGCTCCAGCGACCAGTACTCCAACTCGAAAATATGCGCGTCCGACAGGGCTTTCCAACCGCCCACGGACTCGCCAGTTTGCACCGCATGGCGGGTGTGGCGGGCAATATCGGCAATGATACTGCACTCCTTCAAATTCTCGCCGAAAGCAATGGCGCCACGATTTTGCCAGATGGCCGCCCTGGGCGCCTGATCGAGGATGGTTAATTCCGGGTGAGCATGCGCGTCAAAATACGTGCGATAGTGCTCGGAAAAATTCTTTACCTCGGGCACCCCCTCGGCGGGCTCCTGCGCCACTACCATGGGGATTTGTTTGGTGCGAATGACATGATCCGGGGTGATGGGTCCACGACAGGCAATATCCGCGACATTGGCCAGGCTGGCATAACCCTGGGCATCGGGCGATTGATCCAGTACTGCGAGCTGGGCGGTGCCGCGCGCAGCCGATACGGCCTGGCGAATGCGCGCAAGGGTCAGTAACTCTACCGGATGTTGCGCAATGGGATGAGCATTGCAGCCCTTGTCGAGAATATATGCTTCGGCGCGACCGACCAGTTCAATCATGTTTTGGTAGGCGGTTTTTGCGTCGTCGTTGAAGGTAAATACGCCGTGGTGCAGCAGGATTATGCCCTTGTACTGCGCCAGCT
>SMVA01387925.1_pt1 | contig 10869 bp, 7 predicted proteins | sample 2456451 | NCBI WGS metagenome assembly SMVA01 (sample SAMN11095933, study PRJNA526329) | marine sediment metagenome | biome: Marine sediment; feature: Surficial sediment; material: Deep marine sediment; isolation source: Hadal surficial sediment | place: Pacific Ocean | collected 2014-05 | depth 0-1...
GCCTCGCTGCAGCGCCACGACCCGCATTCCCGCGGCCGTCAGTTGATCGAGCATGACGCCGCCGCTGGCGCCCGTGCCGATTACGCATACGTCAAAGTCGTCTGTACTTGCCATGGTATACAACCTTTACTACGAACCAGTTTAGTATTAATCCTCGCGGTTTTCTTCTGCACGATTCAGGCAATTCGCGTGATTCATGGCTCGCGGTAATGCTACCACCCGACAGTGCCCACTTTGGTGCCCAAATCGGGATCAACTACAGTCACTCAAGGTAACCTACCGGGTCGCGGATCTGTCGCCAAACGTTCTTCCGGGTCACCTTGGGTTACGTAGGATCGCGAAAGCTGTTCACCAAAAAATCCGCGTGTCGGTGGTTCGATTCCGCCCCTGGCCACCAAATGATAAAGGGCCCCGAAAAGGGGCCCATTATCATTTAAGACAGCGCGAACTCGCCGCTTAGTCATGTACCTTATATTAGCCGGTTTCCCCTTAAGCACACTAGCCTCGCACTTCCTCGGGGCACCCTAAATTTTTTCAAACTGGTCAGCTGCTGACAAATACTCGCGTTGCCATACTCGGGCCGACCCAGACCTTTCGGATGGCTTCGCCGTCTTAATTCGCTTCGCGAACTAATCCACCGTACAAGTATCACGTTCGCTTTTTCGATTGGCATGGCCGTCCTATTGGTAGGGCACCATCTTTTGCAACGATTTGAGTACTATTGTTGGTGGCCTGCCAGTAGATCAATGATTTGCCTGTTGACCTGCTTTCAGCACCAGGGACATAGTGTCCGATTGACACGTGCGAACTTCTGGACAAAGCATGACGCAGAACCAAAAAAGCACGAACTCATTCCTGCTCGACGACGTCCCCCCGATGGGGATATACGAAACGCTATACGCGTTCAATGATGCTTTTGGGCAATTCATGGGTACCGAAGGTACGCATCCATGGTCTCAGGGTTTTCCTCTCACGACGCAATTGGAAAAATTTAATGGGCCGGAAATTCCACCGGCAGTCGAGGTGAATTGGGAAGACCGGTTCTATCCGAAAGCCGGGGGTCATCCGCTGTTGCGCGAGACAATTGTCGACTACTACAACACATACTACGGTTCGAGCATTACGCCCGACAATGTGATGATCTTCGCAGGCGGTCGGCCGGGCATTTACACAGTCCTTTCCTTCCTGAAAAAGAACATTCAAGTTCGAATTGGCAACGTCGAGTGGCCAGCGTATCTGGATATCCTGACCCAAACGAACACAGACTGGAAAACAGTCTCGATGATGCCGGAGAATAATTTTCACCCAGGCAACGCCGAGTACTTCGACCGTAGTGGCCTGAATCACAAGACCATGCTGTTTCCGGTGATTTCCAATCCAAGCAACCCTACCGGACATGCGCGCGCGGGCGATGAGTTGCAAGAACTCATGCAAATGGCAGAGGCATCTAAAAACGGAATACTGTTGGATGAAGCGTATGAGATGTATCACTCGCCCTCGGTCAGCGGCTTGCAGTATGTGAAGGATTTGGACAATTCCAACGTATTCCTTTCCGGTGCTTGTACCAAAGGCCTGCAATCTCCCGGAATTCGTATCGGTTGGATTATCGCATCGAAACAGAACATCCAGACCCTGGCGAATTTCAGTTCTTTCGGCATGGGTGGGGTATCGCATCCCAGCCAGATGTATGCCGTGAAACTGTTCGAACCGGACCGAGTTGCGCTGCAGCGCAAAGCTATTGAGGCGCATTACAACTGGCAGCGACAACGCTATGCAGAGGCTTTCGAAAAAATGGGCCTGAAAGTGTTTACAGGTAACGGCGGGTTTTATCACTGGATGCAGTTACCAGAAGGATTGAACTGTGATGACCTGAACAAACGCTTATTCAAGCGAGGCGCGGCGATTCTGGGAGGCCGGGATTGCGACATGGGCAGACCGCATTCGAAGGACCCTGGCTACGTGAGTCCATACATGGATATGTTTAGATTTAGTTTCGGACCCCTGTTGCCCGAGACGTTTGAGAGCGACATTCAGCTAATGACGGAAGTGTTGAATGACTACCAGGCGGATGTAGCGAATGGGCGCACTTAGTGAAATAAAAGCAATAAACGGATAAAGGGGTCGAACCGAGTTTGCCTATTAATTCGGTTCGACCTCTTTTGTTCTTACTCTGACCCCAATTGATTGCAAGGCGATATTCACTGTTGCAGCGCATGCGCAGCGTGCCGTTGACTATCTGCACGGTCTGCAGCCAAAAGCTGACGCAGCGACTTAGGTCGCTGCGTTACGTACGAACAAACTCAAGCAAACGGCCCAAATCGTGCTTGTCCGCAGCACGGAGAGCCGCTATGTATCGGCTCCTTGTTTTGCCCGCATCCACAAGATTGGCATTGCCCCAGCTAAACGGCTTCGCTCCCAGACTGGTTAGAAGCAGGTCTGTAGCCATGCGGGCATGGCGTCCATTGCCGTTTGGATAGCAATGAATATGCGTCAGGCGATGATGATATCGTGCTGCAATTTCGTCAGCCGAATAGGTTTCGTGTTCGGTCCAGTAGCGAACATCATCCAAGAGCTTTCGCAGCTCCGTTGTTATCTGATGTGCTTCGATGCCGATATTCTTGCCGCTATCGCGATAGGCGCCTGCCCATTCCCAAACATTTCCGTACATGCGCCCATGCAGCTTTTTGAGAAAGTCGTCGTCAACGACATCGCGCTTCCTGGAAAACGCCCACTCACTTGCTTCCAGAATATTGGCCTGCTCGGCTTCGTTGAGCTCGGCCCGCGTTGTGATATAGCTCGGGATAAGTCCTTCCCGCTCTTCGGGCGTTAGATCAGTGTTGCCATCATCTTGTGGTGCGAGCGGATCGGTCATTCGCCCTCCCAGAGTTTGGAGCCGGGTGCATTCAATATGCTCTCGATCAAACGCTCAAACTGAATGTTTGCGTCCTCATCGAGAACCTGCTGATCTTCGAGCGCCATGCTGTGAGACACAGATGAATGATGCTTCTCGGCAAGCGTGCGAGCGCGTGCTTTGAGCTGGGCGTCGAGCGAGTCTCGCGGCACCAGGGAATAGACAAGCCGGCATCCGAGGGCATCGGCAGCGCGTTCCAGAGAATCAAGAGTGATCCTGTCGCTAATCTCGGCTTTCTCAACAGCCACGGCGCGGGGCTGGCTTACGCCCATACGCCGCCCAAGTTGTGCGGTCGTCATGCCGAGAGCTTCCCGGATCGCCTTGATCCAGCCACGCTGTGGGCGCACCAGACCTTCTAAATTCCGTAGTGAATTCAGCTTCTTATCGAGATTCTTGCGAGCCATAGCCCGTTCCTGCGGTCTCATGATAATCACCTATACGTTATTGTTTACTCCCTAGACGATAACCTATGTATTATTGTTAGACAAGGAAATAATAACTTAAATATTATTAATTATGATCAAGGCGATAATATATAAGTTATTGAATTATTCGGGTTCCGCAGGGAAATCCAGTGACTCTCCTCCGCTAAATGCCCACTGCAGGTCAGTACGGAATGCTGCCGGTATCCTTTTCGCGATAATGCGGCACGAACGCGGGATGCTCATCGCAGAGTGCTGCAATGAGTAGTGACGCTTGAAGCACATGGATAGCATCTGCCGTTTCTTCCCTAATCAGATCGGCAAGCCACAGTGACCGGCAGACACTTACCTGACCCACGGATAAAGGGGCCGTACCGAATTAGTGGAATGAAATCGGTTCGACCCCATTTTCCGATATTGATCCTGGGTCAGTCGATCAGCGTCAGTGGCTCCGACGTCATGGCCGCATTGCGAACAATATTCCTGATGATGTCTCGGGAGGCCGGTATTCGAGCGGCCGCCGCGGTGCCGCTGTGGATCACTTCGAACCTATATCCGTCGAGCACGGTGCCAGCAGAATTGCGCCCCTTCGCCGGGATCATCACGGCAGTGATTTGGTCCCTGTCCAGGCCGAGCTTGACAGTGCCGGTGTAGCCCTTTTTCGGCGAGTCCACCAGGACGATGGTGCCTTCTCGGACTACCGGCAGCATCGAGTCGCGGATGATGCGGAAAGCCGTATCTTCCGAAACCGCGAACACCAGGATCTCACCGCTGTCGCCGGTGCCGCTCATCGTACCGGCGCAGGCAACGAGGATGCTCAGCAGAAATACAAGGGCAATCGGCACACGCACTTTGTTGCGAACAGTGCGATTGCTGCCGACACAAGTTGCGTTCTTGCGGATTTCACATCTCGATGACTTTCGCATAGAGGCAAACTATTCCATAGCTATTCGATTGGTTCAATGATCGGGCGGGCGCGCGCAGAACAAAATTAGGGGTCGAACCGAATTAACCTACAACAATTTATTCGGTTCGACCCCTTTTTCTGATTGCAATCTTTTATAGTTTTTTAATAGCAGAGTTCACCGATTTCAGGATGTACTCCGGGATTAGAACGTTCTGAGCGCGGTACAGCACTGCATCGGGAAAAAGGTGTCAGATTTATTATTAGGAGGGCAAATATTGACCTAACGAAATAAGGTGTCAACGAAATAAGGTGTCAGGTTTATTTTTCGATTGAAACAAATAAACCAGACACCTTTTCAGACACCTTTTCACGATTCGACCCCATTATCAGGCATCAAGCAGCTGCCGACGCACTCGAGATTTCGCTCACTTTATTCAGGCTCTCAATCTCCCAGCATATTGCGATCACGTCTTCGATTTGTGACATGGGCAATGCGCTTTGCGCCTGGTCGGCAAATTTGTGCTCAAGGTGTTCCGTCGTGAGTGGTCTCTGTACGCTGCCAATGGCATGTTCGATATGCTTGTCAACGACCGTGCCGTTCCTGAGCGTAATTGAGACGAAGGCTTCTTCTGCGCTGACGTTTTCGTCAGCAGTCGCTTCTACTCGATCTCTTAGTGCGATGGTCTTTGCATCCTGAACAGCCTCGTCGGTGAACTGGTTGGGTCCGGCGACGCCCTCGATAATCGCAGCGGCACTGATATAGAAAATGCTGAACTTGGCTTCAAGGCCTGTTTGTGGTGTCTTCTTACCGGTGAGCTTGATAACCAGCGGGTTAACCCTGAGTGATATTTTTTCGATCTGCTCCGATGTCAGCTTGTGTTGGTTCCTTAGCTGTATGCAGCCGTCGATGATGGGGTGGGTGACGATGCCACAGGCGAATGGCTTGTAAGTGTTCTTCTCGACTTCCCAGGTTCTGCCCAGGTTGTCAGTGATCTTCGAGAAGTCCTGTTCGTCTGAATAGGCGAACGCGAATCCTTCTTTAGCCTCGAGAACACCGTCGGAACTCGTGTAGTCCTTCGCGGCGAGCAGCGCGGCCTTCAGGCCATTCTGGCCGGCACTACCAATATGGAACGCCTTGCACATGGTGCCAAACATTTCTTTGAGGCCGGCAGACTGGGTTGCGGCGATACCCAATGCCCAGGTCATCTGCTGTTCGTTCAGGCCCAGTAGTTTGCCGGCAGCCGCAGTGCTGCCGAACACGCCGGCTGTACCCGTAATGTGAAAGCCTCTCTCATAATGTGACGGGTAGACGGCCAGGCCGATGCGGCATTCAGTTTCTACGCCGAGGATGAAGGCGTGCATGAAATCCTTGCCACTCGTGCCCAGGCGCTCGGCGAGCGCCAGGATAGCAGAGGCGACCGGGCCGGCTGGATGGATGATGGTGTCGAGGTGTGTGTCGTCGTAATCGAGTACGTGCGAGGTGATGCCGTTTATGAGCGCGGCATGCATGATGTCGAGGCGTTCCGGCCTGCCGAGTACCGTGGCTTCGGGTTTGCCGGAGAATTCTGCCAGTGCCGCAATGGCCCGGTCCGTAGTCTCGTGCCGCGCTCCGCCCAGGCAACAGCCCACCCAGTTAAAAACGGACCGCACGGCTTCGTAACGAGCTTCGTCCGGAATGTCACTCCATTTTGAATTGACGAGGAATCTTGCGAGTTGTCGTGTGACGTCAGTTGGGTTGCTGGCCAGCGCTTTTGCCGTGGCGGCTGACGCAACACTTGCCGTTAACGGAATCGCGGTGCTGCTTATCGCGATGCCCGATGCCTGTATGAATTTACGTCGTGAAATCGAGTCGGTCATTGTTGTGTTGCTCCGTGACGAGATTCAGTCTTTCGGGACGATGGGTAAGACCACGTGCGAGGGGTGCTCGGCGTCATGGTAAATGGTGTTCTGCGCTTCCATCGTACGGCGATGTTTACCCAGCGGCTCGCCGGTGTTCGGATTGACGTCGAAGTGTGGAAAATTGCTGCTCGAGATATCGACACGAATTCGATGGCCTTTTTTAAAGCGATTCGCATTCGGGAATGGCGTCACTTCGATCTCATACACCTGGCCGGGTTTCATCAGCACCTGCTGATCCGGGCGATCGCGATAACGTGCGCGCACGATACCATCTGTCAGGTTCATTTCGTAACCGGTTGGGAAGTCGGCGGAGGGTGGGTACACATCAACGAGCTTCGCGGTAAAGTCGGTGTCGGTCGCTGTCGAAGAAACAAAAAGTTGCACAACGATCGGGCCAACGACTTCAACATCTTGATCAAGCGGCTCTGTCTGAAACACGAGCACGTCGTCGCGAGACTTCAGCGGTAGATAGGGTGGCGTCGCACCGAATACATCGTCTCTTTCGCGCTGGTCGTAGGCGCCGGGTTCAAACACCGGGCTCGTGCTGGAGAATGCGCCACCAATAGTCGGAACCGGGTCCTGCGGATCGAATGTGTAGGTAGTTGGCAACACACCCTTGCCAGGTGGCGATGTTCCTAACGAACCGTCGGCATGGAAGTAATAGGGGGTCATCGCTGTGTCGGGCAACGGCCAGTCGTCCCCTTCTTTCCAGTAACCGCCATGATAGAGGCGGCCGTTTTCGTCTTTGTGGCCGTCACCGGTGCCCATGACGAAGATTCTGACGTTTGCGTTTTCGACATCGCCTTCAATGCCTTTCAGGTAACGGTCAAACCAGCGCAGATGGAATTCATGGTGGAAGTCATCGATGGACGCATCACCACCAAACTCGACGTTGCCGGAATAACTTCGGGTGTTGCCGCTGTGCGTCCAGGGCCCCATGATGAGTTGTACCGGTGAGTCGAGTCGTTCCGAGAGCGCGAGGTAATTTTGAATCGTGCCGCCGCCGTAGGAGTCATACCAGCCGGAAAGCAGCAACATTGGTATATCGGCTGTGCTGTCGTAGTGCTCGACCCAGTTCAGGTCCGGGTGTTTCCAGTAATCGTCGTAGTCGGCGTGGGTCAGCATCTCGAGGATGTAGTCTTCGAAATTTGGCGCGACGGAGAGCGGGTTGAGCCCCTTGCGCAATGGCATCACGGTAAGCCACTTGTCTATCGTGTCGATGGAAAGCATCTCTTTCACGAGCGGGTCGTCCGTTTCGGCCGCCAGTTGCCGAAACGCCCAGGTCAGTTGCTGGATCTCGAATGCGCCATGATTGCGTACCTTGTGATCCCAGCCATTCGACATGCCCCCCATATTAAGAACGATGGTCTTCAGGTGTGGCGGCCGGAGCTTTGCGGCATTGGCCTGGGAGTGTGCGCTATATGATGTGCCCCACATGCCGACTTGTGCATCGCCATAGGGCAGGGTCGCAAGGTACTCGATGGTATCGTAACCATCCTGTCCTTCGCCAATGTACTTTGTAAAAACGCCTTTCGAAGCATACCGGCCGCGATGGTCTTGCAACGCCACCACGTAACCGTGGCTGGCAAAAAATCTGGCAGACGCAACCAGCCGCTCACCGGTTTTGTCGTAAGGCGTTCGCTGCAAAAGGATTGGCAACTGCTCCGCAACCGGTATGCCGTTCAAGGCCGGGCGAAAAATATCTGTCGCGAGATGCACACCGTCGCGCATCGGGATCATCAGGTTATCTTCGACCTGGATGGCCTCGTAGGGCGCCTGGCCGCTAACGGGAAGGGCGAAAACCAGCAATGCGAGAACTGAGAAACGTTTGAGCATGGGACCCCCTTCACGTTGTTTCGTGGCAGCGTAGCACGAGAGAACGGTTTCGAGCTTAATAGGTGTCAGGTTTATTTTTCGACTGAATCAGATAAACCTGACACCTTTTCCATCAAATAAACCTGACACCTTTTCTGAATTTGTGGGCGAAAGGGCGCGGCGGGCAGGAAGCTTTTTTAACGGGTGCTTTGATATAACGGGTCGAAGCAATTACCCGGAACGTGGTTCGAGCCTTTTTACCGAGCAACGGACTGAAAATCCGCGCGACGCGCACGGAAGGACTTAACGCCAGACAATTGCGTTGATGATTCTCCATGCTCGGTTCAACCGAGGCGCGAGGCACCGACAGACGCACGAAGTCTGAGTCGCATCACGACCAACTTAAATCATGACTGGCGATCGGCGTTGAGCGAACCCGCTTGCCGGTCGCAAAATAGATCGCGTTGGCAACAGCCGGCGGGGAGGGCGGACCGCCCGGCTCTCCGATACCACCCCACCAACCGTCCTGCGACAGCGCGAAGTGAACATCGACCTCTGGCATCTGATTTATTCGCATTAAATTGTAAGTGTCGAAGTTGCTGTTCATAAAACGGCCTTTCGCGAGATCGAGACCTCCGTACAACGCGTGTGAGAGCTCCCAACATACCGCACCCTCAATCTGCTCAGCACAATTCAGCGGGTTGATGATGTAGCCGCTATTCATGACCAGGACTACTTTCTCAACGTAGAGTCGGCCGCGCCGACTCACTGAGACCGTCGCGCAGGCGCCGCAGATCGAGGCATGATCCTCCAGGATCGCGATGCCCATTCCTTCTCCTCTGGGCAGCTCGGTCGTAAATCCTGACACCTCCTGCAACTTCAAAAGAACTCTTTGCCAGGGCTCCAGGCCCTTCGTCATTTCGAGACGCCACTCGAGCGGATCCCAGTCTCCTGCAAGGGCCATCTCATCGGCGAACTGTTCGATCATGAATCCGTTCTGATTCGCTCCCGGGGCGCGATGCGTTGCGGTCGGGATATGTGCCGCCGCGTTGTGACGCTCGTGATGCCTGTTCGGCACACGATAGGGCATGGTACTTATCGATGCGTCTGCGCTGGCGGGACCATGCCTTGCCACGCCGCGATGACTGAACCAGACTGCGCGCGAAAAAAAGGCCTCCGGCAATCCATTCTCACCAATCGCGGCCGTCAGCCGGGCGCGGACGGGTGGACGTTGCTTGTCTTGCATGACGTCCTCTTCGCGGGTCCAGATCACTTTCACGGGACGCCCGACGTGACGGGATATCTCTGCCGCCTGCCGGGTAACGGCAGTTCCGCCACCGCCATTGCCGCCGAATGCACCGCCGATGAAGGTGGTATGTATATACACGTCCCGGGTGTCGCGCTGCAGCTGGTCGGCAACGATTTTTAGCGGCCGTGCCTGATCCTGGGCAGGCGACCAGACATCAACCCGCTCGTCAGTGACGCTAACGGTTGCGTTTATCGGTTCCATGCGCGCGTGCGTCTCGTACGGTCGATGATATTCAGCCGTAACAATGTGCTCAGAGGCGTCGAGTATCCCCAACACGTCTCCGCCGACTTTGTTACTCACGTCGCCGGTTCTCTCTAAGAGTAAGCGAGCTTCTTCAGCCTGGCTGTCGTTACTGACAGCACCTTCGGGGCCAACATCCCACTCGATCGGCATCAGGTCGAGCGCAGTCTTGGCGCGGTACCAGGTGTCTGCCACAACGGCGACACCGTTTTGCATATCAGAATTGCGGGTTTTCCCGTCAACGGCCTTTAGCTCCACCGCGGCGATGATGCCTTTGCGCTCCCTGATCGCGTCGAAGTCATAGCTCCTGAGCCGGCCCCACGGCACCGGGCAGCACTTCACGGCCGCATAGGCCATGCCGGGAAGACGCGTATCGATGCAATACTGTGCACTGCCATTGACCTTCACAGGGACATCAAGGCGCGGTGTCGGCTTGCCAAGCAGCCACCATTGCTCCGGCGTCTTAATCGCCGGTTCTGCTGCGAGTGTGATTTCTGCCGCGGCCGTGGCGAACGTAGCATAGTCGGCAATATGATCGCCGGCAGTTAGCTTGCCCTGCCTGGCTACCACATCGGCGCGATCAACACCCCAGGCCTTGGCTGCCGCTGCCTTGAGTCGCTCGCGTGCCGATGCGCCCGCTTGCATAATATGCGGATGCCGTGCCCGGACTACCCGTGAGCCGCTGGTCGAAGTGGCGATATACTCCTCGCCGTCGTTGACGTGACGATTCATGTCTGCGAATACTGCCCGAACACTCGACCAGGGCACATCGAGCTCTTCGGCTATCATCATTGAGACGGATGTCAGCGCGCCCTGGCCCTGCTCAGTATGGGGGACGCGGATCGTTATCGTGCCGTCCACATCAATCGTTAACCACGCATTGATCTCGGTGCCATCGGTTGGCGTCGTCCACGGCTCCGGATCCACCACCGCGGCAAAGACACCCGGAATGTGGAAGCCGAGGAGCATTCCGCCACCAGCTCCTGCCATTGTCCGAATCAGGGTCCGACGGGTCAGCTTCACTTCCGGCACCATCTTCATTTACTCCCGGAACGCTTCGTCATTTCCGCGGCACTATGGATCGCCTTGCGGATTCGCAGATAGGTACCACAGCGGCACAAATTGCCGGCCATGGCAGAGTCGATTTCGCTGTCGGTAGGACTGGCTGACCGCGACAACAGCGCCACAGCAGACATGATCTGGCCCGACTGACAGTAGCCACACTGTGGTACCGAATGCTCGACCCAGGCGCGTTGCACGGGATGACTATTGTCGTCGGACAGACCCTCGATCGTAGTGATCTCGCGGCCGACCGCACTAGAGGCGGCGGTGGCGCAGGCTCTTACAGGCTGCCCATCCAGGTGCA
>SMVA01400826.1_pt1 | contig 10869 bp, 12 predicted proteins | sample 2456451 | NCBI WGS metagenome assembly SMVA01 (sample SAMN11095933, study PRJNA526329) | marine sediment metagenome | biome: Marine sediment; feature: Surficial sediment; material: Deep marine sediment; isolation source: Hadal surficial sediment | place: Pacific Ocean | collected 2014-05 | depth...
ACATCGTCTTCCCCAGTGACAGCACCTGGTGGCGCCGCGGGCCCATGGCCAGGCGTAGCAGCAGCGTCGATGCGAGGAACAGGGCCACCAGCCTCGGCTCGAAGAAGCGCAGGCCGAGGTACACCAGCAGGGGGTACCCGATGCCAAGCAGAACGAGCAGGATGCGCAGTGTGGCTCTCATGACTACGGCGGGACACTACTCCGCGGCACGGGCCTCCATCTTGCGATGGATGGTCTCCACCACGTCCTTCACCGTGCGGATGGACCGGAACTCGGTTTCCGCCAGCTTCAGGCCGGTCTCGATCTCGAGCTTCACCGCCAGATCGATGGCGTCGAGGCTGTCGAGGTCCAGATCCTGGAACAAGGTTGCCTCCGGCGTCACCGCCTCACGCGACAGGTTGAACGTGCGGATGAGCACCTCGCGGACCTGGCGATCCACTTCCTCGAGAGACTTCATGTCACGAGGCCTCGAGCGCGCTGCGCCGAGACATAGGTCGCCAGCGTCTGCACCGAGTAGAAATGCTCGCGCAGATCCGCCGTCTCGCCGTCCAGCTTGATACCGTATTTCTTGCTGAGGGCCAGTGCCAGCTCGAGCGCGTCGATGGAGTCCAGCCCCAGGCCCTCGCCGAACAGCGGAGCATTTGTCTCGATCTCATCGGCGGAGACATCCTCCAGCGCCAGGGACGACACGATGGTGTTCTTGATTTCCTTCAACAGCTCTTCAGGCACCGACATAGGTCATCTTGCTCCGGAAGTAGTGCTCCATGGAATCGGTCAACACCCGGGCCCGGCTCGGGCAATCCTCCAGGTCGCCTGGAGGCAGCGGGATCTCCTCCGGCCTGCCGAACTGCAGCGAGAGGTTCAACGGCCGATCCGGCACGTCCCACCATGGTTGTCCCTTCATCAAGAAGGTCGGCTCGCAGCGGATCACCACCGGGACGATGCGCGCCCCCGACATGAGCGCCAGCCGCGCGGCGCCTCGCTGGAACGGCCGCAAGCCGTGCAGCGGCGAACGCGTTCCCTCCGGGAACAGGATGATGGAGTGTCCCAGGCGCAAGCGCTGCAGCGCGGACTCCATGAACTGCGTCCCCTCGCCCTGGATGTAGTTCGCCGCTCTCACCACGCCCCCCAGGAACGGATGCTCCCAGAGAGCCTTCTTCACCACGCAGTCCACTTCCGGCAGGCGGCTGATCAGCAGCACGACGTCGAGGAGCGTGGGATGATTGGCCACGATGACGAACGGGCCACCCGACGCCAGGTTCTCCATCCCCTGGAAGCGAGCTTTGTTCATCGCCCCGATGAAGCTCATGAACCACAGTTGAAGCCGGAAGGAACGCGAGATCACCCGTTGCACCCGCCGATACCTGGCCACCGCATCCCCGCCCAGCAACCGGCACGACGGGATCACCAGCAACGCCAGGAAGAGCCCCCCCACCATGAACAGGGTGAAGGACACCCCTGACCCCAGCAAGATATGCAGCCGCCTCAATCTGGACCACACGAAACGCCCCCGAGAACTCCAAAATTGCCGCGAGTATAGCAGCTTCCCGAAGCCGGCAAAACCCGGCATCCTTCCTGCAAGCCGTTGTAGCCCCCGATCTCCTATGGTAAGTTGAGCTTCCGGCTATCTCCAGAGAGCCAACATGAGCAACGACCGCCAATCGAAGGCCGCCAAGGAATACGCCCGCTGGCGACAAGAAACGCTTGCCCCGGCGGAGCAAGCCCACGGCACCCGCCGCAAGACCTTCAAGGACTCCTCCGGAAATCCGCTGGATCCGCTCCATACGCCGGCAAAGACCGAGGACAGCTACCTCGAGGACGTCGGTTTTCCCGGCGAGTACCCGTTCACCCGTGGCATCCACCCCTCCATGTACCGCAGTCGCCTGTGGACCATGCGCCAGTATGCCGGCTTCGGCACCGCCGAGGAGACCAACCAGCGCTTCCACGCCCTGCTGGACAGCGGCCAGACCGGCCTGTCGGTGGCCTTCGATCTGCCCACGCAGATGGGCTACGACTGCGATCACGCGCTGGCCGAGGGCGAGGTGGGCCGTAGCGGCGTGGCCATCGGATCGCTCGAGGACATGGAGCGGTTGTTCGATGGCATCCGCCTGGAGGACGTCTCCACCTCGATGACCATCAACGCCACCGCCGCCATCCTGTTGTGCCTCTACGTGGCAGTGGCCCGCCGCCAGGGAGCCGACCTCGGCAAGCTGTCGGGGACGGTGCAGAACGACATCTTGAAGGAGTACATCGCCCGCGGCACCTACATCTATCCGCCGCGACCGTCCATGCGCGTGGTCACCGATCTGTTCCGCTACTGCCAGGAGAATCTGCCGGCCTGGAACATGATCTCCGTCAGCGGCTATCACATCCGCGAGGCCGGCTCCACCGCGGCGCAGGAGATCGCCTTCACCCTGGCCAACGGCGTGGCCTACCTGGAAGCGGCGCGCGACGCCGGCTTGTCGGTGCAGAAGCTGGCACCGCGCATCTCGTTCTTCTTCAACGCGCACAACCTGTTCCTGGAGGAGGTGAGCAAGTTCCGGGCGGCGCGCCGCCTGTGGGCCCGGTTGCTGCGCGAGCGCTTCGACGTGGACGACGCCGGAGCGCAGAAGATGCGCTTTCACACCCAGACGGGCGGCTCCACCCTCACCGCGCAGCAGCCCGAAAATAATGTGGTCCGCGTGGCTATCCAGGCACTGTCCGCCGTCCTGGGCGGCACGCAGTCGCTGCACACCAACAGCAAGGATGAGGCGCTGTCGCTGCCCACCGAGGCGGCCGCCATCACCGCCTTGCGCACCCAGCAGATCCTGGCGCACGAGAGCGGCGTGGCCGACGTGGTGGACCCGCTGGCCGGCTCGTACGTGATCGAGGCCCTCACCGACAGGCTGGAGGCCGACGCGCGCACCTACATCAAGCGCATCGATGATCAGGGCGGCGCTCTACGAGCCATCGAGAGCGGCTTCGTGCAGGGTGAGATCGCCGATGCCGCGTACCGCACCCAGCAGCAGGTCGAGTCGCAGGAGCTGGTGGTGGTGGGCGTCAACCGTTTCCAGGACGAAGGCCGGGACGCGTCCATCCCGTTGCACCGGCTGAACCAGGCGGCCGTCGCCGAGCAGAAGGAACGTCTCGGTCGTCTGCGCGCCGGACGCGATCAGGCCAGGACCGACGCAACCCTGGCGGCGGTGACCGAGACGGCGCGCGGGACGGACAACCTGATGCCGACGATCCTGGACGCCGTGGAGGCCATGGCCACCGTGGGCGAGATCTCCGATGCCATGCGCCGGGTGTTCGGCGAGCACCGGGGCCAGGCGTGATGTCCGGGTCGTTGCTGGAGGTTCGCGGCCTGCGCACCGTGTTCGACACGCCGCAGGGGGAGATCCCCGCGGTGGACGGCATCTCGTTCCATGTCAAGCGCGGCGAGATCGTCAGCCTGGTGGGCGAGTCCGGCTGCGGCAAGAGCGTCACCGCGTTCTCGCTGCTGCGCTTGCTGACACCGCCGGGACGGATCGCCGCCGGCGAGGTGTTGCTGGACGGGGTGGACCTGCTGCAGCTCTCCGAGGCGGAGATGCGCAAGGTGCGCGGCAACCGCATCTCCATGGTGTTCCAGGAGCCCACCACGGCCCTCAACCCGGTGCTCACCGTGGGCTTCCAGATCGCGGAGGCCATCATGCTGCACCAGGGCAAGAGGAAGAAGCAGGCCCTGGCCGATGCGGTGGAGATGATGCACCTGGTGTCCATTCCGGAGCCGGAGCTGCGTAGCCGCGAGTATCCCCACCAGATGAGCGGCGGCATGCTGCAGCGCGCCATGATCGCCATGGCCCTATCGTGCAAGCCCGACCTGCTGCTGGCCGACGAGCCCACCACCGCCCTGGACGTCACCATCCAGGCGCAGATCCTGGATATCCTGCGCGATCTGCGCCGCCGGCTGAACCTGTCGGTGCTGCTCATCACCCACGACCTGGGCGTGGTGGCCGAGACCGCCGACCGGGTGCTGGTGATGTACGCCGGGCAGATCGTCGAGGAAGCGCCGGTGATGGACCTGTTCCGCGAGCCGCTGCATCCGTACACCCGCGGCTTGCTGCGCTCCATCCCCGACGTCCATGCCGTGCCGGCGGCGTCGGGCCACCGTCTCCATGCCATCGAGGGCACCGTGCCGGACATGGCCCGGCTGCCGCCGGGCTGCCGCTTCGAGCCGCGCTGCTCGGACCGATTGCCGCACTGCTGCAGCGCCGTTCCCGCGCTGCAGCCGCACGGAGAAGGACGCCGGGTGGCCTGCTACCTGCACCACGACCGCGCCGCCGACGGCAGCCGTGTGGCCGGCGGCGACCACCTGCAGGGGGCCGAATGAGTGCTACCCCGGCCGCCACCGAGCCCCTGCTGCAGGTTCGCGGCATGGTCAAGCATTATCCCGTGCGGCGCGGCCTGTTCGGCGGCTCGCGCGAGGTGGTGCATGCGGTGGACGGGGTCGACCTGGACGTTCCGGCCGGGCAGACCCTGGGCCTGGTGGGCGAGTCGGGCTGCGGCAAGACCACCCTGGCGCGCTGTATCCTGCGCCTGGTGGAGCCCACCCGCGGGTCGGTACGCTTCGACGGGGTGGAGATCCTGACGCTGCCGCCGCGCCAGATGCGGGCCCTGCGCCAGGACCTGCAGGTGGTGTTCCAGGACCCCTACTCATCGCTGAATCCCCGCATGCGCGTGGGAGAGATCGTGGGCGAGCCGTTGCTGGTCCACCGGCTGGCCAGGAACCGGAGTGAGCGCGAGCAACGGGTGGCGGAGTTGCTGGAGACCGTGGGCCTCGATCCTTCCGTCATGCGACGCTATCCGCACGAGTTCTCCGGCGGCCAGCGCCAGCGCATCGGCATCGCCCGGGCACTGTCGGTGAAGCCGCGGCTCATCGTGGCCGATGAGCCGGTCTCGGCGCTGGATGTGTCGGTGCAGGCCCAGGTGGTCAACCTGTTTCTCGAGCTGCAGGAGCGTTTCGGGCTGTCCTACCTGTTCATCTCGCACGACCTGCGGGTGATCCGGCACGTCAGCCAGCGGGTGGCGGTGATGTATCTGGGCCGCATCGTGGAGGAGGCGGAGGCAGACGAGCTGTTCCAGGACCCCCAGCATCCTTATACCCGGGCACTACTGTCCGCCATTCCGGTCCCGGATCCCACCAGCGAACGCCGCCGCATCGTCCTGACCGGGGATGTTCCCTCTCCCATCCACCCTCCCCCGGGCTGCCGTTTTCACCCGCGCTGTCCGGAGGTTTTCGAGCCCTGTGCCGGGCAGGAGCCGTCGCTGGACGACCTGGCCCCCGGCCGGAAGGTGGCGTGCTTCCTGCAAGACCCCCGCTACAAGGGAGCCTGAGGAAAACCCTCCGCGGGGGTGAAACCAATCGAGCCGAACGGCCGTATGTCATTACAATCCACGAGAATCGCTGCTGTCAGCTTGCAACCTTCAGCGGTTCGCCTGGGTTATGCGTATAAGAAGATTGAGCCGGGCCGGCGGGGCAGATGGCCCCGAGGCGGTCCGTTCGACAAAGGAAATGGAGGATGTCCATGAGTGCCTTTGCAGCAACAAGCCTCACCGGAAAACGCCGTCTGACCCGGATGCTGGCCCTGGGCCTGGCCACGCTGCTTGCCGTGGCGCCGGGGACGGCCCTGTTCGCCCAGACAGATCGACAAACCCCCCTCGACGATCTGAGTACCCCGCCCGATTTCCTGGGCGAGTGGCAAAGCCGTCCGGAATACTCACTGAGCCTGGACGAATGCCTGCGCCTGGCCATGGATCAGAACCTGGATATCGCCGTCCAGGGCTACGAGCGCGGCATCAGCGAGACCGGCATCGACAGCGCCAAGTCGGCGTACGATTCGGTGATCTCCAGCACCTTCAACGAGACCGAGATCAACTCCCAGAATGCGAACCCGTTCTCCGGGCCGCCGTCGTTCGAGATCAAGAGCCGCACTTTCAGCACCAACTGGAACGACCCCACCATGTGGGGTGGTAGCTTCAACGTCTTCTTCCAGGGGCAAAAGCAACGCTCGACGTTTTCCGGGCTCGACCCCCAATACAGCACCACGCTGAACTTCACCTACCAGCAGTCCATCCTGCGCAGCCTGGGCCGCAAGGTGAATGAGGCGCCCATCGTCATCGCACGGAACAACCTCCGGATCAGCGACAGCCAGTTCCGCGATACCGTGATGGCCACGCTCGAATCCACCGAGTCGGCCTACTGGGAGCTGGTGTTCGCGCGCCGGGACCTGGAGGTGAAACGGGGGTCGCTGACCCTGGCCCAGGGTCTTCTCGAGATCAACAAGGCCAAGGTGGAGGTGGGCACCCTGGCCCCCATCGATGTGACCCAGGCCGAGGCCGGCGTGGCCGGTCGCCTCGAGGACCTCGTCGTGGCGATAGGGAGCCTGCTCACCGCCGAGGATAACCTGCGGCAGCTGCTCAATCCCGGCCACGACCACGGCATCTGGAACTCGACGTTGATTCCCTCGGATGAGCCCCAGTTCGCCATGGCGGACCCGGACCTGCAGGAGGCCATCGAGATCGCCAAGAAGAGGCGGCCCGAGCTGCAGCAGCAGCGCATCAGCATCGAGAGCAACGCGCAGCAGCAGATGATCGATCGCAAGGCCAAACGCTGGGATCTGATCCTGGAGGGCCGCTACAACCTGGAGGGCCTGGAAGGGCGCTCCGAGGCGTTCATGCTGGATACCGACTTCGGCGATGCCCTCCGGGAGCTGGATGATACGGAGTTTGCCGACTGGACCGCACAGGCCACGCTGATCATTCCCATACACAATCGCGCCGCCAAGTCGCGCTATGTCAGCAGCCGTCTGCGCCACGAGCAGTCGCAGGTGCGACTGGACCAGTTGATGCTGGCGGCAGAGATCGACGTGCGGCGGAAGGTGCGCGACGTCAAGGTCAACACGCAGCGCGTACGCGCGGCTCAGAAGAACCGCGAGCTGCAGGAGAAGAACGTCAACGCCGAGGAGAAGAAGTACGAGAACGGCATGTCCACGTCGTTCCAGGTGCTGGAGATCCAGGAGGATCTGGCCACCGCCGAGAGCCAGGAGAACCGGGCCAAGGTGGACTTCCAGAAGTCCCTGGCGGCGCTGGAGCGCGCCAAGGGGACACTGCTCGAGGCGCGCAACATCGAGATCAGCAACCTGCAGGATCTCGGTGATCCGGACTTCTCCGGCGGGACCTACGGCCTGTCCGGATCCGGCCGGTGAGCGAGGCGGGGTACAGCGCCATGCCACTCATCGATATCCAGGACCTGCGCAAGACCTACGTGATGGGCACCGAGGAGGTGCATGCGCTGGACGGCGTCACGCTGTCGGTGCAGAAGGGCGAGTTCGTGTCGATCATGGGCGCGTCGGGGTCGGGCAAGTCCACCCTGATGAACCTCGTGGGCTGCCTGGATACGCCCTCCAGCGGCTCGTACCGCCTCAACGAGCGCGAGGTGGCCGAAATGGACGACAACCAGCTGGCGGAGATCCGCAACCGTGAGATCGGCTTCATCTTCCAGACGTTCAACCTGTTGCCCCGCACCACCGCGCTGCTCAACGTGGAGCTGCCCCTGGTGTACTCCGGCGTGTCGCGCGCCGAGCGCCACCGCAGGGCCGAGGAGGCGCTGGAGTCGGTGGGGCTCAAGGACCGCATGAAGCACATGCCGAACCAGCTCTCCGGCGGCCAGCGCCAGCGGGTGGCGGTGGCGCGGGCGCTGGTCACCAAGCCGTCCATCATCCTTGCGGACGAGCCCACCGGGAACCTGGACTCCAAGACCACCGAGGATCTCATGGTCTTGCTGGAGCAGCTGAATGAGGACGGCCACACCCTGCTCCTGGTGACGCACGAGCAGGAGATCGGCGAGCGCGCCAAGCGCATCATTCGCTTGAAGGACGGCAAGGTGCTCTTCGATAAGCCGGTCTAATGTGAATGGGGTCGGAGCTTAACCTTACACCTCGGTCTCGACAGCCGCCCAACAGTCCGGAGGAGCGAGGTGTAAGGTTAAGCTCCGACCCCGGTCCGTTTTGGTCCGGCGGCCTGAAACCCTCATGGTGCAACGGTTTCCCGCCACTCACGCCGCGGGAACAAATTCGCGCCTGCGTGGTCTCTCTGATGGTGGAATGCCCGGGCGGCGGTATGCTACCATCGCATATCGCCTTCCAAGCCTGGATTCAAGGCCGGTGGTCTTGCTTGACAGGGCTTTTGGGCGGGTGTTAGCATCGCGCGCTTATCCTAACCCGATGCTTGTTTTTCTTGAACATACCGCCCGGGTGAGGGCAGAAGAACGCGCGGGATTCCCCGACACTACCAGGTGAGCCGCCGAGGCGGGAGCCAGACGAGGGAGGATTTTTAGAAATGGCAGCATTCTTCCAGCGAAGCCTTTGGCAGTGGATCGAGAAGGGTGGGTGGGTGATGTACCCCCTGCTCGTCATGTCGATCATCTCGATGTACCTGATCATCTGGCGGGTCGTGGTTCTCTTCCAGTACAAGATCAATACCAATGAGTTCGTGCGCAAGGTGCGCGAGTCGATGCTCGGCGGCGACATCGAGGCTGCCATTCTCATCTGCGAGGAGAAGCAGTATCGCGGTCCCGTGGCGGCCATCGTCAAGGTCGGCCTGCTCAAGCACGATTGCCCCAAGGAAGAAGTGGAGAAGACGGTGGAGAACGCCGCCATCCACGAGATCACCTTGCTGGAGAAGGGCCTGCCCTACTTGGCGCTGTTCACCAACCTGGCCCCCATCCTCGGCTTCCTCGGCACGGTCGTCGGCATGATCCAGTCGTTCGACGTCATCGCCAAGGCCGGCCTGTCGAACCCGGCGGCGGTGGCCGAGGGCATCTCGGTGGCACTGATCACCACGGCCGGCGGCCTGTTGGTGGCCGTGTTCACCTCGCCTGCCTACAACTACTTCTCCGCCTGGGTGGCCCGCATGATCCGCGAGATGGAGACCTCCTCCAACGTGGTGCTGGAGACCCTGGATGAGATGAAGCTGAGCGGCAAGCTGAAGGTGGGCTCCTCTCCGCAGCCGAGCACCAGTTAGGAAAGCAGGAGCCAGACCATGCGCATCAGTCGCAGCAGGACCCAGGAGTCGGGCATCCCCACGGCCTCCATGGCGGATATCGCGTTCCTGCTGATCATCTTCTTCATGATCACCAGTATCGATCAGCCGGACAAGACCAGCCTGAAGCTCCCGAAGTCATTCCAGCGTTACGACATCCCCCGCGGCGCAGCGTTCATCTCGGTGGATGCCGAGGGGATGGTACGCTTCAGTGCCGGCAAGGAGCCGTCGCAGCTGGTGCAGGACTCCGAGGAGATCTACTACAAGGCGGTGCAGCTGGTGGCTTTCAACCCGACCTACGAGTTCATCATCAAGGCCGGCAAGAAGATGGAATACCGCTACGTGGACGAGCTCATCGACGCGTTGCGACGCGCCAACGCCACCAGTGTGTGGCTACTCACCCAGCAATCCACGGTGGACTGAGGCCAGCATGAGGCTGGACAAGAAAAAACACACGCCGGAGATTCCCACCGCCTCCATGGCGGACATCGCCTTCCTTCTGATCATCTATTTCATGGTGACGACGGTGTTCTCCGCCAAGAAGGGGATGCAGTTCGAACTGCCCAAGGATGAGGAACTGGAGACCACCCAGGCCGAGGAGTCCATCTACATCCAGGTGCTGTCCTCCGGGCAGTTGCGAGTGGATGGAAACCCCATGGCACTGGATGCGATCCTCGACTACATCGTTCCCAAGCTGCGTATCAACCAACGCAAACCGGTGATCATCCACCCGGAACCCAGCACGCCCTACGAGGCGATGATCGGGGTCTATGACGAACTGATGGCCTCGAAGGTCAGGATGGACTTCGAGATCAAGACCGTGGTCATCCCGACACAGCGCGAGATCCAGGAGTACATCGAGCTGTTCGGCTACAACCCGTTCGCCGTGCAGGGAGGATAGGGAGACGCCATGGCTGACAAACCCCCGGTGGACCAGGCAGAGAAGCAGCTGCAGGATCGGTTGCAGCGCGAGACGTCCCTCTACGCCATCCTCCTGAAGGAGGACGAGGACCCCAAGGATCGCCAGTGGGCGTTCTTCATCGCGCTGGTCGCTCATATCCTGATCATCACGGTGACGTTTCCGAGCTTCAAATCGCCGCAGCTCAACGAGAAGAAGAAGGATGTGGTCTACGTGAGCCGCTGGGTGCCGCCGCCACCGCCCAAGATCGAGCGGCCCAAGCAGGTGATCGTGGAAGATCTCAAGGCCCGCAAGGTGCCGGTTCCAGACCCGACGCCGGATGAGCCCGAGCCCATCCGGGAGCCCGAGCCGGACCCCGACCCGGTCCCCATCCCGCCGGACGTGGAGATCATCATCGGTGCGCCGGAGCCGCCTCCCCTGGACGAGGGACCAGTGCGCGCCGGCTTCGGCGGAGTGACCTACCCGGTGCTCATCGAGAGCACCAAGGTGCTGCCCAAGTACCCGGAACTGGCCCGCAAGGCCAAGGTCACGGGGAACGTGATCCTCGAGGCCGTCATCCAAAAGGACGGCAGCGTGGGCGGCGTGAAGGTGCTGCGTTCGCCGGGAGCGAATCTGGGGTTCGAGACCTCCGCCATTGAAGCGGTGGAGCAGTGGCGCTACAAGCCGGGCGTGCAGAACGGGCGACCGGTGGACGTATACTTCACCATCGTCGTGGAGTTCGTCCTGAAGTAGCGCAGTCGATAAGCCCCAGCAGCGAACCCGCAATAACGAGGGACATCATGAAGAATCTTGCCTATTCCCCCAGGACCGCCGCGATGGTCGCCGTCCTGATTCTCCTCCTCCCGCTATCCGCCCTGGCCGGCTACACCGACGGGATGGCGTGCGTCAAGAAC
>SMVA01122848.1_pt1 | contig 10868 bp, 9 predicted proteins | sample 2456451 | NCBI WGS metagenome assembly SMVA01 (sample SAMN11095933, study PRJNA526329) | marine sediment metagenome | biome: Marine sediment; feature: Surficial sediment; material: Deep marine sediment; isolation source: Hadal surficial sediment | place: Pacific Ocean | collected 2014-05 | depth 0-1...
GCTCCTCGCCCGTCCGGCGCGCCCGCGCAGGCGCGGACCCTCGGGTCCGCTGCCGTGAGCGACAAAATGCTAGAGCGGTTCCGATCACATCGGAACGGCTCTAGAGCGATTCCAGTTTGTCTGGACTCGCTCCTAGGCCGCGACCGCGGCCCGCCGGCCGTCCGGCGCGCCCGCGCAGGCGCGGACCCTCGAGTCCGCTGCCGCGAGCGACAAAAGGCTAGAGTGGTTCCGATCACATCGGAACGGCTCTAGTGGATAGACTCCGCTAGTCGCTCGGAGTCGGCTCGCACCAGGGCCGGCGGCGGCCGCCGTCGTAGGGTTGCGCCAGGCCGGCGGCCAGGAGCGCCTGGCCCAGGTCCTCGCCGCCGACCAGCTCGACCCGGGCGACGATCCGACCGGCATACTTGCCGTAGCGAATGTCCTTGAGCCACACCTGGCGGGGTTTTCCGTCGCTCAGTCCGAGCTTGGCGTTGACGAAGGCGGTCGCCTCGTCGGCCAGGCGCCGGGCCCGCGGACAGGCCGCGGAGGTCTCGGGTGCATCGATGTCGGCCAGACGCACCCGGGTGGCCACCTCGTGACCGAGCCAGATCCGCGCGCGCACCTGGAGCGTGTCGCCATCGATGACCCGGGTCACCTGCGCCGGCACCGGCCCGGCCAAACTCTCGCCGACCGCCGGCTCGGCGGCACCGGCCAAGAGCGCCCAGGTAAGCGCCCAGGTGAGCACAACGGCGATCGTTCTCTGAAACCCCATATCACACGTTCATCGTCTTGGAGTTTTTCAATGACAGAGGCTAGTGATAAAAAACTTACTCTCATTAAGAGATAAACTATCACACTTAAAACCAAATGACTAGGCCAAACGCCACGATGGCGAATCGCCTGAACGAAACAAGAACATTATGAGAACATAAGCGCTGAACGGCGTCAAGGCGCCTGGGAGTCACATCGGGGGAATCGCGTTTGGACCAGGCTATCGCCCAAAGGCAATGGCCCCGGAGTCATGTTCTCAGAAATCGACGCAAATGCCCTTGCGTTCCCAGTCGCCGTAACGGGTGGGCTCCGGGCCGCTCGGCCCGCCGATCTCTCTGGGCTTGGAGCCGTCGGTCCCACTCGACTTGGCCGCCGCGCCCTCCGCCGGCCGCTTGTGGTCGTGGGACGGCTCGGCCCTGGGCGGTCTCGGATTTGCGCCGCGGGGCTTGGGGCTGTGGGCTTTGTAGATCTTGGTCATGGATCGAATATGGCGCGCGCGGGCTTGGATGCCAAGGCTTGAAGCCCTTTGGCCCCAGGCCCACTTCTCATGCGCCCCCTCTGATGCGCCCACCAGTCATGCCTTCGACCCTAGGACATCCCGTGGAGCCCATGAACTACCTGCGCACCGCGATCCTTCTGGCGGGCATGACGGCCCTGTTCCTGGTCATCGGCTTCCTCATCGGCGGCGAGGTCGGGATGCTTTTCGCCCTGGTCCTGGCGTTGGCCATGAACGCCTTCGCATACTGGAACTCCGGCAAGATGGTGCTGTCCATGTACGGCGCCCGCCAGGTCGATCGGCGGAGCGCGCCGGCGTTCTACGGCATCTTCGAGCAATTGGCGGCCAACGCCGGCCTGCCCATGGCCCGGGTCTTCGTGATCGACGGCGACCAGCCCAACGCCTTTGCCACCGGCCGCAATCCGGAGCACGCCTCGGTGGCGGCCACCACCGGGCTCCTGAAACGGCTGAGCTCCGAGGAGACGGCGGGGGTCATGGCCCACGAGCTGGCCCACGTCAAGAACCGGGACACGCTCACCATGACCATCACCGCCACCCTGGCCGGCGCGATCTCCATGTTGGCCAATTTCGGCTTGTTCTTCGGCGGCAACCGCAACAACCCTCTGGGCATCGTGGGGGTGATCCTGGTGGCGATCCTGGCTCCCATGGCGGCCATGGTGGTGCAGATGGCGGTCAGCCGCTCCCGGGAATACGAGGCCGACCGGATCGGCGCCGAGATCTGCGGCCATCCGCTATGGCTTGCCTCGGCCTTGGAGAAGATCCAACGTTCCGCCCAGCGCATCGACAACAGCGCCGCCGAGCGCAACCTGGCCACCGCTCACCTGTTCATCATCAACCCCCTGCACGCCCACAAGGTGGACTCCCTGTTCTCGACCCATCCCAACACCGCCAACCGGGTCGCGCGCCTGCGCCAGATGGCTGCCCAGATGGGCCAGGGCGCGCGGCCCTGGGGCTGAGCGATCGCCGCCTCGGGAACCCCCTCGCGGGCCGCCGCGCTCCGGCTGCTGACCGCGGTGCTGGGACAGGGCCGGCCGCTCGACGACGCCCTGGCCGAGAGCCGGGACCTGGCCGCGCTCGAGCCCCGGGACCGCGCCTTCGTGCGGGTCCTGGTGGCCACCACCCTGCGCCGCCTGGGCCAGATCGACGGGCTGGTGGCGCACTGTCTGGACCGGCCGCTCAAGGCCAAGCAGGCTCAGGTTCAAGATCTCCTGCGCCTGGGCGCCTGCCAGCTCCTGTTCCTGGACACGCCGGCTCATGCTGCCGTGGACAGCACCGTGGCTCTCGCCCGTGGCACCGCCCTAGGTGGCTATCGGGGCCTGGTGAACGCGGTCTTGCGGCGTCTGACCCGGGAGGGCGCGGCGATCAGGGATGCCCAGGACGCGGCCACCCTCAACACCCCGACCTGGCTCTGGGAGTCCTGGCAGGCCGCTTATGGCGAGGCCACCGCGCGCCGGATCGCCCTGGCCCATCTCAAGGACCCGCCGCTGGATCTCACGGTCAAGGCGGATCTCGATGGTTGGGCCGAACGCTTGGGCGCAGACCGCCTGCCGACCGGTAGCCTGCGCCTGGCGCCGGGCGCCGGCGAGGTGGCTCGGCTGGACGGCTACCAAGCGGGCGCCTGGTGGGTGCAGGACGCGGCGGCCGCCCTGCCGGCCCGGCTGCTGGGCGACCTGGCCGGCCGTTCCGCGATCGACCTCTGCGCCGCGCCGGGCGGCAAGACCGCGCAGCTCGCCGCCATGGGCGCCCGGGTCACCGCGGTGGAGCGCGACCCCAAACGCTTGGGGCGGCTCCAGGAGAACCTGGACCGGCTGGGCCTGGCGGCCCATAGGGTCTGCGCCGATGCCGCCACCTGGCGGCCTGCCGAGCCGGCCGACGCCGTGCTCTTGGACGTGCCCTGCAGCGCCACCGGCACCCTGCGCCGACACCCGGACATCGCCTTGCTCAAGCGGGCCAAGGATCTGTCGTCCCTGGCCGCGCTCCAGGACCGGCTGCTGGCCGCCGCGGTCCAGATGGTGCGGCCCGGCGGCGTCCTGGTCTACGCCACCTGCTCCCTGCAGCCGGAAGAGGGGCCGGAGCGGATCGCCGCGCTCATGGCCACGGGCGCACCGGTCGAGCGGGTGCCGGTCGCGGCGTCCGAACTGGGCATTCCGGCCGAGTTGATCACGGCGGATGGCGAACTGCGGACCCTGCCATGCCACCTGGCCGAGCTGGGCGGACTAGACGGTTTCTACGCCTGCCGCCTGCGGCGCCTGTGAGTATTGGGAGTGCCGGGACCCTCTAGCGTAAAGGGGTCACGAAGGGGTCCACGAAGGGGTCAGGTCCTGTTTTAAATCATTTTATGATCTCACGAGTTGCGATGGATCCTTGGTAAAATATTGAAATGAAAGACTTATATTCATGATCCGACCACCACAACATAAAACTGTTTAAAACAGGACCTGACCCCATCTGACTCTCTGACCCCATCTGACTGACCCCATCTGACATCCAACTCCTCCATCGTTTGGAAGAGTTCTAAACCCGGACAGATCACATGTTCCATAGACCGGCCATGCCTGGTGTTAGCGACATGTTTGTGAAGCCAGGGAGCACAAGACCCCTCTGGTGTGCCAATATCCATGGTCGTTGAGGAGGGTGGGTGATGGTGGCCTTCGCCAATCCCCAGGCCTACGAGCTTTGGATGGGCCGTTGGAGCGAGCGCCTGGCGCCCGCCTTCGTGGACTTCGCGGGCCTGGAGCCGGGAGGGCGCTATCTGGACGTGGGCGCCGGCACCGGCGTGCTGGGCCGGGCCGTGGTGGAGCGCTTCGGCGCGGCGGAGGTGGTCGGGATCGAGCCCGCCGATTCCTTCGTGGCCTACGCCCGTGACACGCACCGGAACCCTCGGCTCCGCTTTCTGGTGGGCGACGCCCAGGCGATCGCCTTCGCCGACGATGGCTTCGACGGCGCGCTCGCCCTGCTGATCCTTCAAGAGCTGCCCGATGCCCCTTTGGCGGTGACAGAGATGGTCCGGGTCACCCGCCGGGGCGGCACCGTGGCGGCCAGTCAGTGGGACTTCCATAACGGTTTTCCGTTCCTGTCCCATTTCTGGGCGGCGGCCCAGGAGGTGCTCCCGGAGAAGATCGCCCGCGAGGAAGCCGCGTCACGGGTGCCTCAAGGGTTTTCGGACTCCGACGCCCTGGCCCGCTTGTGGACCGAAGCGGGCCTGGTCCAAGTCGAGACGGCCGCGTTGGAGATCCAGATGGATTTTGTGTCCTTCGACGACTACTGGTATCCCTTCCTCGGCGGCGCCTCCCCGACCTCGTCCTATGCTCCCGCCTTGCCGGAGGAAACTCGCCGGGCGCTCGAGGCACGGCTGCGCCGAAGATGTCTTGGCGGCGGACCCGACCGCCCCTTCACTCTGCCAGCCCGGGCCTGGGCGGTTCGGGGAAAAGTCCGGTAAATCCAAGGTTAGAAAGCAAGTGTCGCTTGCAGCCATTCTGGCTTGCTGATACCAAGGTGTAACCTTCGAATCGGCCCATGCAGAACCCCATTCGCATCGCACCTTCGATCCTCGCGTCCGACTTTGCCAGGCTCGGCGAAGAGGTGGCGGCGGTCGAGCGCGCCGGCGCGGACCTGATCCACGTGGACGTCATGGATGGCCACTTCGTGCCCAACCTGACGATCGGACCGGGCGTGGTAAGGGCGTTGCGGCCCCACGGCGAGCGGCCTTTCGACGTGCACTTGATGATCTCGCCGGTCGATGGCTTCCTGGCGGACTTCGCCGAGGCCGGCGCCGACACTCTCACCGTGCACCCTGAAGCCGGGCCTCACATCCATCGCAGCCTGCAGCTGATCAAGTCGCTCGGCAAGAAGGCGGGCCTGGCGCTCAACCCCGGCACGCCGGTCGAGGTGGTCGATCCCCTGCTCGACCAACTGGACCTGATCTGCGTGATGTGCGTCAACCCGGGCTTCGGCGGGCAGACATTCCTGCCCGGCACCCTCGACAAGATCGCGGCGCTCCGGCGGCGCATCGATGCCCAGGACCGACCCATCGACCTGGAGGTGGATGGCGGAATCACGTTCGAGACGGCACCCCTGGTGGTCGAGGCCGGCGCCGATGTGCTGGTGGCCGGAACCGCGGTCTTCACGGGCGGACCCGAGGCCTACGGCGCCAACATCCGCCGTCTGCGCGGGGGGGCATGAGCGCTAGCCGCGGCACCATGGATGATATCAAGGCCGAGCCCTGGCTGGAACGCCCCGGTCCCGCGGCCCGGCTGCGCGCCCTCGCCCGGCTGCCCAGAGACCAGGCGCTCGGGCGCCTGGCCTACGCCCTGAAGCGACCGCTTTACGGGCTCAGCCTGATGCGTCTGCTGCCGGCGGCGCCGGGACCGGCGGCCCCGCGCATGATCCCCACGGACCCCTGGCCGGGCAACGCGGCGCGCGGCGCGGCCATCGTCAAGGACGCCTTCACCCTGGCCGGACAGACCGTGCACCTGCCCGCGCCCTACTGGTCGCCCATGGGCGTGGACCCGGTTTGGTTCGAAGCCTTGAACGGCTTTGCCTGGCTGCGCGATCTCCGGGCCGCGGGGGGCGATCAGCCAAGGCGCAAGGCCCGCAGCTTGGTCAGCGATTGGATGGACCGGCATCGCGCTTGGGAGTCCCGGGCCTGGGCGCCCGCGGTCACCGGCCGACGGATCGGTCACTGGCTCGGCCACTACGATTTCTTCAGTGCCACCGCCGAGGTCGAGTTTCAGCAGCGATTGCTGGAGCATCTGGGCCGCCAGGCGCGCCATCTGGCCCGGGTTCTGCCGGCCGGGCTCAGCGATGGAGACCTGATCGCCGCGCTCAAGGGATTGGTCTACGCCGGACTCTGCTTGCCTGGCGGCGAACCTTGGCTGCGCCGTGGCCTGGCCTTGCTGGCCGAGACCCTGCCCCGTCAACTGCTGGCCGATGGCGGCCATGTGACCCGCAGTCCGGCGTGCCAGTTCCAGGTGCTGCGCGATCTGGTGGACCTGCGCGCGGCCCTGCACGCCGGCGCGCAAGAGGTGCCGGAGGACTTGCAGCAGGCCATCGAGGCCATGGCCCCCATGCTGCGCATGCTGCGTCACGGCGACGGCGGTCTGGCGCTGTTCAACAACAGCAACGAGGCGGAAGGCTGGCAGATCGATCTCCTGCTGCAGCGCGCCGGCGGCCGCGCCAGCCCGCCCATGAGCGCGCCCCACAGCGGCTTCCAACGGCTCCAGGCCGGTCGCTCCCTGGTCTTGGTGGATTGCGGCGCGCCGCCGCCGCCCGGACACGACCGCCACGCCCATGCCGGCACCCTGGGCTTCGAAATGAGCACCGGGCGCGAGCGCATGATCGTCAACTGCGGCGCCCAATCGGGTCAGCCCCTCTGGCGCTGGGCGCAGCGGACCACGGCGGCCCACTCGACCCTGGTGGTGAACGACAGCAATTCCTCCCAATTGCTGCCCGGGGGCGGGCTCGGCCGCAGGCCCGACGAGGTGACGTGGCGGCGCGAGGAGAGCGAGGGCTCGACCTGGCTGGAGGTGAGCCACGACGGCTACGCTCAGCCGCTCGGCGTGATCCATCGCCGGCGCCTGTTTCTGGGGGCGGCCGGCGATGATCTGCGCGGCGAGGACCGGCTCGAAGGGGCCAAGGACGGCCACTTCGCGATCCGCTTTCACCTCCATCCCGAGGTTCAGGTGAGCCTGGTGCAGAGCGGCGCCGCCGCGCTCCTGCGCTTGCCGAAGGGCGGCGGTTGGCGGTTTCTGGCGCGCGGGGCCGAGATGAGCCTGGAGCCGAGCATCTACCTGGGAGACGAAAGTCAGTCCCGGCGCAGCGAGCAGATCGTGCTGTCCGGCCGGCTTGCCGCCGACACCTCCGTGAGCTGGGCCCTGCGGCGCGAAGCCAAGGCGCGCGCCGGGCGGCGGTAGAAGAGGTTCGCCATGGTTTTCGCCGCGGTGCTGGTCTTGGCCTGCGGCCTGCTCGCGGCCGCCGTTTGGGGCGCCGCGGGGACGGTCCGCCGGGGCCTGATCCGGTTCCGGGTTTTCGATCTGCCGAACCAGCGCAGCAGCCACGCCACACCGACGCCGCGCGGCGGCGGCCTGGCGATCGTGCCGCTCCTGTTGCTCGCCTGGGCCGGAGCCAGTTTGCTGTCCGGACCCCAGGCCGGCGACATCTGGATGCTCTTTGCCGGCGCGGCGGTCTTGGCGGCGATCTCGGTGGCCGACGACCTGAAGGGCCTTCCCATGGTCCTCAGGCTGCTGGTTCAGTTCGGCGCCGTGAGCCTGGGCTTGCTGACACTCCAGGACAGCGGGCCGGTGTTCCAAGGGTGGCTCCCGCCGGTGCTCGACCGGCTGCTGGCGGCGCTGGCATGGCTGTGGTTCATCAACCTGTTCAACTTCATGGACGGCATCGACGGCCTGGCCGGGGTGGAGGCGATTTCGATCGGGGCCGGGCTGGGACTGGCCGCCTGGATCGCGGGTTTGCCCGGGCTGACGATCGCCCTGCCTTTGCTGCTGGGCGCCGCGGTCGGCGGGTTTCTGCCGTGGAACTGGGCGCCGGCCAAGATCTTTCTGGGCGAGGTGGGCAGCGTTCCGCTGGGCTACCTCCTGGGCTGGCTGCTGTTGCTGTTCGCCGCCGAGGGCCTCTGGGTGCCGGCGCTGGTCCTGCCGCTCTACTTCCTGGCCGACTCCAGCCTGACTCTGGTCCGGCGCGCCTTGCGTCATCCCAGGCCGTGGGAGTCACACCGGGAACACGCCTATCAGCGCGCGGTCCAGGGAGGATGGAGCCATGCCCAGGTGGTGGGCCGGGTGGTGCTGTGCAACCTGGTCCTGGTCGCCATGGCCTGGTGGGCGGTCGACGGCCATCCCTGGCGCGCCCTTCTGGGAGGTTTCCTGGCGGTGGCCCTGCTCCTGGCGGTCTTGGAGTTCAAGGCCAGACGCGCCCGTTGAGGGCGCCGGGACTGTTGCCCTAAGGCCGCTTGTGCTAGCTTGCGCGGTGGGGTAATTCCGCCAGCAAGGATTTTCAGAGTCCGGATCGAGGGCCATGCCGTTCCGCATCTTTCGGCTGCCGCGCAAGACCACGGCGTTCCTGCACGACGTGATCATGGCGGCGATGTCTTTCTTCGTCGCCCTGGCCTTGCGCCTGGGCGACGCCGCTTGGCAGCGGCTTGTGGACGACCTGTGGCTGCCCCTGGTTATCTTCACCGCGGTCAGCGCCTTGGTGTTCTGGTTCACCGGCCTCTATCGGGGCATCTGGCGCTATGCCTCTCTGGACGACATGATCGCAATCGCCCGGGCGGTCACCTTGGCCTTGCTGATCTACCTGCCGGTCACCTTCATGCTGACCCGCCTGGAGGCGGTGCCCCGTTCCATGTTGGTCATCAACTGGTTCGTGCTGGCCTTCCTGCTGAGCGCGCCCAGGGTGATCTATCGGGTGTTCAAGGACCGGGGGCTGCAACATCTGCTGGAGCGCGGCGCCCACACCCGGGTGCCGGTGCTGGTGATCGGTGCCAACGACGCTGCCGAGGTTTTCATCCGCGAGATGGCGCGCGATCCGGACGCGCCCTACGAGGTGCTCGGCCTGGTCGACGTGAAGGGCACCCGGGTCGGCCGGCAGATCCGCGGTCAGCAGGTGCTGGGGCGCTTGGACGAGCTGCCCCAGATCCTCCGGCAGGTCGGCACCAACGTCCGGACGCCCCAGCGTCTGATCCTGGCCGGCCGCTTGGAGCGCGACCAGATGCAGCGCCTGCTCGACCTGGCCGAGGAACAGGGCATGACCTTGGCCCGCCTGCCTCGGATCACCGACTTCAAGCCCGGCTCGAGCGATCCGATCCAGGTACAGCCGGTCGCCATCGAAGATCTCCTGGGCCGGGTGCAGACCAAGCTGGACCGGGGCGACATGCGGCGCCTGATCGAAGGCCGCCGGGTGCTGGTGACCGGCGCCGGCGGTTCGATCGGATCGGAGCTGGTGCGCCAGATCGCGGACTTCCGGCCGGCCCACCTGACCCTGCTCGACAACGCCGAAGGCCTGCTCTACGAGATCGACCTGGATCTGGGCGAGCGATACCCGGAACAATCCCGCGATGCGGTCCTGGCCGACGTGCGCGATCGGGAGCGGCTGATCCGGCTGTTTGCCCAGGTGGCCCCCGATTTGGTGTTTCACGCCGCCGCCTTCAAACAGATCCCCCTGGTCGAGGCGAACCCGATCGAGGGGGTCGTGACCAACGTGGAGGGCACCCGCAACACGGCCGACGCCTGCCGCAAGGCCGGCGTGGCGGGCATGGTGCTGATCTCGAGCGACAAGGCGATCAACCCGTCGAGCGTCATGGGGGCGACCAAGCGTCTGGCGGAATGCTACTGCCAGGCCCTCGACCTGGCCGAAGGCGGGCCGGGCACGGGCACGCGCTTCGTGACCGTGCGGTTTGGCAACGTGCTCGGCTCGACCGGCTCCGTGGTGCCCCTGTTCCAGCGCCAACTGGCGGCCGGGGGCCCGCTCACGGTGACCGATCCGGCAATGGAACGCTACTTCATGACCGTGCGCGAAGCCGTCGAACTGGTGCTTCAGGCCTCGGCCCTGGGCATGGAGGGCGGGCGCGACGACAGCGGCAAGATCTACCTGCTCAACATGGGCGAACCGGTCAAGATCACCGAGTTGGCGCGCCAGATGATCCGACTGGCCGGGCTCAGGCCCGAGAAGGACGTGAAAATCGTCTATACCGGACTGCGCCCTGGCGAGAAGCTCACCGAGGAGTTGTTCCACGACCACGAGCCCCTGGTGGCGACCCGCCATCCGGGCCTCCTGCTGGCCGCACCCAGAACCACCAACCTGGAACTCTTGATCCGAGGCCTGGACGAGCTGGCCGAGCGGGCCCAGGCCGGCCAAGACCAGGAGGTGCTCGACCTGCTGCATCGGCTGGTGCCGGAATATCGACCGGCCGCGCCCCAGGCGCGCGCGGCCTCTTGATATGACGGCCGCCGAGACCCAAAGACTCACCCGCGCCCTGCTGTCCGTATCCGACAAGTCGGGCCTGGTGGAGTTCGCCCGGCTGCTGGTCGAGCTCGAGGTCGAGCTGCTGTCGACCGGGGGCTCGGCCCGGGCGCTCCGCGCCGCCGGCCTGCCGGTCACCGAGGTCTCTGATCACACCGGGTTTCCGGAGATCATGGACGGCCGGGTCAAGACTTTACACCCCAAGATCCACGGCGGGATCCTGGGCCGTCGCGCCGTGGAGGCCGATCGAGCGGCCATGGCGGCGCACGGAATCGCGCCCATCGACCTGGTGGTGAGCAATCTCTATCCGTTCCGGCAAACCGTGGAGTCCGGCGCCGGGCGCGAGGCCTGCATCGAGCAGATCGATATCGGCGGGCCGGCACTGATCCGCGCTGGGGCCAAGAACCACGCCTACGTGACGGTGATCACCGACCCGGCGGACTATGGCCCGGTGGCCGAGGAGCTCCGCGCCACCGGCGGGGCCACGACCTTGGCGTTGCGGCGCCGGCTGGCGGCCGCCGCCTACGCCCACACCGCGGCCTATGACACCACCGTCGCCCACTGGATGAGCGTGGATGAAGGCGAGGTCTTTCCCGAGCGAATCAGCTTCGCGGGCCGCCGGGTCCAGGAA
>SMVA01233439.1_pt1 | contig 10867 bp, 11 predicted proteins | sample 2456451 | NCBI WGS metagenome assembly SMVA01 (sample SAMN11095933, study PRJNA526329) | marine sediment metagenome | biome: Marine sediment; feature: Surficial sediment; material: Deep marine sediment; isolation source: Hadal surficial sediment | place: Pacific Ocean | collected 2014-05 | depth...
ATGTGGTGCATGATGTGGCGGGGCAGGACATTGCCCTGGCCGTCGACCACTCCCAGTTCGAACCCACGGAGCCAGCCCTCGATGGGCCAGTCGAAGTGATAGACCGGCGTGTCGTGCCCGGCGCCTGAATGGGCGTGCGTGTCTTCTCCGGAACGGTCAACCAGATGAAAGGGACCGACCATCAGCACGATGTGCTTGGCGGAAGAGTCGACCGTGACTTCGAGTCTGGCCGTATCGGCCGGGGCCATGCCGCCCGGCCCGGCGGCCATCTGAACGGAAACCAACAATGCTGCCACTACCATAAGTCGTTACTCCAGGAAATAGCCGGCGGTTCGCGACCCGATCGGTCCCTCGGTAAACAGCCGGCGGGAGGGGCGATCGGACAATCCACAAAGCTCGAAGGAGACCGAACACAAGTCAACCGGGCTGCCCAACAGTTGCGAATACCACTCTGGGGTTGTGCTGAGGGAACGACACTTGCCTCCGCGGCGTTCCCGTGGCATGCGTACCCGCTACCTACCCGGCCGGGCCCTAGCACCAGCGATGCTGTGACGGCGCTGTTCATCCTGCCGCTGACGGCAGTGGGCCAAATGGGATGCCACCCTGCAGTTGTTTCACGAGAACAGCCACTTGGGGGACGAGTTGGCGGAGGGCGCCGGAATCACCCGGCTGGACTGGACCAGAGAGGTGGCGGCGCTCTGGGTGGGACGCCGGCTAGGCGCGTTCTACCTGACCGGCAGCGCCAGCCGAGTGCTCCAAAGGGAGCCGCATCTGCCACCTCTGGCGGCCGCGCTGGGCCTCGACTGGTTCGGGCCCAGTTTCGGCCTGGGTGCCATTCCCGTCCAGCTCATCGCCGGGGTCTTCGGTGACGCGGCGGAACAGACCCGCTGGCATGTGAGCGTCATGGGTCGTATCGGCCTGGTGCTGTGGGGCGCGGACGGTCGGCGGTCACTGTCGTTCTCGCTCATCGGCTACGACGGCGTGTCGCTGCAGCGACAGTTCTTCGACCAATTCACCCGCTACCTCGGCGGGGAACTCCGAATCGATCTGTAACAACGCCCTAGGCGCAGCGGGTTGACTTCGACCTAGACCCGGATATCTTTGCAGCGGACCATTAGCACTCCATGACGTTGAGTGCTAATATTTGCTGGTAAGTGCCACTGTAACATCATCTTACGACTCACTGTTAGTGGAGGTAAGGATTATGACCACAGCGACCAAGGTGGCCATCAAGCCGCTCGAGGATCGTGTTGTCATCATGCCCAACGACGAAGTCGAGGAAATGCGGGGCGGGCTCTACATTCCCGACACTGCCAAGGAAAAGCCGACTCAGGGCGAAGTGATCGCCGTCGGGCCCGGCCGGGTGGAAGAGGGTAAGCGGGTGCCGATGGACATCGCCGTCGGCGACAAGGTCATCTACGGGAAGTACAGCGGAACCCAGTACCAACTGGGCGACGACGAAGTGATCATCATCAAGGCTTCGGATATCCTAGCCAAGATCGGCTAGAGTCCACTGATCGGTTTCGAAGGAGAACACAATTATGGCTGCCAAGGAGTTGTATTTCGACGCCGTGGCCCGTGCAGGGCTCAAGGCTGGTGTCGACAAGTTGGCTGATGCGGTGAGGGTCACGCTCGGGCCCAAGGGCCGGAACGTGGTCATCGACAAGAAGTTCGGCTCACCGACCATCACCAAGGACGGGGTGACCGTGGCGAAGGAGATCGAACTCGCCGACCCCATCGAGAATCTGGGCGCGCAGATGGTCAAGGAAGTCGCCACCAAGACGAGCGATCTCGCGGGTGACGGCACCACCACGGCCACGGTACTGGCCCAGGCCATCTACCGGGAAGGTCTGCGGAACGTCACCGCCGGCGCCAACCCGATGGAGTTGAAGCGTGGCATCGACAAGGCCGTCGAGGCCATCGTCGCCCAGTTGGGGAAGTTTTCGGTTCCCACGTCGGGCAAGCAGGAAATCGCCCAGGTGGGCACCATCTCGGCCAATAACGATCCCGAGATCGGCAATCTCATCGCCGAGGCGATGGAGAAGGTCGGCAAGGACGGCGTCATCACGGTCGAGGAGGCCAAGGGTCTCGAGACCACGTTGGAGACGGTCGACGGTATGCAGTTCGACCGCGGCTACCTGTCGCCCTACTTCGTGACCGACCCGGAAAAGATGGAAGCGGCGATCGAGGACGGGTACATCCTGATCCACGACAAGAAGATCTCCGCCATGAAGGACCTCCTGCCGATTCTGGAGAAGATCGCCCAGACAGGCAAGGCGCTGTTGATCATCGCCGAGGACATCGAGGGCGAGGCGCTGGCGACGCTGGTCGTCAACAAGTTGCGTGGCACCCTCAAGGTGGTGGCCGTCAAGGCACCGGGCTTCGGCGATCGCCGCAAGGAAATGCTGCGCGACATCGGTGTCCTGACCGGTGGTCAGGTCATTTCCGAGGAGCTCGGCCTCAAGCTCGAGAACGCCACCCTCAAGGACCTGGGGCGGGCCAAACGTATGGTGATCGACAAGGACGACACCACCCTGATCGATGGGGGCGGCGCCGCCGATAAGATCAAGGGTCGGATCGCTGAGATTCGCGCCGCCGTCGAGAAGAGCACCAGCGACTACGACAAAGAGAAGCTGCAGGAGCGCCTGGCCAAGCTGGCCGGCGGTGTTGCGGTGATCAGTGTCGGTGCCGCCACCGAGACGGAAATGAAGGAAAAGAAGGCGCGAGTGGAAGACGCGCTGCACGCAACTCGGGCCGCGGTCTCGGAAGGCATCGTTGCGGGCGGCGGGGTTGCCTTCATACGTGCCGCGTCGGTACTCGGCAAGGTGAAGGGTACCCGCGACGAGAAGATCGGCGTGGACATCGTGAGACGGTCCCTGGCCGAGCCGCTCCGGATGATCGCCGCCAACGCGGGCGTCGAAGGCGCCATCGTGGTGGAGAAGGTCAAGGCTTCGGACGACTTGAGCTTCGGCTACAACGCCGCAACCGACAAGTACGAGGACCTGATCAAGGCCGGTGTGATCGACCCCACCTTGGTCGTGCGGACGGCGCTGCAGAATGCCGCGTCGATCGCGGGCCTCCTGCTCACCACCGAAGCAGTGGTGGTTGAGGAAAAGGAAGAGCCGTCAGCGATGCCGGCTGGCCCTCCAGGCGGCATGGGTGGGATGTACTAGGCGAGCACTCGCCGCACGATGGGAAGCGCCTCGGAGCTCATGGCTCCGGGGCGTTTTCCGTAGGAAGGCTAAGAGGGCTAAGAGGAAAAAGGATGGCGGGTGGCGGCCACCGTAGGGGCGACGCATGCGTCGCCCGTACCAGCTATACGACCGCACAGACACATTTCCCTCTTAGCCCTCTATTATCATTCTGAGGTCACCGCCATCTCTTCAGGGACCATCCAATGCCGTTGCGTCGCCTCATGCTGTTTGTTGCCCTCATTGCCGTGGCTGTTCCTATGAGTTCTGAGGCGCAATCCGATGGTGGGAGTTTGTTGGGGACGTGGGAGGCCAAGGCGGACGCCGAAGTGCACGAGATAATCATTCGCGCCGACTCGAGCGCCAGCTACGGAACCGAAACGGTGCGCTGGCGGGTCAAGGCCGACACCTTGATGATCGCCCTCGGTGAGGAATGGGTGTGCTACACGCTGCGGGTGCGCGGTGACAAGATGACGCTGTCGGAGGGAGACCTGCAGGAACCGATCACCCTAAAACGGGTGGGGCCGCCGTCGCTCAGGCCCGACAGCATTCCGGTCCCGGCCGACCCGATGCCGGGCGAGGTCGACGTCTGTTTCTGACCGCCGGCCTATAGGTCGAGGACCAACGGGGGCGGCGTGCGAGCGTCGCCCCGTCGCGTTTTCCGCGTGGGGTGGGGGGTGGCCAGCGTGATGGGATCGAGGGGAAGGTCCTGCAGCGCAACGTGCAGGGTCCCGCTGAATCCGGCGGCCCGGATGACCGGCTCGACGGTGTCGCGCGCGTGGCCCGGCGTGTTGCAGCTCTCGCTCAAATGCGCCAGCACCACCGTTGCCAGCTCGGGGTGCCACAACTCCGCCACCAGCTCGGCGGTGGCACGGTTGGAAAGGTGTCCCGCGGACCCTGCGATGCGCTGCCGGACCGTGGCGGGATAGTCGCTCATCCGCAACATCACGTCGTCGTGATTGGCCTCGATCACCAGGGCGGTGGCGTCCCGCAACAAGTAGCGCATGGCCGCCGTAGGGCGGCCGACGTCGTAGGCCAAGCCGAGGGTGACACCGTTCGGCAGGCGGATGGCGAACGCCAGGGGCTCGAGGGCATCGTGGCTGGTGAGGCATGACTCGATCACGAACGGTCCCACCTCGACCATCGAGGCCATGCCGGCCGACCGATGGCGGCAGTGCGGCAACCGGTCCTTCACTTTGTGCCACGTTCCCGGGGAAGTGATGATCGGGGCTGCAATGAGTTTGGTGAGCACCCGGACACCGGCCGTGTGGTCGCCGTGCTCGTGTGTCAGTGCGATCCCGACCAGGGCATCGAGCGGGAGTCCCGTCACTTGGGCCCGGCGCCGGATTTCCTTGGCGCTGAACCCCACGTCGATCAACAGGACCGCACCCTCGTGTTCGAGGGCGAAGGCGTTCCCTTTGGACCCCGAGCCCAGAACGTGGAGCCGGGTCATGCCCCCCCTCCCCCCCCGGACATCCGGGTGTACGCAGCGGCCAAGGAGGCTTCTCGCTCCGGCGTCCACTCGACACCTCGGCGCGGCATCACCCGGGACGCCACGGTGAGGAAGCCCGTGGCGCTCACTCGCTCGCTTCCGCTGGTCCCCCAGGCGAGCGGTGGCACGTACTTGGGCACCGCCCCGGGACCGAAGACGTTGGCTCCAGCGCCGATGATGGTGCCGGTGCCCAGCATCGTTCCGATGGCGATCTTGACGTGGTCTCCGATCAGGCTGCCGAGGAACTGGCGCCCCGTGTCCCACCGGTGCGCGTCTGTTTGCAGCTGCACGGTGCCGTAGGTGTTCTTGAGGTTCGAGGTCGTGGTCAGCGCACCCAGATTGGCCCACTGCCCCACGATGCTGTGCCCCAGGAATCCGTCGTGGGCCTTGTTGGCGTACCCCATGAACACGCTGCTGGCGACTTCTCCCCGCACGCGGCACTGGGGGCCGATCGCGCTGTTGCGCAGGGAGCCGCCGAGGATCACCGTGCCCGGGCCCAGGTAGATCGGTCCCTCGAGCCGGGTGCCGCTCTGCACCGTGCCGCCGTCGATGACCACGGGTCCGCCGCGGACGTCGAACACCACGCCGGGCTCCACCTCCGCGTTGCGCAGCACGATATCTTCGGCGGCGCCGAGAACGATGGAGCCGGGCGGAACCACGGACGTCACCGATCCGGCCAGGCGTCTGACATCGTCTGCCAGGAGATCGTCGAGACCGTCGAGGATGTCGGCCGCGCCTTCCAGTGTCAGGCCGTCGATCGGGCTGGACTCGCCGTCGTCGTGCGGGCCGCCCCACGATTGGCCCTCGGCGATGTGCCAGGCGACCGAGCGCCCACCCGAGGTCAAGCGGGAGAAAGTTGCCGCCGGACGATCCGAGAGGCGTGGGGCAAAGCGCGCATCGGCGACGATCGCCGGGCCGCTGATCTCGCCCGCGGGTTGCACCGGTGGGGAGTCGACATCAGTGTAGCCCGCCATCCGGTCATCGATGATGGCCGTTACCGATCGACCCACGACCCGCTCCCAGCGCTCTCTGATGCGATAGGCGCCGACCCGCCATTCCGCCACGGGGGAAACTCCACCAAAAGGCGCCCAGGCGCTCGACTCGGTGTCCGGCTCGAGGAGGTAGAGCTTCATTCGTCGGAGGGTTCCAGGTCGCGCACTTCCGGGGGGAGTTGGTTCAGGACCCGTTTGAGGTCGGCGGCCCGGTCGCGGGACATGACCAGGATACGGCCGTTGGCGTGGACCACCACCAGATCCTTCACCCCGTCGAGGACGATGGGGTCGCCCTCCGACCAGACCACACAGTCTTCGGTCTCGTTGGTGAATACGGGCCCCACCACCACGTTGCCGAGACCGTCGCGCGGGCGGATACGGTGGATCGCTTCCCAGGTGCCGATGTCGTCCCAGACGAAACCACCCGGCACCACGGCCACGGCGTTGCTTCGTTCGAGGACGCCGACGTCGATGGAGATCGGGGTGACGCGCGCAAAGAATCCCTCGACATCGCCCTCGCGGAGGAGGGGAAGCGCGGGGGCAATTTCGGGCGTGGCCGCCTCGACCTCGCGGATCAGGCAGCGCGCGGTCCAGGCGAACAGACCGCTGTTCCACAGGGCGCCCCCGGCGATGAGATCGAGCGCCGTGGCGGCATCGGGTTTCTCGGTGAAGCGGGCCACCTCCCGGGCGTGGCGATCGAGTTCGGGACCGGGCACGATGTAGCCGTATCCGGTTTCGGGCCTGGACGGCACGATCCCGACCGTCACCAGCCGGTCGTGATGGGCTGCCGTTTCGAGGGCCTGCGCTGCTGCTGTGCGGAATGCGGCCGGATCGGGCACCGCCCAGTCGGCGTGGGTCGTGAGGATGTGTGCGTCCGGATCGCGGCGGGCCGCTTCCACGGTGGCCCACACCAGGGCCGGGCCGGTGGAGGCCGCTCGCGGCTCTAGCAGGAGATTGTCGTCGGGGAGCTTGATGATGCGTTGCAGGTGCGGTGCCAGCGAGCGGCCCGTCACCAGGAGGATCCGCTCCGGCGGTACCAGCCCGTCGAGTCGGTCTAGGGCCTCCTGGATGGATGACCGTTCACCGGCGAGCGGGAGGATGTGCTTGGGCGCGTGGGGGGTGCTGAGAGGCCAGAACCTGGTGCCGGCGCCGCCGGCCAGAATGACGGCCCATCTCATGGCCGGCTACAGCAGGGCGGCAAGTGCCGGTTCGTTTTTTCTGAGGTCGTAAAGGAGGGCCCCGACGTTGTGGTTGGAGTCGACGACGATCACGACAAAATTGGCGGCCCCGGCCTGCGACAACACGACCATGCCATTGGCATACTCGAACACGCCGGCGTGAAAGCTCCCGCGGCCGGCGGCGTCACCCAGACTAGTGGCGTGTCGGGCCAGGGTGGCGCTGAGGGCTGCCACCTCGTCGGCATCGCCGTGGCCATTCCCCATGGCCCGGTCGATCACCAGGCCATCGTCGCTTACCAGGGCCACGGCGGCGACGCCGGGGCGCTGGGAAAGGCCCTCGATCACGCTGTGTAAACCGGCCATGGGAACCCTGGTGAGAGGAGACGGGAGCGCTGGCTCAACGTAGAAACTCGGAGGACCGAAGTCAAGCAACGGTAGTGGGTTGACCCACTTTGGTATCCAGCTTAAAGTTACCCCTGTATGCGTACTTCATTCATGGTTCTGTCCCTCCTCGGGATCACGGTGGCCGCGTGCAGCGATCCCAACGCGCTGGCACCGGCCTCCGAGACCAACGTGATCGACACCATCGCCCTGTTCTCCCTCGACGGGACGCCGGTGTCGGAGGCCAGCGGGTTTGCCGTGGAGTTGGGCCAGCCCGTCCGAACGGACATCTTTTCGGCGTTCGACTTTGTCTTCACCGTCGACCCGCAGGGCCAGCCGTGGTTGGTCCCGTCACTGGCGGTGGGCATGCCGGGGTCGAGTCTCGATCCGGGTCTCCTCCCTCAGGGGACCGCCGCCGGGGGCCTGCAGTTCGACCAGATAACCCTGGCGCCGTTCGACGGCTACCTGACCACGGACTCTCTCAAGGCGGCAGTGGGCAACACCTACGTGGTGCGCTCGCGGATCATCTGTTCCATCGGGGTACCACGCTATGCCAAGATAGAGATCCTGGAACTGAACCTGGCCCCAGACACGTTGCGGATATCTCTCAAACTCCTCGACAATTTCAATTGCGGCTACCGCGGCCTGGAGCCGGGCCTCCCCGACATTTGATCGTCTCGTGATCGACATCAAGCGCATCCGCCAGGACCCGGAGGCCTTTCGCGCGCAGTTGCTCCGGCGGGGCGATGCCGCCCTCGGTGCCGCTGTCGACCGGATTCTCGAGTTGGATCACAGCCACCGACGGCTCCTGACGGAGGTCGAGCAGCTCAAGGCCGGGCGCAACAGCGCCAGCCAGGAAGTGGCCCGCCGCAAGCAGGCGGGCGAACCCGCCGATGACCTCCTGGCAACGCTCAAGACCGCCAGCGATCGGATCAAGGCGCTCGATGACGAAGTGCGCCAGTGCCAAGCGGAGTTGCAGGACGCCCTCCTCACCATTCCCAACCCGCCGCTCCCTGAAGTGCCCGAAGGCGACGAATCGGACAACGTCGTGGTACGCACCTGGGGCCGCCCGCCCGCCTTCGACTTCGAGCCCAAACCTCACTGGGAGTTGGCGGAGTCACTGGGGATTCTCGACCTCCCGCGCGGCGCCACCATCGCTGGGTCCGGTTTCCCAGTGTTCGTGGGCCTAGGGGCTCGGCTGGTCCGCGCCCTGGCCAACTTCATGCTCGACCTGCACACCGGTGAGCATGGTTACATCGAAGTGAGCCCGCCGGTATTGGCGAACCGGGATGCTCTCACGGGCACGGGCCAACTGCCGAAGTTCGAAGACGATCTCTACCGGATGGAGGGGGACGATCTGTTCCTCATTCCCACCGCGGAAGTCCCCCTGACGAATTTGCATCGCGGGGAAATCCTCGACGGAGCGCGGCTGCCCTTGGGGTACGTGGCGTTCACCCCGTGCTTCCGGCGCGAGGCCGGTGCCCACGGGAAGGACACCCGCGGCCTGATCCGAGTCCACCAGTTCGACAAGGTCGAATTGGTCCGCTTCTGCCGGGCGGAAGACGCGCCGGCTCAGCACGCCCTGCTCACCGGTCACGCGGAAGCCGTGCTCCAACGCCTGAAAATTCCCTACCGGGTGGTGGCGTTGGCCGCGGGCGACACCGGGTTCTCCAGCGCCAGCACGCTCGATCTCGAGGTCTGGGCCTCCGGCGTCGGAACCTGGCTCGAGGCGTCGAGTTCGTCCACATTCACCGACTTCCAGGGGCGGCGCGCCAACATCCGGTACCGGCCGGAGCCCAAGAGCAAGCCGGAGTTCGTCCACACCCTCAACGCCTCGGGCGTGGCCTTCCCCCGGACCATCATCGCCCTCCTGGAGAACAACCAGACGGCCGACGGCGAGGTGCTCCTCCCGGAGTCGTTGGTGCCGTACATGGGGACCGACCGCCTGTCGCCTCGTGGGTAACCCGCGCTTTCGCCGATTGGCCCCGACACTGGTCGTGATGCTGGTGGCGTCGCTCATCGGGTTGAGCATCGGCGGCAGCGTGATCGTGGCCCGCCACTTCCGCCAGGATGCCATCGCCACCAGCCGTATCTACTCACGCGTCTACGAAGGCCTGTTGAGCGGACGGGCCGGTGCCGAAGTGGAAGCGCTCTTCAATCTCTCCGAAATGGTTACCAGATCAGGCATCCCCCTGATCGTGACCGACGGGATGGGCAACGTCACCGCCGCCGAAAACCTGCCGTGGGACGTGCCGCTCGACGATCCGCGGGTGATGGAACTGGCGCGCGAACTCGACCGGCGGAACCCCCCGGTGCGTGAAGGTGTCAACGTCATCCACTACGGTCCGGTGCCGGCGGTCACCCAACTCAAGACCCTGGCCATCCTCCAGGCCTTGGCCATCGCCAGCATGGTCGCCGTCGGCGCCTTTGCCTACCGCAACGCCATGATGTCGCAGCGCGACCGCCTGTGGGTCGCCATGGCGCGCGAGGCCGCCCACCAGATGGGAACCCCGTTGACCAGTTTGCAGGGGTGGATCGAGCAGATACGTTCGCGGCCAACGCCGCCTGAGGGCCTGGCGGACCATCTGAGTGCCGACGCCGAACGACTCGAGCGGGTAGCCAAGCGCTTCGAGCGGATCGGCAATCCCGCCAACCGGGATGTCATCGCCCTCGGCGCCCTGGCCGATCACGTCGCCGGGTACTTCCGGCCCCGGCTTCCCCAACACGCCAACACCATCGAACTGCGGGTCGACGCCGCCGGGCCCGGACCCGACGTCGAAGGCGACCCGATCCTGCTGGAGTGGGCGCTCGAGAGTCTGGTCAAGAACGCCATCGACGCGCTCAAGGGCCGCACGGGCACCATTACGCTGAAGGTAGATTCGCAGGAGAACAAGGCGGTGCTGCGGGTGATCGACGACGGACCCGGCGTCCCCAAGGAAGCCCGGGGGCACATCTTCCAACCGGGCACCTCCACCAAGGAAGGCGGCTGGGGCATCGGCCTGGCCCTGGCGCGCAGGGTGGTGGAGGACAACCACGACGGTAAACTCGTGCTCGAGCACACTGAGGTCGGCGCCACGTTTGCGATCACCCTTCCCATCACCAAGCAGGCGAACGCATGACCCAGCTGCTGGACCAGGAGCTCAACCAGGCGCAGCAAGAAGCCGTCGACCACGTCGAGGGGCCCCTGCTGGTGCTGGCCGGCGCCGGGTCGGGGAAGACGCGCGTACTGACCATGCGCATCGCCCGGTTGATCGAACGGCACGGTGTTCTGCCGCACAGGATCTTTGCGGTCACCTTCACCAACAAGGCCGCCGGAGAGATGAAACAGCGGGTGGGCCATCTCCTGGGACGCGACCCCGGCGGCCTGTGGATCGGTACCTTCCACTCGCTGGCGGCGCGGCTGCTCCGGCGCGAGGCCGAACTGCTGGGATTCACCGCCAACTTCACCATCTACGACGAGGACGACCGGTTGGCGCTCATCCGGCGGCTGCTCGGCAAGCAGGGACACCCGCCCAAGACGTTCTCGCCCAAAGCGGTCCAGAGCATCATCTCCAGCGCCAAGAACCGCCAGATACCGCCGTCGGAACTCGCCGCCGGGGCCGGCTTCGACCGGCTGGTGGCCGTCGCCGCCGA
>SMVA01363350.1_pt1 | contig 10862 bp, 12 predicted proteins | sample 2456451 | NCBI WGS metagenome assembly SMVA01 (sample SAMN11095933, study PRJNA526329) | marine sediment metagenome | biome: Marine sediment; feature: Surficial sediment; material: Deep marine sediment; isolation source: Hadal surficial sediment | place: Pacific Ocean | collected 2014-05 | depth...
AAATCATCTGTTTTGGTTTCATCAGAATTACTTTTTTTATCTACAAAATCAATATTATTTTCATGCTTTGAATATTCTGAATCTTTTTCAATTTCATTAATATCTGATAATTCTTCTTTGATGTCTGGATTTTCTGAATCAAGTGAATCTTGAGAATTTAAATCAGTAATTTTTTCTTTTTTCTTTTTACCCATCATCTGTTTTACCACCATAACTCCAATTACAATTGCAATTATGATATAATTGGTTGGTGGTTTTAGTACCTGTGTTACATATCCTACTTGTGGAAGAGTGAATACCACTTTACCAATATACTCTTCTTCTGAAATTGGAAAGTCTGTTCCAGGAATTGATGCAGGATTTGCATCCCCTTGGGTTCTAATTATTTTTGGATTTTCATCAATTATTGAGACAACTCTATGAACAATTACTCTATTATGATCTGAAGGTCGATTAAATACAATAATATCTCCAATTTCAACTTCTTCAAAAGGATCATGACCTTGAACTACTAGAACATCGTATACTTCTAAAACTGGAATCATACTTCCACTTGCAACTACATAAAATGGATTCTGTGTACCAAATGCTGCTTGAAGACCTATCCAAATTGCTAAAACCCCAACAACTACTATGAGAATATCTTTGATTATTTTTTTTGGGATTATTTTATTTGCCAATTCTTTTCTTGCCTATACTGTCATTTAATTAAAATTACAATCTATTGAATTGATGTTCCACATTCTTCACAGAATTTAGCACCATCCTTATTTACAAAACCACAAGAACATTTTCCTGGTTGGACATCATTTTCCGGATTTCCTAATAATATTACCTCTCCGACCTTTTTGATACTCTTCCATGGAATACTTCCATCTGAACCATCATTTTGAGTAATTACTAAAACCATCGCTTGTGTAGAATCAATTCCTACTTGTTTTGCAATACCAACTTTATTTGCATTTTCATCATATACTATTCGTCCTTCAATTGAAGTAACAGAAGTAGCAGGACTTGGGGTCGTTACAGTTTCTTGTGGTGGACTATCTATTTGTGAAGTGTTTGTTACCTGAGGCGCACTTTCAACCTGAGGAGTATTTTCAACTTGTGATGGGGTACCTTGTTCTATTGGTTTTGCGTTCCCAACACCTTCTGTTTCATCTCGTTTTTTGAATTCTCTGTATTCTGCTATTGAAGAATTACATGAATTACAAATGTATTGTCCTTTTTCTGCAAGTATTAGATTTTCTGCAACTTCTTCATTTGGATTCTCAAATTCTATTTTTGGAGAACCTTCAAATTCTTTTTCACAAGTATTGCAAAAATGTTTAGTGATAAATTCAGCACTTAGTCGTCCAATTGGTGCTAAAAATAGATCAGGACCACCTAAATTTCCTTTGGTCTGTTGTTCATCAGATACTCTGGCCATTACATAGCCACCAGAACCTCTTAATTTTTTTAGTCTAAGCTCTGAACTCATGTTTGGTTTTTATCAAAACGTCATTTAAATATATATCAGAAATTTCCATACACCAAAAAATATGGTGTTAATTCTGATTAACATTTTTAGGTGTGTTTAATTGAATATCATCACAATGGGAATAACTGAAATTTCTGATGCAAAGTCTTGGGAAGTAGATGTGATAAACTCTGATGTTCCAGTATTTGTAGACTTTTGGGCTGAATGGTGTGGTCCATGTAGAATGGTAAGCCCTGTAGTTGAAGAATTGGCAGCTGACTATGATGGCAAAGTAAAATTTGTCAAGGTTAATGTTGATGAGGCCAATGAATTGGCATCAAAATACAACGTCTTTAGTATTCCAACTTTAATTCTCCTAAACAAAGGTGAAATAGTTAGTCAACAAGTAGGAGCTGCTTCTAAAGAATCATACAAAAGCATGATTGATAAAGCACTTGCATAAATCTCAAACAATATTTTCTTCTTTTTAATTTTATACTTGTATTATTTAGGATACAGTTAAAATAAAATTTAATTTTATTATTTAGGAATTAATTAAAAATCTAGTCATTAGTAATATGCTCTGCTTTCAATCCCTTGTATCTATTTCTTATAGTAACTTCTGTGACCCCAGCTGCTTCTGCAATATCTCTTTGAGTTACTGAAACACCATTTTTTACACATGATAGGTATAATGCAGATGCTGCAAGTCCCATAGGATCTTTTCCAGCTGATTCTTTTCGTTCCTGTGCTTCTTTGAGAACTTTGATTGCATATCTTTTAGTTTTTTCTGTAATCTTTAGTTTACTTGATATTCTTGCAATACATTGAACTGAATCAACAACAGGCATTTTTAGCTCTAATTCGTGATGTAATAATCTGTAGCATCTTGCAATATCTTTTCGTTTAACATTGGCTGCATCTGCAATATCTTTTAGAGTTCTAGGGGTTTCTGTTTCTCTGCAAGCAGCATAAAGTGATGCTGCAATCATTGCAGAGATAGAACGTCCTCTAACTAATTTTTTCTCTAATGATTTTCTGTAAATGTATGCTGCTTTTTCTAAAACATTTGCAGAAACAGAAACTTTGTCTTTTAATTTATTTAATTCACCAAGTGCTTGTCTCAAATTTCTATCAACTGGCTCATGAGCTTGACTTCTACTATCCCAAGTTCTAAGTCTCTCAATGGTACTTTTCATTGATGTTGAAAGTGGTTTTCCTGATGCGTCTTTATTTAATGGATTAATTACTGTGGATAATCCCATATCATGAATTGTAAGTGATGATGGTGCACCTGCTCTTGCGGGATTTGAACCACTATCTTTTTGAAATGATCTCCATTCTGGACCTGATTCTTCTGATTTTTCAGAAATTACAAAACCACACTTTGAACAAAATTGCTCTCCTGTGACATCATCTGACAACATGGACTTTTTTCCACATCTTGGACAATTAGCACTATGATTACTCGACATTATCTCTTACCTTTTTTCTCCCTATTTATTGTCACGTCAAGTAATCTTCCATGGCATATTTAAACCGAGTATGATCCACTTGTTTTTAATAAAAAATTCATATCTTAACAAAAAACTAACAAAAAATTCTTTAGCAAAAAGTTATTCTTTTTGACCCTAGTTTTTTAACAAAGACTCAGTTCTATGAAATTCATTGAAGTCAGAACATCTCGCGGTGTTAGCTGGAGAGCCCAAAAGCTCACATAAACTAGTTAATACACTATGACATGGTCTCCAGAGCAAAGGAGACTGACTTTTTCTCTAGGCTGGAAAAATTTGAGGCATATTCGTTATTTTTCTTGAATCATGCCTATTAAAAAATTCATTTTATTCTAAATTTGAAAACTACCTTTATCTTTTAATCCTAAAGTAATTAATATTCCAAAAATGGTGGCACATTATGTCATTTGGTGAAGTAGATACACTAAACATGCTATTTGATAAACTACAAAATTTGTTTGATGAATCTCAAGGATACTATGAGTCATTTCTTGATACTAACAACATGTACAAAAAAGGTCTATTAAGTGACAAAGAATTTTTCCAAAAACTTGGTGATTATACTGTAGCATATTCTGCATTAGAATTTTTAGCAATCAAAGTAATTTTTGAATTAAAAAAATCAATTGGATCTGGTTCTGGAAATACACAGTCACCTGGGTTAATGCCCGGAATGGGTACTCCTGGAGGTATACCTGATGGAACGCCTGCAAGATCTGGAACTGCAGAAAATCCAGTTGGAGGTCCACCAGGAATTGTATCTACACAACAAGCATTTGGAGAAGCTGGCACTTTACCATCGCCTGATCCTCGTATGATGCCACAGAGAACTGTTCAACAAAGTAATGGAAGTGGATGTACTTCATGTGGTGCAGATTTAAGAACTAATGCAAAGTTTTGCACAAAGTGTGGAACTAGAGCATAAAATTAGAAATTATTATTATTGTGTTGTACCACATTCAGGACAGAATTTTGCAGTAGCTGAAAGACCTGAACCACATTCAGAGCAAAACTTTCCATCTGTTTTTGCTTCACTGTATGCATTTCCGACAAATGCTGTATTTCCAACAGCACCTGATGGTTCGTATTTCTCATCATCAATTAGAACTGGTTGAAAATCTTGTTCTATTAAAAATGTCATCATTCTTGGAATTCCTTCAGACTTTTCACCTTTAGGATCTGGAACTGAATCCCCTAACCAAAATGCAAATCTCATTAGAGTTAGTTCTGGAGTTGAAAATGCCAAAGTATGTTTTGACATGTAATCTTCAGCAGCTTTTTTACCATCAAAAACTTCCATGGCTAAAGTATTTGGCATTAATGTATAATGGTTTCTAGATAGCAATCATTCGAAATGTTTTAACCAAATGATCTTTGACTCTATTTGGGCATATTTTACATGGGAAAAAGTGACTTTAAAGAAAAGCTGATCATTGCTGGATTCCTTATGGGGATCTTTTTACCTATACGATTAGTTTTTGTTGAATATGTTTCTGATCAATGGCTGGGTAATTTTGGTTTAATTTCTGGAATAGGTTTGATATTGTTAATATTAATTAAAAAAGATAAACTTGGAAAAATTGGAAAAATATTTGAAAAACAAATGAGAAAAACAATTTTTGGAAAGACTGGGAAATTTGTCATTATTTTTTCCATGTTATCTTTAGTATATTTTGGAAGTTCTATGATGTTTATTGAAAGAGGAGTTACTGTTTATTCTGAGGATCAAGAGTTGTTTTATGATGCAATAATTCAAAACAAAAACTTGGATCAAATCAATCCAAATAATCTAAAAAATATTCACATTGTTTATGAATCTGATAATTTACTATATTCTACTTTTGATTATGCATTTTCAATTACTTATTCAATAATGAATGAGTTTTCTGGTGGATGGTTAGAACATCTATATTTTATTTTACTTGTAGAGCAAGTTGAAATGTTGGGAATTTTTCTATTTTATAGAGTCTTTTACAGACCAGTCATTTCAATATCTGCTTAGAATAATTTCTCTAATTTCTTGAAGAATTATACTACCATTCTTCATCTTCATTCTCTATTTCCTCATTAGATTTACTCTTAATTGATGGTCGAATAGGTATGAATATTTTCATAATATTACTACATGATAGATCTACTTAGAATTGTGTTTGTTTAATTCTACAAACTATAGATAATAATGTGGACCGGGAGGGAATCGAACCCCCGTCATCCTCGTTGCGAACGAGGCATTTTGCCATTAAACTACCGGCCCTTCAATTACTTATTTTGAGTTGTATTTTTATTCATTTTCTCATTAAATGATGACCAAAGTTAGTTTCTGAAGTTAATTTTGAATTATAATTAAATATTCACAAATGATAATCTGGTTTTTGATTGATTGAACAAATTGGAAATTATACCATTTTATGAAGTATAATCATTGATACAGATCGCATTAAGATACCCAACTTTATCTAATATCACTTTTTTAATAAAAATCAATATTTATGATGTTTGAAAAAAATATTCCAATGAATAGAAATTTTATAATAATTCCTATTTTATTAATTTCTGTATTTGTTCTAGTAATATTTTTTATTCCATTAATTGATGAGTTTGAAACATTCAACTGTATTGCCACCACCTTACACCATGCCTAAAATCACTATTTTTGAATCTCTTCAACATCAAAATTCAGAAATTGATTCCTTTGAGCAATGTCTTGCTGCAGGAAATCTCGCTATGGAATCTCATCCCAGACAATGTAGAACTGTAGATGGCAAACATTTTGTTGAGCAAATTGATTCCTAATGATGAGTTTTAGTCTAATGATAATCTAAATAATTTACATTACAACTGTGATTTCGGGAGATGATACTCCGCCAAATCCTGGATCAATTTTTTGTTTTGGATTCAATGATGTATCATGATGACATGCTTTGTTACATACAGGACAGAACTTTCTATCAAGAACAATACATTGACAAATATGGTTTTTTATATATGACTGAGCTGCTTGATTCCATTCTCCTGTTCCATTACAATAAACACATACATTTGTTGAATCAGAACTAGCCCCTTTGCAAAAATCACATACATCATCTGTCATTTTTATGAATCTATAGTATTCTCTGAATCAATATATTTGAAGAGATTGTTTTAATTCGAGAACTAGGATAGTTTTCATCAATTATTTACATTTGTATAAAAATCCTATATTATAATGAACAAATTTTAAGATTTTCTTAGGATCTACTTAAATTTCTTTAATTCGAATATATGATAACGAGGTAACTATCAGACCTGCTGAAATTCAAAGAGATGTCTTTGAGGAAGTAGATAGATAGGAAAAAGGAAAACACGAAAAAGATGGAAGCATCTAAAATTCGTTAATAGTTTTCCATTTACCCTCGTTTCCTATTTCGTTTAATTATTGATGAAATCTTTAGCATGTTGGTTTTTCTTGAATCCATTAAAAATAATTTTTACATATTTTCTCAAAGCATAATAAACTGCAAGGAATAAAATTTTCAGATGACGTATGATACTGTGATTATTGATTCTCACATTATACTTCCACAGGGAATGATTGATAAAAATCTCATAATTGATGAGGGAAAAATCATTGGACTGACATCAGATGTTCCAGCATGTGATAATAAAATAAATGGTAATGGTTTGATTTGTGTTCCAGGTCCAATTGACACTCATGTTCACTATGGTGTATATTCCCCAATTAATGAATCTGCAAAAACTGAATCACATGCTGCAGCAATTGGTGGAATTACTACTATGATGAGAATGCTTAGACTAGAGGATTCATTTTCAGGTTCTCTGCAATCTCAACTTGATACTTCTGCTCAATACCATTATGTTGATTATGCCATTCATGCATCTATTTTTAATTTACAGCAAATCAATGAGATGAAATTTTGTGTTGGAAAAGGTATTACATCATTTAAAATTTACATGAATCTTGGTGGTGAAGTTGGACATGTTTACATGGATATGCCACCAAACTCTACTGGACTTGTTGCAGCAAAAGTTGAAGTTACTGATGATATAGTCAAACAAACAGTAAAGACTGCTGCGTCACTTGGATGTCCAGTACTAGTTCATGCAGAGGATTATGAATCATGTGGATGTGGAATTAAAACTGCTAAAGAAAAAAACAAAGATGGATTGTCTGCCTGGTCTGAAAGTCGTTCTCCTGAATTTGAGGCTAAAGCAATAAAGACTGTATCAAAATTTGGGCGGGATTATGACTGTGTTATCTATTTTGTTCATATTGGTTCTGAGCTAGCATTGTTACAAATACAAGAAGAAAGAAAACTTGGAACTAGAATATTTGTAGAGACTTGTCCTCATTATCTGACACTATCTTATGAAAAACAACAAGGATATCTTGCCAAAGTAATGCCTCCAATAAGAACTGAAAATGATAGACAGGCAATTTGGAATGCATTATCTGGGAATCAAATTGATACAATAGGTACAGATCATGTGGCAAATCAACTAAAACTAAAATTAGATGGTGATGATGTTTGGGGTGCACTTGCTGGATTTCCTGGAATTGGAACAGTTTTACCATTATTACTTAATGATGGAGTAAATCAAAACAAAATTACTTTGGAGCAATTTGTTTCATTTACTAGTACTAATGCTGCAAAAATCTTTGGAATGTATCCGCAGAAAGGAACACTAGAGAAAAACTCTGATGCTGACATTACTATGATTGATTTGAAAAAAGAAAAAAAAGTGACATCTGAATTGTTTGGAGGATTTTCTGATTATATTGTATATGAGGGACGAAATCTAAAGGGCTGGCCTGTAAAAACAATAGTTAGAGGAGAAGTTGTTGCTGATAATTTTGAAGTAATAGGTAAACTTGGTCATGGAAAACTAGTTGAGCGAAAAATTTAGAATTTTGAAAAAATTATTTTAAATTAAAATTAATTCAATATCATACATTCATAGATTCACCTAAATTTCAGTAATTAAATTAATTATGTGTGGATTTTGATACTGATATTGAATCTCATATAATAATTCAAAAAAATCTTAGACGTGCTTTAGATGAATCTTCCATGGTAACAATTACTGATATGGATGGAAAAATAAAATATGTCAATAAACAATTTTGTGAAATCACTGGATATTCTTCAGATGAATTAATAGGGAAAACACATGAATTGATTCGTTCTGGGTATCACTCTACAGAATTTTATGATCATTTATGGGATAAAATTAATTCAGGAAAAGTATGGCATGGTGAAGTTAAAAACAAATCAAAAAATGGCAATATATTTTGGTCTGATCTAATTATTGTACCTTTTTTAAATAAACAAGGAGAAACCTATGAACATATTGCAATCCGTAGAAATATCACAAAACAAAAAAAATATTATGAAGAAAATTTAAAAAATGAAAAAATGATAACAGTGGGTAGATTTTCTGCCCGTCTTGCACATGATTTGAGAAATCCTCTTTCTATTATTCAGGTATCCTTGGAGAATCTAAAATTATTGTATGGGGCCGATAAATCACAACAACACATAATGGATAAAGTTGAACGTTCAATTAATAGAATTACTCATCAAGTTGATGATGTATTGGATTTTGTACGAGAACAACCAATTACATTGAATAACCATTTTATCTCTGAAATTATTTCAGAATCTTTAGATTCAGTATCTATTCCTGAAAACATAAAATTAACTCTTCCAAAAAATAATATTGAAATATATTGTGATGAAAAACAATTTGCTATAGTATTCAATAATTTAATTTTAAATGGAATTCAGTCTATTATTGATACGGGAACCATCGAAATTACAATTGAAGAAAATAATGATGGAGTAATAATTCAGATTAAAGATTCAGGTAGTGGTATTCCAAAACAAAATATTGATTCAATCTTTGATCCATTATTTACAACAAAACAACAAGGAACAGGACTTGGACTTGCAAGTGTCAAATCTATTGTAGAGTCACATGGTGGAATTATTTCAGCTACATCTCCACCAACTATTTTTACAATTACATTACCAAAAATTTCAGATAATTCTAGTTCAAGTAAGATTACATAAATTCAATTATTTTATAATATGTCAAATTTGCCGTCCATTTTGGCTCTGTAAATCACATCAGGCTTTCTGAGAAATATTCCAGATTCTAGTACCCCTGTAATTCCTTTGATTTTCTGAGATAATATTTTAGGATTTTTAATGACTCCAAAGTCACAATCTAAAATTATGTTACCATTTTCTGTAAAGAACGGATATCCTTTCTCCAATGAACGTAACTCTGCTGTTCCTCCTAATTTTTTAATTGATTGAATTACAGAATTTCTTGCAAGTGGATGAATTTCAACTGGAACAGTTCGTGTGAAATTTTTTACAAATTTTGTTTTATCTGCCATGATTACTACTTTTTTTGCAAGACTAAACAAAATATTTTCTCTCAGTAAAGCTCCGCCCCCTCCTTTGATTACATATTTTTGAGAATCAATTTGATCTGCACCATCAAATACAACATCAATAAACTCTACCTGATCTGATTCTACTAGTGGAATTCCTGCTTTTTCTGCAATTAATTTAATTTGTAATGACGTTGGAACTCCTTTGATATTGTACTTTTTTACTTTGATTAATTTTGCAAGGGATTTTACAAATGCAGTAGCTGCTCTACCACTACCTAAACCAATTATGTAATCGTCTTTGACAAATTTTAGTGCATTATTTGATAATGCCTTTATGGCATCATCGTAGGACAATTATTCTACCTCTGCTTGATCAAGCTTTGAGAGAACTTTCATGATATCTCCTTTGATTTTATCTAAATCATCTCCATCCTCATCAAAATCATCATCAAATGTAGTTAATTTTGGCTCAGGTAGTGCTTTGTGCTCGTTAATCTTTGCAACTTCTTTTTTGATATCTGGTTTTATTTCTAATTTTGATGTAACTGATTGTATAATTTCAATTTTATCTTCTACTTTTTGCTTTGGAGTAATGATTTCTTGAATTATTTTTTCTTTTGGTTTGATTAATTCAGTTTGAATAATTTTTGGTTGTGGCATTGGTTTCACAACTAGTTTAATTTCTTCTTTTTCAAATGATGGGAATTTTATTTCTTTTCTTGGAACATTTGTTAATGTAGTTAATTCAAATGATTGCCTTGATCTTGTTGCAGGAATCTCAATAGGTTTAATCTTTACATCCTTTGAAGTTTCAAAATTAAATGTCTCTTTGATTGATTCTGAAATCTTTTGTTTTATTTGCTCTTTCTTTATTTCTGGTGTTTGAATTTTAGCACTTGTTATCTTTGATGATAATTCATATAATCTATCATCCAGCTTTGATAATTTTTGATCCATTAATGTGATCAAACCATCACCTACTGGACCTAAATCTGGATGTTTACTTGCTTGTTCTAGTTTTTCTAATTTAGCTAAAATAATTCCCAATTGGTGTTGATATTTTAATAATAATTTGTCCTTTTGAATTTTAGAGAATTCAGAATCTGTTTGGTATAGTCTTGATATTGTTTTAGTTAGAATATCTTTTTCAATTTTTAGAGTTGTTATCTGACTTTTAATGTGAGAACTTGCACCAAGACTAAGTAATTGATTTTTGTCTCTTGGCATTTTATGTACAGCAGCAGCTGTAGCTACACCAACTAGTGAACTAAGAATAATTACAATCTCTTGCATCTATGTATACCATTTAATCCAGGAATACTTTCTGCGTTTAGCCTCTGGGAATCCACAACTTGCACATTGGTGATGACGCTTGTGAAGAGAATTTTTACCACATCGTCTACATCTGATGTGAACTTTCTTCTTTGTAAAACCACCCATAGAAGTTGTGCCTTTAACCATTACATTTCACCTATTTTTTTGACGG
>SMVA01202352.1_pt1 | contig 10860 bp, 14 predicted proteins | sample 2456451 | NCBI WGS metagenome assembly SMVA01 (sample SAMN11095933, study PRJNA526329) | marine sediment metagenome | biome: Marine sediment; feature: Surficial sediment; material: Deep marine sediment; isolation source: Hadal surficial sediment | place: Pacific Ocean | collected 2014-05 | depth...
CAAAATAACCAGGGCTGGTAGCCGATAGGAAATTAACCATCGCTGGGATACAAACCTCTTTCTGGGTAAAGAGCTGACCCTCACCAATACAGACGGGACAACGCCCAAAGGTAAAATTGACAGGGCTGATAGTGCGCTCCTGATCAGTAGCAGAAAAGACAGTCGTGGCCGCAACAAAAGACGCATCAAAAACATTGGAAGACTTCTTGTTAATGGAATCCCAAATACAATTAGGGCAATCCACAAACACAGGGCTTTCCTGAATGATACTTAGTTGCTGAGAAAGATCTAGTACCAGCTGCTGAATAAGCTTTTTGTACTGCTTCTTTACCGCCCCCGGTACCAGCTGCTTAGGCATTAGTCTACCCTGACTCCTTCGAGGCTGTAAGAAGCATTATAGCGGGCACATTCAATCATCTCTCTGATCTTCTGCTTCATGTCCGCTAAGTCCTCGTTCCGAGCCTGAAGACCCCGTGTATTACTGAACGAAGTATCACCATCTCGGATCTCTACTGCCGCCGTCGCAAAGTCTCGGGCCTCCCCCTCCAAGAGGAGAATGGTCGCCTGAATAATTAGCATCTCTGTAGTAATCTGTCCGGTGGTTAGTCCACAAGATACCAAGAAGTTATTGGATCTATCATAGGCTAGGATAATTTCGCGGTCCGAGAAGCGGAAATGGTTATAGAAGACATCCAAAGTTCCCGTGATACAAGCCGCAGATCCACTAAAAGTCAGAAACCTATACCCTAAAACTTGAGGATCGGTAAGACTGGTCTTTTCGGTCCCATTGATTACAACCCGCTGAGGCCAACCCTTATACTCAAGCAACTCCCAGGTCTTCTGGTCCGCGGAAATCTGCGAAGCACAGGCAAAACTGGAGTTAGTATCGGATGAGTTGAAATAATCCCTCTCTATGATTCCGAAATCCCCTAAGGAGACTCGAATAGATTCCACAATCTCCCTATCCTGTTCTGTTAAAGCAATCTCAGGGGGATAGGACGCTGTGGAAGTTGGGACAGTGTATTCTGAAAAGATGCCCGTCTCTTGGGCCAGTTCGGAAAAGACACTACTGGCCAACGTAGAACTATTGTGGTACTGGGCCTTATAGTATGTGCCCGGGGTAGTTGCGGTATCTAAGGGGGCGTACGAACCAGCGCTAGTTAAGGTGATAGTAAATAAGGTGGTAAATGGACCATTAGCCGAAGTCGCGCTAAACACCAACAGCTGGTCGAAGACGGCCTCTACCGAAGTAACAGACCGAACTGTTATTGTAAGAAGACCGTTAATGACCGAGGTTATTTCTGGCTTTAGAACCGACGTCATCTATGGGGGTCCTCCTTAGTAGACTTGTTCCATCCTTTTAATAATATGGCGCATATGTCTTTCCTTACCACCAAAGTGCTGGGTAAGCGCAAGCGCCTTCTTAAGAACGGACCTATCTCTAGTCTTTTCTATTAGGCCCTGGGCTAGGTCATAAGGGGCTTCGATGATAGCGGACGGAGTAATAGTAATACCCTCAGCCGCATTAATATCTCGTCTCAAAGCACGACCTGCGCCCTTGGCGTCCTTAGATTTCTTGGAAGATTTACCTTTATCAGAAATAGCGGCCTCTTTAGGGGCAGCCTTCTTAGGGGCAGCTGTCTTAGCAGACGGCTTGGCTCCTAAAGGTTTTCCCTCATCTTCATAATAGCCCCAAGAACCTCTGCGAAACACATGGGTTTTGGCCCACTCGACAAACTCAAGGTCGTTTTTCAAACCACTCTTTTTTCCTACACTCTTGTAAACATCGTCAAGCTCTACTGCGCCTCCAGGGGGAATCTGCCTCTGGCAAACGAAATAAGCTTTAGTTCCTTCATTCTTTACGTACCCTCGTTGGGTTTCTTCCTTCGTTACTTGTGTCTTTACTTCTCCTGGCATAATATCTCCTCCCCTACTCCTTTGCGGTATTTACATACCTTACGTCATAATATTTATCAGTGTATTTGTCGATCACATTGTGAACAACATTTGACAATCTATGAACTACTAGGGCCATAAGCCCCAAGTCCAACCAATGTGTCCCTGTTAAAGGATAAGATGTATCCGTCAAAAGCACAACGGCTGCGGCTGCCCACACTGAAAAACAATAACCGCAACTGAAAAGCTTTTGAAACCAGTCGCCCAGCTTGAAAATAATATTCCGCATAGGCTTGAAAATATCTGACTTGATCACCAGTTCAGTGGTGAGTTCGGTCAGTAAAATACACAACAAAATCTGGGTCAATAAAACCAACATAACTTCTCCTTACTGGTAAACTATGGTACAGTTGGCTCCGTTAGCAAATGACTCGGTTAGTATAGTCAGTCCGTTAATGTTGTTGAAGATGAATCCAAATTCTTGGGAATTTCCGCGGGCGGTCGCCACGTCTATAATTGCAACAACCAAACCAGCGGCAGAGGCATTGTTGTAAATAGTAATCGTTCCTGCTGCGGAACTGCCTCCGTTTACCACAACTCTGAAAAGCTTAGCCGGACCGCTGCCTTTGAGAACAGTGGTAGTACTGGAGTCAATATAGTCGTGGCGTATAGCCTCTTCATATCTTTGTGTGTTGGGCATTTACCTTCTCCTTGTGGCTGGAACCCCGGAAACAGGGCGGGGAGACCTTGTTTAACCTAGGACTAACCGGGGCCCAGCTTGATTCTTGTTCCCATAAAAAAAGCCGGGAGGGGTCAGTAGCAAGACCCAAACCGGCTACTTGATCCCCTTAAGCTTGTTCCCAAAAGGGAAGAGGGCCGAAACCCCCTTCCCTTAGGGATTTCATTGAGATTACGATCGGTCAATAACTCCGAGTTGTAGCATTCGAGAGTCGAGAAGTGCGAATCCCACTTCTTCCCAGCCGAAGAAACCTTGCTTCTGCTGTCGTAGAAGGGTAGGATCGTCATGCGCCTCATATTCCTTTCGAATAGGCATAACGAGAGAGTCGTTTACAGAGAGATCGAATCCCCAAACCTGTGTCTCACCAGCGGCAGTGACGTTACCGTTAGCATCAACAGCGTTGACGTTAGTAGGCGTATAGTCATTGAAGTCGCCGGAGCCATCTACCTGGAAGATACCAAACGTAGTAGCAGCGGTATTGATGTTGAATCGACCCGTTGCACCTAGCTGGAATACTTCGTGTAGGTTGATGTTCCAAATTCGACCCATACCGGCAGCCTGGAAAATCTCTCGGCGAGTGATAGGATCGACCTGAGTATCAGTCCACTCACGTACGTCAGCGGCGTCCTCAGGGGAAATATAGAGATCAGTTAGGGATCGGCGAGTTCTCTTCATACCGACCATCATCAGGTTGATTAGTTCCTTGGATAGGAACTTCTCACCGGTAGACCCGGCAGGAACCTGAAAGATTGGAGCATTGCGGGATCCGAGTAGACCCTGACCAGCGAAGTTAGTCGTTCCACCAGGAACGATTACACGCCATCCAGACTCTTCCTCAAAATCGGCAATAGCTCGTGCAGCATTTCGAGCAGCGCGCTCGGGGATATCGATGCGGGAGTCTCGAGCGTACGTTACCTTCCAATCCGCCGAAACGGAAATGTTGAAGGTTGGTACGTAGACTTCCTCACCAACACCCTCAATGAAGTTCTGTGCGATGTATCCGAGACCGGGCAGTACGAATACTGGGATCTCGAAGTCGTCAGCAACTGGATAAACAGCCTGTGCACCAGGGGCAAGTCTTTCAACAGCAAAGAGCTGTCGCATAATTGACGCGTCACGAATCTCCTGGAGAATCGGAACAGTAAGCGCCTGTGCAAAGGCCTTATATGCTTCGACACCCTCGGGAGAGTCGAAAGCAGCAGTTGCGTGAAATAGTTCAGCAAGCTTTTGCTTGTCCATGACAATTCCTCCTTAGGGTTAGATTAGTAGTTTAATCCTTAGTTTTTCACCAGCAGCAACATCTGCTGCGGATAGTGTGTTTTGAGCAATAGCAACAACTGTACTGTTAACTGTATTCGTACCAGTCGGCGTTACAGCGCCATTGGCAGCAATATCTAGATCGTCGCCAGCGGCATAAGTAGTCGCAGTGTTATAGAAAGTGGTATCATATAGTCCAAGATGAGCGACCGCTACGGGATCACCCGTAAATGCATCAGAGCTTCCCAAATCACCAGGAAGTCTAAACCCAGTTGGGTGCGCGGAGGACTCGGCCTTGACGTTTTGCATCAAGAAACCGTACGGCTTGTTAACATTGCCGCTTGTTGAACCACTTACACATGCAACTAGCTGATCACCCGACAAAAACACAACACAACCTGCGGTCTCAGTACCATTTCCCTGGGACGTATCATGAACCAGGAACTGATTCTGAACTACAGGATCACGTGGGATGAACACCATGTGTCAGTACCTCCTTTAGGACTTATCTTCACGCTTTGCAGCGTAGTAGTCTTCCCATGCTTGGGTACATTCTTCCTTCAGGGACGCGCTCGGGCGAATCTCCTGATCCAATGATTTCGAGATTGCTTCTCCTAGGGACATCTTCACAGAAGCTGTCTCCTTCTTCGTCTCTTTGGTAGTTTCCTCTTTGGAAGCTTCCTCGGTATTATCCGAGTCTTCTTCTTCAGTGGTTTCAGGATTCTTTCGGTTATTGCTAACCTCAGCAACCTTTTGTGCTACTTCATTGACGAGAGAAATGCATTTGGAGTCGGCGGGATCACAACCAAGGCTCTGGGAAATCTCAGAGATTTCCTGAGCGGATAGTTCATTGATCTCGATCTCTTCATCTCCTTCTTCTGCTGAAGGGGAGGCATACTTGCTCTTCAGAGCAACAAGCTCACTCATGTAGGAAGCAAAATCCACATCCGACATGTCTCTGACCTTAGCATACTGCGCCTGGGCGGCTTCGTCATCTAGAGATACTCCAGACTCGGCAAGCTCTGCCATTCGTGTAGCTGCGGTCTCTTCGCGAGCAAGTGTATCTAAGGCGGCCTGGGCTACCTCAGCACGTTGCTTCCATTCTTCGAGTTCTTTTTCGAGTTCGACGATTCTTTCATTAGCAGCAACCTCACCATCGGTGGGGTCAGAACCATCTAGAGTCGCAAAGGCATCTTCGTACTCTTTAATTTTTGCATCCTTTGCCTCAAGGGATGCTCTTAGAGTCTCAAATGTTTCCTTTGCCTCTTTTAGAGCGGACGACGCTTCTTCACGAGCCTGCGCCTCTTCTCTGGAGGAAAGAACTCTTTCGACTTCAGCCTGGACAGCTGTGTTAAACTCTTCTTTGTTAAGTTCTGTCATATCGGCTTTTCCTCCTTATCAGGATTATTTTTTTTGTTTGCATGGCTGTCCCCCGACAGTTATCAAACGTATGCGCTCTTTGTGTCGCATTTCCTCTCATCTACTCCGTGGCCGTTTCCTTCACTAAAAATGTAGTGAACACATTAATTATGTAAGCTTAATCTGTACATCACCATTAGTGTGATAAAGTTCACCAACTTCCACACCGCCGTTACCGGCAGCTACGTCACTGGTGAAGTTTAATTCTGCTAGAGCCAGTCCGGTAACCGGACCTTTGCTTTCTAGGCCTAGCTTGCCCTTATCACGGAACAGGGTTCCCGAGGCGGTGATGAAACTTCTTTGAATATCTGGCTTTGCCATTTTTCTGTTCCTCCTTCTAGAGTTTTTCTTGTAAGAATCAGCTGATTTTTGTTAACTAATGTTTTACCAGGGCCTCAAGGACCCCGGCAAGGCCTATTTCGTCATGTTTCAGAAAGCAACAGGCGGCTCCTGCATTCATCATGTCATTGTTACGAAGATCACTCGCTGAGAATCCAATGATATGCGCTTTCTTTTTCTCTGGTTCAGCTTTTTCAATCTCTCTACGATAGGCTACAAGGTCTGCCCCGTGCTCAAAACAGGACTCTCCTCGTTTACCATACTGGAGGCCCAAATAGTAATCCATCAAAATTGCATCCCAATCTTGCTCCAAAGCATCTAGAGCAGTAGGGATTGTCTTCACATTTGTGAATTCAAAATTCTCCATTGAAAGTATCTTTGCAAGCTCTCGCATCACAAAGTCGTATGATACTTTCATGTCTTCAACTACCAAAATTCTCAACACCATGTTAAGTAAGCTTAATCTGTACGTCACCATTAGTGTGATAAAGTTCACCAACTTCCACACCGCCGTTACCGGCAGCTACGTCACTGGTAAAGTTCAGCTCTGCTAGAGCCAGTCCTGTGACCGGACCTTTGCTTTCTAGGCCTAGCTTACCTTTATCACGGAATAAGGTTCCCGAGGCGGTAATGAAACTCCTTTGGATATCTGGCTTTGCCATTTTAACATCCTCCTTATGCTGATTTCCTTGTAAGCATCAGTTGATCTTTCGTAACGAAAACTTCTCCAAATTTGAATTGCAGTTTGGATAGAAATACGATCGTTTCATTCTCATTCAGAATTTCCACAGCCTTCTCAACCGCCGCTTCGCGATCGTATCCAACCTCAATTACATCGGGGCCCTCGCCTACGAAAAGAACAAAACCTCCTACCTTTTCGCGCTCGGCGGAGGGTTCTAATGCTTGGGCAGTTTTGAAAGCATCCATCTTCTTCTGGTACCTAATGACCTTGTTCGAAGTTATGACTGAGGAGGCCTCTATTGGCTCACTTATTATTCTGAAGTTTTTTTTTCCACTGCTACAAAAGATCGAAGAGAATTTCTAAGTTCCTCTGCGTCTGCTCGGATCCTAGATACCTGACCATGTCTGATAGTCGGGGCGCTTGCTACATCCTTACTCAATACAGGATTCGCCATGACTGTCACGAATGTATTACTCGGGGCGTCGTCGATGTGCTCTCTTACTGTCTTGGTAAGAGTGTTGTCGCCTTCATCCCGGGTAGTTCTATTCCTAACGTTCCTTAGACACTCAGGAGCCTTAGATGTTGCGCCAATGACGGGGCAAGCCTCTTCAAATAGCGCACACCAATGCTCATGTACGACCTGCCCTTCTGACTGGTCAAGCGCATTGAACTTAGTTACTCTCTTCTTGAAACTCTTACATACACTGTCTGGGAAGGAAGATATTGAACCAGGACCGCCAATTCCAGGGCCTGTCCAACGTAGAGCTGCATCTTCCTTTCCACCGACAGTTAATACTCGCTTAATTCCACCGGTTTCCTTATCCAGTTCTACATATACTTGGTCTGTAACTTCCATGTCTCCCTCTTCTGACACTACCTTAACTTTCGCAGTGACTTCCTCTTGTGAGGCTTCTTCCTTAGCGGAAGATAGTTCTATTTTATGTCCTCGTAGGTTATCAATATTCTCTAGATTGATTACCTGCTCACCTTTTTCCATAATTTCCTTGTGAGCTGCCGTCTCCATAATAATGGAGTGGGGGTTGGCAGGATTCTTTACAATTCCCATACCACTAAAGGTAATGTTGCGTAGAACCCTAGAAACGAAATGCTTACCTAAGGCCTTCTTGCCCGCCATAACCTTAACAAAACCGCCGATGAGATCATCGGGATCATATCCTAACGCCTCTGCCTCATCTCTGGTAATAATCTGGTCCCCAACTTTGAGGTCGAAGTCCTTGAAGAAACACTCCATGCTAACTTTCCAATCACCGGCGGCAACTTCCTCTGCCAGCTCCGGGAAGCGCATCTTATGAATCACGCCCGCTATGCCTATGTCTATGTCCAGGGAGTCAGGATCATTTGCGGACTCTTCATACTCGGCCATTACCTTGGCTGGGTCAAAAGTACTACCATCTTTGTAAAGAAAATCACATGAATAGATGTGACCAATTACCTTATCTTCCTCGTGCTCAAGGTCGATGGCCTTATTCACAACCGTGGTGTGGGCTTTCATCATCTCAGAAGGAAGGAAATGGGCACCATTCTTGTTAGTTCCTGCTGAAACTAGAATGGAATAGATGTAGGATAGATCTTCCTGCTTCTCACCATCTGGGAAACTCAAGAAGGCTGCCTTCTCAACAGCCGCCTTCTCCACTTCCTCCTGAACCTGGATGGGTGCATAGACTCTAACTCTGTTCTCTTCTACCATTTTCTCCTCCTAAACTTGGGCAGTGGGTTCTGGTAAGGCCGCTGCCTCCTCTTCTGAGTTTTGTTCCTGGTGCCCGTTTAGCAACTTATGCAGTTTGTCTAGATTGCTTAGTGTTTTCACTTTGCAAGCTTGTCTTTCCTGCTTAATCTCTACCACTTGGGCTTCCATAGCTTCAATGTTTTGAATAGCAGACATGGGATTTCTATCCTCCGTTTTTTTTGAAGACCTTGATAAGAAGGTCAATTGACTTGTCGAGCTTCTGGGCCAATTCTTCGTAATCTTCTTTAGTCTCAGTAACATCTTGTACTCTCTTTTCGTAGAGTTCAAGCAGCTGGTCCTGTTTCTTTTGATTAGAACGAAACAGATAAGCTATAACTGCCGCTTCAACTACGGAAACCAGGGCGAAAAATCCACCTGACTGGAATATATGAGTTAGAAAATCCCACATTCAGCTGTTGCCCCCTTATTGATTTAGTTTTGATCGACAAATGGCTATCGCGGCACTCTTTATACTCTGATCCTTGAACGTCTTACCGCTCTTTCTGATCCGAATTTTAACATCTTGAATACAACGTTCCATTTTGCCTATAAGCTTAAGGGGTTCTGCAAACTCGTTGAGCTTCTTCTTCGGCTTCTTAGGTCTGAGGTGCGCAGGCATGTCCTCAGGTCTAACGAAATTATCGCCGATGTCGCCAGCTACATCTATGGGGTCCCCGGGAACACACATGTTGAGTGTTTCGTCCAATACCCACCCATCAGGACATTCTAGCGTCCCAACAGGATCCTGACCCTCAACGTTGGTGATCGGAATGCAAGAACCAGACTTGGGGTCAAAGACCTCCTGTGGCTGGCACAGCGGATGAAACTCGGCCGGGTTAGTAATCTGGGCCTTAGACCACCCGCTTAGGATTTTTTTTCAATTCTCTCCGCCACTACCTCTCGGGCGTGGAATAGGAGATGGTCGATAGCATCCTCAATGGCCTTATCAGAGAATCCCTTGACGGCTGTTGCGCGGAATAGGGAGTTTCGTAGTCGAGCCACATCCACAGAAGCGGTGTCATACGGGTCCTCTACGCCGGGGGTGTGGTGCATCAGGCTGCGTCGAGTGTCACTTACTAGAGAAGGCGGGAAAGCAGCGTTAGGTAGTTCCTTTGCAAGAACCTTGCTCTTCTCCTGCTCGCCAAGTCCCTTGATGATCTCATCAAGAACCTGAATGATCTGAGCGGTTGTAAGCTCATCCGCGACAGACTTAGGATTCTGAGGGCTTGCTCCGGAAGGTCGATCCTTGTCCATAGAGTCAATTGGTCGACAAACCTTGCTCTTAGCGTCCCAAGCAGTATTGGGCGGGCAGTCCGTAGGATGCTGTACCTTACCTGCGGGAGGCTTAGTCAGCCCTTCTCTCATAGCAGGGTTAGCGTCTGCATCTTCCTGCTCACTACCCTTGAAGGCACCCTTTCTGGGCATGCACTTCTTGGTAACAGGATTCATGAACTGTCCCTCAGGGCAGCCAGGGCCTTTCTTCTTACCAGGGCCGTTTGTGGTGGTCGTGGTAGGATGTGCGGCTCCGTCTTCGTCTTCTTCAGACTTGCTCTTCTTGGTGAACGGTACAAAACCCTTCTTCTTCTTCTTACCATTCTTACCATTCTTATCGTCGCCATCCTTACCATTCTTCTTATCTATAATCTTCTTAAGGAAGTCAGGAAGGGCGGCTTCTTCTTCCTCAGACTTGGTCTTCTTGCTACTGTCTAGAGGAATGCACTCGTTTCTATCCTTATTCCAAATCGTGTCCTTAGGACAGTCGATAGGAAGTCGGACAGGCCGACCCTCAGGCTGAGCCGTTAGGTCGCGCTGAGCAGCCTCATCCTCATTAGCCTTATCCGTAGTGGAGCCAGGCTTCTGAGAAGGATCTAGGGGCACGCAACGTCGATTGCTGAAATCAAAGAACTCTCCGGGAGGGCAATTGAACCCAACCGTATCTCGGCGTCCTTCCGGCTGCAGAGCGACAACAGCCTCGTGTCCGTTTGCTGCAACCTCTTCTACAAATCCACGGGTATGTCCGCATCTATTTGATGCCGCATCCCACTTCATTCCAGGAGGGCAAGGCCCTTGATTCTGAGCTTCTGCCCGATAAACCTCAAGTCGTGTAGTGTCTTTCTTAGTTTCCATGGTTATTAGCTCCTGTACCACGGCCGCGAATTCTTCCGCAGTGTTGGCCTTGCCAAAGTTTAGTACTTCTATGCCGCAGGTCTTAGCCCGGGCTAAAATCTTTCTTCGTAGAGTTCCCTTCTCACTAGAGGTAAGTCCTTTACCCTGATTAAAGCGGGACATTGCATTACGCACACGCCCACAAGTATCTAGAGGGAACTTTCTCTTTCCAGGAACACCAAAGGCGCTATCAGGTAGCGCCTTTCTCTGCCCTCCCTTAAGGGGGACTGCGGTCTCAGTACTTCCGAAATCGTCAAGCTTTTCTACCCTGTGCTCCTCAGGTACAGCAACTCCGGGATGTTGAGAAACGTACTTCTCACCATTGTGCTCTCCTGATTGAGGAACAATCTCAAACTTCTTCACAGTATGGCTGTGCATGGGGTGTCCGCCGATAGAGGTAACTCCATTACCATCCATGTCTAGCGTTGCCACATGCTTATGCCCATCTATTGGGTCTGAGGAAGTTACTGCGAGTCTAGCAAAGTTAGCCACGGCCTTCTTAAACTCGTCATCAAAATCTTCGGATGCCAGAACCGTATCCTTGTTTAGAGGAATGCACAGTCTCAACTTACGATCAAAGAACTGGTCGGTGGGACACTCAAAATTCACAGTATC
>SMVA01294875.1_pt1 | contig 10857 bp, 7 predicted proteins | sample 2456451 | NCBI WGS metagenome assembly SMVA01 (sample SAMN11095933, study PRJNA526329) | marine sediment metagenome | biome: Marine sediment; feature: Surficial sediment; material: Deep marine sediment; isolation source: Hadal surficial sediment | place: Pacific Ocean | collected 2014-05 | depth 0-1...
CCGCGCGCACGCCAGAAAATCTACCGCCGAGCTCAACGTGAAGCGGATCAGGATTGTTCTCACGATCGAGAACGATCCACATGTCGATGCCATGGTTACGCATCGCCGGCAAAAGTGCTTTTTGCAATTTGTCCGAAATCAACGCCGTCTGGATCTCAAACCGCTCTCGCGAGCCCGGTATTCCGTAGTCCACGGATGGTGGAACTGCAGCAACAAAACCCGCCATCGCCGACTCGCTATTTTCGGTATTGGGTTCCGGCGTACAGCCAGATCCCGCAACAGCACAAGCTGCTGCGACAATGAAGAAATAAGCGTAGTTGTTTGTTTGCGACATTGTTCTCACCGCATTTGGGTTGAATGTCATTAAAAAGCGGGCGCCTTGTCGGAGAGGAGGATGCCACCAGCAAAATCGCAATTTTTGCGGCAACAGCGCTTTAAGGACAATAAATCTTCGTTGAAAATTGCTGTGGCAACGATGCTGACGACACATCTCCTATAAGGTGCTCAATTCCTTGATCGCATCGACCAGGGAATCCAGTTCACCGGTGGTCGTGTAAATGTTGGGCGATATGCGCAGGCCTCTGACACCGGGACGATCGATGGCGACCGTGAATATTTTGTATTCCTGCATTAGCCGTTCCTCCAGGTCAGCCGGTTCTATGCCTTCGATTCCAACATTGCCTATACCGCCATGGCGGCTCATCTCCACCGGCGAGTTCACGACGACGCGAGGAAAATCTCGCAACTGACTGGTCCAGTAGTGCTGGAGATACTTTAGTCTTGCTTCTTTTCTGCTCAGACCGATCGTATTTTGATATTCGATGGCATTGAGTATTGCCAGGTCGGTGTGTACCGGATGTGTGCCGATATGATTCAGTCGACCCATATCATTTGCTTCAAGGTCACTCTCTGCAAAAAGCGGCCATACGGTATCAATCTTTTCCTTCTTCACATATAACATACCCGACCCCAGCGGCGCGCTCAGCCACTTGTGCAGACTGGTTCCGTAGTAATCACAATCGAGGTCCTGCATTTTGAATTCAATGTGTGAAAACGCGTGCGCTCCGTCGACCATCACTTCGACCCCTCGCGCGTGCGCCATGTCTGCGATTTTCCGCACAGGCAATACCTGCCCGGTAATATTCACCATGTGGCACACCATCAGTAAGCGGGTCTGGTCGGTTATCGCGGCGGCATAGAGATCAACAATTTCTTCGTCGTTCTGCGGGTGATTAGGCACTGACACCAGCTTGTTAACCACGCCGTAGCGTTTTTCCATTAGCTTGAAATGGTTGAGCATGGCGCCGTAGTCCTGTTCGGCCATTACCGCCTCATCGCCGGCATTCCAGTGTATGCCACCGATGACCAGGTCCAGGGACTCGGTTGTATTACGCGTAATCGCGACTTCATCTGCTGTGCAGCCGACGATTGCGGCCACCGCGTTGGCTATCTTTTTCTTGTTCTCCCATTGCACTGTGCGCATGTAATACGATCCCTCGTAGTTCACATTGCGCATATGATCGATGAGATGCTCCATGGTCTGATTGGGCATGAAGCAGTAGTAGCCGTTCTCGAGATTGATGTAATCCGGCTTAAGATCATAATCGCCACGCACCTTTAACCAGAAGTCTTCGTCGCTTGCTACGTCCGCCATATCAAGGTGTTTGACACTAGCTACGACCTGCTCCAGGTGCAAGAAATTCAGCGGCATTGCAACGCTCATTAAGCCAACGCTTTTGAGAAATGATCGCTTGTCCATGGCAGCTATCCTCGTTGTCGATTTCTAATTGTCAAAGGGGACGGTTTCGATTGGCATCGGACCGGGTGGAATGCCGAGCCGGTCCTTTTCTGCCTGCACGATTTCGCGAACATCGCGCAGCAATTCCTTCGCGTCATAGACAATGCCGTCTTTAATTGTATAGACGATGCCACCTACTCTTTCTGGTTGGTCTGTATCGTCATTGAGCTTTATCACGCCTGTGCCGCGAAGAACACTGAGATTCTGCAATGGATTTTCCCCGACCACTACGAAATCAGCCTTTTTTCCGACCTCGATGGAACCAACGTCATCGTCAATCCAAAGCTGGCGCGCACCCTGCAGAGTTGCAGAATGAATCACTTCCAGAGGCGAAAAACCGGCCTCGCGCAACAACTCCAGGCCCTCTATATAGCCGAAGCCATACAGATTATAGGTGTATCCGGAATCTGAACCCACCGTAACTCGACCGCCGCGATTCTTATAGTCATTTATAAACTGCATCCAGAGTCTAAAGTTTTTCTTCCAGCTGATCTCATCCTCAAGCGTCCAGTAATACCAATACGAAGCGTGGAGGGTTCGATTGGGACGGTAGTAATTCCAAAGGCCTGGATGCGTATAGTCTTCGTGCCACTTCGCGCGCGCCTCCCGCATCACATCGCGGGTAGCAATGTAGGCATTAAATGTCGGCGACATTCCGAAGTCTCGCTCCAGCAGTGTGTTCATCACGCTGTTCCATTTATCGGAGCCGGGCTTGGCAGATTGTTGCCAGAGACGGCCGGCCTCGCCGAAACGATCTTGCTCGTTCTGGTAAATATAGTCGGCGGGGTATTGCTGAATCAGTTGGTCCTCAAACATTGCCTCCGGTAAACCGTACCAATGCTCCATACCTTTTAATCCTGCCGCAGATGTTGCCAGGACATTTGAATGCATGACTGCGACCTGAGCGTGGTGCATTGTCGAGTTGAGCCCCTGCTTACCGGCTTCGTCCAACGCGGCATTCAGCACATCTTCAGGTGCGCCAATAAATTTTACGCCTGTCGCGCCCAACTTTTTCATCAGCCGGATATGCTCTCTCGCATCAGCGGGCGTGTTGGCCGCTTCCAGGCCGAGCGATGGCGTATTAAACATCGGATAGACCTCCATGCGCGGCCCGGTGATTTCATTTCTCGCACTTCGCTGCGCGGTTTCTATCATCCAGCGCGTATTAACGCTGCCAACAGTCCGACCGCTGGTAATCCCGTGCGCCAACCAAAGTTTGAGAATATATTCCGGCGGTACGCTCTGCCCTTCGTCAATTGTGTGCAAGTGCAAATGCGTATCCACGAAGCCGGGTAAAATAAACATTCCAGACAGATCGATTTCTTCAGTACCGTCCGTCGCAACCGGCCGGTCGTCTGGATCTATTGCAATGTTTGGAGTCCCCACAACGCGCACTTCGGTTATGCGGTCATTCTCAACGACGATATCGACGGGTCCCTGCGCAGGGGCGCCCGTTCCGTCGACCATGTATGCGCCGCGTAATATCAAACGCTTGTATGGCCCGGCACCCTCGTTACGAGCGTCGACCGCTGCCGGCTCGGGAATATCGATAGTTTTCTGAGCGAAAACAGCATTCGAAAAAGGCAGGATTGCCAGAGAACATAAGGTCAACAGAAATGACCGTTGACCAAAAAAACCTGAATTACACCAATTATTCAATTCACACCTCCAAACTTCACTGATAGCCAATTTACATCCGATTCGGGATGCAATTTCCAGACTACTTATCTACTTGTCCTGTGCCACGTACCACTCCGCTTCTCGCAAAAGAGCGCGAGCATCAAACACCTCACCCTCTTTGATGGTCCAGATGACGCCACCTTGTCCCTCGCGATCCGTACCGTAGTAGGCGAAGCCACCGCCATAAAGTACTTTGAAATTGTCGATCGGGTTGCCGTCGACGACGATCAGATCGGCAATGCAACCAAAGCGGATACCACACTGGTTTTCCTCAAGACCCATGACCCTGGCCGAGTTCGTGGTCGCAATTTTGATCACGTCGAGCGGATGAATGCCCGCCTGCTGCAACAATTCGAGCTCGCGCACCAGGCCGAATCCGTAGAGCGACTGCTGGCTGCCCGAATCAGAACCCAATCCGAGCAAACCGCCGCGACTCCAGAATTCGTACACCCACTTCATCCAGTGCTGGTAATTCTCTTTCCACGCGATTTCATCGGCGGTCTTCCATTCACTATGAAACGACGCGTGAACGCCCGCTTGCGGACGCCATTCCTCCAGAATGGCAGGATGCACGAACCGATCACGCCACGGCAGCGTCACGACACGCATGAAATCAAGATTCGCCTCATAGATCTGGAATGTCGGCACCCAGGCAGTGCCGTTTGCGATCATCCCGTCGATAACATCGCTCAGCGCTTCAGGATATTGGACAGCCTCTTTCCACAGATACCCCGCAAGCCGAAAGCGCACGAGCTCGTCAAGATAGTTATAGTTCGTCGGGAAATTCTGCGTGCCCGGCAACGCGGCGTCGGGAACACCGTACCAGTGTTCTATGCTGACGACACCGGCTTCCGATGCGATGCGGGCATCAGTCTCACTGACTTTAAGGTCGACGATTACGCCGTCCATATCGAGTTTCTCAGCCTCATCCACGATCGCTGCGAGTACGTCAGGATAATGGCCAGGACCGTGACTTACCTTGATGCCGTCAGCGCCCTGATCGCGAAATTCGCGGACCAGTCGACGCGCCTCCTCCGGGGTATGTCCCGCGCCGCCGGCGCGGCCCGTATTTGGCCAACGTTTGTGCAACCTGATGCGCGGCGCGACAATCTGATGCGCTTCGCTCAGGCGACGCTGTTCAGACATTCTTTGCAAACCTGCGCCGGTTCCAGCATCGCGCAGCGTGGTCACGCCATGACCAAGCCAGAGTCGAAACGAATAGGCGATTGCGTCTTCACCGGCGCGGTCGATCGCCGGAATATGCGCGTGCAAATCAAACAGTCCGGGGAGTACATATTTACCGCTGGCATCGATGATCAGATCCCCGCTCACCTGTTCGGACAAGCCGCTGGCGACCGATACCGGATCAACTGGGATAATGTCCACAATGCGCCCGTTCTCTACGACAATATCCACCGGGCCTTCAGGCGGAGCGGCCCGCCCGGTTCCCGGCGTACCGCGACCGGTGACCATGACTCCGCCGCGAATGACGAGGCGATCAGGTCTGAGTCCGACTGTGGTACCCATTGGGATTGGAGCGTCGCCACCAGCAGCGTGCGCGATGGTTTCTGCGTTGGTAATGGCGAGCGGGAGCCCCGTGCCGATGACGGTGCCCAACATTATCATTGCGATTCTGGTTCGCATTTTTCTTTAGTCCCCTGCAGTTACCGTTCTTCGCAACGGTTTCCAGCATCACCGGCAACTTGTCGGCTGTCTTTCATTATGTGACGACATCGGCGTGTGAGTTTCCGTGCGGAAAGTGAGACCGCTACCGTCACTCAAAGCCCCGTCGCCAACAGCGATCTGCATCGCTGCCAGATTATATATAATATATAATCTGCAAGCAAAAAATGTGCGAAAATTGGGCCATACTGATGGCGCTTGAGAATTCCAAAAGTGCCATGCATGTTGTCCGGAAGGCGCGCAGGATGAATATAAGGTACCAACCGAACTCAATGCAGCAGGGAGATTGACACGGGATTGGCTGGCCTGAACCTTTCACTCCGGCAAACTTCTCGTTAGAGTGATATAAAATATATTGTATGGAGCCATTTAGGGGGAGCTTCTCATGATGACGGTATTCTCAAAGTTCAGGGTTTTTGTTGTGCTCTTGATATCTGTTGTGGTTTTTTCCGCCTTGGCAATAATGGCAAGCGCTGCAGAAACAGTGGATGAAAAACTGTACCAGACGCTGAAATACCGAAGCATCGGCCCCTTCCGCGGTGGCCGCGTAACCGCAGTAGCCGGTATCGAAGACGATCCGCTAACCTATTATTTTGGCGCCACCGGCGGCGGCCTTTGGAAGACAACGAGCGCCGGGGCAGCCTGGGAAAATATCTCTGATGGCTATTTCAATACCGGCGGCATCGGTGCTATTGATGTCGCGGACAGTGATCCGAACATCGTCTTTGTTGGCACCGGCGAAGGGCCGGTTCGCGGTGTAAAAACCTCGCACGGCGACGGTGTTTACAAATCAACCGACGCAGGCAAGACCTGGACCCATATGGGCCTTGCGGCGACCCGGCATGTCAGCCGTATTCACATTCACCCGCGCAATCCTGACGTGGTCTTTTTAGCGGCACAGGGTAACCCGTGGGGCCCCAACGAAGAACGCGGCATCTACAAAACGACAGATGGCGGCGTTACCTGGGACAAGATTCTCTATGTCAATGAAGACTCCGGGTTTGCCGACATGACCATGGATGCGTCTGACCCGAATTTCCTGATGGCGACCAGCTGGGATTTCCGCCGCAGACCATGGGTAGTCAAAAGCGGTGGCCCTGGTAGCCGCGTATACAAAACAACGGACGGCGGAGCAACGTGGAAAGAGATCAACGAGGGGCTGCCTGAACTGAAGGGCAAGATGGGCATCGCCATTTCGCCAGCCAACCAGAAGATCGTCTACATCGCGATGGAGGCTAAAGATGGCGATGGCGGTGTCTACCGTTCTGAAGATAGCGGCGACACTTTCAAGCAGGTCAGCGATGATCCGAATACATGGGCGCGCGCCTGGTACTACATGCACATCACCGCGGACCCGAATGACGAGGATGAAGTCTGGGTTATGAATGGTGTACTGATCAAGTCCATCGACAGCGGCAAGACCTACGAGACCTATGAGGCGCCGCATGTGGATCACCATGCCCTCTGGATCAATCCGTCCGACAGCAACATCATGATAAACGGCAATGATGGAGGCGCCAATATTACTATGGATGGCGGCCTGACCTGGTCATCGCAAATGAACCAGCCAACCGGACAGTTTTATAGGGTGATTACAGACAACCAGTATCCATATCGCATCTATTCGGCTCAGCAGGATTCAAACGGTATCACGATCGCCAGCCAGAGCATGGGCGGCGGGTTTCGGCCAGGCGGCATTGGTACCAAGCACTGGTGGTCAATCGGCTCCGGCGAAAGCGCGACGATTGCGTTCAATAAAGACGATCCGCAGTATGTCTACACAACGTTTTTTGCCAGCATGTTGGGTGAATGGAACCGGGATACACGCCAGTATCGCAACGTCCGACCGTACCCCGAGCGCGTAACCGGTGAGCAGCCGAAGAACCTCAAATATCGCGGCAACTGGAACGGGCCGGTGATTGTGTCGCCGCACAATCCGGAGCAGATATATTACGGCTCACAGTACCTGATGAGCTCAACCGATCGGGGCGTTACCTGGGAAGTCTTGAGCGAAGACCTGACGCGCAACGATAAGGAGCACCAGGGAATGGGCGGCTATCCGATCTCAAACGAGCAGATCACCGCCGAAAGCTACAACAATCTGTTCGTGATTGCGGAAAGTCCGCTTGAACAAGGTGTTATCTGGACGGGATCGGATGATGGCCTGGTGCATATTACCCGAGACGGCGGGGAGACCTGGAAAAACGTAACACCAAGGGGGCTCGCGGAAGGCATCATCAATGTGATTGATGTTTCGCCACATGACGCCGGTACGATGTATTTCGCACGCGCCGGATTCAAGATGAACGACTTTACGCCGAGCATTTACAAGACGGATGACTATGGCGAATCGTGGACAAAAATCGTCGACGGCATTCCGGGCAATACGTTTGCCCGATCGGTGCGGGTTGATCCGAAACGCCCCGGGCTATTGTACGCCGGCACGGAAAACGGCTTGTTTGTCTCGTTTAACGATGGCGAAAACTGGCAAAGCCTGCAACAGAACCTGCCGCAGGTGCCAATTACCGACCTGTATGTGCAGCAGGATGACCTGGTGGTATCGACGCAGGGACGCTCCTTGTGGATCCTCGATGACCTGACACCTTTGCACCAGCTTTACGATGGTCTGCAGGATGCTGACCATGTATTGCTGAAACCGGCTGATCCGGTTCGCAATATATCGAATGGTTATCCGGACGCCGGCCCGGGCGAGAATCCACCCGTTGGGCTCCAGGTTCACTATATTCTAAACGAGGAGACGGAAACTCCGATCAGGTTTGATGTCCTCAATGCCAATGATGAAATCATCTATACCGATAGTTCCGACATGGAAGACACGATTTGTGGTTCGGATGAGGAGGATACGCCGCGGCCCGAAACCGTCTCCGGAAATGCCGGCGACAATCTTTGGGCCTGGCGAATGCAGATGGGCGAGTTCGATTGTTTGCCGGAAATCTACAAAGTCTCCAGGAGCATGGACGCCTATATGGCAGCACCGGGTAAATATTCGGTCCGCATGACCATCGGCGACGATGTGCAGGAGCAGCCGTTCACCATTCGGGTCGACCCGCGACTGGGTGGCGACACGCCGGAAAATCTGCGCGAGTACGCGGACATGGATGCTCTGTCCGCTTCTCTGATGGCGGCGGCAAATGGCATGGGACAGGGTGTCAAAGATCTGCGACTCGTTAAAAGGCAGTTGGCGCTCATTACAGAGCTTGGCCAAAACGACGACGTCACTGCAAAAGCGGCCGAACTGGACGCAAGCATTGATACCTGGATAGCACTCATCCTGCAAAAGGAGCTGAAGACTTTTCAGCATGTCTATCAGCACGAAGGCAGGCTGCTGATGAAAATCAAAGATCTCCTGGGCCGCATGCACGGCTCCGACATTCCGCTGACCAAAGGATTCACGGACGTGACGCGGGATTACCTTGCTGTATGGGCGGAATTCGATGCGGAGCTAACACGCATCAGGACCGAGGATGTTGCAGCCTTCAACGAAATAGCGAATGCCGCCGGCATTGCAGCGGTGCGAATCCCGGAAGGTGGTCAATCAGAATAATGATCTGACATGCGTATAGCCAACATGAACTGGTCTCAGGATGTGAGATACCTGCAAAAAGATGATCGTTGCATTGTGCCCGTGAGTTCAGTCGAACAACATGCGCGGTTGCCTTTGTGTGTGGATGCGATCTTGTCGGAACGAGTGTCTGTCGAGGCTGCAGAACCGCTTGGTGTTCCGGTCACCCCTGCATGCCGTTTGGCCTGGCACCGTATTTCTCGGCCTTTCCCGGCAGCATGTCGCTACGCGTCGAGACATTGATGGCCGTTTTCCGCGATCTGATTACCTCAGTTCACCGCTCGGGGTTTCGCCGTGTATTAATTGTCAACGGACGTGGCGGCAATGCGCCGGTGGCTAAACTGGCCAAGGAACTGATGGCTGACATGCCAGAAATGTCGATCAAGTATCATCCCTGGTGGGCCGGCGCGAAAGAAACAGCGGCAAGTCGAACAATTGACCCCGCCGGTTCACATGCAAGCTGGATCGAAAACTTCCCCTGGACGCGCCTTGTAAATGCTCCGGCACCCGATGGCGAAAAAGCCCTCGTCAACTTTGAGCAACTGGACATGTCGAACCCGGAAAATATCCGAGCCATGATTGGCGACGGAAACTTCGGCGGCTATCAAAAGTCAGATGCTGTGATACTGGAATTCTGGAATATCGGCGTAGAAGAGATCCGGGAGAAATTAGAGGGACCATGGCCGAAACAATTCTGATATGGGGCGCTGGGGCAATTGGTGGCACACTTGGGGCTTATTGGGCCCGGGCCGGAATCGATGTCCGGATGGTGGATATTAATGCCGAACACGCTGATACATGTGGTGTTCAAGGGTTAACGATCGAAGGTCCGGTCGACAACTTCACTCAGGTCGTGCCTACCGTTACACCAGACCAGCTCTCCGGGACCTTTTCTCAAATTATCCTGGCAGTCAAAGCGCAGCATACGGCTGCTGCCGTTGCATGCATGAAACCCCATCTGGTAGATGATGGTTTCGTTTTGTCAGCGCAAAACGGATTGAATGAACTGATGATCAACGACATGCTTTCCGCGCGACAAACAATGGGTTGCTTCGTCAATTTCGGTGCAGACTGGCATGCCCCCGGCAAAATTCTTTTTGGTAACCGTGGTGCGGTCGTTGTTGGTGAACTTGATGGCAAAACCTGCGATCGCACGCGCAAAATGTTTGCACTATTGAAGATGTTCGAGCCGGATGCTGTCCTGACAGAAGACATCTGGTCATATTTGTGGGGTAAACTCGGCTATGGTGCGATGTTATTCGGCACTGCTTTGACGGCCGATTCCATGGCCGATAATTTTGCTGATCCCGAACGCGCTAAGATCTGGATTTCATTAGCTAAAGAAGTGATGGCGGTCGCACACTCACAAGATGTTGAACCCAGGGGCTTCAATGGCTTTGATCCGAAGGCTTTTCTGCCGAATGCGCCTGCACAGCTGGCACAGCAGTCGATAGACAAGCTTGCCTGGTTCACGCGGCACACGGCCAAAACCCATTCGGGAATTTATCGCGACCTGGCCATCAGAAATCGGGGCACCGAAATCGATGCGCAGGTTGCACTGGTCGCCAATATTGGTGAGACAACCGGGGTCGCGTCCCCTGCCCTGCATCGCCTGGTCGAACTCATTCATGACATTGAAAAAGGACGCCGTGATCAATCTTCTGCAACCCTGCAAGAACTGGCCAAGGTATGTCTTTAGAATCTTCTTTTGCTGATCGGGTAGTTCTCGTCACTGGCGCGGCGCAGGGTTTTGGCGCCGCGATTGCAAAGTCGTTCGTTGCTGCCGGTGCGGACGTTTACCTGGCGGACATTGACGATGAGGGCGTCGATAAAACGGCGCAGGAAATCAGCGTTGCAGGTTTTGCGCTGGACTTATCTGACCGTGCAGATGCCGCCGGATGGGTGAGTGGACAAGTCTCGTCCGTGGATGGAGGCAGGTCTTGAATACTCAACTTCGTGTCTTCCTGGCGATGCTTGCATTAAGTCTTTTCGTTGTCAGTGTGCCCGCGCAGCAGAAACCTCAGGCTGTCATCATCGAATACATTGCCCACGCCTGTTTTCGTATCACTGCACCGTCCGGCGAAAAGCTGTTAGTCGATCCATACGGCAGTCG
>SMVA01262631.1_pt1 | contig 10854 bp, 10 predicted proteins | sample 2456451 | NCBI WGS metagenome assembly SMVA01 (sample SAMN11095933, study PRJNA526329) | marine sediment metagenome | biome: Marine sediment; feature: Surficial sediment; material: Deep marine sediment; isolation source: Hadal surficial sediment | place: Pacific Ocean | collected 2014-05 | depth...
ACAGCCGCAACGAGCTGGAGATCTTCGAGGCGCATCTCGCGCTTGCCGCAACACACAACCAGCTGGTGCTGATCCACACCCCGCACCTCGAGGACAAGCTCAAGGGAACGCGTCTGATCATCGACGCCATCAAGAACAATGCCGCGTTGGACCACAGGCGGATCCTTATCGACCACGTCGAGGAACACACGGCATCACTGGTTCTCGACGAGGGCTTCTGGGCCGGTATGACCCTGTACCCGGAAACCAAGTGCACACCACAGCGGGCGGCCGACATCGTCGAGACGTACGGAACCGAGCGGTTGTGGATCAATTCCGCCGGCGACTGGGGACCCAGTGATCCGCTGGCCGTCCCCAAGGCGCGTCTCGAGATGCGTCGCCGCGGGCACTCGCCCGAAACGATCGCCCGGATCACGTTCGACAACCCCCAGGCGTTCCTGGGCCAGTGCCCGAAGTTCGCCGTCGATGCCTGCTGAGACCGCTCACCCTGCTCGGACGAACATCGGCTACTGCACCAACGTGCACGCCGGTGCGACGCTCGACCAGACCCGTGAGAACCTTCGGACCCACGCGGTCGCGGTGCGTGACGCGATGGGCCGTGACGGCCCGCTCGGTATCGGCCTCTGGCTGTCGGCCGGGGCCGTCCGCGAGATCGTTGCCACCGACGGCGCGACGGCATTTGCCGACTGGCTTGGCGAGGCCGGGCTCGACGTCTTTACGATCAACGGCTTCCCGTACGGAGATTTTCACAAGCCCGTCGTCAAACACGACGTCTACCGGCCCGACTGGAGCACACCCCAACGCCTGGCGTACACGCTCGACCTCGCGCGGATCCTGGCTGCGGTTCGCGACGACGGCGAAGGCGGTATTTCGACGCTGCCGCTGGGGTGGGGGCCGTGGTTGACCGACGACGGCGTGACCGCGGCGGCGGCCAACCTTCGGCGGGCCGCCCTGGCGCTCGCGGACATCGAACAGGCGACGGGCGTCCTGGTCCACCTCGACCTGGAGCCCGAACCGGGGTGCAGTCTGCAGCGGGCGACCGATGTCGTGAGATTGTTCGATCGATACCTGCTGACCGGGACCGACGACGATCTGATCCGGCGGCACCTGCGTGTGTGCCACGACATCTGTCACGCCGCGGTCATGTTCGAGGACCAGGCGGCGATGCTCGCTGCGTACGACGCCGTCGGCGTGCAGGTCGGCAAGGTCCAGGTGTCCTCGGCGGTGCGGGCACAATTCGACGATGTTGACGGCGACGTGGTGCGTGCCGCGCTCGGTCGCTTCCGGGAAGAGCGTTACCTTCACCAGACGATGGTTCGTACCGCGCAATCCGCCGAGCCGGTCTTCTACGAGGACCTGCCCGATGCACTGGCCGTCGCGACCCCCGCCGGCGAGTGGCGGGTGCACTTTCACGTTCCGATCTTTCTCGACCGGCTCGGACCCCTGTGGACCACGGCACACGAGATCGACACGTGGCTGCTCCTGGTGCGTGACCGGCCCGAGATCTGTCACTTCGAGGTCGAAACCTATGCGTGGGACGTCATGCCCGCCGAACACAAGCGGACGCTCGCCGAGGACATCGCCGCCGAGCTGCGCTGGCTGGAGGACCGATTGGGCGCGAGGACGGCAGCGGCGGGTCCCGCATGAGGGCGTGGCTGGAATTGGTGCGTCTGTCAAACCTGCCGACGGTGGTGACCAACGTGCTGGTCGGGGCGGCGCTGGGCGGGATGGGCCGCGGGCTCGACGGCATTGGGTGGCTCGCCGTGAGTGCCGTGGCGGCCGCCGTCATCCTTTTCTATATCGGCGGCATGGCGATGAACGACGTCGTGGACCGCGACATCGACCGGCAGCAGCGTCCGGGCCGACCGATCCCTTCCGGACGCATCTCGGTGCGAGACGCGGCGGCGTTCACGGTCGCGTGCTTTGCAATGGGCGTGGGTCTTGCAGCATTGGCAGGTCCGCCGGTGTTGCTGCTGTCGTTGCTCCTGGTCGGAGCGATCGCGATGTACAACCGGTTTCACAAGACGGTGGCGTTCTCGGTGATGCTCATGGGCCTCTGTCGGGCGATGGTCTACATCATGGCCGCCGCCGCCGTGGCGTGGCCGCCGGATGCAGTGGCCACCGTGACGCTGGCGGTGTCGATGACGGCATACATCGCGCTCGTGTCGGTCGTGGCCCGTGTTGAGACGGGGACCACGTTGGACGGCCGTCGTTGGACGGGTCTCACATTGCTGATCCCTGCACTGGCCCCGATGGCCGTCCTGCGGCCCGAGACGTGGGTGTGGACCGTCGTCGCGGCGATCATCGTGACGGTCTGGCTGCTGAGCACGTCCCGACACGCCCTGGCGCGGCCGCCTCGGCTGGGGCAGGCGGTGCCGGCGTGGCTGGCGGGAATCTGCCTGCTGGACAGCCTCTACCTGGCACTGCTGGACGAGCCCGCGCTCGGGGCTGTGGCGCTGGGTTGCTTCATCGTCACGACGGCCGCTCATCGGCGTATCCTCGGCACCTGAAATGGCACACCCGACTGTCGTCATCGATGTGGCGGGGCTCACCGGCAGCCTCATCGGCGTCGCCTCGCCGAGGATCGCGGCGCTGGCCGGGCGGGGGCGGCTCCGGGAACTTCGGCCGGTGTTGCCGGCCGTGACCTGCGCCGTCCAGTCGAGCATGCTCACGGGGCTCGAACCGAGCGGCCACGGGATCGTCGGTAACGGCTGGTATGACCGGGCCTGGGCCGAGGTCCGCTTCTGGAAGCAGTCCAACCATCTCGTTGCCGGCGAGAAGGTCTGGGAGACCGCCCGGGCGCGCGATCCGTCGGTGACGACCTGCAACATGTTCTGGTGGTTCAACATGTACTCGTCGGCCGAGTACTCGGTGACGCCGCGGCCCATCTACGCCGCCGACGGCCGCAAGATCCCCGACGTCTACAGCGCCCCGGCGCAGCTGCGTGACAACCTCCAGGAGCGGTTCGGCCGGTTCCCGCTGTTTCACTTCTGGGGCCCGGCATCGTCGATCGCCTCCAGCCGGTGGATCGCCGATGCGAGCATGTTTGTTCACGGGCAGCACCACCCGACGCTGACGCTGATCTACCTGCCCCACCTGGACTACGCACTGCAGCGGCTCGGCCCCGATCATCCTCAGATCGCGACGCACGTCGGTGAGATCGATGCGGTTGTCGGATCGTTGATCGACTATTTCGAGGCCGAGGGCGTTCGGATCGTGCTCTTGAGCGAGTACGGAATCGAAGCGGTCTCGCGTGTGATCCGCGTGAACCGCGTGTTGCGTGAAGCGGGACTGTTGCGAGTGCGCGATGAGGCCGGCGGCGAACTGCTCGACGCCGGTGCCAGCAGGGCCTTCGCGGTCGCCGATCACCAGGTGGCCCACGTCTATGTCGCCGACCCGGCCTTTCTCGAGGGCGTCGAGAGCGTGTGCCGCGGCCTTGAAGGCGTCGCGAGCGTCATGAGGCCGTTCCACGAGCGTGCCGGCGACCTTGTCCTGGTCGCCGACGAGGGATGCTGGTTCAGCTACGACTACTGGCTCGACGATCGCCGCGCCCCCGACTTCGCACGCACCGTCGATATCCACCGCAAACCGGGTTACGACCCCTGCGAGCTGTTCATCGACCCTGCGATAACCCGCCCGAAGCTCAGGATCGCCGCAAAGCTGGTCCGGAAGGCGATGGGTTTCCGCACGCTCATGGATGTGATCCCGCTCGATCCGTCGCTGGTGCGCGGGTCGCACGGTCGGACGGAGACGCCACCGGGACGCCGGCCGGTCCTGATCACGGCCGGCGGGGATGGCGCCGACGAGATCTCCTGTTGCGCAGTTCGAGACGAGATCCTGTCGCATTTGTTCGATGACCAAAGTCTCGGCGTCTCGGACTAATTCTCAGTGCGGCCGGTCGACATGGTGTTGCAGCAGACGCCGTCGATGCTAGCCTTGTCGTAGTGGAATGCGGGACCGCGTCGGATTCAAGCGGTCGTCCGGCGCACTTGGTGGAACGAGTCCAGACCGCGCAGGAGACACGAGTTGATTCTGTTCGGGAAACCACAAACCCAGTCGGAAACCACGATGCCGATCGACGACGGTCTCACGCCACTCACGGAGCTGGACGCAACCCGGATCGGTGGTGGGCAGACCCCGCAGATGGACATCGGCACCACCGGCGAGGGTGGTCGTGGTCGCCCTGATTTCGACCCGAGGGTAAGGAGGGCGGGTATCGGGAACGCCGAAATATGAACGAAGATCGGGCGGATATCAGGGAACGCGGACACCGCCCGTCCGGACGAGGTTGCGCTGCTCAAACCACAGCCTGCTCCGTAGCTGCCGAGACGGCAACGCTGACCGGAGAACCAACCTTCCATTGGCAACGGCCAACCCGTCCGGACGATCCGGGAACCCAAGGGCCGGAGTGGATGCCGGCAACAAACACCCTTCGCGGCCCTGATCCGCCCGCGTCTTTCCTCACTCCTTGCCCCGCCCCTTCGAAACCACCGTGAACTTGATGATCTGCTCGCTCGACGGATCGCCGCCGGGGCGCGGGTCCCACCCCCAGACGGACGGGTTCTGCGGACTCTCGACGGTCGTCGGCGGGATGAAGTGGTACGCCAGCGGGATCCGCCTGTTGAGTCCCTTCATCGTGCCGAATTCGGCCCACGGCCGATGCACATCGAGGTTGCGGATGCCTTTGCCCCGCATCGCCACCGGATCGAACGGGATCCACCCGACGTCCGGAATATAGAACTCCGCCCATGACACCAGGTCCGGCGAGTTGCGGGGGCCGGCCCGTTTCATCCGGTCCTGCCTGGAGAGCGTTTCGACGCCGATGACGACCCGCGCCGGAATTCCGGCGGCCCGAAGCATCGCCACGCACACGCACACAAGGTCGTGCGGCCCGCCGATCCCGGCCGATGCCGCGCGACGCGCGCCGACCATCTTCAGGCCGCGGAGGACGCCGAGATTGCCCCGGTTGACCCCGTTGCCGGTGACGCGGATCTCGTTGACGCAATAACGGATGAGATCCTTCGCGGCGAGGTACGGCGGAACCAGATGCAACTGGCCGTTGCTCACACGCTCGACCTGCTGGGCGAAGATGGGGTCATCCGACTCGATGTACAGCTGCGGCAGCAACCCGTCGCGCACTTCATCGGGCCACTCCCGTGGCCACGGCACCGCGGCGGCCGCGGCTTCGTTGGTCATCCTGCTCGACCACACCTGCACGCGGTAGCCGACCTGCCAGCGGAGTGACATGCCGGTGAACCTCTCGACCGGCAGCACCGCCAGCTGCGTGTGGAACGGGAAGCCGGTGTCGAGCCGGCCGCGTCCGGCGAGGCCGAGGTCCTCTCGTCCGCCGAGCCAGAGCCGGGCCCGCAGCGACTCGGCGGACACGGTGCTGTATGTGCCCTGAAAGATCACCGGCATGACGATCGGCGCATCGACGAGCGTGTAGCCACGCTGCTGACTCAGGTCATACGGTGCGATCGAGGTGATCGTGACTTCGAACGTGAAGTCGTAGATGCGCGGTTCGTACCGCTCGAGCGGGCCCATCGGCGGCCGCCCGGACGGCGGTGCCAGCAGCACGGTTGCGGCAATAAGCGTGAGGGCCCCGTACATCGCAACTGATGGTACGGAGACCAGCGTGGTCTGACTCACACCACTAGAAGAAAATCGCGTAGGCCGTGTTCAGGAGCTTTGCCAGCAGCAGGTTCAGGACGATGATCGCCAGGAAGCTCTGCACGAATGCGTCGGTCGCCGCCCGTCCGACGCCGGCTGCCCCCGGTCGCGAGTGAAAGCCGTTGTAGCACGCGATCAGGCCGATACTCAGCCCGAAAAACACGCTCTTGACCAGGCCGGTGAACGGCTCCCACCAGCCCACGAATGACTGCGTGAAGTTCCAGTAGTCCCACGAGGAGACGCCGTAGATACGCACGGTCACGAACCAGCCACCCCAGACGCCCAGCATGTCGGAGTAGACCGTCAGCAGGGGGGTCATCACGACGCATGCGATCACGCGGGGCACCACCAGGTGGGGGATGGGATCGGCCGCCATGACCCGAAGGGCGTCGAGTTGCTCGGTGACCCGCATGCTGCCCAGCTCGGCTGCCAGGGCCCCGCCGACGCGCCCGGCCACCATGACCGCGGCGAGGACCGGACCGATCTGCTTCGTGACGGAGATATTAATGATCCCGCCGAGCCGACCTTCCTGGCCGAGCGACGCGAACTCGGCGTAGCCCTCCAACGCGAGGACCATGCCGATGAATGCGCCGGTGATCGCGACGACTGGAATCGACGCGACGCCGACGGCATAAAGTTGCGGTCCCATCAACCGCCAGTGGCACCACTTGTCGACGCGCAACACGGTCCATTGCGCGGTCGCGGCCGAGAAGCTGACAAAGCGCCCGATGCCCGCCAGCGACGCTAACAGGCCGTGGCCGGCGTGTGCGATGGCGGACGCCACGGCTACTTCATGGGCTCTTCAATCACGATCGTCTCCTGGCCGTATCCGTCGAACATCGAGACCGGTCGGGGCCGTTTCGGGATCATGACCAGTTCGACACGCCGGTTCTGGGCAGCGCCCTTCTTGCCGTTGGGCACGATCGGCCGGAACTCGCCGTACCCGGCGACCTGGATGCGGACGGCGTCAATACCGGCGGCAACCAGCAGGTCGCGAACCGCGATGGCCCGGTGCACCGACAGGTGAACGTTTGTCGCGTGACGTTGCAACGTGCTGGACCGTTCGATCGGTACGTTGTCGGTGTGGCCGATGAGACTCAATTCAAAGGACGACGCTTCGTCGGAATTCAGGATATCAGCGAGCGTCACGAGCGTTGCCTCTGCGTTCGATCGCAATTCGGCGGACCCGAGATCAAACGTGAAGTCGCTGGAGAAACGCAGCAGGCCTTGAGCGGCGTCGAATGACAGCAGCTCGGGGTAGGCGGCAGCGAGGTGGTCCAACGCCATTTCCAGTTCGATCGGGAGCGGACCGAATTCCAGCTGACTCACCCGCCGGAGCAATTCGTCGTACTTGGCAACCTGGACCTCGAAGTCGGCGCTGACGGCGACCACCTGTTCCTGCAACTGGACGTTCGTGGCCCTGGCTTCCGAGAGCTGGCCGCGCACATCGTCGAGGTTGGCGCGTGTCGTATCCCGCTCGCGCTCGGTGGCCACGAGCTGCTCCTTGAGGGAGCGGGCACCCAGAACGGTGTTGTCGTATTTGTCCTGCTGGACACAGCCGATACCGGAAAGCATGAGGGCCCCGGTTGCGATCATGACGGCGCGTCGCATGGCGTGTACTCCTTTACACATTCTCAAGGTAGTCCGATCCGTGACCGCGGTATGCTAACAAACATGGCTCGACGCCGCACCCTGATTCGAGCCGGCCGTGTCGTTGATGCCTCGACCAACCTTGGCCCCGCTGTAATCCTGCTTGACGGCGGCGATATCGTGGCTGCCGGGTTTCCCACCGACATCGGTGACGTCCCCGACGCCGAGGTGCTCGACCTGCCGGCGTCGGTCGTGATGCCGGCGCTTGTGAACGCCCACTGCCACCTGGACTTGAGCAATCTCGATCCGCGGCCCTACGACGGTGATTTCTCCGCGTGGCTGGACGGAATCCGCACCGGCCGACCGACGGCCGACGACGCCGTCGCCGCCGCCGTCCGGCATGGCATCCATTTGAGCCGGCTGGGCGGGACCGGCGTCGTGGGCGATATCGACGGGCGGGCTTCGGGCATTCCGGCCCGCGAACTGCGGGCCGACGGCCTCGCCGGCGTGAGCTACCTGGAGTTGATCGGGGTCGGCCCCAGCCGAAAACGCGCGATGGCGACCCTCGACGACGCGGCCCGGTGGCCGGTCCACGAGACCGGCTGTGTCCGGATGGGCATCTCGCCCCATGCACCCTACACGTGCGACACGGGGATCTATCGCGCCGCGGCCGCTTTGCCGGCCCCGATGGCGACCCACCTCGCCGAGACACCGGGCGAGGCCGACTCGATCGACGAACTCGTCGAGGTGCTGGCGATGCGGCCCGTCGCCGCGGCACACGTCAACTATGCAACGGACGAGCAGGTTCGACAGCTTGCCGCGGCGCGCACGACGGTCGTGTTCTGCCCGCGGGCGGCGGCGTATTTCGGGCACCGGTCGCATGGCTACCGCCGGATGATCCAGACCGGTGTCAACGTCGCCCTCGGGACCGACGGGCTGCCCTGCCTGGACCGGGCCGACCGGCTCAGCGTGCTCGACGACATGCGTCTGCTGCACCGCCGTGACGATGCGGATCCCGTCGCGCTCCTGCGGATGGCGACGACCGCCGGTGCGGTCGGGCTGGGCCTGGACCCGGATCTTGTCACCCTCGCGCCCGGTCCGATCGCCGGGCTGATCGCGCTACCGTACGACGTGGCCGACCCGGTCGATCCGTTTGTGCAGGTGCTGCTACGCGATGATGCCCCCGCGTGGGTTGTTCGGTGATGCCATGGTGAGATTCGCGGCGTTCTCAGATGACCCGGTGACAGTGGCTCGAAGCCTGCTCGGCCAACGGCTCGTGCGTGTCGAGGGTGGACGGCGGCTGGCGGGGATCATCGTCGAGGTCGAGGCGTACCTCGGCGCTCGGGATCGTGCAGCACACACGTACAACGGTCGCCGGACCCCGCGGAACGAGTCGATGTACCTTCGCGGCGGGCACGTCTACGTGTACTTCACCTACGGGATGCACCACTGTATGAATGTCGTCTGTGGCCGCTGTGACGAGGGGACCGCGGTGCTGCTCCGCGCGATCGAGCCGACCGAAGGGCTTGACGTGATGTTCGACCGCCGCGCCGCCGCGAAACAACCACGTGACCTCTGCTCGGGACCGGGCAAGCTGACACGGGCATTCGGCATCGACCGCGCCCAGGACGGCCTTGACCTGCGCGAGAGCCGGGAGCTGTTCATCGAGCGCCGTGGAGACCGCCCGGCGATCATCTGCACGCCCAGGATCGGGGTCGACTACGCCGGTGCGTGGGCAAAGCGACGGCTCCGCTTCCTTATTGGCGGAAATATCCACCTTTCGCGCCGTCGATGAATCTCTTTTTTGGGGCGACCGGGAGCATTGGGTGCCGATATCATGACGCGGCGGTGTCAGCTTGGGTCGGGCGCCGCCTGATTACATGAGCAACGACCAGCAACAACAGCAAGAGGTTGATTGGAACGAGATCCTCTCGTCGGTGCCCTACCCGATCGAGGCGTTCGCGTTTGTCCGCGAGGGGCTCAACTACGCTGTCGAGGCCGTGCACGACGATTCGGAAGCACTGCCCGAGGACGAACGGCACATCAGCGGCCAGCAGTTGTGCCTGGCGGTCCGCGACCTGGCCATCTCCAAGTACGGGCTGTTGGCGCCGGTCGTGCTTGAACACTGGCGGGTCCGGCGGACCCGCGATTTCGGACGAATCGTTTTCGCGATGATCGACGCCGGCCTGATGACAAAGACCTCCAGTGATTCGCTGGACGACTTCCAGGCTGTGTACGATTTTGATGAGGCATTCAGCCGCGAGATGCTGGTGTCCCACATCGACGTCGAAACCCGGTAGCATCTGCGCCCGATGGCGAGGCCCGGGCTGAAGCAAGACGCCGGTAACAGCGATGACGCGCTGAAGTATCTGCACCTGTGGCAAATCCAGGCGGTCCGCGACGTGCTGCTCGTGGCGTCCGTGGCCGGTCTCGTCTGGCTCGGCTACGCGTTGCGGGCGGTGACCGTGCCATTGCTGGTCGCGTTGCTGGTGGCCTACCTGTTCGAGCCGCTGGTTGCCAGGCTCAGTCGCCATCCGAAGCTGACACGCCCGATGGTGGTGGCGGGCTTGTTAATGACGGTCGGGGCACTGGCCATCGGCGTCGTTGCGGTGTTCGTGCCGGTTGCCGTGGCGCAGACGGCCGGGCTCGTCCGCGACTACCAGGACGGCCGTTTCCGCGAGACCGCGGTCAAGCTCAGCCAGCGCCTGCCCGAGACCTGGCGCGAACAGGCCGATGGCGTGATCGAGTTCCTGCCCGAGCGAGAACAGGACACGGACGAGGAACCGCAAGTCGTGGAGGACACCCCCAGTCAGCCCACACGACGCGGCGGGTTCGTCAGCGCCGGACGGCCGGCGGAAGTTGACGAACAACGTATGCGTGAGATCGTCCGCGAGGAGTTGGAGCAGGCGGGTGTCGGCACCGAATCGAACACCGGCTCGATGCACTGGCTCGGCGTCGCCCGTGGCGGTGCGCGGGCGGCAGCGATATTGATCGGCGGGATCGTCCAGATCGGCTTCCTCGCCTTCCTGATTCCGTTCTACTTCTTCTTTTTCAGCGTGTGGTTCCCCGCGGTCGTGCGATTCGGGCGCAGCCTCATCCCGATTTCCAACCGCCAACGAACACTGGAACTGATCGACAAGATGGACGCCGTCGTCGCGGGCTTCGTGCGCGGCCGTATCGTCGTCAGCATGATCATGGGCTTGATGCTCGCCGTTGGCTGGAAGATCGCGGGTGTGCCGTACTCGATCGTGCTCGGTCTCGTGGTCGGGCTGTTCTGTGCCGTGCCGTACCTCGGCGCGATCGGCGTACCGGTGGCAGTGGGGCTGCTCGCATTCAGGGAACTGGGCCTGGCCGACGGCGGCATGCAGTGGTACTGGATCCTCTTGTGGCCGACGCTCGTGTATGGGGTCGTGCAGACCATCGAGGGCTACCTTCTGATCCCGATGATCGCGGGCAAGGCCACCAACCTCGACCCGGTGACGATCCTTGTGGTCGTGCTCGCCGGCGGCTCGATCATGGGCATCTACGGCATGCTGCTTGCGATCCCGGTCGCCGCGTGCGTGAAGATCCTGTGCACGGACCTGCTGCTGCCGA
>SMVA01151857.1_pt1 | contig 10852 bp, 6 predicted proteins | sample 2456451 | NCBI WGS metagenome assembly SMVA01 (sample SAMN11095933, study PRJNA526329) | marine sediment metagenome | biome: Marine sediment; feature: Surficial sediment; material: Deep marine sediment; isolation source: Hadal surficial sediment | place: Pacific Ocean | collected 2014-05 | depth 0-1...
AAGCGCTACGACCCCATCCCGGTGGCAGGCTATGCCGAGGTGGTCAGCCTCATGGGCAATATCTCCTGGAAGGAGGGCGCTGAGCCCATGGTTCACCTCCACAGCGCCCTGAGCCGCCGTGACGGCAGCACCGTGGCCGGCCATGTCCTTGAGATCGAAGTGGGCGCCACCATGGAGATCGACCTGGAAGTCCTTCCCGGCCGGCTCAGCCGCAAACTGGACCCGGAGATCGGTCTGCCCTTGCTGGCCTGTCATGAAGGCATTACCTGAGTGAAGGGAGTCACAATGCAACGCAAAATCTGGCCCGTTCTTGTCCTCGGTTGTCTGGCCGCCTGCTCCGGTGGTGGCAGTTCGGATGTCCAGGTCGCTGTCGCCGCGGCCACTGAAGAGAGAGTACAGACGCGTCCAGCCACTCCGGCAGCGACACCCGGCAGTGTGAGCATCAGTCATGGGCGCATGCCGGCGGAAGGGCTTCTCACAGGTGGCCAGATCACCCCGGAGCAGATGACGGCCCTGGCTGCGGAAGGCTATAAAACGTTTATCACCCTGCGTCCCGCCGATGAGGAAGGGACATCCTGGGAGGAAGAGTTCGCCGGCCAGGCCGGGCTGCGGTTTGTGCGCATTCCCGTGGCCGGTCCTGCCGACCTGAGCCACGAGAACGTGGATCTCCTGAGCCGGACCATGGAAGAGGGCCGGATCGATGGTGGTGTGGTGGTCTACTGCGCCAGCAGCAACAGGGCTGGTGCCATGCTGGCCCTCAAGGCCCACTGGGTCGATGACCTGCCACCCCAGGAGGCCCTGGCATTTGGTCTTGACGGGGGCCTGACCCGCATGGAGCCCGTGGTCAAGAAACTCCTCGGCCTGGAAGAATGATCGAGGAGAGTCCGTGACGGTGCAACCCCACCGCCTGGCGCTGGCCCTGGGTTCCCGGCTTCTGCGCACGACTCTCGCATCCTGGTTTTCCGGACGGTCCGGGTGGAAGGTCGTGGCGACGGCCAGGGACTCCGCCGGGACTCTCGACCTGGTCCTGGAGACGGAGCCGGATGTCCTGCTCCTGGGTCTGGAAGTCCCCGCCATGAGCGGTCTGGAGGTGGTTCGCCGGATTCGCGATCTGCATCTCCGCACCGAGATCGTGGTCCTGGCCGAACGCCACAACGAGGCTTATCCACCCCAGGCCTTCGCGGCCGGGGCGCGGGGTTATGTCCATGGCGAAACGCCACCGGTGGAGGTCGAGGCGGCCCTGCTGGCTGCTCGCCGCGGCGATTATTTTCTACTGGGGGAGAAGGGGCGCGAACAGATCAACGAATATGTGGGGCCGGTGGTCCGCCGCCAGCGGCCCGGGGGACTCATCACGCCCCGGGAGCGGCAACTGGCCTGCCTCCTGGCCGACGGATATTCCTCCAAGGAGGCGGCAGGGGTCATGAATATCAGCGTCAAGACCGCCGAGACCCACCGCGCCTCTCTCATGCGCAAGCTGGGTGCGCGCAATGTTGCCGACGTCGTGAGGTACTGCATTCGCAACCGTCTCATCGAAGCCTGAATGTAAAAAAAGACCGACCTACAGGATTCTCCCGATGTCCACCCCGCTCCGTTCCGGTTAGGTTAACAGGGAGATCCTCAGACGAGCGCCTGGTCGCGCCCGGCCCCGGGGTCGAATTCTGTTTCGCCCCAGCGGCGAGGGAGTGTCCAAATGAGCAAATTCACGGAAACATTCATGACCGAGGTCAAGGGCCGGAACAGCCATGAGCCTGAATTCATCCAGGCTGTGGAAGAGGTGGCGGACTCGCTGACCGATGTGCTGGACAAGCACCCCGAGTACCGATCCTCTCGCATTCTCGAGCGCATCGTCGAGCCTGAGCGGGTGATCCTGTTCCGGGTACCGTGGGTGAACGACCAGGGTGAGGTTCAGGTCAACCGCGGTTTCCGCATCGAGATGAACAGTGCCATCGGTCCCTACAAGGGTGGCCTGCGCTTTCATCCGTCGGTGAATCTCAGCATCCTCAAGTTTCTGGCGTTCGAGCAGGTGTTCAAGAATGCCCTGACCACGCTCCCCATGGGGGGCGGCAAGGGCGGCTCGGACTTCGATCCCAAGGGTAAGAGCGACAATGAAGTGATGCGTTTCTGCCAGAGCTTCATGAGCGAGCTGTATCGCCACATCGGTCCCAATACCGATATTCCGGCCGGCGACATCGGCGTGGGTGGGCGCGAGATCGGCTTCATGTTCGGCCAGTACAAGCGCCTGGCCAATGAGTTTACCGGCGTTCTCACCGGCAAGGGGCTCAACTGGGGTGGTTCGTTGATCCGTCCCGAAGCCACCGGCTACGGGTCGGTCTATTTTGCCGCCGAGATGCTCGCCACCCGTGGTGAGACACTGGCAGGCAAGACCTGTCTGGTGTCGGGATCCGGCAACGTGGCGCAGTACACCACCGAGAAACTTCTGGAGATGGGTGCCAGGATTCTGACCCTCTCCGATTCGGGCGGATACATCTACGATCCCGAAGGCATCAACACGGAGAAGCTGGCCTTCGTCATGGATCTGAAGAATGCCCGGCGAGGTCGCATCAGTGAGTACGCCGAGAAATACAAGGGCGCCACGTACACCGCGGCGGATCCGTCTCTGGATCACAACCCCCTCTGGAGCCACAAGGCCGACTGCGCCTTCCCCAGTGCCACTCAGAATGAGATCGACGGTGTGGATGCCGGGAACCTGGTGCAGAACGGGGTTCAGGTGGTGTCCGAGGGCGCCAACATGCCCACGACTCCCGAGGGCGTGCACCTTTTTCTGGAGGAGAAAATCCTCTACGGTCCCGGCAAGGCTGCCAATGCCGGCGGAGTGGCCGTCTCAGGGCTGGAAATGGCCCAGAACAGCATGCGCTATGGCTGGACCCGCGAGGAAGTGGACAATCGCCTGCAGATGATCATGAAAGACATCCACAAGGCATGTCTCGGGGCAGCGGAACGCTTCGGCACTCCCGGTAACTACGTCAACGGCGCCAATATTGCCGGTTTCCTGAAGGTTGCGGACGCCATGCTGGATCAGGGCGTGGTCTAACGCCCGAGCTCATGGCGGTCGCCGCCCACAAGCCGGCGGCCGCAGGCTGATAGAATGAGCGGCGCGGAGGGCTTTACCCTCCACGCCGTTTTCTTTGAGGGAGACCCATGCCCGCACCCGAAACGCCGGCTTTCGACACGGATCGCCTGGGCCGGTCGCAGCGCTTTCATGACCTGATGCGCTTCCGGGTTCACGACATCCTCCTGGTGTCGAGCCTGTATGACTCGTTCATTCTCTCGGAGGACGGGCAACTCAGCGAGCTTCTCCTGGGTGAGTTCCTCGATTTGAATCTGCATCACACCCCGGACCTGACCCGGGTCTCCACAGGCGAGGAGGCTCTCGAGCGTCTGCAAGCCGGCCACTCCTTCAATCTCATCGTGACATCCCTGCACCCGGGGGAGATGGACGCCGGGACTCTGGCCCTCAAGGTCCGCGAAGCTGGCCACGACATCCCGGTGGTTCTGCTGGCCTACGACAACCGCGAACTCAGGAACTTCCTGCGCCGCAGCGACACGACCTGCATCGACCGGACGTTTTTATGGCAGGGTGATGCCCGCATTCTTCTGGCCATGGTCAAGTACGTGGAGGACCGGCGCAACGTGGCCCATGACACCGAGGTGATCGGTGTTCAGTCCATCATTCTCATCGAGGACAATATCCGCTTCTACTCCTCTTTCCTTCCGGTCATCTATACCGCCCTGGTGAAGCAGTCCCAGAGTGTTCTTTCGGAGGGGATGAATCTTTCCCAGAAGCTCCTGCGCATGCGTGCCCGCCCCAAGATTCTTCTCTGCGATCACTTCGAAGAGGCCTGGGAGTACTTCACCCGCTACCAGGACCATGTGCTGGGCATCATCTCCGACATCCAGTTTCCATATCACGATGTCATGGCCCCTCAGGCCGGGGTGGAATTTGCGCAGAAGGTGCGGATGCTCAGGCCCGACGTCCCCATCATGCTCCAGTCCAGTCTGCCGCGGAATAAAATCCTGGCGCGTTCGGTGGGGGCGGACTTCCTGCTCAAAGGCTCTCCCACCCTGCTCAATGATCTGCTGCGCTTCATGACGAAAAACTTCGCCTTTGGTGATTTCACCTTTCTCATGCCCGGCGGCAAGGAAGTGGGGCGGGCCCACGATCTGCGATCTCTTGAGAGGATGATTGGTGAGGTCCCCGCCGAAAGTCTGGCCTACCATGGCGAGCGCAATGATTTTTCCAACTGGCTGAAGGCGCGGACCGAATTTGCCCTGGCAGGGTTGCTGCGGTCCCGAAAAGTCAGTGAATTCGACTCACTGGAGGAGATGCGCCTGGACCTCACCAGGGCCATCCGGGAATACCGTCGGGAACGGGACCGGGGTGTGGTGGCTGACTTTGATCGGAACGAGTTCGATGGCAGTTCGGATCTCTACCGCATCGGCGGCGGCTCTCTGGGCGGCAAGGCCCGTGGCCTGGCGTTCGCCAACTTTCTTCTCAGCCAGACGGCCATCCGTGAACGGTTTCCTGACGTGCATGTGGGCGTGCCACCGGCCGTTGTCCTGGGCACCGATGTGTTCGATCGTTTCCTGGACGAGAACGGTCTGAGGGATTTCGTCATGGCTGTTCACGATGACGCCGCCGTCCGCCGTAAGTTCCGCAAGGCCGGGTTCCCGGCGGATATCCTGGAGGATCTGAGGGTTTATCTGGACCTGATCAGATACCCGCTGGCTGTGCGCTCTTCCAGCCTGCTGGAGGATTCTCCTGATCAGCCCTTTGCCGGGATCTACGAGACGTACATGATCCCCAACAGAGGGGAAGACCCAGAAGTTCGGCTTCAGCACCTGGTGGCCGCAGTCAAGCGGGTCTACGCATCAGCCTTCTCCGAAAAAGCCAAGACCTACCTGAAGACGACCTCCTACCGGCTGGAGGAGGAGAAGATGGGCGTCATCATCCAGAAGATCGTCGGCGCCATCCACGAGGATCGTATCTATCCCGACTTTTCGGGCGTGGCCCGCTCCCACAATTTTTACCCGACAGGTCCCATGGAACTGAACGATGGCATTGTTGCCGTGGCCCTGGGTCTGGGGAAGACCGTGGTGGAAGGGGGCACCTGCCTGCGCTTTTGCCCGCGTTATCCAGAGCACCTGGTGCAGTTTTCATCGGTGAACGATATGGTGCGCAATTCCCAGCGTTCGTTCTACGCGCTGCAACTGGCGGACGTGGAAGGTGATTCTCCCGAGATGGCAGTGCGCAGCTTCGGCCTGGAGACCGCCGAAAAAGACGGGTCCCTTGTGGCGGTGGGTTCGACCTATTCTCATGAGAACCAGGCGGTCTATGACGGGCTGTCCCGGCCCGGCACGCGCCTGGTGAGTTTCGCGCCCATCCTGAAGCACGGCGTCTTTCCCCTGGCGAAGCTTCTGGACTACCTCATCAAGCTGGGGTCCTGGGGCACAAGTTCGGATGTGGAGATCGAGTTTGCCGTCAACATGAGCACGCCCCCCGGCGAGCCCATGGAGTTGGGGTTCCTGCAGTTGCGGCCCCAGTCCATGGCCGAGGGTGGTGAGGCGCCCGACCTGGGAGAAGTCTCGCCCTCCCGGATCCTGTGCCGCAGTCGCTCGGTTCTCGGCAACGGCAGGGTCCAGGACATCCACGATCTGGTGGTGGTGGATTACGAGGGTTTTGATCGCTCCCGCAGCCGGGAGGCGGCGGCCGAGGTCAACCAGTTGAATGCCATGCTGGTCAAGGAAGGTCGTCCCTACCTGCTCATCGGCGTTGGGCGCTGGGGATCCAACGATCCATTTCTGGGAATTCCCGTGACCTGGGACCAGATCTCAGGCGCCCGGGTGATCGTTGAATCGGGGTTCCGGGATATTCAGGTGACGCCGTCCCAGGGTACCCACTTCTTCCAGAACCTGGCATCCCTGAAGATAGGCTACTTCACCGTGAATCCCGAGGCCGGCGACGGCCGCCTGGATTGGGAGTGGCTGGCACGCCAGCCGGCGGTGAAAAAAGGCACCTTCTTCCGGCACCTGCGTTTCAAACACCCGGTGGAAGTGCTCATGAACGGTCGCCGCCAGGAGGGTGTCATCGTCAAGCCCGAGAGCCTGGGCTGAAGCCAACAGGACCTTCCCGGTCCCCATGAAATTTTGCCGCATCTGAGGGGCGGCAGGATCCGCTAGGATCCGAAGAGCCGCGGCGTCCCCAGGCGTCGCCGGTTCTACGGGAGTTGCGCGTGGCGATGTCGACTCTGCTGGTGCTGGTCCAGGTTCTGATTTCTTTCGGGGCGGTGGGGGAAAATCCCATCCTCAGGTCGTCGCTGGCGATCTCCGGTGCCGGGGACCCCGCGCCATCCCCTGTTCCCGAAGGCGAGGTGGTGGCCGGTTCCCTGGGCCGCGATCTTGATGATCTCCTGGCCGGGATCAGCAGAAAAGGCTTTTCCGGCTCTGTCCTGGTGGCCGCCGGTGGTACGGTTCTGCTCAAGAAGGGTTACGGCCTGGCGAACCGTGAGGAGGGGATTGCCAACGACTCGGAGACCCTGTTCGACATCGGCCCGCTGTCCCGGATTCTGACTGCGGCGGCCATCATGAAGCTGGCCGACAGTGGTCATCTCGATCTGTCGGACCCGGTCAACCGCTACCTGGGCCCCTTCCCCGACCTCAGGGGCAGAGCCACCATTCACCAGCTTCTCATTCATACCTCGGGCATGGTGGGCGGCGATGCCCAGCTCGATGACCGCAGCCTCCCTGCGTTCATCAACTCGGTGAAGATGGCGCCTGCCGGCAGTCGTACCCCTGGTACGGAATTTCAGATCAGTGCCGCCGGCTACACCCTGCTGGCGGCGATTGTGGAGAAACTTTCGGGGCGTCCCTTTGCCAGTTACCTGCGCCAGGAACTGCTCATTCCCGCAGGCATGAATTCCACCGGTTTTGCCTGGGAGAGTCGTTGGCGGCGGCGGGAGGTGGCGGTGGGATACGAGGGCACAGGACTCGCCGAGTTGACGCCGGTGCCTGTGCCCGCGAAAACCTGGGGGCAGCAAGGCCCGGGCGGTTTGGTCACGACCGTGGGTGACCTCTATCGCTGGATCCTGGCCATGAAGGACGGGAGCCTTCTATCCCCTGGGGCGCGGCGGGAGATCTTCTCGGCCCATGTCGGTACGGAAGGCTATTCATGGCATGTCATCGATAACTCGACCCGGGGCCGGTTGGTCCGGCGTGGTGGCTCGCTGCCCGGTTTCGAGAGTTCGGTGCGCTGGTACCAGGACGCCGATCTTGTCATCATCTTCGCCATCAACAGCAACATGGGGTTTCGCATCAAGGTGGCACGGGGAATCGACGACATCCTCAAACGGGCTATGCCGGTGCCGGACAAGGTCCCGGCGGGTTGACCTTCAGGAGCCCGGTTCGGCTTCCAGGTTGCGCAGGTTCTCACGCAGCAGTGCATTGTCCGGGTCCAGTTGGATGCCGCGGCGAAGGGCGGTCAGGGCACCTTCCAGGTCGCCGCGCAGGTAGGCGATGTTGGACCGGTATTGATAGAGCAAAGCGTACTCCGGAGCCAGAGCCTCTGCCTGGTTCAGAATCTCATTGGCGGCGTCGTAATCGCCGCGGCGGGCCAGGGTAGCGGCCCGGTTGGCCAGTTCATCTGCGCGCTGAACGGCGGGGTCCGCGGGAACCGGAAGGGCGGCCGTTCCCACCAGCCGGATAAGAGCCTCCTGCGATGGCTTGAACTCGGGGCGGTAGCGTAGGGCTGTGCGGTAGGCCGCGACAGCACTATCGCGGTCACCGCGCTTTTCCAGGATGACACCCAGGTTGTGGTGGGCGGAGGCGTTGAGGGGGGTGATCTCGATGGCGCGGGCAAGATGTTCTTCAGCTTCGTCGTAACGTCCCAGGCGTCCCAGCACGGCACCAATTGAGGCCTGCAATGCGCCATCGACAGGATTCTTCTCCAGGAGTTTCCCGTAGGCAACCAGGGCTTCGTCCAGCCGGCCCTCATCGAACATGACGCCGGCCAGGATCTTGTCGGAGCGCGGCGCGATGGTGTCGAGATAGCCGAGGCTGCGCAGGCGTTCGAGAATCTCCTGGTCCACAGCCGGGTCACCTGCCACGGAATCCTCCGAAGCGTTCTCATCCTCTTCCTCGTAGGAGTCGATGCGAGGGGGTACGGGTAAATCCAGAGCGTCCACCAGCACGCTCCCCTGCATGTTCCTGGCCGCCGGCAGCCCCGCCAGGGCCAGGATGGTCGGTGCCATATCCATGATGGAAGCGCCGCTTATCTTCGTGCCGGGGCGCACACCCCGTCCCAGCAGGCCGATGTAACCGTAGAGACGATGCTGATTGGCCCGCACCCGGCGCATGTCCTGCATCTGGCTGGGGTCGACCGGCAGGGTGCCCAGTTGAAAGCCGTGATCCGAAAGCACCACCAGGGTTGTGTCGGCGTCCATGGCCTCCATGTAGCGCCCAAGGATTTCATCGGCGTAGCGGTACATCTCTTCGACGGCGCGCCCGTAGCGTTTCTGCTGCTCCGCCAGGTCGCCGGCCAGATTCTCGGCGCGGAAGAGATGGCCGAACAGGTGGGAGGTGCTGTCCACGCCTTCGATGTAGACCATGGCGAGATCCGGATGTTCCTGCCGCCATAGCTCAAGGCCCATTTCGCTGTAGGTGGCTGCCGTGGCCAGCACCCAGCGGAAATGGGACAGGTCATCGTCATAGCTGAACGCGCGCTGGAAATTGGCGGCGGGGACATCGATGAAGCGGGCGGCAACGGTCGGCGAAATGTCGCCGGGGCGCCGCACCAGGGGCGCCAGCTTCTCAGCAAGCTCGGGCGGCCATGTCAGGGCCAGGGATTCGCTGTCGCCTTCCAGGCCCTTCTGAAACATGAAGTGGTAGCAGAGATGATCGCTCACCAGTTGCCCGTGAACCTTTTCAGCCGGCCAGGTCGCCCACCAGCCGATGACCTCCACGGAGCGCCGGGCGTCACTGAAGATGTTCCACAGGGCCTGCACCCGGCGCATGCGGCTGGTGGCGGGCACGTTTTCACCGGTGCGGGGATTGACCGCGATGAAATCACCGATGCCGTGCACATCGGCAGTGCGGCCGGTGGCCACAGTGGTCCAGATCACGGGGCTGAGGAGCGGTTCGCGGCTCTTGAGACGGCCGCTGGCGCCTTCCCGGGCCAGGCGCGCGAAGTGGGGCAAATCACCCTCGGAGATGAGAAGCGCAACGATCTCGGGGTCGAGGCCATCCAGGGCGAGAACCATGACGCGTCCAGTGGGCGGAGAAGAACTGCATCCGGCAGCGATCAACAGCGACGCGGCAAGAACGAGAAACCGGACGAGTGGTCCGCAAGGTGGTCGGAAAGTTTCTTGACGGTGGTGAGGGCTCGATGGCATACTATTGGAGTATATTAAAGTATCGTTCCTTGGTTCGGGCAGGAAGGGTTCGAATGCGCCGACGCGTACAGGTCGTTCTCCTGGCGATTGTTCCGATTCTGGTCTGTGCGCCACGTATTGCCTCGGCGCAGCCCGCCCGCCCCGTTGGTGGTGAATTCAACATCAATACCGTCACCGCGGGCGATCAGAACCAGCCCGATGTGGCCATGCGGGGCAACCGGCAGTTCATGGTGGTCTGGTCCGGCCCTGTTCCGGGCAAGGATCTGGACATCCGTGGACGGGCCTTCAACTGGGACGGCACGGCCCGCGGCAGTGAATTCGCCGTCAACTCCGCAACTAAGGACAGCCAGTACTTTCCACGAGTGGCCATGGATTCCATGGGTGGATTCACGGTCGTCTGGGTGGACCGGGATACCAGCGGCACCGGCAGAGATATCGTGGCCAGGGCGTTTGATGCCGGCGACACGCCGGTGGCACCGGACGTTCTGGTGCGCGACACCGGACCTGGGACATCTCTGCTGCTGGCCGGGCGTCCCTCGGTGGCCGCATTGGACAACGGGCGCTTCGTGATTGCCTGGAAAGAAACGAGTCCCGCCCAGGTGCAGGCCAGGATCATGGACGCCGTCGGTAGCACCTTGGAACCCGTCTTCGTGGTAGGCGGCCTGGACCTTTACGGTGAACCCGATTATGGCAGCACGGATCTGGCCAGTGACGCGGTCGGAAACTTCGTGGTGGTCTACGACGACCCCTACTACTGTTCCTGTTCAGACTTTGGTGGCACCGTGGGTGAAGCCCACCGACGGTCGTTTGATGCCGCGGGGCAGCCCACGAGTCCTCTGGAGACCCTGGACAATCCGTTCGCGTCCGATCCTTTTAGTCCACGGGTCGGTTCCGATGAAGATGGCCGTTTCGTGGTCTCGTGGCTGGATTACGCTTCCTCTTACGACGGACGTATCCGGATCCGCGCCTTCGGCGCCGACGGCACGCCGCATCAGGTCACGCCTCTGCGCATCGATGACGGTTCCTTGCGGTCCAGATGGCGCCCCGTTCTGGCCGTGTCGCAGCATGGTGACTTCGTGATGGCCTGGGGAAGCAACGGACAGGACGGTAGTGGCTGGGGAGTGATGGCCCGGGCCTTCGATCGCACAGCCACGCCGCGGGGTGGCGAAATGGTCGTCAACACCACCTTCGACGCGTCCCAGCGGGACCCGGCCATCGCCATGCATGAGAACGGCCAGTTTGCCGTGACCTGGCAGAGCTTCGGGCAGGACGGCGACGGTTGGGGCATCGCCGGGCAGCGTTTCTGTCTGGACGTGCCCCTGGCTCTACTAGCCACTGGTCCCGTGCCCGCGCGTTTGCGTGTGGTGGATGTGGAAAGCGGTACGGTGCGCAGCGAGTTGACGCTTTCCGTGGATGAGCGCCTGGTGGAAGGTGTGCCGCCGGTCACG
>SMVA01341994.1_pt1 | contig 10851 bp, 7 predicted proteins | sample 2456451 | NCBI WGS metagenome assembly SMVA01 (sample SAMN11095933, study PRJNA526329) | marine sediment metagenome | biome: Marine sediment; feature: Surficial sediment; material: Deep marine sediment; isolation source: Hadal surficial sediment | place: Pacific Ocean | collected 2014-05 | depth 0-1...
GGCGAGCGCCTGACCCATCGGGTGGAGAGGATCACCCGAAACGAGCCGTATACGCTGGGATGGGAAATGAAGTTGGGCGCGCGCTTCCTGCTGCATGCGGAGCGTGTCCAGGTGCTGACCGCCATCGACGAGAGCCGCACCCACTACCTGACCGAAGACCGCTTCAGCGGCTGGCTTCGGTCGCTGGTGGTCGGCCTGTTCGGCAAGGCCATGGAACGAGGCTTCCGCGACTGTGGGTTGGGTCTGAAGAAGGCTGCCGAGCGTCAGCCGTCCGAGCAAAGGAGAGAATAGAGCCGTGAGCGAAGAGACCTCAATCGACCGCATCCGCAGCGGCAGGTCCTGGGATGAGTTCTGCGACGCCCTCAAGGCGGCCGGGAAGGTCGTCCTCTCCGAAGCTGCGCCCAACGACATGCTGAACCGCTCCGAGGGCTTCCGCTACCTGAGCCGGCTGACGCGCGCCGGCCTGGAGGCCTTCATCGAGTACGCCGATCCGCTGGCCCCGGAGCTTCACCGGCCAATCCATGAGACCGTGAAGATCGGCGCCGACAATCCCGACAACTACTACCAGAACGCCCAGATCAGCGGCGCCTACGAGTACCGGATCGTCGGGCTGCGCAACACGATCCACTACCTCGACTTCGCGACCCAGACCGCCGGTGTCGCCAGCACGGGCGACTCCCAGCAAAGCGGTCACGTCGACGCGGCAGACCTCGAGATCGCGGACGACGGCAGCTTCGAGCTGCTGCTCTCGTGCGAGCAGAAGCCGGGGAACTGGCTTCGCATGGTTCCCGAGACCACCCAGGTCATCGTCCGGCAGACCTACCTGGACCGCACCAGCGAGACGCCCGCCGAGCTCCGCATCGAGCGGATCGGCGGTGAGAAGCGACCTTCACCGCTTTCCCCAGAACTCGTCGACAAAGGCCTCGCATCGGCGGTGGGGTTGGTGGCCGGATGCTCGAATCTTTTTGCCGGCTGGGTGAAGGGGTTTCAGGCGCACACGAACGAGCTTCCGAGGTTCGACGACTCGGTTTCCATGGGCGCCGGGGGCGATCCGAACATCTGCTACTACCACAGCTACTGGCGGCTCGGCCCCGAGGAAGCCCTGGTGATCGAGGTCATGCCCCCGGACTGCCGCTCGTGGAACTTCCAGCTCGACAACCACTGGATGGAGTCGCTCGACTACCGTTACTTTCGGGTGACCATCAACAAGCACACCGCCCGCTACGAGCCCGATGGGTCGCTTCGGATCATCGTCGCTCATGCCGATCCCGGGCATCCCAACTGGATCGAGACAGCCGCACACCTGCAAGGCACCATGTGTTTCCGCTGGATCCGTGCCGAACTGCACCCGCAACCCCGCTGCAAGCTGGTCAAGTTCTCGGAGCTCGTGTGAGCGAGCTGCGGATTCCGCCGAATCGCGCACCGATCCGCGGACTCAACGCCGGCTGGGGCGCCCTGCAGCGGCTCGGCATCGCGCGACCTGCGCTGACACGCGATTCGCTAGTGCGTTCGGCGCGCAAGCGGTCGGGTCTGGACGAGCTCGGCGCCGATTTCGATGACGCGGTCACCCAGGACTCGCTGCGGCGGCTGCTCGAATCACTCGATGGCGAGGCTCAGCTCCATCCCTTCGGCCGCGCGATCATCCGCGAAAGCCTGGTTGGGGCGCTCGTGACTCGGCTGCGGCTCGAGCAGCTCTCGAAGCAGCACCCGGAGATTCCAGCCATGCCGGTCGAGTCGCCGGTCTTCATCGCCGGCCTCGCGCGCACGGGAACGACCCTGCTGCATCGCCTGCTCGGCTGTGAGCGCCGACTCCGGCCGCTTCTCTCGTGGGAGGGCCTGACCCCCGCACCGCCGGCGAAACTGAGCCCCGGGAAACCCGATCCGCGTGAAAAGCGGGCCCGTACGGCCGAGCGTGCCTTGCGCTACATCGCGCCCGAATTTTTTGCGATTCATCCCGTGCAAGCCGACGGCTACGAGGAAGACGTGCTGCTGCAGGATGGCAGCTTCATGAGCCCGACCGTCGATGCGACGCTGCCGGTGCCGACCTACAGCGCCTGGCTGCACGCCGTCGACCAGCGGCCCATGTACCGCTACTTCCGCAGATTGGTGCAGCTGCTGCTCTGGCAACGTCCGGGCATCTATCTCGGCAAGACGCCGCACCATCTCGAGAACCTGCCAGCGCTGCTCGAAGTCTTTCCCGGTGCGAAGGTGATCGTGACCCACCGCGATCCCGTGAGGGTCGTCCCTTCCTTCTGCAGCATGATGGCGCATAGCCGACGGATCTTCAGCAACGATGTAAACGTCCTGGACGTCGGACGACAATTTCACGCGAAGCAGTGCAAGGGAGTCACTGACGCCATGCAAGCGCGACGTGCCTTGCCAGAGGAGGCCTTCATCGACGTCCACTATGCTGACCTGATGGCGGATCCGATGAAGGAGATTCGTCGAATCTACGACTTCCTCGACTTCGAGCTCCGCGCCGAGACCCTCGAAGCGATGAACGTCTTCCGTCGCCAGAACCCCAAGGACAGGCGGGGCGTACATCGCTACAGGCCCGAAGACTTCGGGCTCGATCGGGAGCAGCTCGATCGCGACTTTGGGCCCTACTGCGACCACTACGGGATCGTCCCAGAACCCTGAGCCCAGCACCGTGAGCCGAGAATGCCGAACCCAGAGGCTCGAGTCTCTAGCATGATCGATATTCCTCACGACATGACGGGACGTGTCTGTCTCGTGACCGGCGCAAGCGACGGCCACGGTCGCGCCGTCGCAGAGGCGCTGGCGGCCGCCGGCGCCGACCTGATCCTGCTCGGTCGCAACCAGCAGAAGTGCCTGGCCGCGCAGGACGGGATCGCCGAGACCACCGGCCGCAAGCCCGATATCCTGCTCTGTGACCTGATGAACCGAACCGAGGTGGACCGCGCGGCGGACGAGTTTCTCGACAGCCGTCGCCCGCTGCACCTGCTCGTCAACAACGCCGGGCTCGTGAACCTGCACCGGCAGCTGAACACGGAAGGCCTCGAGCAGACCTTCGCCGTCAACTACCTGGCGACCTTTCAGCTCACGCTGCGGCTCTTCGAACGCTTGAGGGAGTCCGCGCCAGCGCGGATCGTGAACGTCTCTTCGGACAGCTACAAGATTGCAAAGCTGGATCTCGACGACCTCCAGCTCGAGCGAAGCTATTCGGTGAGCCAGGCCTACGCCCGCTCGAAGCTCGCGATCCTCCTCTTTACGCTGGAGCTGGCACGCCGCATCGAGGGCACGGGCGTCACCGCCAATGCCGTCGATCCGGGGCCCGTGGCGTCGAATATCGCGGCCAACAACGCGGGTCTTCTCTATTCCCTGGTGGGGCCGCTGATCCGTACGCTCTTCCCGAGCCCCGCGAAGGCGGCGCGAACCTGCCTTCTGATCGCCACCGACCCTGCGCTCGCAACCTCGACCGGAGGCTACTGGCGCTCCCGCAAACGCCGGGATCGGCCGCTTTCGAGCCCCGACCCACAGCTCGCGGAAGGGCTCTGGCGCAAGAGCGTCGAGCTCACGGATACCGACCTACCAGCTCAACCACTGCTTTGACACTACGACACAACGGCCCAAGATTATTGAGCAAACCAAGACTTCGGTTTCATGGACGGTCAGGGGAACTGCAGCCTCGGAGCCACCAGGAAGACGAAGCTCGACGTGACGGCGCCGAGAGCGACGATCCAACGCTGGCGACCCCCGAACTGCGAGTCCCACCACAGCGCGATCAGCAGGGTCGCCGGCAGCGCGACGAGCGCCAGCAGATCGTAGTCGTCCCGGTGACCCAGGTCGGGGTTCCAGAAGAGGGACAACAAAAGCAGCCCTGCGAATCCTGCGAGCAGGAAGAGCGCGGACCGGAACCGGAATTGCAGTGTGTGCCAGAGCGCCAGCGGGAGCACCAGCAGCAGTGGACAGGCGAAGAGAAAGACGTTGAGCAGGCCGGTCGTGTACGCCCAGCTTCCGAATCGGAACTGGTTCAAGCGGATCCGGCCGTAGACGCCCGTCGCCCTCTCGGAGAATGCGACGAACAGGTCGTTGTCGGAGCCTCCCAGCGCATTGCCATACCAGAACCCCCACGACGCTGGGAAGTGGTAGGCCCACGCGAAGGCCGCGGTCAGGACCAGGAAGGGGAGCAGCGCGACTCCGATCAGCTCAGCGACGCGCCGAGGCATCCACGGCAATGGCGCCCCCGACCGAGGCGCGAAGAACCAGTGGAGACACAAAATCGCGTGGGCGCCGGTGACGAAACAGACGACGCCGTGGGAACCGACGGCCAGCATGAGCAGCAGCGCCTCGAACCAGGGCGCACGCTGATGACCGGCTTCGAGATAGTGCACGCCCGCCAGCAGGTACGCCCCGGTGAAGGCGTAGGCCCAGGGCGTGGTCTCGAGGTGGCCCGCGTAGATCACCAGCGTCGGGGTCACGAACAGAAAGGGCACCGTGGTCCAGGAAGACGAGCTGGGTAGGACCTTCCGCGCCCAGGCCAGCAGCCAGGCCAGATAGAACATCCCTGCGGCTACCGAGCTCAATCGCAGCGCCAGGGTCTTGGCGTCCAGCCGAAGCCAGTGGTCGAGCGCCGTCTCCGAGACGATTCGAAAGAAGAGGTAGTGCGAGCTGCGCCCCAGAGGTTCGCTCGGCATCAGCATGGGGTCGTCGGCCAGCTTCACCCATATGGCCCAGTCTCCGACGCTGTAATTGTGGGGCCAATGCACGAGCAGAGCTCCCGTGCCCAGCACCAGCGCCGTCGCGGCCAAGGCATTCCACAGCCTCTGGGCACGGGGCGCGGCGGCGCGAATTCGCCAGCGGCTCGCGACTCCCGCGCATGCGAGCAGACCCGTCACGAAGGCGCCTGCCAGCCCCAATGCGATGAGCAGATCGGAATCCGCCCCGGGCCGCAAGGGCCAGAGCCAGTCCAGCGCCCCGCTGCGACTCGCCCCGTACGTGAAGGCCGGCAGTGCGGCGCCGGAAAGCAGGCAAGCAACGACCGCCCACGACGGGGCCCCACGCGGCGATGCCTCCGGGTCGAGAGCCGTGCCTGCTCGCTGCATGACGACGCCGAGGATAGGCCAGATCTCGAACGCGAGGCTTCGGAGAGCGGCAGCCCGAAGTGCTCGACGCCGCGTCTCTGGCACGCCTTCGTTCGCTAGCCCGCCGCCGTTTCATCGGCCTGGTCGCCCAGACCGCCCCGGCTGCGCGTCACTCGATGTAGCCCAGCGCCTTCAGCTCTTCGCGCTTCTCGGAGTTCAGCTCGACGTCGATCGCGTGCCCGCCCCGCTGACGCGCGGTCCGGGCCAACCTTGCAGCCCGCGCCCGTGTGCGCGCGCGCCAGACCAGGCCCGAGGGAACGCCTGGCGCCGAGGGCCTGACGCCATGGCGCTCGCCCGGGTCACGGTCCAGGCGGAACACCTCGACCGTGCCGCCCGGAGCGGACACGACCTTCCACGGCCAACTCCCATAGGCCCAGACATGCGTGCGGGGTCGGATCACGGATTCGGCCCGCGTGGGAAAGAGCTCCGCGAAGCGGTCTCTACTCTTCTCCCGCGACTCGCCATTGAGCAGATCGATGCCCCGCATGCCGGGCGAAGGCTCGAGACCGGCTGCCGCAAGCAACGTCGTCGCAACGTCGAGCAGGCCCACGCCGTGCTCGACGACTGCAGCTCCGAGCCGCTGGCGGGTGTCGTAGATGACGAGCGGCACACGCAAGGCTTCCTCGTAGAGTGTCAGGCCGTGAAACCAGCCTCCGTGATCGAGGAACTCCTCGCCGTGGTCCGAGGTCACGAGATAGACGGTGTTCTCGTCGAACCCCCGTGCTTGCAACGCTTCGAGGAGCGCACCCAGGCCACGGTCCGCGGCGGCGATCTCGGCGTCGTACAGGTCGATCAAGAGGCGGCGCCCCGCTTCGTCGACCGAGACGCGCCCCGCAGCAAGATCATTCAGGAAGGTGGCCGTGGCGGGAGGAGCACCCCGCGCGAACTCGGGGTCGCGCACGAAGCGGCTGCGCAGGTCGGGTGGAGGGGAATAACCGCCGTGAGGCTCCATGTAGTGGAGGTAGAGGAAGACCGGCCTCGAAGGCTCCGCATCGAGAAGGCCGAGCAACTCGTGGTTGACCTCTTCTGCGCCGACGGCACGGAGCCACAGCGGACCAGCGTGGGACCGCTCTATGACGAAGTCGGCGCTGTCCTCGGATGCGTTGCCCCTGAGCGTCGACCAGGCGTGGAAGCCACGGGTCAGGCCGGACTGCTCGTTCACGTGGACGAAGTTGCTGGAGACCCCCAGGCATCGGTACCCCGCTCCTGCCAGTCGCTCGGTCACGGTTTCGACGTCAGCCGAGATCGCTGACAGGAAGTCCACGGCCCCGTGCTCGGACGGCGGCCGCGATGTGAAGAGAGAGGCGACCGACGGCTTCGTCCAGGAGCTCGGTGCACTCGCGCGGGCGAAGCGCATGCCACGCGACGCCAATGCGTCGAGCGACGGGGAAGTGTCGCGCTCGTATCCATAGGCACCCACGTGGTCGGCCCGCAGCGTGTCGATCACGACGACAACCAGGTTCGGCGGCGTTTCGGACGGGACGATGGGGCTCGGACAGGCGAGCAGCAGCAAAAGTCCCACCCCGACCCAGACAGCGCGGAACCCCGAGGTCCCGTTGGGGGCGTCGATCACCGGCTCGCGCCGAGCAACATCTCGACCGCTTCGTCGATGTGCTGACCCGGGAGTTGCTTCGCGATCACGCTCCAGCCTTTTCGCGCCGCCGCAGGATTTGACGGATCGAACACCAGGCCGGACGTGAAGATGAGCGCAGCCGCCAGTGCGGCCGCGGCGCTCACCCCCAGCGCCGCATGTCGCACGCGGCCGCGCAGCGCCCCGACGCCACGGGCGAAGAAGAGGCCGGCGGGAACGAGCAGCGGCAACAGATAGGAGCCCTTCGCTGCGACCAGCGCGGGAGCCCGGGCGGTGAACGTGACGAACGTGACCAATGCCACGCCCGCCATCACGACCAGTGGAGCGTCGGGGGCTCGGAGCCCGCTGCGCAGCACGTCGCGAACACAGAGCGTCAGACCCAGCAGCACCAGGGCCGTGGGCAGGAGGCCGAGCCCCGTGAGCAAGGGGCCCGCCCATACCTCGTGCCCAGGTCGGCGCAGGTCGTACGGGAAGCGGTGGTTGAAGGTGTCGTACCAGAACGAAGCGTAGGCAGCCCCCCAGACGTTGAGCAAGGCTTCGTTGTAGTGCTTTCCAAGCACCGTGCTCTCGCGCGTGAGCAGCGTGGGCTCGCGGAACACGGACAACGGAAATCCGAGGTAGTCGCCAAGCCGCCGCTCGCGAAATACGGTGTACTCCTCCCACCACTGTGCGGGTCCCGGCTCGTCCCGCGTCATCGGAACGGGCGACCCGGTGAGGACGGCGTTGCGTACGAAGACCGGCCCGGCGATCGCCGCTGCCGTGACGACGAGCAGAGCGGCGGCTCCCCGCGCCCGCCGGTCGAGACCGCCTCGCAGAAACGGCACGACACAGGCCGCCACCACGAAGACGCCCGTGAACTTCGTGGCAAGCGCGAGCCCGGCGAAGGCACCCGCGCGAAACGCCGCGCTGAGCTGGTGCGGCGAGCGTTGGAGCGCCAGCACCCCCGGCAGGGCCAGAGACGCGAAGGCGACGCCGAGCGCTTCGTTCCCGAGCCAGGTTCCCGCCAGCTGGCTGCACGGCACGAACAGCGCCAGCGCCACGGCCACGGCACTCGCCCCGGGTGCCACCCCGCGCACGTTGAGCAACCGCAGTAGCACGACGGCGGCTGCCAGGATCGACAACACGGAGATGGCGCGAACTCCGGCACTGAGCGTCACTCCGCCCAGCGGTGCCAGCGGCGCCCACACCAACGCCGACATCAGGTAGTATGCCGGCGGGTGGAAGGTCGACCATCCCTCATGCGGATGCGGGAGCCGGTGCTGTTCGATGAGGGTGAGAATGTACCCCGCATGACCCCCTGCGTCGTAGCCGGTCAGGGGCGTTACCCGGATCGCGTTCCAGGAGTACAGCACGAGAGCAAGCAGGACCACGCACCAGATCGCGCGCGAAGAGCGGCGGGCTCCGATCTTCTCTGCTGTCGGCTCGCTGTTGGACATCCACCGATATCATAGTTCAGCATGAGCGGTGCCAGCCCGGAGGATCGCCACAAGCTGAGCGGGAGGATGAGCGGAGCGAAGTGGACGGCCGCCGCGTGCCTGATCTTCGGGATCGCCACGGCCCATCAGTACCAGCAGGTCCTGCTGGACGGGTTCGGCACGGCGATTGCCGTGCCGCGCAACTTTGGGAAGACGACGACTGACCCATCCGAACGCGCCGACCATCTCTGGCCAACCGAGCGCGCCGACCTGCGCAGACAGTGGGAAGACTGGGATCACAGCTTCGCGTTGTGGGTCGTTTCCCGAAACGCCTACACCCTGCTACACGAGCCGGCGGGTCTCTTTGCTGAAGGACCCTGCTTCCCGTTTCCGATGCCGCTGGCCCTGGGCCACCCGGCCATCGGCCAGGGCCTGCTCGCGGTACCCGTGTACGCCGCCACGGGCAACCCGATGGCTGCCTACAACTCGGTGATGATGCTCGGCTCCCTGCTTGCGGCGCTGGCGATGTTTCTGACCATCCGCAGCTGGACCGGGAGCCCCGGCGCTGGCATCGCGGCCGGACTGCTATTCGCCTTCCACGGTGCGCGCGTCAGCCTCGCCACCTACCCCTTCATCATCGACCTGGCCTGGACGATCTTCGCGCTCTACTTCGGCGAGCGCTACTTCCGCTGCGGCCGGTGGCGAGACGCGCTGCTCGCTGCGTTGTGTATCGCGCTACAGCTCAGCATGAGCTTGTACGCGTCACTGATGTGCGTCGTGATCCTGCTGTCGTACGGGGTCTGGCTGCTCAGGACCTACGCGGTTTCGAAGCTCCGCCCGGGGCCGGTGGTCGTCGCGCTGGGCGTGATCGGGCTCAGCCTGGCCTTCGTCTACCTGCCCTACCTCGAGATTCTGGAAACGCCTGGCAACCGCGTGCGGCTGGTGGCCTGGTGGAGTGGCTTCCTGCCCGGACGCTTCGTGGGCTGGCTGGTCTTCCTGCTGGCGGGGGCCGCGTTGTTGCCGGGGCTTCGCGACCCCCGTGCTAGCCGGAGATGGGCGTTGCTGGTGGCCTGCGGACTCGTGCTCTGGTTCGCAACCGCGGGCAACGAAGCCGCACAACGCATCGCGGAGAAGGCCGGCGACCCGGCCCCGCTGAAGCTTCCCAACCCGTATCAGATCCTCGATTTCATCCCGGGCCTCAGCATGGTGCGTGGCCCGTTCGTGCTGGCGAGCGGCGTGCACTTATTGCTCTCGTTGCTCGCGGGCCTGGGTGCAGCCCGCCTCATCGGCTGGACGCCAGCGTCGTGGAGGCTCGTGGCCGTAGCTGCGCTCATCAGCGTCGTGTTCGCCGATACCCTCCATCCGGAACTCGTGGGCCGACGGGCCGGAGTCGGGTTCCGCAGCCAGGGTCTGCGCCCGGGGGAGCCCGCTGCCCTCGCCTTCTTCGAGAAGCTCGACGCGCTCGGCAACCGGGGGCCCATCGTGGAGATACCCATCTCCAATCCGTGGGCCACCCATCGGGAGGCCTCCCGAACCCTGCTCAACGTCTACCACCACCGCCCGACCTCCGGCTGCCACAACTCCGTCATCCCCCCCGAAACCACGAGGGTGCGCGCAATCATCTCGCGGCTGCCCAATCCCTACGCGCTGCGCAAGCTGCGCGCACTGGGGTTCACCACCGTCATCGTGCACGGCGGGCCCGAGCTGCAGCGACCCTTTCGTGAGGCCGCCGGGCCCGGTGGTGTGCTGGAGGAGATTCGCGTCGAGAAGAAGATAGCGGCCTTTTCCATCGCAGTCGGAGCCGGCGATGTGCCACCGTGAGAACAGCGGCAGACCTCTCACCCGACCACGAGATGCCGGCCCCGGTCCGGCGCGCCCGTCCGGCTCCACCACGCCTGCAACGTTCGGTTCGTCGCGTTCGGTAGAATTCGACCCGTGGCGAATCCGTGGGCGGTATCCGTGTGACAGAGAACGGGCGTAAGCTCGTCTCGAAGCGATTCTGGCCGGTGCTCGGAGTGGTTGCCGCTGTGCTGGCTGTCATCCGGGTGTTCGGACACGTCTGGCTTGCCGGCCCCACCGAGTTCCTGCCGTCTCACGAAATGCAGAAGACCGTGGCCATGGTCATTCATTCCGATCAATCCTTCCTCACCTGGCAGACGCAACGAAACGCCCGCGCGCTGTTGACTCGGCCTTGGGCGTTCTTCGATAGCGGGCACTGTCATCCAACGCCCAATGCGTTGGCCCATACGGGCCCCTTGCTCAGTATGGGAGTCTTGGCGATTCCTCCGACCCTGCTGGGTGCGAATCCGGTGCTGACGTTCAATCTGGTTCTGGTGGCGATGGCGTTGCTCTCTGTCTGGGCCATGTACTGGGTGGTGCGCGAATGGACCGGTCAGCCCGCCGCTGGTCTCATCGCAGGCATTCTGTACGCGTTCCATCCGGTGACGATGCGCAACGTCGTCCATCCCCACATCGAAGACACCAGCTGGATCCTGATCGGCCTGGTCTTCGCGACGCGTTGGCTTGCGCGCGGACGCTGGCGGGATGCGCTCGGGCTGGCGATCTGTCTGGTGCTCCAGCTCGGAGCCAGCTTCTACAGCTTGCTCGGCGCGAGCCTCGTGTGTGTACCGTTTGCGGGTTGGAGCGCCACGCAGTTCAAGGAGCCCCATCGGCGTGCCCTTCAACTCGGAGTCGTGGTGGGGATCGTGCTGGCCGCGTCGGTCTTTCTCTTCTTGCCCTA
>SMVA01030320.1_pt1 | contig 10850 bp, 11 predicted proteins | sample 2456451 | NCBI WGS metagenome assembly SMVA01 (sample SAMN11095933, study PRJNA526329) | marine sediment metagenome | biome: Marine sediment; feature: Surficial sediment; material: Deep marine sediment; isolation source: Hadal surficial sediment | place: Pacific Ocean | collected 2014-05 | depth...
CCGCACCGATTCGACAACCCGGGAAGGTTCCTCCTCGAAGCGCTTGTAGTAGCGCTCAGCCAAGATCGCGTGATCTGACTGCGCGACATCGAACTCCACCCGGGCATACTTACCCTTACGGGCGAGGTCGGCGCCAATCCGATAGATCACCTCGCCATCGCGTTCGGCAACCACGACCTCACCAAGCTCGAACTCGTCGATGCGCTTGCGTTCGAGGTCCCTGTAGGTCAGATCGCTGCCGAAAAAAGCATCGTCTTTCTGCGCGGCACTCACCCGGCGCGACTTGCCAAGAGACGGTAGGAAGACGAATGCATCGTACCCCCGGCTCCGCTGTTCGATGGTCAGGATCGTCATTCCACGCAGGTACTCGGGAGCCGTGAGTCGGGCGATCGAATGAAGTCGCTCGTCGATGAGCTTCGTGACGTAGTGGACCGTGCGGCGCGTCTCCTCTGCAGATCCTTCGCCAATCACCAACCCACTCCGAATCACGAGTTCGACCCACGAAATCGCGTCAACGTCGTAGCGATTCGCAAACGCAGCCGTCAGAACACTCGCCGCAGAGGGAAGGCCTGTCGGAATCTGGACAATCGCCGAAGCGGGCGAATCGGGCGGACTCTTCGCGTTCGCCGAAGCGGGCGAATCGGTCGAGATCTGCGCGCTTGCAGGATCCGACGGATCGCTCGGGATCTGCGCGTTCGACGCGGGGGCAAGCGCAACCGCCCACACGACCGAGAGGGCCGGCGCGAATCGCTGGAAGCGTCTGCGAATCGCGATCACGCGGCGCTTTCCGAACACTCGCTCAGCCCGGTCCGATTGAACCGATCGAGCACTGGAGGCCCGTACCCTGCAGCCCGCAATAGCCCGAAGGGTTCTTGGCGAGGTACTGCTGGTGGTAGTCCTCGGCAAAATAGAACTCCGGTGCAGGGCGAATCTCGGTCGTGATCTTCCCAAAACCGGCATCCGCGAGGATCTTCCCGTAGGCATCGCGGGACGCTTCCGCGGTGCGCATCTGCGCATCCGTGTAGGTGTAGATCCCAGAGCGGTACTGACTGCCAACGTCGTTTCCCTGACGCATCCCCTGGCTGGGGTCGTGGCTCTCCCAAAAGATCTTCAGCAGCGCCTCATAGGAGATCTTTTCCGGGTCGAACAAAACGCGGACGACCTCCGCGTGCCCGGTCTCACCCGTACAGACTTCCGGATAGCTGGGGTGCGGCGTTTTGCCCGCTGAATAACCGACGGCCGTCGTGTACACCGAGGCTTCCCAAAATTTCTTCTCCACACCCCAGAAACACCCCATGCCGAACATCGCGGTCTCCAAGGCATCGAGAATTTCGGCATGCGGCTGCATGGACGTACCGAGAACGACGTGCTCGGCGGCTTCCATCGGCTGATTTCGATCGGGTATCGTCATGTTAGACTCCCCTTCGGTCGTGGAAGATAGCCACTTTGCCCGAAGGAATCGGCCCGGCTGGGAAGTCGAGAATACACCCGGTCGACTCTGCCGACAGGCAACTGATGGCGGAAACCGGAATTAGGACGCGGTAATACCGGAGAGCGAGGGATTCCATTGGCCCGCCAGCAACATTTTGCCCAGATCCTCGAGCGCTCGTGTCGGGAGCGGGGTTGGGAACTCCTCCCTACCGGTATCTCGGTAAGCTGGCCGAACGGTCGGCGCCAATTGATCGAAATCGGATTCTTCGAGTTCAAGGACGAGGAGCTGGTCCGCCTCTTCACCACGATCGGCGAAGTCGACGGCTTGAGTTCGATTCGGCTCACGGTTGCACTGCGCACCAACGCTGAACTCGCGCACGGCTGTCTCGCAATCCACGAGGATCACCTCGTCATGACGGAAACCTTGATGCTGCGGGATGCACGCTCCGAACAGATCGAAGCTTCGATCAGCTACCTGGCTGAGACCGCGGACCACTACGAGCAGACAATTTTCGGAACCGATCAGTACTGACGAGCGCTCAATCCGCCGCCATCGGCGAGCGATTCAATTGGTGGCGCTGCTCTCAGCCTTTTTCTTACCACCAAGGGCCGTCACGGTCTTCCATGCGCTCATCATCAACCCGCCGCCGAAGAGCACGCAGAGCAGGCCGATCGCCCACGCTGCGAAGACGTGCCCTGACGCGTGGGCGCGCAGCGCGAGCGAAACGAAAATCGTCAGGATCGCCACGTACATCGCAGTCGTCGACAGCCATTCGATCACGGTGCGATTCTGACTCGGGGGGGCAAACGAAACCACCAACCAGCCGATCACGAGGACCGAACCCGAGGCGATCCAAATCATCTGAAAGATGCTCAGTTCCACCGTCTACTCCCTCGCCTGCGTATTACCGAAAGTCGGCCCGCGGACTTCGTCTTCGGCTCTGAACGGGCCAAGCTTGAAGTAGCCGCACGGCTGCGATCCACGTGCACCTCGCAGTCCGACTCAACGAACGTGATCACGGACCCTCTCCGCGAGTTGATCTGCGGTGAACCCGAAGCTACGGGCCAGATCCGCGAACGGCGCCGAGGCGCCGAAGCGATCGATTCCGTAGATCAACCCGTTGGTGCCAATCACGCGCCAGAGGCTCTCGCCCCGGGCCGCTTCGACGGCGACTACCGGCGTGCCGTCGTCGGGAATCACACTGCGACGGAAATCTGCGCTCTGCTCGAGAAACAGCTCCAGGCACGGCAGCGAAACGACGCGCACCGCCAAGCCATCGCCGCGAAGCAAGGCTGCGGTCTCGACCGCGAGCGAAACCTCGGAACCGGTCGCCACGAGAACCACCTCGGCAGGCGCCTGGGAATCTTCGACCACGTATGCACCACGCCACACCTGCTCCCGCTCGAAATCGGCCGGGCGATCGAGAGCCTTCAGGGTTTGCCGGCTGAGCGCGAGCAGCGCCGGTCCGTCCCGATGTTCGGCAATCCACGCCCATACCATCGCGGTTTCGATCCCATCCGCGGGGCGGAAGACCCGAAGGCCTGGAATCGCGCGCAGCGAATCGAGTTGCTCGATGGGTTGATGGGTCGGGCCGTCCTCACCCAGGAAGATCGAGTCGTGCGTGAACACGAAGATCGACGGCAGGCGCATCAGTGCGGCGAGCCGAATCGAAGGGCGCATGTAGTCGCTGAAGATCAGGAAGGTTCCACAATACGGGCGTAGGGTGGCGTCGAGGGCGACGCCGTTGGTGATCGCGGCCATCGCGTGCTCGCGAACGCCGAAGTGAATGTTCCCACCCTCGAAGGGGTCGCCCCCATCGGTGGTAGCTGCCCCCACCATGCCGCGGCCCTTGAGAATGGGCGGCGCCGCTGAACCGGCGAGGTCAGCAGATCCACCCACGAAGTAAGGCGCGCAGCTGGCCAGTCGATCGAGCGCGACGGCACCGTGTTTTCGCGTCGGGTTGTCGACGCCCTCGAGCCCTTCACACAACGTGGCGGCAAGGTCGGTGGGCAACCGATGTTCGCGCGCTGCATCCCAGGCTTGCGCGAGATCAGCGTTCGCGGTTCGCCACTGCTTGAACTCGACATCCGCCGCGGCGCGCTCCGCGCGCTTTGCGTCGCCGCGCTGCTTGACGTAGTCGCGCACGTCCTGCGGAATCAGGAAAGTCGGCTCGAGCGGCCAGTCCAGCGCCTCTTTGGTGAGCTTCACTTCTTCCGCACCGAGTTTTTCACCGTGCGCCTTGGATTTACCCGACCGGTTGGGGCTTCCATAGCCGATCGTCGTCTTGGTGATGATCAGCGAGGGTCGATCCGTCTCGGACCGGGCGGTTTCGAGCGCACGCCGAACGGCCGCCCAGTCCTGCCCGTCTATGGATTGGACGTGCCAGCGGCTCGCCTCGAAGCGCTTTGCGACATCCTCGCTGAAACTCACGGACGTCGGCCCGTCGATCGTGATCTCATTGTCGTCGTATAGGTAGATCAGGTTTCCGAGACCGAGGTGACCCGCAAACGAGCTTGACTCCGCGGAAATTCCCTCCATCAAATCGCCGTCGCTCACGATTCCATACACGAAATGGTGACCCGGCCCAGAGCCGTCACGGCCAAAGCGCGCACGCGTCATGCGTCCCGCGAGCGCCATGCCCACGCCGTGCGCGAAACCCTGGCCGAGTGGCCCGGTTGTCATCTCGACGCCGGGCGTATCCCCGTACTCCGGATGGCCGGGTGTCTTCGAGCCGAGCACGCGGAAGCTCTGGATGTCGTCGAGCGAGACATCGAATCCGTAGAGGTGGAGCAGGCTGTAGAGGAGCATCGACGCGTGACCATTCGAGAGGATGAATCGATCGCGCTGCGCCCAGCTGGGATCCGAGGGGTCGAAATGCAGGTGGGCGTCCCACAGCTCGAGTGCAACCCGCGCGAGACCCATCGGCGCCCCGGGGTGACCCGAGTTCGCTTTCTCGACCGCGTCTACGGCCAGGAAGCGGATGGTGTTTTCAATGCGCTCACGGAGCGCGAGATCGAGATCAGGCGGCATCAGCTCTCCGACGGATGTCATGAATCAGTTGGCGAGCCGACTTTACATTGGATGCCGAAATTTCGGAACCTCCTGGCGCGAATCGATCGCCGAAGAGGCCGCTCTGGGCGCTCTTTTTCTCGGACTGACAGGGTGGGGAAACAGGCCCTCGGCGATTCGAACGCTCCACCGAAACCGCCGCGGCAAGCGGGGGGGGCGGCCGGGGGCGCTCCGCTGAAACCAACCCGCCGCCTCACCGCGACCGAGCTGCACGACCGGCACCACAGAGGCGCCTGGACTGCGACCAGGCCGCGCCGTGGCAGCCCTCCATCCTACGAAGCCCAAAACGGCGTTCGCAGACCGGGCCTGCGGTTCTGGCCGGCGGCCTGTGCCAGAAGCGATTTCATGCGGCAAACTCGCGTGATGCCCGACTCGCTCGAATCGACCCTCGAGAACCTCGGCGTGCGCGCAACGCGCCGCCACATCTTCCTCTGCTGCGATCAGACCAAGGCAAAGTGCTCGAGCCGGGAGGAAAGCCTGGAATCTTGGGAATTCCTGAAACGCCGCCTCAAGGAACTCGATCTGGTCGACCGGGGGGGCATCTATCGCACGAAGGCGAACTGCCTGAGGATCTGCCAACAGGGTCCCATCGCACTCGTCTACCCAGAGGGCGTCTGGTACCGGGGGTGCACGCCCGAGGTCCTCGAGCGCATCATCCAGGAACACCTGATTGGCGGCCGCCCGGTGGCGGAATATGCGATTGCGACACGCGCGCTGCCCTCCGACCCCTAGCGGCGAATTCGCTTGGCCCCATCACGGCGCCGCACCCCCAATTCTGGGGCTGCGCTCGCATCGGACGCATCCTGCGGCTTCGCGTGCGGCGGAGCGCTAGTGGGTCCCGGATCGCGCTCCGACGATTCCATCCGAGTTGGAGCATTCCGCGCGCAGCCGACCCATCCGGCTCTCGTGGCAGACCATCGCACGAGAGCCGGGCTGCGCGGCCTAATGGATTGCCGCACCGATTCCGATATTCACAGTGAAAGAGAGTCTCCCAGAGGCGACGCGCCGGGGTCTCTCCATCGAGCCAAGCAATGAAAACATTTGGTCACTATCTCGTAAAAGAAGGCGTCATCACGAAGGCGCAGTTCGAAGAAGGCACCCAATCGAGGGTCGTCTTCGGCGGCCGGCTCGGCACCAACCTCGCTGAGCTCGGCTATTTGAAAGTGGCGGACATCGGGCGCCATCTTTCCGAACACCTCGAGATTCCGCTGGCTCCGGAAGAGTGGGTGTCCCATCCGAGCGGCGGGGCGCGAGAAGCGATGGCCGATGAATTGGTGGAGAAACACGGCGTACTCCCACTGCACCTCGAACAGCGGACACTCCACCTCGCCATGCTCAGTCCGCGCGACCCCGTGCAACTCGACGAGATCGCATTCGCAACGGGCATGCGCATCGTTCCCTACGTGATTCCCGAAGTACAGCTTCTCGCGCTGCTCGAGCACCACTACGGGCTACGGCGCGAGGTTCGCTACATCAACCTCGGAAGGGATGCCGCAGCCGGTCTGGCGAAAAAACCGAAGGCCGCCGAAGACCCCAACCGGAAACTCTCCGAGCTGAATCTTGACGCCCCGGAAGACATGGCACGTCCCAGTGACAGCCAGGATCTGATCGACGAGGAGTCCTTCCAAACGCTCCATGGAAACGCGGGCCCTCATTTTCAAGGCACGCCGACCCAAGCGGCCGACAAGATCGCACCCGTAGTTCCGGAGATGGAACTCGCAGATCTCGAGCATCCCGCCCCGAACGCCGACGCTGCACCCGAGCTCGCGGAAGACAGCATTGCCGCACTCGAGGTTGCGCTCCTCCTCGCCAGCGAGCGCGATGCGATCAGCGAAATCGCGCTGCGCATTGCGTGCCACTACACGGATGCCGCAGCGGTCTTCATCGTCCGCGGTGGAATCATCTCGGGCTTCCGCGGCGACGGCGTGGCAATCTCGAAGGAGATTGCGGGAATCCTGCTACCCACGGAATCGGATTGCGCGATCACCGCACCGGCCACCACGAAGAGCCCGTTCCGCGGCAGGCCCCCTGAGAGCGGACTCGACGCGACCCTGCTCGCAAGCCTGAAGCGCGCCGACGCGCGAGAAGTCACTGTCTTCCCGATCATGATCCGCGATCAGGTCGTCAACCTGCTCTACACCGACAACGGCCAGAACCCACTCGGCGATACGGGATTCGCGGCGCTCGGAGCGCTCGCAAACTTGATCGCCCGCGCCTACGAGCGCCTCATTCTCGAGCGCAAGGCCACACTCGAATAGGTCGGCACCGAGCGCACGACGCTCAGCGAGCGCGCAGGCGCCTCACTCAGCGAGCGTCGTCGCGATCGTGAACCGCACCAGTCGCCGCGCGTGGTTCCGCGATCGTCTGCGCGGCAAACTCGGCGGCCGTTTCGAATATTGATCGTACGCGGTTCACGCCACACGAAGCCTCAGCGGGAGTCGGCGATCAGCCTTCCCTCAATCGTGCGATGGTCGCGGTATTCGGAAAAATTCCCGTAATAGCGAGACGCCGTAAAGCGCCAGGGCACCGAAACCATGTAGGTTCCCAGATCGTATGACACGCCCATTGGAAACGTGAGCGGTACCGTTCCGATGAATAGGACGGTCGAAGCGGCCGAAATCACGATACTCGTCGGCCGAACCAGCACGAAATCGAGGATCTTCATTCCAACGGAAGCTTCGGCGGGCTCCGCCATGGCGGCGGGCGCAGCGATTAACATGGTCATTGTCAGCACAGTACAGATCAGAATTCTCATCAGGATCTCCTCGCTGGCCAGTTTATCTGTGAGTGAAAGCCGAGGTCAATTCATTTCGTGACCGTGGAACAGCGCGAGTGCCGCTTTCGCTGACCGCAAATCGACCGCGGGCCGCGAGCCGACGCGAAGCGCAGCCAAATGCGCCGCTGGCGCGGACGGCGAGTGGCTGATTGCGTTCACTCTCTTCACGCAAGTGATAGGCAGTTCGTGCCCGGAACTGGCTGATACCCCACGAGGAACCTCCCATGTAACAGATCGTTTCGTTGCTTCTCGTGGCCGTGCTGTGTTCGAGAGCGTTCGCAACCAGACCCGCCTGTGATGGGAGAGAAGATGGATGGCCGTGAAGCCTGTTTCTGGGCACCTCTGCCCTAGCTCACGCCGTCGTCACCACCTCTCGACGAATAGACCTCCAACCAGGAAGCGCGCAATCGCCGCAAGATCGCGGGGTAGACGACGAATCGACGGAACGGTTCGATGAGTGCCATGTAGACGGGCGTGAACCGAGAGACGTTCTTGACGTAGATCGCCCAGTAGAACCGGTAGCCGGACTCGGTGCGGCGAATCGTCATGCAGGAAAACGCCTGAACGGTGGCGTTGCGAACCTCTTCGAGCGCTTCGTTCGGAAACACGTACAGCTGCTGGAACGGTCCGCTGGCCGTCCCGGGAGCGACCGCGGAGCGATCCCTTTGGTCGTCGCTGAGTTTCTTGGCGTACGAATGCTCCGCGTGTTCGTGAACCGATCGATCCCACCCGAACAACCGGCCTAGCCAAAGGCGAAGCGAGAACAGAACGCGCACCGGGATGGGTCGGGTGCGGGCACCGTCACGGGAGAGCAACGCACGAACGTCGGAGATGGTGCGGTCGGGTCCGCCACCGGGAAGATCGACCGCGGACACATCGTGCAACGGAACCTCCGCGAGGAAGGCGTGAACTTCCAGGTCGAGCGCTCGAAACTCTTCAGCCGGAACTCGCATCAGATGGGCAGCTTCCGCGTGCTGGCAATCAAGGTTGAGGGTAGACGCTGACACCGAGACTCAGCGCGAACACGATGACCCGGCGCCGACAACACCCGCTCGCGGAGGCTGCTCCGCGGCTATCCCGTGCAGAAGGCGTTGAGCTTGTTGCCGTCGAGATCGCGGAAATAACCCGCATAGAAACCCTCGCCGCGCGGACCCGGCGCCCCTTCGTCCTTGGCACCGAGTTCGATCGCTTTGTTGTAGAGCGCGTCTACCTGATCGTGGGAATCCATCCGCAGCGCAACCATCACGCCATTCCCCACGGTCGCGGCATTTCCGTCAAAGGGCTTGGTGACGCTCAGACCGATGTCTTTCGGAGACGCGACCCAGGCGATGAAAGTCTCGGTATCCATGAAGCGTTTGGCGCCGATTTCCGAGAGGAGCTCGTCGTAAAATTTCGCCGCACGGTCAATATCGTTGGTTCCGAGAGTCACGTATCCGATCATCTGCATTCTCCTAGACGATTGCGAAAGCCGAGTGATGCGCCATTCGGCAGCCGAATTCGCAGAAGGCTACCGCAGCCGGCGCAGTAGCCGCGACCAGACGGCGGCTGAACAACAAACGATTCGGGTTCCACGCGGCGTCTACTAGCCAGCGCCGTGCTGCCCGGCGAGACGCGGACCCACCTCGGCGAGCAGCGCCTCGAGTGCAGTGCGCGGGCGCACCATGACCGTCAAGTCGCGGATCAGGCCGGATTCATCGAAGCGGATCAGATCCAGACCCTGAAGATCCCGCTCGCCAACACGAGCCGTGAAGACGAGCGCTTCGGTGCCTTCTTCGGATTCGAGTTCGTCGGTATATTGAAAATCCTGGAATACCTCGAGCAGGATTCCCAGCAACTGCCGAATCGCCGCGCGGCCCTCGAACGGCTTGAACGTCACGGGACTGTGAAGAACCGCGTCGTCGGCAAACGCCGCCATCATGGCTTCGAGGTCGTGCGCTTCTACTCCGCTGCGAAACGCGTCCGAGCGACCCATGGAGATGCCCTTCCTACGTTCGACGCAGCCCGCCGCAACGGATCACGAGGCTGTCTTCCGCTTCGAGCGAGAGCCTCCGCTCGGGCCGCAGCATCGCGATTTCGCGCGGCGCTCGCGTCGATGATCGCCCGCCGTGTGAAGGTCGCGATCGAACTCGTGAGCAGCAGTGAAAAAAAGAGCACGATGAGGAGCACGACGCCTTATTGGCGAGTGGATCGATTCACCGGCAATGTGCGGCCACGAGAAACTTGCACTGATCCGGCATGCCCTGGAAGTCCGCCTTTGTGAAAATCATGTCGGGGGCGGAATTCGCGAGTGCGACACAGGTCTTCGCAATTTGCGGGGCATCAGCCGGTGCGGTGCTTGGGAGACAATCGGCATTCGTCAGCCGGCGAACGTCGTCGTCGTCTCCACTACCACCGCCGTCCCTGCCCTCATCGTCGTCATCCTGGCAGCTCCCGTTGTCATTATGGTCGTCCGCCAGCTCGCAATTCATATTCAAAGCGTCAAACGCGTTGATCTTCAAGCACGCCTCGCAGCGCGCCGCCGCGATCGCGCAATCCTCGACCATACTGAGGCTGGGGTTCCCCTGCCCACAGCTACCTGGGAAAAGCGTTGCAGGGCTGACGGGCAGCGTTGCGCACTTCTTGTTGACTTGCTTCACGAGTCGATCTTCGGCCTCTCTGATCAGCTTGACATCAGAGAAGAAGACAGCCTCAAGCCTTGTCTCGAGTGCCACATCGCTGTCAACGGAATCTTCCTTGATGGCCATCCTCTTTTCCTTGAGGATCGCCTTGACGACGGTGGACTCGAGCTTGCTGGCTCGCCGGAGCATCTCGAGCTGGCAGCTGGCCTCTTTCCTGTTGTCGTTCGTGAACAGGCTCGAGTCGATCACAGGGGGACCACCGAACAACCAGTTCGCCACCGCGCGGCCGCCACTCTTAGCGGCGGTGTTCACCGTCTCCGCATCGGTGTAACCGAAGGGCGGAAGCTCGTCGAGAGAGTCGCACTTCCTCTCTTCTAGCTTCGCCGTCCTTTCCGTGGCCCTTTGCACCCGGTTGTTGGCGTCTGCGACCATGCAGACACTGAATGCCAGCGACGGTGGGCCGCCGAGCTTGCCCTTCTTAAGGTCCAACAAGCACCGCTCGTTCACCTTGAGCTGTGCCCTGTTGACCTTCTCGCCGTTCTTGTTCATCTCGTTCACGCAAATCCGCTGCTTCCTGCTCAGAGGATCACCAATCGGCGTCGGAGATGGTGCAGCCGTCGGCGATGCCGTGGGTGAGACCGTCGGAGACACGGTCGGCGAGATCGTCGGTATCAGGGTTCCAGACGGCGTACTCGTTGCGGTCGGAGACGCGGTCGACGAGGCCACCGGCGTTGCGGTCGGAGACGCGGTCGACGAAGCCACCGGCGTTGCGGTCGGAGACGCAGTCGACGAGGCCACCGGCGTTGCGGTCGGAGACGCGGTCGGTGAGACCGTTGGGGACACGGTCGGGGACACGGTCGGCGAGACCGTTGGAGAAACCGTCGGGGACACGGTCGGCGAGACCGTTGGAGAAACCGTCGGGGACACGGTCGGCGAGACCGTTGGAGAAACCGTC
>SMVA01175345.1_pt1 | contig 10849 bp, 9 predicted proteins | sample 2456451 | NCBI WGS metagenome assembly SMVA01 (sample SAMN11095933, study PRJNA526329) | marine sediment metagenome | biome: Marine sediment; feature: Surficial sediment; material: Deep marine sediment; isolation source: Hadal surficial sediment | place: Pacific Ocean | collected 2014-05 | depth 0-1...
AGAAGAACGGTCGCCGCGCGTTCCAGCGACAGCACCGATATGTCGGTCCCGGTGACATGGTCCCGGGTCGATTCGGAAATGTCGAGCAGCACCAGAATCGAAAGGTCGCGGTGCTTGAGCGCCGTGGTTTCGTAGACCCGGTGATCGAAAGCGAGGCCCGAGCGCCGATCGATGGTCGCGCCGATGCAGGCATCGAGGTCGAGGCGGTCGCCGTCCGGTTGGCGCCGGACGCGGGTCGGGCGGCTGATCTTCGCCGACCGGATGAGCTTGGTGATGCGCGCCAGGACGTCGGAATATTCCGCGATCAGGCGGTCGGTCGACTCGGCGCTCGTCGCCTCGGGCTCGAACTCGACGATTTGGGTCCATTCGGGCCGGTGCCGGCCGAGCAGATGGTCCCATTCCGGGTAGCGGGCGACCGGCATCCCGGCCTCTTCCTCGACCGGCCGCACGCGGGCCGCCTCGTGGGCCAAATCCTCGACCTCCTCGGCCTTCTCGCGGTGATGGGGCTGATCCTTCTCGCCCTGCTCGATGTGGACCGAATCGAAGATGATATCGGCATCGTCGCCCGGCATCGGCGGCGGCTCGCCGAAATCCCAAATGCCGAGATTGTCGTCACGATAGGGCGGCTCGACGATATAGCTCTTGGGATTGAATTGGATGCGCATCTGCCCCAGATCGTGGCCGAGGAGGCCGCCGATCGTGCGGCTGATCCGCGCATCGTCCCACCTCGCGCGGGCATCGAAAAACATCGTCCGGCCCTTATTGACCCACGGGTCGTCGTCCTCGTAATCGGGATCGATAAGGGCACGGGAAAGCCGTCCCATCAACGGCGCGGCGAGCAACGGGGTGCCGGGCTCGGCGATATGAAATGAGCGCCAGAGACGGGCCAGGCCGGGGAACTCCAGGGCGGCCAGGGTCTCGACCCGGGCATCCTCGATCAACGAAACCAGGGCGATCTGGATCGGCTTGAGCTTGCCGACGGGAAAGCGCTCGGGCGTGAACATGATATGGGCGCCGATATGGGCGATCCCGGCGCGAAACAGGCGGGCGACCTGGTGACCGGGAATGCCGGGATAGGTCTCGGGAAAGCGGATGAGGAAGCGGTCGAAGGTCGAGCGCCGCGGCGTGAACATGACGGTCTTACGCGGCGGCAGCGGCCGGACGACCGGAAAAATGTTCCACAGGGCGCCGAGATACGCGCGCAGCGACCGCTCGACTTCACCGAGGATGATCTGCCCGGATTCCTGCTCGAAAACCCGAAGCGCGTCCGCATCGGCAAGCGAAAAGTAGGCCACGCGCCGCTCGATATCGTCGCCCGCGCTGCGGATGCCGGCCAGCATCCAGGCAAGAAAGCCATCGGCGTCGAGGCGGGCCAGGATCTGGTCGCTGCGATCGACGACCAGATCGACGGATTCCGGCGCTCGCGCGGCAAGATCCTCAATAACGAAAAGCCATTGGCCGAACGCCGCCCCGTCGCCGAGATGCTTGGCCGCCACAGGCGCGGCCGACAACAGGTTGATCGCGGCCCGGACGTGGACCCGGCGGAGGACCCGGCTTGTGCTGGTGGCCAGGGCCAGGCTGGCGTCGATGCCGACGGCGGACGCGCAAACCGGCGTCACGCGAACGAACACCGCCACACCACTCGGCCCCAGGCCGGCCGACATCAACGAACTCAGCGCATCGACCCAGCGCTCGAAGGCGTCGCCCGGAAACGCGGCGGCGACGTTCTTCCACGCCGCCTCCCCGACCAGCCGGCCGAGACGGGACCGGTCAATGACTTTTTGAATCTCCTTCCACGCCTCACTCATGATGCAGACCACTAGGCGCAGGCACTGACCGCTTCCGACAAGGCGACACGGAGGTCGGGATCGTCGGTGATCGGCAGCACCATGGCGACCTCGCACGCGGTCTCGAAGGAGGTGCCCTTGTCGATCAGGCGGCCGGCATTGACCAACATTCGGGTCGATGCGCCTTCGTCGAGTCCATGGCCCTTGAGGTTGCGCGAGCGCTGCCCGACCTTGATCAGGCGTTCGGCGAGGTCGGCGTCGATGGCCGCTTCATGAATCAGGATTTCGGCCTCGACCTCGGGGTCCGGAAAACCGAAATCGAGCGCCCCAAAACGCTGCTTGGTCGATTCCTTGAGATCCTTGAGCACGCTCTGATAGCCCGGATTGTAGGACACCACGATCTGGAAATCGGCGTGGGCCTTGACCAGCTCGTTTTTCTTTTCCAGCGGCAGCACGCGGCGGTCGTCGGTCAGCGGATGGATCACGACCGTGGTATCCTGGCGCGCCTCGACGATTTCATCGAGGTAGCAGATCGCGCCATGGCGGACCGCGTTGGTCAGCGGTCCGTCGTGCCAGATGGTGCCGTTGGCGTCGAGCAGATAGCGGCCGACGAGGTCGGAGGCCGTCATGTCCTCATGGCAGGCGACGGTGATCAGGGGCTTTCGCAGCCGCCAGACCATATATTCCAAGAACCGCGTCTTGCCGCATCCGGTCGGGCCCTTCAGCATCATCGGCATGCGATTCTCGTAGGCCGCCTCGAACACGGCGATCTCATCCCCGATCGGCCGGTAGTAGGGCTCGTCCAGGATGCGGTAGTCATCCAATTCCATCGGTAAGCTTCTCTCAGATAGGGGCGACGGGCGCGAAAGGCGGTGCCGCACGCGCCGTGTTTCCATGCATCGGGGCCGGGCCAGAGTCAAGAAGGGGCGATCCGTGGATCGCCCCTTCCGGATGGTCAATGGTCAGCGGTGGGTTTCCGTCTTTTCGTTGGGAATGCCGTCCATCGGGCATTCCTCGGTGCCCGGTGTCGCCCGCGTGATCGCCTCGACCATCTCCCGCGTGCCGTCCGGGTCGGTCACCCATTTGCGATAGAAGTCGAACGGACAGGCGGCCACGCCTTGCGCCGAATCGCCCGAATTGATCATGCCCGTATAGCCGCGATGCAGCAGTTTGTAGAGGTGGTTCTCCGACTGCATGTTCTTGCGCGCGTCGCGGATCAAGGCCATCGAAAGGCCCGCGTATTGGATGCCCATATCCTCTTCGCCGCATTCACCCAAGGTCCGGCCGTCGAAGCCGATGATCGCCGAATGGCCGAAATAGGAATAAACCCCGTCGAAGCCCGCGGCATTGGCGACCGCGACATAGGTATTGTTCGCCCACGCCATGGCCTTGGCCATGATCACCTGCTGGTCCTTGGCCGGATACATGTAGCCCTGGCAGCGGACGATCAGCTCGGCGCCCTTCATCGCGCAATCGCGCCAGATTTCCGGGTAGTTGCCGTCGTCGCAGATGATCAGGCTGACCTTCAGCCCCTTGGGCCCGTCGGAGACGTAGGTGCAGTCGCCCGGATACCAGCCCTCGATCGGCACCCATGGCATGATCTTGCGGTATTTCTGGACGATTTCGCCCTTGTCGTTCATCAGGATCAGGGTGTTGTAGGGCGCCTTGTTCGGATGCTCCTCGTGTTTCTCGCCGGTCAGCGAGAACACGCCCCAGACATTCGCCTCGCGGCACGCCTTGGCGAAGATCTCGGTCTCTTCGCCGGGACAGTCCGACGCGGTCTCGTACATCTCCTTTTGGTCGTACATGATCCCGTGGGTGCTGTACTCGGGAAAGATAACGAGATCCATGCCCGGCAGGCCGACCTTCATCCCGGTCAGCATGTCGGCGACTTTCTGGGCGTTGGCCAGCACCTCCTGCCTGGTATGGAGGCGCGGCATCTTATAATTGACGACGGCCACACCGACCGAGTCATTACTGCTTGATATATCACCATGTTGCATGACTTACTCCCAGTTGGTGGATGGATAGAATTATCGAATCACGGGCAATTGCCGGCTGCTTTAAATGGTCATGTGCTTCGCGACGATATCGTCCGATAACTCATCGGTGTCGCCGCTCGCCACGACTTGCCCCTTTTCCATCATCACGAAGGTATGAGCAACCGAGCGCGCGAATTCCAGGTTCTGTTCAACGAGAATTATGGTTAGACGGAGTTTCTTGTTGAGAAACTGGATAGTTTCTTCGATCTGCTCGACGATGTTCGGCTGGATTCCCTCGGTCGGCTCGTCGAGCAGGAGCAGGCTTGGGTCGGCGGCGAGCGCGCGGGCGATCGCGAGTTGCTGTTGCTGTCCGCCGGAAAGAAGTCCGCCACGGCGGTCGAGGTTTTCCATCAGATAAGGGAAAATTTCGGGCACAAAATCTGGAATGCCGGATGATCTGTTTGGGCGCGCGAACCGGCCCATGAGAATGTTCTCCCGGACCGTAAAATCGGGGATGATTTCGCGCCCCTGCGGGGCGTAGCCGATTCCCATGCGCGCCCGCTCAAAAGTCTGTTTACCGCTGATTTCCTGACCGCCGAGCATGATGCTCCCGGTTGACGAATCCGTCAGCCCAAGGATGGTCTTCAACAGGGTTGTTTTACCGACACCATTTCGGCCGATAACCGTGAGGATGGTCCCTTCATCGACCTTGAAACTGAGGTCGTGGAGAATATGGCTCCCGCCATAAAAACTGTTGAGGAGGTTGAGTTCCAACATCAGCTGATTCCCCCTCTGCCCAGATAGGCATCCTTCACTGCTTGATTACTCTCGATTTCCTGAATATTCCCTTCGGCCAGGACATTGCCGAGGTGCATGACGGTGATCATCTCGGCAATTTCGCGCACGAACGCCATGTCGTGCTCGACCACGATGAGCGTGTGCTGCCCTCTCAAATCATTGATAATGCGGGAGGTTTTTAAAGTCTCCTGAGCCGTCATCCCGGCCGAGGGCTCATCCAAAAGGATAATTTTCGGACTCTGAACCAGCACCATGCCGAGTTCAAGCCATTGGGTCTCGCCATGGGAGAGATTGCCCGCCCGGTCACCTTCTTTTTCGCGAAGATTAACGAGATCAGTGACTTCCTCAATTCTCTGCGCGGAAATTTTCTTGTGCCGCCGCCCAATATTCAAGAGAACGCCACGATATTGGAACCCCGCCACCTCGAAATTTTCCCGCACTGTGAGTTCCCGGAACACGGTCGGAATTTGGAATTTGCGGCCAACCCCTTCGCGGGCGATTTTGTGCTCGTGCCAATTCGTAATGTTTTTGTCGTGAAGGAATATCTTACCTTCCGTTGATTTTGTCTTGCCGCTTATCAGATCCATCAACGTGGTCTTGCCCGCCCCATTGGCGCCCAGCAAGACGCGTAATTCGCCTTCCTCCACGGTCATGCTGAAACGATCGACAGCCTTAAAGCCATCGAAGTCAACACCGATACCGTCAATGGTCAACGCGTCCATGATTTCCCCTACTCTCCTGTAGCAGGAGAAGGAGCTTGCCGTTTCGATTTCCGCCGCACCGTTTGACCGCCGCCAAGCAACCGGTCGGTGACGTCGTTTGCCAAGCCCGCCAACCCTCTGGGAAGGAACAGGACGACGAGCACGAACAATAATCCGATAATGGCCTGCCATGCCTCGACGAACATTTTGGTCTCGCTGACCGTCGCCTCGATAATATTGATCAATATGGCGCCGATGCAGGCCCCCAAAAGAGACGACCGCCCGCCCACGGCTGCCCAGACCACCATGGTGATGCTGAAGGTAAGGTCCATGAAGGTCGGCGAGGCGAACTCGGCCGCGATCACATAAAGCATCCCGGCAAAGCCTGCGATCAGTGCAGATACACAGAAGAAGAATATTTGATAGGACGATACGTCAAAGCCGAGATACCGCGCCCGGTTGGCGTCATCACGCACCGATTGCAAGACGAGACCGGCACGGGTGCTGACCAGCCAGCGGGTCGCAATCAGAACCATGGCAAGCGACCCCGCCACCAGATAATAAGTCTGGACCGTGTAGGGGTCGAATTCGACCCCGTTGATCGTAAACCATCCCAGATCGGTCAGGCCGTTGAAACCATTGGTCAAAGGCTGGGCGTCGATCATCAAGAGACGGACAAGAAGAACCGTCGCGAGCGTGATAATGGCCACAAACACGCCTGAAATTCGCTTGCGAAAGATAATGTTCCCTAGAATAAAGGCCAGGGCCACCGGGAGGACGAGCCCCATGAGGATGCCAAACCATTGCGCCTGAAACGGTATCCACAGGAAAGAAACCTTGGTTATACAGCAAAGGTCCGTCAGCGAACCCGGTTCGGCGTTCCACAACATAAAGTCCGGCACCGGCGTGTCGGAACCTTGTTTGAGGCTGGTTGGACTGGCAAGCTTCAGCGACGCCGCCAGCATATAGGCACCGGCGCCGAAAAACAGTCCCTGCCCCAGATTCAGGATGCCCGCATAGCCCCAGCACAAAGAGATCGCGACACCCAGCATGCCGTAGACCAGGTACTTGGCGATCCGGTTTAGCCAGAATTCGTCCAAGAACAAAGGCATCATGAACGTAATCGCAATGAAAACGGCATAGGCCAGGAACTCGAGCTTCCTCTTGGTTGACATCTCCTAGCGGCCTTTGAAATTAAACAGCCCGTTGGGGCGCCAGGCAATAATCAGAATGACCGCGCCAAAAACCATGGCGCGGGCAAGGATGTCGTTAGAGAGGATGGCAAAAATTCCGTTGAGCTGCCCTAAAAAACCCGCCGACACCAACGAACCCAATAGACTACCAACGCCGCCGACCACGACAACCATGAATCCATCGACCACCATCGGCGTGCCCATGCCCGGGGACACGGTCTTGAATCCGGATATCATGACGCCCGCCACCCCGGCCAGCCCGGAGCCGTAAGCGAAGGTCAACGCGTTGATCCGCTTGACGTCAATTCCGCAAGCCGCCGCAATATCGGGATTGCGCATAATGGCCCGCACCTGGGTGCCGAACGATGTCCGGTACAACAACACCCAAGTCAAGGCAACCAGAGCAAGGGTCAACAAAATGATGAACGTACGGAAAGGCTGAATGACGATCCCGCCGATTTCAATTGTTTCACGAAGGATCGTGGGCACGTCCACTCTTTGCAGGCCAACGCCAAGGCCTTCGATATGAACGCCAAAGAAGGTGAGGCCGAATTCCAGCCGTACCGCCTGCTGGATCAGGATTGCCACGCCCCATGTTGCCAACAGGGTATCGAGCAGGCGTCCATATAGATTCCGCACGACAATTCGTTCGATGATCAGTCCGACAAGCGCTGCCGTCAGAAAAGCCACCGGAATGGCATAGAATATATCCAGGCCGAGATGGATCCTGACCATCACCGCCGTGTAGGCCCCGACCATGACAAGTTCGCCATGCGCCATGTTGATCACGCCCATGGTGCCGTACGTAATTGTCAGGCCGAGGGCGACGAGAAGAAGGATCGAACCTACACTTAAACCTATAAATATAACCTCAAACACCGTCAGCCCAGCCCTGTAAGGTTTGGTTTTGCAGGCAACCGGCCGGGGCTTCTACCCCGGCCGGCATACATATAATGGGTTAGAGCTTACTGGTGTCGAGTCCGCCTTCCTTGCAGAAAAGGTTGGTGGTGGTTTCGCCGTAGGCAACGTATGGCAGCGGCATGATCGGCGCCGGATACTCGTCAACGATCACGCCTTGCCCATTCGAATCCCACTGGGCGATTCGTGGGGTCAGCCAGGTATGCAGATTTTCGGGCTCGATTTTTACGTGACCATTGGGGGCGTCGAACGTCTGCCCCTTCACCGCTTCACGGATCGCCGCCGGCGTCGCCTCGCCGGCTTTTTCCACTGCCTGCGCCCACAGGAAGACCTCGAAATAGGAACTTTCCAGCGCATGATGGGTCACCGCCTTGGGGTCGTTGACGTACTTGCGGTAGCGTTCAATAAATGAATTGTTCGCGTCCGTATCGATGGCCTGGAAGTACGGGAAGGACGTAAAGCTGCCTGCCGCGTATACCGCCCCCATGGCCGCAATCTCGATCTCGGACGTCACCGTCGCACAGATCGGCAGTTGATCTTGTTTAAGGCCCTGGTTCCCGAACTCGCGGTAGAATGCAACAACCGAGTCGCCAACCACGTTGGAGAGAACCGCGTCGCAGCCGCTATCCTTAATCTTCTTGACCATCGCGCCCCACTCGGAATGGCCCAGTTCTAGATATTCGTCGGCAATCCACTCGGCGCCCTCTTGTTCGATCAGGATTTTGCAGACCTTGGCCATCTCGCGGGGGTAGATATAGTTCGACCCGACGATGAAAAACTTCTTCTTGTCGAGGTTCTTGACGATCCAAGGGATGTAGTTGCTGAGCTGCTGATTGGGAACGGCGCCGGTGTAGACGACGTTCTTCGAGCACTCAAACCCTTCATAGTAGGTCGGATAGAAGTACAGGTTCCGGCGCTTCTCGAAGACCGGCAACACGGCTTTGCGGCTGGCCGAGGTGTAGGATCCGAAAACGGTGGGAACCCGGTCACGAATGACCAACTTGTTGGCTTTTTCGTTGTAGGTCTTGGCATCGCTGGCGCCGTCTTCGACAATCGGCACGATCTGTTTGCCCATCACGCCGCCCTTGGCGTTGACTTCCGCGATCGCCATAAGGGTCGCATCGGCAAGCGATTTCTCGATGATCGATAAGCCGCCCGTCAATGAAAAGAGGACCCCGACCTCGATCTCGCCGCCCGCGGCATAGGCCAATGAACTGCCCTTGACCAAGATGTGCGGGAAGCCGGTCACCGCAGCCGCACCGACGGCCGCTGTTCCGGTGATGAATCTCCTCCGTCCCAATTTCATAGTTACCTCCCTGAGATTTTTGAACGCAAATAGCCCCAAGGCCACCCGTCGAAGCGGTTGCATTGGGGCAACATTGCCATTTAATTTTCCGGCGGCTTCATTGCCGCACATGCTGGCGACCGTGTGTCACGCCTTGAGCCTACCGCCGACTCTGGGAGGCGAAGCTACCCGAGCAGTTCCTGTGTGTCAACTATCACACTGGCGAGCGACCCGATCGTCACCCGCCGTTCCATGGCCTGGCGCCGCAGATAATGGTAGGCCTCTTCCTCGCTGATGCTTCGGGTTTGCATCAGAATCGCCTTGGCCCGTTCGACGCTTCGCATGGTGCGCAGATTGTCGTCCAGCTTCTCGATCCGGCCGCGCAGCCGGCGTTCATAAAGAAAATGGTCATGGCCCAGGAACAGGCTGGCCACGACCGCCTGCGCGGTAACCGGTTGATGGACAACGGCCTGGGGCGCGCAATTATGGAGCAGGCCCATATCATGGGATCGCCCCATCGAGAGAATAACCACGAGCGCCGCTTCGGGCTCTCCCGGCGGCCATGTCAGGCGTTGCGGCAGGTCTTCCAGCAGGTCGCAATAGATCACGTCGTAGGCGACCGGAATCTGCGCCGGCGGCGGCCAGATATGGGTCACCCGCGCCCGCGTCCGCTGCAGTTCGCGCAACAGATGCTCACCGGCATCGTCCCGGTCGGTGATCACGGCGACGTCCAATTCGCTGAAATCGGTGCGGGCCGATTGGTTTTGCGCCACCTTTGCCCCGTTCGCCATCACCCCTGCCCCGCTCACCCGAAGGCGATGCTTCTGCCGTAGCCGATGAGATAGGGGTCGGCGTCGACCGGCGTTGGCGACTGGTAGACGAGGTCGAATTGACCCCCTCGATTGACCCGCCCGATCCGCGTCCACAGGTCGGTATGACCGCAGGACGGATTGATCGACACCTTGCCCTGCGGCGCCTCGTAATCGCATCCGAGGACCGTCGGGCGCAGGCGTTCGGTGTCCATCGAGTTCGTCTCGGCGAGCGCCTTGGCGAAGATGTGGACCTGAAAATAGGCCGCCTCCAGGCACATATTGGTGTCCTGGTCGTCGCCGTATCGGGCCTTGTAGCGTTTGACGAAAGCCGCATTTCGCGCGCCGCCGATCCCCTGGAAATAGGGCGCGGCGGTAAGATGGCCCTCGCCGACGTCATGGCCCATCGCCAGGATTTCCGCCTCGGTCGTGGTCAGGCTGGCGATCGGCATGGTTTTCGGGTCGAGGCCGAGGTCGGCATAGGCCTGATAAAGATAAGTCGTCCCATCGCCGACCACGGTGGAAAAGATCACGTCCGGCGCGGTCTTTTGGATGTCCCGCATGATCGGGGTGAAATCGGGCCGCTTGGCGCGCAATTGCAGATAGCGTTCGCCGACCACCTCGCCGCCGTTGTGACGGACAAGCTCGCGCATGATGCGGTTCGATTCGTGCGGATAGACGTAGTTCGAGCCGACGAGATAGAACCGATTGCCGTAACGCTCCATCAAGTAGCGGCAGAGGACCACGCTGTTCTGGTTGGGCGCGGCACCGGTGTAAATGACATTGGGCGAAAACTCGAACCCTTCATACAGGGTCGGATACCAGAGCAAGCCGTTCAGGCGCTCGACAACCGACAGCACGGCCTTGCGGCTGCTCGACGTATAGCAGCCGAAGATCGTGGTCACGCCGTCATCGACCATCAGCTTCTTGGCGTAGCGTCCGAAGGCGGCGCTGTCCGACGCCGGGTCGTAGCGCACGGGCTCGATCGGCCGGCCGTTGATGCCGCCGGAATCGTTGATCTCGTCGATCGCCGTCAGCGTGCCGCGCAGTTGGGTGTCCTCGATCACGGCGGTGATGCCGGTGCTCGAGAACAAGACCCCGACCCGCCAGGGTTCCGTCGTATTCGCGCCGCTGGCCTTGCCGCTGTTGGGCATCAAACCTCCGCCCCTCCTTGGATGCGACCGTCCCATATTCGATGCCCCGGAATGATCATACAAACCCGCCATCGAGTCAAATCCGAGGTCCCCACGCGGTTCACTCCGATGCCCATCGCCGGGCCGCCTTCCTGGTTAGAACTTGGTCAGATAGGTATCGATCTCCCATTGCGAGATCGTGTTGTGGAATTGCCACCACTCCGCCGTCTTCAGGTCGATAAA
>SMVA01039660.1_pt1 | contig 10848 bp, 10 predicted proteins | sample 2456451 | NCBI WGS metagenome assembly SMVA01 (sample SAMN11095933, study PRJNA526329) | marine sediment metagenome | biome: Marine sediment; feature: Surficial sediment; material: Deep marine sediment; isolation source: Hadal surficial sediment | place: Pacific Ocean | collected 2014-05 | depth...
AGGAACTGGGTGAGCGATTTACGGATACCTCCGGTATTCCAGGGTTTCTCTACTGGCGTAAATTCTGTGCCGAGAGCAAAGATCTGGAAATTGGACAATTGATGGCTGTGGTCTCGGTAAGGCCACTGTCAGCCGCGGAAACGGCCGCCTATTCAGCGCCATTCCCTGACCAGAGCTACATGGCCGGCGCACGGCGCTTCCCCGGCCTGGTGCCGGTTTTCCACGACGAACCGGAGGTCGAGGAAAACAAGGCGGCATGGGAAGTGCTGCGCAGCTTCGACAAACCTTTCATGTTGGCTTTTTCCGATAACGATCCGGTTACAGCCGGGGGCGACAGGAAATTCCTCGAGGAAGTGCCCGGTGCCAGCGGTGTGGCTCACCGCACCATCGAAAATGCGGGTCATTTCCTGCAGCAGGATCAACCGGAGCAATGCGTACAGGCCATTCTGGATATAACCGGCCGCTCCTAGCATTTTTTTACCGTGGGAACAGGGGACACTCGATTTACCGGAGAGGCGCTAGCCTTGCAGCAGGAGGTGCAGGCGTTTCTGGCTGAGTTTTGCCATGCCCGGCCCGCTCAACTTGTTACGCCTTGAAGGTTGTCAGAGACATGAAAAATATTCTGCTCGCTTTAGTGCTTGTTCCGGTTGGCCTGTGCCTGTTTCTTTTCTGGTTGGCTTTCTTTTCCCCGCGTCCGCCCCTGACTACTGACCCAGCAACCCTGGCGGGTGATGGCAGTACCCTCAACTACTGTGAGTTGCCGGCCCTGGACGGCAGCGGCAAGGTGGCGGCGGAGATTCCCAAGGGCAATACGCCCGGGTGCGGGTATTCGCATTTCCCGTTGCCGATCCTCGCCGGGTGCACTGAACCTCTCCCTGAAGACGCAGCGGATATACGCGGCCTGTGGCTGGCGGTCGAGGGTGGGCATACAGGGCATTTGGAGCGGGTAGAGCAATGTGGATACCGTACCGTCGTGACCGCCGCCGGGATTATTCATGACTACGGCCCCAACAGTACGGCGGGTCTCAATACTAATGACACAGAGGGCTCGGTGCTGTTTACGGTCGGCGAACGGCAGTACTGCATGCGCACCTCCGCTGCCATGATCTGGGAAGAAAAAGTGCTCAATTTCCATGCTTTTGGTTGGGGGCCGGTGGTGGTGAAACGCTACATGGATGGCGATCAACTAATATGGGAATATCTCGATGGCAGTACTACCCGCATGGAGCGGATTTGTGCCCTGCCGGAAGAGCACAAGGTGCCCAAGCCCCGGGGGCGGCGTTACTCGATCTTGTAAATCGGCGCATAGCATTTATTCGGAGACGCAAGAAAATGGGGACAGACCACGTTTTTAAAAGTCCTTTATCGGCCTGACTGGCTTCACCCGACGCCCTAACCCGAAAACGTGGTCTGTCCCAGAATGCGCCCGAATGCGCGGTTTAAAGTTGCGAGACGTTGGTCTCCAGACCCAACTGTATGCGGCCGACAAGTTCCAGTGTTGTCTCGTTTACCATCATGTGCTGGGTGGCGACATGAACATCGCGGAAGTGCCGCTGAATTGGGCTGCGCAAGTAGACGGAGGTGCCTCCCGCCAGGGTGTAAAGGCTGTCAATGATTTCGACGGAGGCGTTGACTGCATGAGTCGTTGCCAGGCGCACATCTGTTCTGGCTTCCACGGTTGGCTCGTTGGCCTGACTGGTGATGTCCCAGGCATTTTCGATGGCATCATAGAAGTACAGGCGGGCCGAGCGCAGCTGCGCTGTGGCCAGCGCGACCCTGCGGTGAGTGGCTGGCTTCATCGCCAGTGACCTGGTGCTGCCCTGGGGGGTTTTCTCCTTCGCCATGGACAAAAACTCTTCCATACACGCCGAGGCCAGGCCCAGGGCCATCGCGCCTATGCCGATGCCCAGCGAGGCAAACAGAGGAAAACTGTGAATCGGGTCACTGTGATCGGTGATAGTAAAGAGGCTGGAAGTCATAGATTCAGGAACAAACACGTCCTGCACCCTGAAATCCGTGGAGCCGGTACCTTTCAATCCCGCCACCTGCCAGGTATCCAGCAATTCCACATCCTCGATGGGCATCAGAAAAGAACGCATATCCGGTCCTCCGCTGGCCAACTTGACCAGCTCACCCGTATCGTCCACCAGTAATCCACCGCCGAGGATATAACCGGAGTTGCGTGAACCGGAGCCCCACTGCCACTGACCGCTGAGCCGGAAACCGTTTTCGCCATCCTCCCGACAGGCCACTGCCCGGCCCATGGGGGCGAATACGCCGGCAGTGATGGTCTTGGGATCCGCCAGCAATTCAGTCACTTTCTCCGGTGCAAGCTTGCAGGCGGACAATGCAGAGGTGATCCCGATAAAGACAATCCAGGCGGTAGAGCCGTCATACCTGGCCAGGGCCTCCACCAACCGCCCGTAATCTACCGGTGATCGCCCCGGCCCACCGTAGTTTTTCGGATTGCACAAGCGGAACAATCCCCGTTCCGCCAACCTGTCGGCGAGATCCTGTGACACATAGCCCTGTTCTTCAAACTCGGAGGCTCGCGCGAGTAGCTCTTCGGCAAATGTCTCGGCGACATCAACGACGTCCTCTTCGTCCGCGATATATCCTACATAAGGCTTTGCAGTCATCTGTCCCTCCACAGCTATTATCGGTGTATTCAATATAATGTGTAATGCGCGTTGTCACTACGGTGCTGGTAATTACAGCATGATTTATATGCGATTGCCCTGACCGCTGAATGGATTTATAAGTTCGATTTGGCAGTGTTCAAAATCTTTGATATTTCGGGTTGCCACGCAGAACCTTCTTGATCTGGCAATTGCTGCAATTTGCCCATCCAGGTTGCTCATTGGGCGCCCCATTTCTTTTCGGTGGCACATGACCTCACCATAAATACGAGCTGCACTTTCATCAAATGATAGAACTCGCTGGGTAAAGGCCTCATCTACAAACTGTTCAAAACGTTCACTTAACAACTTGCGACGTTTACCTTCAGGCATTGCTCGAAGGCCATAGCCAATTTCGGCAACAGTGATTGTTGATAAATATAGTGAAGTAACATCCTGAGAATTTAACCAATCCAGAACCTGGCTAGCAGGCGGGGAGGTCATAAACTCAGAGACAATATTAGTGTCCAGGATAATCATTCAGAAGCTCACCGGTTTATGGGTTTCACGTTCAGGTAAGGTCAGTTCTTCATCGCCATAGGCAGGGCTGAATAGTTTGACTGCAAGATCACCCAGGCTCTCGGGCGTTGAAACAGCGCGTTTTAGAATTTGGCGAACTTCTTCTTCCATGGAAGTGCCGTGCTTGGCAGCCTGTATTCTTAAGAGGCGCATCGTATCTTCATCTATTTTCCGCACGCTTAAACTTGGCATGGTTTGCCTCCCAGTGTGTAATGAATTTCAAAATGATAGCGAATGCAGTCATTGATGTCAATATAACAATAATGATGGCATATGTGTGTTGGGTGGTGTTACGAAATGGGGTCCTTGAGGCGATGTTTGTGAGTGAGATGAGAATGACCTTTTCTCGCCCGATGAGGCGCAGGGCTTCAGGGGACAGACCACGTTTTTGGCTCTCCTAAAATAGAGTTATAACCGTGGGCTGTCCCGCTTTTCCTGACAGCTTGCACCTTGCCCAATTGAGTAAACTGTCCCCAGAATTTCTAACCACGAAAACGTGGTCTGTCCCCGGATGCGTGTTGTTTACTCCTTGTTAAGTCGCGACAACCGAAGCGCATCGATCAATGCGGTGAGTGCCAGCAGTACCAGCCCTAGCAGTAACCTGAGGTCCCCCAGGTAGAGGCTGGTCTCTATCGGGTAGGCGATGGTCTTGTCGAGTGCCGCTGTCTTGAAGTGGTGCTTGCCCCCGAATGCGGGATTGGTGACGATCTCCAGGAATGAGCGGCGGCTGCGATACCGGAACAGCGCACCCTGGTCCCAGATTTCAGCCCCTTCGATGCCCACCAGGTCCATGGCCGGGTAGACCGCTGAGCCCATGATGACCGGATGGCAAGCGCGAGACAGCAGCGCGGGGAGCATGTGCTCCATATACCGGCCCATCAACTGCTCGGCGCTTGCGCCCGGTTCGGCGCCTTCCACATTGGGTGGATTTTCGTTCATGTCGATATTGTTCACCATGAGGAACTGGCGACCGCTGTCTTCCCGGGCAAATTTTTCGATGAAGGCAATGACCTCCGGGTCACTACCGTTGGTGGCCATTGTGGCCATGAATTCGTCGACTTCTGCGTCGCTTAAGGGGCCGCCCAGATCGGTATACCAGATGAAAAAGGCCGCGTAGAGAAGGGCCGGAACAAGCCAGAGTTTGGTACGGGTGGACATAGTGAACTCCATTGTGTATTAATTTTTTGGCAGCGACTGTTACTATGCGAGGTAGTGTTCCAGGATGCCGCGCCCAGCGAACAATGCCTGGATATCAGCGTTCGTTTCTGCTCCCAGGCGCTGCAACTCGTCCTGCACATGCAGTCGCGCCACATTAAGGCGTCTCTGGGTACGGGCCCGGGTGGGCCCGTATCCGTAGTCGTATTCATAGTACTTCTCACCTGCCAGACCCGCGGCGATATTGGCGGACGCGAAGTGAAAGTAGGTGCCCTGCAGGTAATCCAGTACCACGCCCAGTGTTTCCGGCACCTGGTCGCCGTAAAGCCAGGGGCCGGGATCTTTTTGCCACTCGCCGAAGAAGCGCTCGGTGTAATCAAACAGCATATCCCGGTGCTTGCCCAGCCAGCTGACTGGTTTCGGATCACAAATGAAGTGGGCTTTGCTGGCACCCGCGAGGGCAAAGTCAGCCAGGCAGGGGCGGCTGCCGAGCAGGAAGTCGTGCTCCGCGAAATGTGTTGCCAGCGCGTCCAACATATTGTGGTAGTCACCTCGTACGGCGTCGGCCTGGTCCGGTCCCACCCCGTTGTACTCGCACACATTTTTACCGAAGCCCTCGTACATCATCGGGCCGATATCCGCCAGTTGCTCCAGTTCTTCTGCCGAGAAGGGTTCCTCGATGGAGCGATCCAACATCATATTGGCCCCGAAACGGGGACCTACCCAGGCGATATTGTCCGGGTAGCACCAGCGGGTGTGTATGCACACCCGCCCCAGCCAGTGATTGAAGGCGTCCTCCAGGATAAAGCAGCAGGCGCGCTGTAGCGGTGATTCAGGAATTACCGGACGCTCCCGGAAACGCTCGTTGAGCATTGGGCCAATGGCGATCGTGTCGTTGAGCAACCATTTGTCCGGAGTCGCCAGTAGCGGAATAAAGTGAGTGCCAGCCCGGGCTTCCAGTTCGGCCTTGCGCGCCTCGGTTTTGAAGTGCCAGCGCCACGGAATGTTCTGGAAGCGCAGCTGGGCTTCGAGCTTGCGGGTGAAGAAACTCATCTCTGAGCCCACCAATTGATACTCGCCTTTGTACATGGTTTTGTCCTGGTTAGCCGGCTGATCGCAATTCGATGTGCTAAGGTTTACATAATGGCATTGCTTGTGTCAATATGTGTATCAACTCGGGCCGAGGCACTATAGTCGGTTCTTCTATCAGTAATAGGCCTAAGGAAGTACTCTACATGGCATCGCAGGAACTGGTACGGTTGGTAGGTGGTACGGGATCACCCTATACACAGAAAATGGTGGCACTGTTGCGCTATCGGCGGGTGCCCTACGCCATCACCTGGGGACAACCCGAAATGGAGTGTGATGCGTTGGGAGTAGAAAAGCCCAAGCCGCCCTTCATGCCAACCTTCTTCTTTGGGGTAGATGGCAAAACCCGGGCCGTGTGCGACTCGACGCCCATTATTCGCCGGCTGGAGGAGATGTATCCCGGTCGCTCGGTACTGCCCCAGGACCCGGCCTTGGCGTTTATTGACTATCTCATTGAGGACTTCGCCGACGAGTGGTGTACCAAATACATGTTTCACTACCGCTGGTATCCGGAGGCCGATGCCGACAATGCAGGAAACCTGTTACCGCTGGGCTTTGACGTGCGGATGCCCAAGGAGCAGTTGGCGCAGATGAAGAGCTGGGTAACCCAGCGACAGGTTGGCCGCCTTCATGTGGTGGGTTCCAATGACACAACTGCCCCGGTGATCGATGCCAGTTATCGGCGTTTTCTCGCGGCCATGGAGAATCACCTGGCCAACCAGAAGTTCATGTTGGGCGGCCGGCCGGGGGCGGGCGACTTCGGCCTTTACGGGCAACTGACCCAGCTGGTTGGTTTCGATCCAACCTCGCGGGATATTACCCACGAGGTGTCGCCGCGAACAGTGGCATGGGTTGATCACATGCGCGACCAGAGTGGCCTTGAGCCCGGCGAACAGGACTGGGTCGGCCTGGAACACCAGCCCGCCAGCCTGCGCGGCCTGATGGAAGAGATCGGGCGCGTGTACGCGCCTGCCCAACTGGCCAATGCTCGCGCGGTAGAGGCGGGCGAAAAGACCTGGGAGTCTGAAATTGACGGTGTGCTATGGACCCAGCGGACCTTCCCCTACCAGGCCAAGTGCCTGCAGTGGACCAACGAGCGTTACCGCGCTCTCAGCGAGGATGACCGCAAGCACGTCGATGCCCTGTTACACGGAACCGGCGTAGAGACCATGCTGTCCCTGACTTGAGGGCGACCTTGAAACCCAAACGAGATACCGCGTGAGCACACAAGCCATCATGAACCGCGTTACCGAAATGACGGGTACCGATTATCCCGGCGGCCATTTCGCTGTCCGGACAGGTGGTGGGGCGTATCGAGTCGGTAGCCGCCATGGCAGCGAGTTACCCAAGCTGATGATCGCCAATGCCTGATATCCGCTCCATCCAACCGATTAGCCTCTACGGATCCAATATTTCCTATTTCACCGGAAAGATGGAGAATTATTTCCGTGTCCGGGAGATCGCCTATGACCTGCACAGCATGCAGTTCCCTGCGGATCGTAAGAAACTGGAGAAAGAGCTCGGCTTGATGCAGATGCCGGCGCTGCAGTTAGGGGACGGTCGCTGGATGACGGACACCACCAAGATCATCCAGTGGTTCGAAGCGACTTACCCTGAGAATGGTCTGATTCCGAATGATCCCCTGCAGTCCTTCATTTGCCTGATGCTGGAAGACTGGGCTGACGAGTGGTGGTGGCGCCCGGCCATGCACTATCGATGGCACTACCCCGAAGGGGCCTATCTGCAATCGCGACATCTCGCTGACGAGATCATGGTCCAACTGCCGGTGCCGGGAATATTCAAGCGGTTCATGCTCCGTTACAGACAGCGCAGTGGCTACACCACGGGTGATGGCATCACGCCGTCCAATGTCGCGGGTGTAGAGTCCATGTATCTGCGGCTGCTGGCGCAATTGCAGGCGATATTCAATGATCGGCCATTTATTCTTGGCGAGCGGCCATCACTGGCGGACATCGGCCTCGCGGGGCCCTTCTTCCGACACTTTGCCCTCGATCCGGTGCCGCTGGAAATTATCCGGCACCAGGCCCCCGCCGTACTGGAGTGGGTGGCGCGCCTGTGGAACACCCGAATGTCAGAATGCATCGGAGAGTGGGTGCAGGGGATTCCCGATGATCTAGGGCCGCTGCTCAATGATATTGGCGACAGCTATCTTCCCTACCTCTGCGCCAACGTGGACGCAGTCACCGCTGGCAGGAAACGCTTCGATGTGGAAGTTGGCGGAGTGGCTTACCGGGGAGCCCGCTATTCACGCTATCGTGTCTGGTGCCTGCAGGAGCTGCGCTCACATTATCTTGCCCTGCCTGAACAGTCGCAGGTAGAGGCGCAAGAGCTGTTACAGGGACATTCATGCTGGGAACCACTTTGGCGACAGGAGCAACTACCGCTTCTGCCTGGCCAGGAAAAAGACCTGCCGTTCCGCGGCGATACTAAAATGGTGAGTGTCAATGAGTAAACAAAACGCTGAACCCGGGGAGAGCTAGCCATGAATAGCCGAATTCTACTTGCCCTTGTGGCTGTACTAATCGCACCCCTGGCCTCGGCTGGAGATATCGCCGGATTCTGGAAGCACGCCGAAGAGCCCGGCTGGATCGAAATCTGTGTGGAAGATGGCGTGGGGACGGGCAAGGTCGTTCGCAACGACGCGTATCCCGAGCGTGTCGGCCGCGAAATCCTGAAAGGCCTGGCGGTGGATGAGTCCGATGAAGCGCTGTGGCGTGGCCAGGTCTATGCCGAGCGCCTGGGCGAGTATAAGGACGCAGAGATTCGCCTGGAAGATCCGGACCAGCTTCGGATGAAGGTTAAGGTGGGGTTTATCAGTCGCACCGTGGATTGGGTTCGTGTCAATGAGGTTCCATCCGGTAGCGAACAGTGATCGATCTGATCTACTTAGTATTACATGCTTAGGTAGCAACATGGTGAAAACAGGAGCAACAGCCGGCCAGTACAGTATCATCGGGCGAGCTCCAGGCGAGGGAAGTAACTGATGATGTCAATACTGGAAAAATCCCGGGAAGTTGTCCGGGTGCTTGGTGAAATGGCGAGTCTTGCTCCCGCCCTCATGTACCGCCCCGCAGAGGACGATGAAAAGGTGTCGCTCGGTACCGTGTTCGAGGACACTGTGGCTCGCCATCCGGACAACGTCATGCTGTTGTTTGAGGGAAAGCAGTGGACTTACAGCCAGTTCAACGCCCAGGTCAACCAGTTGGCTCGTGTGCTGACGAGCACGGGTGTGGCCAGGGGTGATACCGTCGCTCTGTTTATGGAGAACCGGGCGGAGTATGTGTTGTCCATGCTGGCCCTGGTAAAACTTGGGGCGAGTGCTAGCCTGGTGAATAACAGCCTTTCCGGCGACGCCCTGGTGCATTGCATCAAGGCGACCGACGCCAAGAGCTGCATTGTTGGGGAAGAGCGTGCTGAGGTTATAGACGGGGTGCGCAGTGAACTCGGCTTGGAAGCAGGCAAAGGCTATTTGTGGTTCCCTGACAGCGGCGAGGCTTCCGTGCCGCAGTGGGCCACTGATGCCAGCACCGAGATGGCTGGTATGTCCAGTGGAAACCTCGAGGTCACCCGCGATATCACCGCGGGAGAAACTGCGCTCTATATCTTTACCTCCGGCACTACCGGCCTGCCCAAGGCGGCGGTTGTCCTGCACCGCAAAATCCTGGCGGCAGGCCAGGGTATTGGGCGTCTTGGTTTCAGGATCAAACCCGAGGACAGATTGTACCTGTGCCTGCCGATTTACCATATCACCGGCATGGGACCCGGATTATGCGGTTTTATCTCGGTCGGCGGCTCCATTGTTCTGCGCCGCAGTTTTTCCGCTTCCAACTTCTGGCCTGAAGTTCAGAAGTACCAGGCTAACTGCTTTATTTATGTGGGCGAGTTGTGTCGTTACCTGTCGATGCAGCCCGAGTGCCCGGAAGAAAAAAATAATCCGCTACAGAAAATGTTAGGCAACGGATTGCGGCCGGATGTATGGGATGAGTTCAAGACCCGCTTTGGCGTGGCGAGAATCTGCGAGATATACGGCTCCAGCGAAGGCAACGTTAGTTTTCTCAATCTGCTGAATAAAGATAGGACAATCGGGGCGGCCATATCAAAGGTAGCGCTGGTGCAGTACGACGGTGAGAACGATGAAATTGTGCGTGACAGTCGTGGCCGCTGTATCGAGGTTCCTGTCGGAGAGCCGGGTTTGCTATTGGGCGAGATTACGGCCAAGTTCGAGTTCGATGGCTATACCGACCCCGAGGCTACAGCCAGCAAGATTGTTCACAACGTGCTCAAAGAAGGAGATCGCTGGTTTAACACCGGAGACTTGATTCGCCAGATTGACGTTGGTTTTGCCATGGGCCTCAAGCACTTCCAGTTTGTCGACCGCACCGGGGATACTTTCCGCTGGCGGGCAGAGAATGTTTCCACCAATGAGGTGGCTGAAGTCCTCAACGCCCATCCGCAAATTGATATGGCCAATGTATACGGTGTGGAAGTACCCGGTGTAGAAGGCCGCGCGGGTATGGTGGCGTTTGCCCTCGATGGGGAAGATGAGTTTGATATCGATGGGCTAACGCAATTGGTGGAGCGCGAGCTCCCGCCCTACGCCCAGCCGGTATTTGTCCGCATCCAGCGGTCATTGGCTACCACCGGCACGTTCAAATTACTGAAAGGGGAGCTGCGAGAGCAGGCCTATCACCTGGATAACGTCGATGACGATGAAATCTACGTACGAAAACCGCGAAGCGACGGCCATGAACGTTTGGACGCCGCTTTTTATCAACAGATTCTTGATGGCAGTGCCGGTTATTAGGGCGCGCTACAACACACCCATCTTATTTACGATCCGAGGCGACAATTATGGCTATTGGTTTACTGGTAACAATCACCGTGCAGGACGGATTACTTTCGTGAAGCCAACAAGATGTTGGGCACCCTGGTTGCCGCAGCACCGGTAATTGAAATGCTCGACACGGTGGCAGACTGAATTTAATCATTTAGCCATGACACGATACTGTGGGCGTACTGGGGATACTGGGAAATATCGTTGTGGCCCGCACCGCGAATAAGCACGCTTTTCAATTGTGCGCTGTCGAAGGCGTCAATCAGGGCATCGGTTCTGGCCCGGGGAATGATGTTGTCATATTCGGCAGCGACGATTAGGGTTCTTGCGTTAATGGATTGAACCCGTTCAATGGAGGCGTAGCGATCTTTGATCAGCCAGGAAATCGGAAACATCCAGTAGGCGCCCTTTGCCACATTTTCAATGCTGTCGTAGGGCGTGACCAGTATCAGATTGTCGACCTCGCGCCGGGACGCGACATAGGTGGCAACGCCGGACCCCAGGCTTCGTCCCAGCAAGGAAAAGCTGCTGTGATCAGCCCCGATGTGGTCG
>SMVA01209609.1_pt1 | contig 10848 bp, 6 predicted proteins | sample 2456451 | NCBI WGS metagenome assembly SMVA01 (sample SAMN11095933, study PRJNA526329) | marine sediment metagenome | biome: Marine sediment; feature: Surficial sediment; material: Deep marine sediment; isolation source: Hadal surficial sediment | place: Pacific Ocean | collected 2014-05 | depth 0-1...
CGAACACCGTCATCGGTAACGCACCTCGCGGTGGCCCAAATTGGTGAGCATCCAGGATCTCGAACATCTCGCTGGCGTAGAAGCGAGCGGAGAAAATTGTCACAGCATTCATCACGATGCCAGCGACGAAACCACTCAGCAGAAATCTGCCGAGATTAATAGGTATGAGTGTATGCATCCAAGGTCTCCTAGCGCGGAGGCGAATAGTTGTCCGGCTAACAAGTATTAAGCTGCGAGCGGAGAGAACCGAACACATTGGGTTCCTTTGAATATCCCCCGCCCCGCAGCTCGTCCCCTATTACTACCACAGCCAGGCGGCAGCGTGGCGAGAAATCGGTCGGCTGGGCGCGCGGAAAGCGGACTGGATTGGCCTTGTTGGGTGGCGGATGGGTACCACCGCATGAGCCCTCATGCCCCGCTAGTGTAGAATTCGCGAATGCTCTCGAAGCGCCATCAGGGCGCATCCTGATGCCCACGATCTGGATCCGACCCGAAACTGGAAAGAGGTACATCCTCTGGCTCGAGGGCGGCCGATACCGCCGGTCGCTGGTCCCGAGCAACACCGACAAGGAGGCCAAGAAGCTTCTCGTCGAAATCGAGAGGAAGATGGCGCTCCTGAAAGCGGGCCTCCAGGGTGTCAACACCTCCCGGGTTGGCCAGCGGAAGCGCTTCGACAAGTGGGGCCAGGAATACCTGGCCGGCTGGGCGAAGGTTCACACGCCCCGGACCCGGCGGCTCTACCAGGACATGGTCAAGCTCCACCTGGAGCCGTTCTTCGGCAAGCCCCCCCTGGCCCATATCGACCCCCTGATGGTGCAGGATTTCCAGAAGACCTTCCGAGCGAAGAAGCAGGCGCCGGCCACCGTGAATCGCAGCCTGGCCATGCTCCGGCTCCTGCTTCGCCGGGCCAAGACCGTCGGCTACCTGCACCAGGTCCCGGAAATCCGGATGCTCAAGGAGACGCCCATCCGGCCGCGGCGCGCCTACACCCAGGAGGAGCTCCGGAAGCTGATGGGCAAGCTGAAGGGTGACCTCCGGCTCATCGTCCGCCTGGCGCTCCCACTGGCATGCGCCGGGCTTCCATCATGCGGCTGACCTGGGGCGATGTGGACTTCCGCAGGAAGTCGGTCCGGGTGGAGAAGGCCAAGGGAGGCAAGACGCGGACGCTCCCCCTCCCCACCGAACTCGTGGCGGCCCTGATGAGGCGCAAGCGTGGCGCCGCCGGCGACCCCCTCTTCGGGCGCACCACTTTCCCCCAGAAGGACTGGAACGTCGCTCAGAAGGCCGCAGGACTCCTGGGCCGTCACGTTCCACGAGCTGCGCCACACGTACCTGACGGGCCTCCTGCAGTCAGGCGTGGACGTGAGGACGGTGCGTGAGCTAGCCGGCCACGCAAGCATCGCCACGACGGAGCGATACACCCATCCGGCCATGGACCGCGCGCGTGATGCGGTAGAAAATTTATTGTCCCGTATCATCCCGCCCAGGAAACAGGCGAAGAAAAAGGCCTCCGCGAAATCCGCTAAGTCTCAGTATTTAAGGGATTTGTCTGGAGCGGGCAACGAGATTCGAACTCGCGACCCTCAGCTTGGGAAGCTGATACTCTACCACTGAGTTATGCCCGCCCTGCAGACCCTTGCAATGTACCACGGCCCACCCTGCGTCGCCATGAGAGCGCAGCGGGAACCACTCGCCGGGATACTGCGTATTCACTGCCGAGGGCTGGGAGGCGCGACGGGGATATTCCTCACCTCTCAGCGGACTATCCAAGGCGAAAGGCCGGCCCATGACACACATCAACCGCAACAATAAGACTGCCATGGGCCTGTTCGGGCCCCTCCTTCTCCTGCTTCTCCTCCTCAGTCTGCCGGTCATCAGTGGCTGTACCGCCAGCAGCACCGAGGCCTCGTCCAGCGATGATGCGGTCAAGACCTCCTCCGGCGGCGAAGATGAGGCCGATTCCGGCGAGGAAGAAGACAAAGAAGAAGCGGTACCGGTTGAGGTGGCCGCGCTGGGAACGGGCCGCATGGAGGAGGTGCTGCGTTATTCGGCCAACCTGGAGGCCGAGAAGCATGTGCAGGTCTATGCCCAGACCGCTCGCCTGGTCCGGGAACTCCTCGTGGAAGAGGGAGATGTGGTCCGGCGAGGAGATGTTCTGCTGCTCCTGGACGATGAACAGCAGCGCAACAATCTCGCCAAGGCAAAGAGCCAACTGGCCAAATCGGAGCGCGAGTTCCAGCGCCTGGAACGCCTTTTCGGTGAAGAGCTCATCAGCGAGCAGAAGATATCCGATGCGACCTACGACCTTGAGCAGTTACGCATCGCGGTGGCAGAAGCACAGCGGGAAATGACCTACACCAAGGTCACGGCCCCCATTTCAGGCACCGTCACCATACGCCTGGTCAAGCTCGGCGATCAGGTTTCCATCAATCAGCACCTGTTCGACATCGTCGACTTCGACTCCATGGTTGCCCGGGTCTACGTGCCAGAGAAGAATCTGTCCCAGCTTCGCCCGGGCCAGGTGGCCCGCATTTCCGCCCGAGCTCTGGGAGGAAAGACATACACCGGCAGTATCGACCGCATCGCACCGGTGGTCGATCCCAGGACCGGCACTCTCAAGGTCACGGTAGCCGTGGGGCGCCAGGCCGGACTGCTGCCCGGCCTCTATGTGGATGTGGCTCTGGTCACGTCCGTCCACGACAACGCCCTGCTCATGCCCAAACGCGCCCTGGTCTACGACAAGGACCGGGTCTTCGTGTTCCGCCTGGGAGAGGATCGCCGGGTGGAACGCCTGATCCTGGATCCCACCCTCTCGGATCGGGACCACGTGGAAGTGGGGGCGCCCCTGAGCCCCGGCGATGAGATTGTGGTGGCTGGGCAGACCGGCCTGAAGGACGGCACGCTGGTCAGTCTTCCAGGCGACGAGGAGGCCACTGAGGAGGACGACAACCTCACGGCCGACCAGGGCGCAGCACAGGTCGCGCAGGTCGATGGAACTCCGTCGTGAACGACAGGGAAACCACCCACAGCTTCATCGTCACGCGGCCGGTTGCCATCCTCATGGTCTTCCTGGCCGCTTTCGTCTTCGGCTTGCTGTCATACTTTCAACTCCCCCTTGCCTTGTTGCCGGAGTTGAGTTATCCGACTCTCACCGTGCGCACGGAATATCCGGGTGCCGCCCCCGAAGAGGTCGAGAACGACATCAGCCGGCCCGTGGAAGAAGCTCTGGGCGTGGTGAATGGCCTGGTCAAGATCAGCAGCATCAGCCGTGCGGGCGTCAGCGATGTGGTCCTGGAGTTCGGCTGGGACAATGAGATCTCCGACGCCTCCCAGGATGTTCTCGAACGACTGGACCTGGTGCAACTTCCCGAGGAAGCACGCCGCCCCTTGATCCTGCATTATGACCCTTCACTTGACCCTGTTCTGGAACTGAGTCTCTCTTCCGGGACTCCGGATGACAACCCAACCCGCGAGTTGAAACGCCTGCGCCGCCTGGCGGAACTGCAGGTGAAGCGGGCCCTGGAGCCGATCAAAGGGGTCGCGGCCGTGCGCGTGCGGGGCGGCCTGGAGGAAGAGATCCATGTCCTCCTGGATGAGCAGCAACTTCGCCGCACAGGCCTTTCCATCCGGGATGTGATCGATCGCTTGGCCGAGGAAAATATCAACGTGGCCGGGGGCACGCTCAAGGAAGGGCACACCGAATACATGGTCCGTACCCTCAATGAGTTCAAAGACCTGGACGAGGTGCGCAACACCGTCCTCGCCATCATCGATGGCCGCGAGATCCGGGTCAAGGATATCGGGACCGTGGAGAATGCCTTCCGGGATCGGGAGATCATCACGCGCACAGACGGCGGCGAGAGCATCCAGATCGAGATCTTCAAGGAAGCCGACGTCAACATCGTCGCTCTGGCCAAGAGGGTGCGCGCTGTGGTGGGCGAGCATTCATCTGACGCCGCATCCGAGGCGGAGGGAGACGAAGCAGGAAACGGTCTCGCCGGCCGGTTGCTCAAGGAGGAATCCGCCATTCTCCAGGTAGTGGCCGATCGTTCGCTGTTCATCGAGAGCAGCCTCGTGGCTGTCCGCCAGACAGCCGTGCTGGGTGGCCTGCTGGCCATCCTGGTCATCTACCTGGTCCTGCGCCGCTTCAGTAGCACTCTCATCATCGGCGTGAGCATCCCTATCTCCCTGGTCATCGCATTCGCGCCCTTGAACCTCATGGGGGTTTCGCTCAACATCATGTCCCTGGGCGGGTTGGCCATGGGAATCGGCATGCTGGTGGATTCCTCCATCGTCGTCCTGGAATCGATCCACCGCTGCCGCGAAGAGGGAGATGACCTGCGCACCGCTGCCGACCGTGGCACCCGCGAAGTCCGTAACGCGGTCCTTGCCTCCACCCTGACCTCCATTGCGGTCTTCTTCCCCATGGTGTTCGTCCAGGGTGTGGCAGGCCAGGCCTTCGGCGACCTGGGCGCGGCCGTCGTGGTCTCTCTGCTGGCGGCGGCAGGAGTCGCCCTGTTCTTCATTCCCATGCTGGCCAGCCGGGGCGGGGGCAGTACCACAACCGTCGCACCAGCGCCCATGAAGCTCTGGCGCCACTGGGCAGCCTTCCATGCCCTGACCCGTTCGTGGTCCGGCGCCGGCCTCTGGCTACGCCTGGCAGCGAGTCCCTACTGGGTGATCCGTTTCATCATCGGTGCCGTTCTTGAGTTGATCGGCAAACTGATCCTGACCATGGCCATGGCCCTGGGTGCCACCATCGTCTTCCTCCTCGGCCCGGTCCTTGGGACTGCTCTGCGCCTGCTTCTCTGGCTTCCGGGCAAACTCACTGATATGACCATGCAGGCCCTGGCCCGCGCCTACCCACTGGTTCTGAGCCGCAGCATGGCCCACCCCATCATCGTACTCGCGGTCGTGGGTTTGACCGGTGTGGGCACCTGGCAGGTTCTCAGCAGTATGGACAGCGAACTCCTGCCCGAGGTCCACCAGGGCGAGTTCACCGTGGAGGTGGCCTTACCGGTGGGCACACCCCTGGAACAGACCGATGCCATCCTCGAGCCCGTGGAACAGGCGATTCTGGCTGAACGGGAGAACATTCGTTCTCTTCTGCTCACGGTGGGTTACGACTCCAGCCAGTCCCAGCGCTCCGATGAGGGTGAACACACCGCCCGCTTCAAGGTCCTCCTGCAGCCCTCCCGGGATCCCGCCGCCACCGAGGCCGCGGTTCTGGCCCGTCTGAGGCAGCGCTTCGCCGGGATCCCCGATCTCGAAACACACGTGACACGGCCGGTCCTGTTCAGTTCCAAGACACCTATCCAGGTGGAAGTTCATGGCAATGACCTGCTCGCTCTGCGCACCAAGAGCGAAGAGGTGCGCCAGGTCATGGCCGGCCTGCCGGCACTCACTGACGTGGAAACGACTCTTCGTCGCGGTGCTCCTGAAGTCCAGATCCTCTACGACCGCGACCGCCTGGCCCACTACGGCCTGAACATCGGCCAGGTAGCGCATCGCATACGCGAGAAAGTACAGGGGTTTGAGGCAACCCGCTTCAACATGAAAGACAGGCGCATCCCCATCCTGGTGCGACTGGCCCTGAACGACAGAGAAACGGTGGACGACATCCGCCGCCTGCAGGTAAACCCGGGCCAGACGCCGCCTATCCCATTGGGAGCGGTTGCCGAAATCACGCTGGGTGAGGGGCCCAGCGAGGTGCGCCGGGTGGATGGCCGCCGCATCGGCCTGGTAGAAGCCAACCTGGCCGCAGGCTCACTCAGCTCTGCCATCACGGACATCCGTGCCGCCCTGGATCAGCGCATTCAGTGGCCCGCCACCCAGACCTATTTCATCAGCGGCCAGAACGAAGAATGGGAGCGCAGCCGCGCCAGCCTCTGGCTGGCCATGGCACTGAGCATTTTTCTTGTCTATGTCATCATGGCCGCTCAGTTCGAGTCATTGACCCAGCCCTTGCTCATCATGCTGACCATCCCCCTGGCGTTCATCGGGACCGTGGTCACTCTCAAAGCCATGGGCATCAACCTCTCCGTCGTCGTCTTTCTCGGCATGATCATGCTGGCCGGCATCGTGGTGAACAATGCCATCGTGCTGGTGGACTACATCAATACGCTCAGACGCCGCGGCATGGAGATCAGAGAAGCGGTGATGACCGCCGGACAGGTCCGCCTGCGTCCCATTCTCATGACCACTGCCACCACGGTCCTCGGCCTCTCGCCAATGGCTCTGGGCTGGGGTGACGGCGCCGAGTTGCGCACCCCCATGGCACTGGCCGTCATCAGCGGCCTGTTGAGTTCCACAATCCTGACCCTGGTGGTGATCCCCACGCTCTACGCGGCCATGGACAGCCTCTTCGCCCGCCTGCGCGGTGATGCGGCGGTAGCTTCCGGCGACAATCTCTCCCTGCCTGTCATGCCCGGCAACCAGACAAGAATTGTCACACCATGAGCGCCTTCACGCCCAAGAACGAATCGTTTCTGTCACGCTTCTCCCTGAATCGCAGGGTGACGGTGCTCATGCTTGTTCTGACCACGCTGGTCGTGGGCGCAGTGGCCCTCAACGGCCTCCCGATTGAGTTGATTCCCCGCGGCTTCACCGACCAGTCCCTGGCAGTCATCGTCCCCTGGGAGGACGCCCCACCCCGTGAGGTTGAGGAGAAGATCACAGTTCCTCTCCAGGAAGAACTTTCCACGGTCCGTGGACTCAACAACATCGTCTCCGTCTCCCTGTCCCGGGGCTCGCGGGTGTTCATGAATTTCAAGACCGATACCGACATGGACGTGGCATACAGGGAAGTGCGGGACCGTATCGAGCGTGCGCGCCGTGATTTCCCGGATGACGTGGATCAGGTGTTCATCCGCAAAGACGACGCCTCCGGCATTCCCGTGGTTGTGCTGGGCGTGGCCATCGATGACGATCTGGTCAACAGCTACGACCTGCTCCAGAACGAGATCATTCTTCCCCTGGAACGAGTGGATGGAGTCGCTTCGGTGGAGGCCAACGGACTCGAGGAGAAGGAGATTCTCATCGAACTGAACCGCCGCCAGGTCGAGGCGGCAGGACTGAATCTCTACGATCTGGCCCAGGATCTGGGCAGCGATAACTTCACTCTGGCTTCCGGCGATGTACGCGACGGCGACCGCAAATTGCTCCTGCGTTCCGTGGCGCGATTCAGGTCGCTGGATGACATCCGCCAGCGGCCGGTCTCCCCCACGGTACGTCTTGGGGATATCGCCCGCATCACCTTTGACGAACCGGACAAGGAATACCGGGTGCGGGCCATGAGCCAGCCGGCATTCGCCATCCTGGCGTTCAAGGAAGGGGATGCCAACGCCCGCGAGGTGGCAGTCCGGATACGGGAGGTTCTCGCCTCCTTCGCCGACAACCCACGCCTGGCCGGCGTGCAGGTCATCACCCTCTTCGATCAGGGCGAAGTCATCGACGCCTCCATCGGCACCCTGGGAACCAGCGGCATGATCGGCGGGGTCCTTGCCGGCCTTGTGTTGTTTGTCTTCCTGCGCCGCCTGCGGCTCACCCTGGTCATTTCCCTTTCCATCCCCCTGAGCATCCTCGTCGCCATGACCGTCATGTATTTCTCCGGCGAGACCCTGAACATCATCTCCCTTCTGGCTCTCATGGTCTGCATCGGTCTGCTGGTGGACAATTCCGTGGTGGTGGCCGAAAACATCCATCGCCTGCGCCAGTCGGGGTTGAGCCGGCGTGATGCCTGCATCAATGGCGCCGGCGAGATCGCCCTGGCCATCACCATGTCCACCCTGACAACAGTGGTGGTCTTCGCCCCGGTGGCGCTCATGGGCGCAGGCCCGGCCCAGTTCATTTTCATGCGTTTGGCCCTGCCCATTTCCGTCGCTCTCCTGGCGTCGCTGGTGATCGCCCTGGTGATCATGCCCCTGGCGGTATTTCTCACCCTGACCCCGACTGGCAGCACGCGCCGGGAACAGCCGCTCATGCTCCCCTACCGCTGGCTGGTCGCCGGGCTGAAGTGGCTCTACGCCCAGTCATTCGAACGTCTGGGACGAACCTATGTCCGCATACTCGGCTTCTTTCTGGTGCGCCGCCTGGACATGGTGCTGGCCCTGGTCGCCCTGTTCATCCTGACCGGCGCCATCAGCAGCAGCAACAATCTGCGCTTCGTGGCCATTCAGGAAGACGAACAATCCGGCTTTGAAATCAGCGTGCAGATGCCGGAGAACACCACCCTGGAAGAGGCTGAGGAGTGGTTTCTGGCAGCCGAGGCCCAGGTCGAGAGCCATGCTCCCGAGCTGGGATTGGAAGGCTGGTTCCTCTTTCACCGCAAGACTTCTGGAGAGATCCAGGGCTGGTTTACCACGCCGCGCAGCACGGACCTCTCCCCCCGCGAGGTCACGGAGAAGGTACTGGAGTTGCTTCCCCCCAAACCGGGCATGAAGCTGTTCACCGGCCAGGAACGACAACTCGGCGATGAGCGAGACGACTCGATCTCTGTCATCACCCTCCAGGGCGAGGATTCTGAACTCCTGGAGCAAACCGCATCCGATCTGGAGGATGTCCTGGGGAGAGTGGATGGTGTTCTGGGCTTCCAGCGTAACCAGCAGCGCACACCCAATGAGATGGGCCTGGTGGTGGACCGGGACCGCAGCCGCAGGTATAACGTCAGTCCCAGGGTCATAGCCGGCGTGGTCGAGTATGCCCTCAGGGGCATCAGCCTGCCCAAGTATCTTGACAAGGGCCGTGAAGTGCCGGTGCGGGTTCGTTTCCGGGAGGAGGACCGCCAGGGAATGGCCGAACTGGCAAGTTTCAGGGTACCTACCGGTGACGGCGGCTTCCTGCCCTTGTCCAGCGTGACCTCTGTCAAGATGCTCAGCGTCCCCGAGGCCATCGTCCGCCGCAACAAGCGGATTTCCAGAACCATCACCCTGGATCTGCAGGAAGGAACCGAGGAAGAGACCCGCGAGCGGCTCACGGCCATCATGGCCGGTATGGATCTGCCTGAGGGTGTCAGCTTGGGCGCCTCCACTCAGGGTGTCCAGGGCGACGAAGACCTGAAGCGCATCATGTTTGCAGGGCTCATGTCGGTGGTCTTGATCTATCTCCTCATGGGCTTTCTTTTCGAGAGCTTCATCCTGCCACTGTCCATCATCCTCACCATCCCCCTGGCCTCCCTGGGCGTCATCTGGGCCCACGTTCTCACCGGCCGAAATATCGACTTCCTCGGGGCCGTGGGCATCGTCCTGCTCATCGGCGTCGTGGTCAACAACGGCATCGTGCTCATCGACTACGTCAACCGTCTGCGGAGCCAAGGAATGGACAGACCCGCCGCCCTGATGCTGGCAGCCGAACGCCGTTTCCGGCCCATCATGATGACCGCCATCACGACCATCGGGGGACTCATTCCCCTGGCAGTGGGTGGACGTGGCAGCGCCGGCCTGAGCTACACCAGCTTCAGCCTCACCCTCATCGGAGGTATGAGCACAGCCACGATTCTCACCCTCCTGGTAATTCCCATCTTTTATACCTTCTTCGACGACCTGCGGACCACATGGGCCACCGCCACAGCGAGGATCAGAGGCCTGAGGGGCAAGCAACCGCAGGTTGACAGTCAGGCGGCGCAGGGCTAAACTGCCTTCTTTTCAGGAGGTTGAAGCAGTATGGCAAACCACAAGTCGGCCCTGAAGGCCGCCCGGCAGTCAGTTCTCAAACGACAGCGCAACCGCGCGGCCCGTACCCGTATGCGCGGTCAGATCAAGAAGCTTCGCCAAGCCGTCGCCAGCGGCGACAACAAGCTGGCGGTCGAGTTGCTGGCACCGACCATCTCTCTTCTCGATCGTTCAGCCCAGTCGGGTACCATCCACCGCAACACCGCCGGCCGCACCAAGTCCCGCCTCACCCGGCACGTCAACAACATGGCGGCGCCAACCACGTCCGCCTGAGCTGCCGCCTCCTGACCTGCGGACTTATTTCTCCGGGTCTCTCTCCATGAGCGTGACCCGGGCGGCGGCCAGGCTCGCCACCGGCACACGGTAAGGCGAGCACGAGACATAATCAAGGCCCGTGCGGTGGAAGAATTCCACCGATTCGGGATCCCCTCCGTGCTCTCCACAGATACCGATTTTGAGTCGAGGCTTGACCTTGCGTCCCAGCTCCACCGCCATGGCTACAAGCTTCCCGATTCCTTCCTGATCCAGACTCTGGAACGGGTCGGCCGGCAGGATGCCCGCCTCCAGATATCCCGGCAGGAAAGTGCCAATATCATCCCGTGAAAAGCCGAACCCCATCTGGGTGAGATCATTGGTGCCAAATGAGAAGAACTCGGCTTCCTCGGCGATGCCGTCCGCCACCAGGCAGGCCCGGGGGATCTCGATCATGGTCCCCACCAGAAACTCCACCCTGGTGTCTTCCCTGTCCATGACCTTCTCGGCGGTATCCAGCACCAGACGACGCAGGCGCCGGAACTCCTCCACTGTGCCTACCAGCGGGATCATCACTTCAGGAAAGACCTTCACGCCTTCCCGAGTCAATGCGCAGGCGGCGGCAAAGATCGCCTCCACCTGGACCTCGTAGATCTCCGGATAGGACAGGCCCAGCCGGCAGCCGCGATGCCCCAGCATGGGATTTGTTTCGTGGAGTTGCTCGATCTTCTCCTTGATCTTCTCCACGCTCACCCCCAGGTCACGAGCGGAGGTTTCTATCTCGGCCTGCTCCTGGGGAAGAAATTCGTGCAACGGCGGGTCCAGGAGCCGGATGGTCACCGGCAGGCCCTCCATGGCCCGCAGGATGCCCTCGAAGTCTGACTTCTGCAGCGGTCCGATGAGGTCCAGGGCCTTGCGGCGTCCCTCC
>SMVA01237428.1_pt1 | contig 10847 bp, 10 predicted proteins | sample 2456451 | NCBI WGS metagenome assembly SMVA01 (sample SAMN11095933, study PRJNA526329) | marine sediment metagenome | biome: Marine sediment; feature: Surficial sediment; material: Deep marine sediment; isolation source: Hadal surficial sediment | place: Pacific Ocean | collected 2014-05 | depth...
AAGCCTGATCAACTCCGGGCTGGTCAAGAATGGAAGACAGGCGTCTTTGATGACCAGTGCTGTGGGTCTCGTGATATTCGTTGAGTCAAACTTGAGCGTGTTGACTGCCGGCATATTGTCCCGTGGCCTGTTTGACCGGTTTGGTCTTAGCCGCGCAAAACTGGCTTACATTATTGACAGCACATCGGCACCCGTTTGTATTCTGATTCTATTGAACGGCTGGGGTGCGTTTGTCCTGGGATTGCTGAACAACTACGAGTTCGGAATATCGTCGGCGTCAGTGCTGTGGGGCACAATACATTTCAATTTTTACGCCATCGTAACGTTGATATTCGTTTTGTTTACTTCAGCAACCGGCAAACTTTACGGGCCGTTGGCGCGCAGCGAGGCGAAAGCGCATATCGAACTTGCAGCGCATCAAGAGGTCGCGGCGACCAAAGCACGCTATATGGTCATACCACTGGCAACCATGATCTTTGGCATGGTCGGATTCATGTTCTGGACCGGCGACGGAATTCTTGCTGCCGGCAGCGGATCAAAGTCAGTATTGTATGCAACAACGCTTGCCTGTGTGGTGGCCTATGTGCAATTGATCGCGTCCGGGGGCATCAGGCATGTTCAGTTGGTGAAAATCGCGTTCGATGGCATGGGAGAATTGTTGCCGCTGGTCGCTATCGTTCTATTGTCACTTGCGTTGGGAGCTAGCCTCGGGGAGCTTGGTACCGGGGCTTACATCTCGCAACTGGCCGGTGCCTATTTGCCACATTTTATTATTCCAGCAATGCTGTTCGTGGCCGGCGCACTCATCTCGTTTTCAACCGGCACGTCCTGGGGTACTTTCGCCATACTGGTACCGATTGGCATGCCACTGGCAATCGGTATGGAGTTGCATCCTTCATTGTTGCTGGCGGCAATACTTGGCGGCGGTGTGTTTGGAGATCATTGCTCGCCGATCTCCGATACGACGGCCGTGTCGGCTATTGCGTCTGGATGTGATTTGCTTGAACACGTCCGGACACAGCTTCCATATGCCATCGTTGCCGGCCTGGCAGCATTAGTCTTGTATTTGGTCGCCGGAATACTGATCCTGTAGTCGAACGGTGCAAGGAGAACGCGGGTGGATTCGCAGAATAAAGTGATCGTCAATCTGGATGCGATACGAAGTAATTTTTCGCTGGCGTGCACACTTTCGCCGGCGTCAAAGAATATTGCAGTAGTCAAGGCTGACGCCTACGGGCACGGCGCAGTACAAGTTGCGATCGCTTTGCAGTCGCAAGCACCGGCATTTGCTGTTGCAACGCTCGAGGAGGCGATGCAGCTACGGGATGCGAGTATTCAAAAGCCCATACTCGTTTTGGAAGGGCTTTTCTCATCGGATGGCATAGAGGTCGCGGCGCAGAATGATCTTTGGCTGATGATGCACAACCATGAGCAGGTTGCGAACCTGGCGGCCGCCAAGTTAAGAGCGCCGCTGGGCTGTTGGATTAAAGTCGACACCGGAATGCATCGGCTCGGCTTCGACGTGGATGAGTTACCTGCGGTACTGGAGCGCATGAAATCGACGCCACACTTCAACGAGCAGACGGTATTGTGTACACATCTGTCGTCCGCAGACGACCGTAGCAGCGATAAAACCGAGAGCCAGGCTGCAAGGGCGAAGGAGTGCGCATCCACACACCAATTGCCACTGAGCATTTGCAATTCCGCCGGGATTCTCGCTTGGCCAAAAACGCATGGGGACTGGAATCGGCCAGGGTATATGCTTTATGGAAATTCGCCGTTTTCAGGGCCTGACGATTATTCGGAACAATTGAAACCGGCCATGACGTTCACGTCCAGACTATTGTCTATTCGACAGGTTAGTGAAGGAAGCAGTGTTGGCTATGGCGGTCGGTGGACCGCATCGCGCGAATCCACCATCGGAACTGTTGGCATCGGCTACGCTGGTGGCTATCCTCGATCGGCAGCGGACGGCACTCCAACGCTGGTGAATGGCGAGATCGCTCCCCTGGTCGGCATCGTGTCGATGGACATGATTACGATTGATTTGACCGAACACGCGAGTGTCGCCGTTGGTGACGCTGTTGTCTTGTGGGGCGATGGCTTGAGCGTGAATGAAGTGGCGACGCACTCGAATACGATTGGCTACGAATTACTAACGCGACCATCGACCGGTGTCGAGACAATATACGTTGGTGCCAGCTGACTAAATAGAAATCAATAAGCGCTGACGATTATCGTTAGTGAGTGCGTTTGATTTCAGCCCCAAGACTTGCGAGCTTTTCTTCCAGGCGCTCGTATCCTCTGTCGAGGTGATAAATTCGATTCACCCTGGTTTTTCCTTCAGCAACGAGTCCTGCTAAAACGAGACAGGCGCTGGCGCGCAGATCCGTCGCCATGACGGGTGCGGCCCCCAGTTTGTGGCGATGCCCGCGTACCACTGCCACCTGTGTTAGCGGTGCGATATCAGCACCGAGTCGAACGAGTTCCTGTACATGCATGAAGCGGTTCTCGAAAATGCCTTCTGTGATGACGGACGTGCCTTTGGCCTGGGTCATCAAGACCATAAACTGAGCTTGCAGATCGGTCGCAAACCCGGGGTGCGGCGCCGTTGAAATGTCGACACCGCGCCATTCACTGCAAGGCAAAACGCGAATAGTGTCGTCGCCGGTTTCAATCTGGAATCCGCTCTCTCGCAGTTTGTCGATGAGTGCCTGCAGGTCAGACGGGACGCACTTGTTCACGGTCACATCACCGCCTGTGATCGCACCTGCGATAAGTAATGTGCCTGCCTCGATTCTGTCCGGAATAATGTTGTGCGTGGCAGGATGCAACTCGTCTACACCTTCGATGGTAACGACGCTGGTTCCCTCACCATCAATCTTTGCGCCCATACTCTTCAGGTATCGTGCCAGATCGACGACTTCGGGTTCTTTGGCGACGTTTTCCAAAACTGTGGTGCCTTTAGCCAGCGTTGCCGCCATCATGATGTTTTCCGAGCCGCCAACGGTTGCGGTCTCGAACAGGATGCGTGTTCCGACCAGTCGTTTTGTTTTGGCGATGACGTAGCCGTTTTCGATGTCGATCTTGGCGCCAAGTTGCTTCAAAGGCTCTATGTGCAGGTTTATGGGTCTCGAACCGATGGCGCAGCCGCCAGGCAGGCTGACTTTCGCCTCACCATATCGGCTCAGCAGAGGGCCAAGAGTGAGGATGCTGGCGCGCATTTTTCGGACAATATCGTAAGGTGCGACCAGCTCAGATGGCGTAGCCGTCGTGACGCGTAGCGAATTGTCGTCGCGGTGAAACTCACAATTCAGGTGGTTGAGTAAAAGCTCTGTCGAGTCGATGTCTTGCAACGCTGGCACATTCCGGAATTCATGTACTCCATCTGCGAGCAATGCAGAGAATAATATGGGCAATGCGGCATTTTTCGAGCCGCTGGCGGAAATCGTGCCATTCAAGATACTTCCGCCAGTTACTACTATTGAGTCCATTTATTTCCCGATCTTCAAAAACAAAGGGCATTTTGCCAGTTTCTTGATGCTAATTAAGCTTGTCCGTCGCAATACGCAACGAGAGTTTCGCTATTGTAGCGATACGGCTATGTGATTGACATCAATGGATCATTGCCCTTAGATTGCTCCAATACAGATCACAATGCACCGCAGTAATTTCTCGCTCATTCTGCAGGCAAATAATGGAACCGGTATTGACCAAAACTACAGCGATACAACTGCGATCGCCCTATCTCATATTCCTCGGCGATATTGAGGAAGCGACGTACGGCAAGACAGGCAAAGGGTTGGTGCATTGGTGCCCCGAGAAAGTTGCCGGGCAAATCAGGTTACCCGGTTGTGCTGTCGATCTCGGTGTACCTGACATGACCATAGAAGCTGCGGCATCTGCTGGAGTCAAGAGTCTGATTATTGGTGTCGCATTGATTGGTGGGCGGTTGCCGGATCATTGGAATGCGGTATTAAAAACCGCCTTGGCTACTGGCATAGACATTGTTTCCGGGCTTCACACGAGGCTTGCAGATCTACCTGAATTGCAGGAGATTGCGCGTTGCAGCGGAGCGAGGCTGGTCGACGTACGAATTCCACCAAGCGACATTCCGATCGCTACCGGGCTGAAACGGCCTGGCAAGCGGGTTTTGATGGTCGGCACGGACTGTGCCGTAGGAAAAAAATACTCAGCGCTTGCGTTAACCAGGTCGCTCTCGGAGTTGGGCGTCAAGGCGACGTTTCGCGCCACAGGGCAGACTGGAATAATGTTGGCGGGAGAGGGCATCGCTGTTGATGCGGTGGTCGCCGATTTCATTTCGGGTGCGGCGGAACTTGTGTCACCGGCAAATGACCCGGACCATTGGGATGTGATTGAAGGGCAAGGTTCGCTGTTCAACCCCGGCTATGCCGGAGTCAGTCTCGGACTTCTACACGGGTCACAACCAGACGCCCTGATTCTGTGTCACGACGTAACCCGAAAAGAAATCGACGGGTGGCCAGGCTATCCGGTTCCCTCGCTCGATGAATGTATGCAGCAAAATTTGCAAGCGGCGAAGCTTACGAACAGGAACGTCCGATTCGCCGGTCTCAGTATTAACGCATCAAGTCTGCCATCGTCAGAACACGAATCTTATTTGCAGGCTGTCGCATCGCAGTTCAGTTTGCCCTGCATTGATCCCATCGCCAGCAAATCACCAGCTATAGCACAATACTTAATCGACAATTTCTAGGTACGTCTAATGTCTACAAAGATGAAACTAAGTGCACACATTGAGGAATGGCAACTCGCGAAACCGTTCCGCATAGCAGGCATCGAATGGCTGACATCGAGAAGCGTCGTCGTGACGCTTTCCAGTGACGGCGTTATCGGTAATGGCGAAGGGCAAGGTGTTTTCTACCTGAACGAGACGGCGGAGTCGATGATTGAACAGGTCTTTGCCGTCGCCAGCCAGATTGAGAGCGGAGCCAGTCGCGAGGAGTTGCTTGAGATTCTGCCTGCCGGGGGCGCGCGTAACGCGATCGATTGCGCACTGTGGGATCTCGAAGCAAAGAAGTCGGGACGCAGTATTTGGGAGCTTACCGCCATTTCACCGAGCTCGGTAACAACCGTGTTTACTATTGGCCTGGAAGACACGCCAGAAAAAATGGCAGCGAATGCGAAAGCGGCCAGCCAGTATCCAATACTGAAAATCAAGCTGGACGGCGATCAACCGATTGCCAGGTTAGCGGCGATCAGGGCAGCAAGGCCCGATGCGAGAATCGTGATAGACGCTAATCAGGCCTGGAATTTCGATAAGTTGAATGACGTGCTTCCTCAGTGCGTAAAGCTCGGCATCGAAATGGTTGAACAGCCGCTGCCGCGAGGCGCCGACAGCGAACTAGAAGATTTCAATTCGCCCGTTACGTTAGCAGCCGATGAGTCCTGTCTCGACACGAGCGAATTGGATGTTGCAAGCAGTCGTTACAGCATGATCAACATAAAACTGGATAAGACAGGCGGCCTGACAGAGGCACTCAGACTTGCGTATGCGGCGAAAGAAAAGGGCTGCAAGCTCATGGTAGGCAACATGGTTGGAACGTCTCTTAGCATGGCGCCATCGTTCGTCGTCGCGCAACTCTGTGATCTTGTGGATATCGACGGACCACTGCTCTTGAAAACCGATCATCCCAATGGGCTCGTATACAAATCGGGTGTGGTCGATGTATTCGAGCAGTCATTTTGGGGCTAGTAGTCAGTGAAGGATAGAAAAAAATGACAAGATACTTCGTAGCAGTGCTTGGTTTGTTTTTGTTACTGGATAATGTGCAGGCCGAACCCACGAACATTACTGTACGTGTTCTAAGCAAGGATGCTAAATTCATTGGCAGTGGAATGGGCGGCGTGTTGATAGTACTGCGGGATGCGGACAGCGGATCAGTGCTCGCAGAAGGCATTATCCAGGGCAAGACCGGTGATACCAGGAACATCATGATCGAACCCCGAGTTCGTGGACAAGCATTGTCAACAAAGGGATCCGCAAGTTTCACAGCAACGCTGGAGCTTGATAGACCCACCAAAGTGCAAGTCACGGTCGAAGGGCCGGTCAACAATCCCGACTCGGCCAATCGAGTGACGTCGACGCAGTGGGTTATTCCTGGCAAGCACATTACCGGCGGCGATGGCTGGCTCCTCGAAATACCGGGATTTTCCGTCACAGCTGAAGCGTCATTAAGAGCAATGTCAAATAGTGAATCCATGATTTTCGATGTGCGCGCAGACATCACCATGATGTGCGGCTGCCCGATCGAGCCAGATGGTCTGTGGGATGCCAATGGCTATGAAGTTGCGGCGATTGTTACGGACAACGACGGCAAATCGACTACAATTCCCATGCACTATGCGGGTAAGACCAGCCGGTTTGCGGGTCAATCCAGCATGACCGGAAGTGGACCGTTCGAAGCCGTCGTATATGCGTATGACGCGTCGAACGGTAATACGGGTGTTGATATCGTCAAACTAAACGGTCCTGAATAGAGTGCATCCAGTTCGACACACAGCGGTATTAGTATCGCTTTTGTGCATGTCGCTATCGGTGCAAGCGGACGAAGTACGGATAGATGACGGCGAACGAATACTGAATGCCAATCTTGAGCTGGCGTCCGGGCGGACCATCGAGGATGGTGTCATTCTCATGCTGCACGGTACGCTTGGGCACAAGGACATGGAAATAATGGTCCTGTTGCAGTCGGTATTCCAGGAATACGGTTACAGCTCACTTGCCATCAATCTCTCTTTTGATATCGAAGATCGTCATGGTTTTTATCCATGCGAAAGACCGCACACGCATGAATACAACGATGCGCTCGCTGAACTGGATTTGTGGGTTCGTTGGTTGCAAGATCAGAGTGTGGGCGACATCGTAATGCTTGGCCATTCTCGCGGAGCAAATCAGATAGCAAATTACCTTTTGCAGGACGAGCACACGATCGTCGCCGGTATTTTGCTTGCACCTTCGACGGGCAGCCGCGCGACAACGGAAATTGTGCAGTCAAACCTCGTTAAGGCAACGCAAGAAGGTTGGCTGAACGATACTGGCTTTTTACACTGTCAGGGCGCCAGAGTCAGTGCCACAAGTTACGCTTCCTACTATGCGTCGAGATCGCTGGCAAACACACCCGAATTGCTACGAGAGATTTCGACACCCGTCCTGGTCTTGTCCGGAAGCGAGGACTCGACAGTGCCCGGGCTCGCAACCGAAATGGAACATGTAAACAATGACCTGGTTCAACACTTGCAGATAGAAGGTGCCGATCATTTCTTTCGGGATCTGTTTGCTTATGACGTGATCGAAGCCGCAATCAATTTTTTGAATTCAGTTCAACCGGCAGTGTCGCCGGAATAGGTGATATCCGCTACTATAGCTGCTTCCTCGATGACAAAATAACAAGAACCGGAGAATTCTGATGAACCCCACAGTCACAGCACTCGTTGGATACATTGCGGTCATGCTCGCCTTGCTCGCAACACTCGGTATATTGCGGGTCGGATTGACGATCACAGGCAAGCGCGCCCCCAACAGTTTCGCGCCGGATGGCGCGGATGTTTCGCCTTTTGCAAATCGGCTTTGCCGCACACATGCCAACGCCTACGAAGGATTTCCCATTTTCGGTGGATTGATGTTATTGGCTATCGCAACTGACGCAACCGCAATTACCGACAGTCTTGCGATGTACCTGATTGGCGCCAGAATTCTGCAGGCGGCGACCCATTTGATTTCCACCAGCAATCTTGCCGTACAGGTTCGATTTGCGTTTTTCCTGGTGCAAGTCGTAATCGCAATCTGGTGGGTTATACAGTTCTTCCAGATGTCTTAGCTTTTGCCCAACGACGGTGATGCGGCAGATCGTCGTCGAGCCATCGCGCGCCATTTTCGTCAATGATAAGTATCTCTTCGAATTTGGCGCCGACATTGCCTTCGGCCAGATGCGGTTCGACCGCCCATAGTCCGTGAGGTGCGACATCTTTGCATATTTTCGTATGATTCCAGTTTGGAGTGGTTCCTGAAATACGGCTTCTCGCGAGAAACCAGGATACCTGCTTAACCGCAAGCCCCCTGATTGACCATGACGCCAGTCGTCGCGACGTTGCTTTTGTAACCAGGTGCCCGAGAACAGCTCCAATGTGTTTCCGGTGGCAGTTTTCAAAACCGCGTTCGCGGATATAGTCATCCACATCCCAGGCAATTTGCTGGAACATTTTTCCTTCGTTAACCGAGCGCTCAATCAAGTCACGCAAGACCGGCAATTCCCGATCGATTCGATCGAATGCTTCTGAGTTTCCGAAGTTGACCGCGAGCGACGTGTCAACGGTGTAACCGTCGAATATCGGCGCGGCGTCGAGTATCACCGTGTCGTGTTCCTGAAGAACACGATCCGTAGCGAGCGCTTCGAATGGGCCGAATTCGCCTGCATAGGCGCTTCTTTCGCCAAAGAGCGCTACAGGCACGTGAAAGTAATTGTGTGCGCCGGCGTTGTGAAATGCTTTGCGCATTTTGTAGGTTGTTGTTTTCTCGCTTTCGCCTGGCCTTAGACTTAATGCTGCCTCTTCAAGAATTTGATAAGAAAGACGTTGGTAACGTCGAAAAGTTTGTAATTCGTCGTCGCCGAAATCGCTCGTTTTGATCATGTAGGCACGCCGCCTCGTTCGATGTTTTTGGCAATTGTCGCGGCCGGATGCGACATCGGCTTAATCCGTAGTGCAGTAAAGACCATACAAGCACTCGATTACCTTGCGTGCGTCATCTGCTTTCAGCGAATAGAAGATGTTCTGTGCCTCGCGTCGAGTCGACACCAGGCCTTCCTGGCGCATGCGGGACAAATGTTGTGATAGCGGCGACTGTGGAATACCCAGTTTTTCGGATAAATCGCCGACTGACTTTTCACCGCTGGCTAAATGACACAGAACCATCAATCGGCCTTTGTGGCCGAGCGTCTTCATTAATGCGCTGGCTTTATCTGCAGCCTGCGTCATTCGTTCCAGATCAAAATCACCCTCAAGTTCCATACTCAAACCAATCCTTTTCTATGCATCAATCAACTACTGAAATGCAATCGAGATCGTTTGCGATCAAAACCGGACCGGCGAAAACGGATCGAATCAGTGAAACGTTTCGATCCAGATCTCTCAAGCTCCTGGCCATGAAGTGGCTCAGCACCAGCGTATCAACTTCTGCTTTTGCTGCAATCTCACCAATGACGCTTGGCGGTGCGTGCAGCTTTCGTCCCGCGCCAGTGGTTCCTTCTGCAATTGGCATATGCATCACCAAAATGTCCGCGTTCTTCGCGAATTCAACAAATTGTGCGTCGGATCCGTTCTGGTCGCCCGAAAAAACGATGCTCTTATCGCCGATCTGAACACGGTACGCAAGTGCCGGCACGATACCGTGTGGTACAACCATAGCATCGACGCGGCTACCGGTGCTTGCGGAAACGAGGATCAATATTGTCTTCCCGGTCCCTCGCCTTGCCTCGATCTGATGTAATTCTGGCAGTCCAGCAGATCCATCCAGATATCCGGATAGATAGCCATATGCGCCGTCATCGCTGTCCAATATCGCACCCAGATAGTCGTTAAGCCCCGGAAAGGGCGGAGCGCCGGCCGGGCCGCTAACGGGCAGTTCGCGCTGGCGCTTCGCGAAATAGCCTGATTTCAATAACGCGGGTAGATCGGCAGAGTGGTCCGCATGGAAATGACTGATCGCGATGAGGTCAAGTTCGGCGAAATCGCCACCCGCTTCGGCGAAACGCAGGAATACGCCGCCGCCCGCGTCAATAAGATACCTGGACTTGCCGTCTATCCACACCAGGTATCCAGTGGATGCGCGAGCGTCGTCAGCGACCGGTCCACCGGACCCGAGAATCTGCAGGCTTACTCCGGAATCCTGACAGGAGGAGCGGTCCGCCGCAGTTGCAGACGAGAAAAAGCCACTGGTTATGACGATCAGTAAGCAAAAGTGCGTCATTCCCGGTAGCGAAAGGTGCGAATTCATTTAGCGCTTTTCTTTTATGTTAGAATTTTCTAATATACATGAAATGCATGCGAATTACTCATCTTGGGGCATTGGGTGACGTCGAAAAAAGCCAATACTAAAACGCTGTTGCAACAGGTCGCGTCTGAGGGCCAAAAGTTACCGGTCGCGGAACGACGAAATTTTCTCAAGAACGGGATATTGCTCGCCAGCGGGGCGCTAGCGGGCGCGGGCATCCGCAATTCAAATGCCGGTGACGAAAATCTCCCACCCAACGTGCCGTCCTGGACCCGCTCTTTGGGATCCGGCGTATTGACCAACCCTTACGGTAAACCGTCTCGATTCGAATCGCATATTGTTCGCCGAAATGTGCCGTGGCTCACCGCGGATCGAATCGCGTCAGTCAGTTTCACGCCGCTCGCTGAACTCAGCGGCATCATCACGCCGAGCAGCGTGGTTTTCGAGCGCTACCATGCCGGCGTGCCCGACATAAACCCTGATGACCACCGTTTGATGCTGCATGGGCTTGTCGATCGTCCGGTGATTTTCACGATGGACGATTTGCGCAGAATGCCCAGCACATCGATGATCCGATTTCTCGAATGTCCTGCGAACGGTGGCATGGAGTGGCGCGCGGCGCAGATGGACGCGTTGCAGTTTACGCATGGCATGCTGAGTTGTTGCGAATGGACCGGCGTCTTGTTGTCGACATTACTCGCCGAAGTCGGTGTTCGGAGGGGTGCAGCCTGGATTCTTGCAGAGGGTGCCGACGGTTCGCATCTGAGCCGTTCGATTCCGATGGACAAGGCGATGGACGATGCGTTAATTGTTTACG
>SMVA01389406.1_pt1 | contig 10846 bp, 9 predicted proteins | sample 2456451 | NCBI WGS metagenome assembly SMVA01 (sample SAMN11095933, study PRJNA526329) | marine sediment metagenome | biome: Marine sediment; feature: Surficial sediment; material: Deep marine sediment; isolation source: Hadal surficial sediment | place: Pacific Ocean | collected 2014-05 | depth 0-1...
CCTGCCGAAAACCTTGAGCAGGACTTGTTCGTTTCGGAGGACCTGCCGCAAACGGGCCGTGTCATGGTGAAAGACGAAGATTTGTGTGTGCACTGCAGTTTGTGTGCTGAACGCTGCCCTACCGGTGCCTGGGATATGCAGAAATCATTAATTTTGATTCCTTACGCTAAAGACGAGGCAGCGAAACGTAAACCGCTGCGCGCAGAAAGCGAGGCGAGCTAGACAAAAGGATGGGTCCGTGTCGACGGTCAATGATGTAGTAATAAAGATAGCGACAGTAAACGGCACGGGTTCAGCCAGTGCCAATGGCCTGCTATTAAAGTCAATCTTCCGCATGGGTATTCCGGTTGTTGGCAAGAATTATTTTCCTTCAAATATTCAAGGCCTGCCCACTTGGTACGAAATACGAGTTACGGGCGATGGCTACCAGGCGCGTGCGGATCACGTTGACCTCATGGTTGCGATGAATGCACAGACCTATCAGCGGGACCTGGCAGAGGTGGCGTCCGGCGGTTGGTTGCTTTATGACTCGACCTGGCCGCGGAACACGCTGCTGGATCGCGATGACATTACCGTAATCGGCATTCCGCTGTCGCGATTGTGCAATGAGCATTTTGATGGCGTACGTGCACGTATCCTGATGAAAAACATTGCATACGTCGGTGCGATTGCCGCCTTGCTCGATATCGACCTCGATGTCATCAGCCGATCGCTTGAGGAGACATTCGCGTCCAAGAAGGCAATGATTGATTCCAACAAGCAAGCGATAAGGCTGGGTTACGACTACGTGAAGGAGAATGTGGTTTGCCCGCTGCCAAAGAAAGTCGCCGCGCTGGACAAAACCAAAGACCACATAATGATCGATGGCAATACAGCAGCCGGCCTTGGCTGTATTTATGCCGGCGCGACCGTGGGTGCCTGGTATCCCATTACGCCGTCAACATCGGTAATGGATGCGTACAAGGCATTCGCAAAACAGTTCAGGATTGATCCGGAATCCGGCGGCAAAAAATTCTGCATCGTGCAGGCCGAAGACGAACTGTCTGCGATCGGCGTTGTATTGGGCGCAACATGGAACGGCGCCAGGGCATTCACGCCGACCAGCGGTCCGGGTATTTCGCTGATGAGCGAGTTTATCGGTTATGCCTATTACGCCGAATTACCCGCTGTCATTATCGACGTACAGCGAACGGGTCCATCAACAGGCATGCCAACGCGGACGCAGCAGTGCGACATACTGACCTGTGCATACGCGTCGCACGGTGACACACAACATGTACTGCTGTTTCCGGCGGACCCTGAAGAGTGCTTTTACATGGCCGTAAACGCATTCGATCTTGCCGATCGATTGCAGACGCCGGTATTCATGCTTTCCGATCTTGATATCGGTATGAATGACTGGATGTGCCCGGACCTGAAATGGGATGACGCTTACACGCCTGACCGTGGCAAGATCTATACCGCAGACGACCTGGAGTCCATGGACACGTTCTATCGATACCTGGACGTGGATGGCGACGGCATTACCTACCGAACCTTTCCGGGCGAGCATCCGAAAGGAGCCTATTTCACGCGCGGTTCCGGCCACACCAAGTATGGCGCATACACTGAAGACTCGGCCGCATATCAAGAGGTGGTCGACCGCTTGTTAGTCAAATTCGAAACAGCCAGAAAAATAGTTCCGGAGCCGGAAATCGCTTATACAGAATTCAACAAGACCGCAATTTTGTCGGTCGGCAGTTGCGACGGTGCGGTCAAGGAAGCCCTGGTCACGCTGAAAGAGCAGAACATTGGCGTAAATTACTGTCGTGTAAAAGCATTTCCGTTCAGCGATTCGGTCAAGGAGTTTCTGGACAAACATGATCGGGTTTATGTTGTGGAACAGAATCGTGATGCTCAGCTACGCTCGCTGCTGATTCTGGACCTGGAAATAGACCCGGCTCGTTTGATTCCTGTGTTGCACTACGATGGTATGCCAATCAACGCGACCTTCGTTTCCGAACACATCCTTGTGGCAATGGCCAAGGGCCGCGCGGCTTGAACCGATACGAGGCAGCAATAAAACCATGACCTATATTCCGAAACCGAAAGTTGCTCATCCGAAAACGCCGCGCAACAAGCTAGGCCTTACCGCCCGTGATTACGAAGGCACCATTTCGACGCTTTGTGCCGGCTGCGGACATGATTCCGTAACAGCGGCGTTGATCCAGGCGATATTCGAGCTCGACATCGAACCGCACATGCTGGCAAAGATGAGTGGCATCGGATGCTCGTCAAAAACGCCGGCCTATTTTGTCAGCGAGTCGCACGGTTTCAACTCCGTGCATGGGCGAATGCCTTCGGTAACGACGGGAGCAAACGCAGCACGGGCCGACCTTACTTATATTGGCGTATCCGGTGATGGCGACTCCTTGTCCATCGGCATGGGCCAGTTCGCGCATGTCATTCGACGCAACCTCAACATGTGCTACATCATGGAAAACAACGGCGTTTACGGTCTGACCAAAGGCCAGTATTCGGCGTCCGCCGACATTGGCAGCACCGTCAAAAAAGCTGCGCCGAACAAACAGATGCCAATTGACCCGGTGAGCACCGCAATTGGTCTTGGCGCTACTTACATCGCCAGGAGTTTTTCGGGAGACAAGCAGCAGTTGGTGCCGCTCATCAAGGGAGCGATCACGCACAAAGGATTCGCACTGCTCGACGTGATCAGTCCCTGCGTTACTTTCAATGATCATGAAGGCTCGACCAAGAGCTACGCGTATACGCGACAGCATTATCGCCACGTCATCGAAGCGGATTTCGTTCCGCCGGCCGAAGAGATCAAGGCGGAATACAATGAAGGCGCGGCAATGACGATAGAAATGCACGACGGCAGTAAAATCGTATTTCGCAAGGTCGACAGTGACTACGATCCGACCAGCCGGGCCGCTGCGTTTTCCTATTTAAGAGACAGCGTAAATGCCGGCGAAATAATTACGGGACTTTTGTACATAGATGCGGAGACGGGTGACATGCATGACCTGTCGGGCAGCGTTGATCAACCCTTGGCGAAGATTCCGTTCAGCGAGCTGAACCCGGGCAAAGAAACCTTATCCAAAGTAATGGACCGATACCGCTAAACATTCGCCCATAAGATGGCCCCTCAAGGCGTTGTGGAGCCCGCCCAGCGGGCGAACGAACCTGCTACAAAACGCAAAAGGACAATAATGAACAAAAACAGACGCAGATTCCTGCAAGCAAGCATTCTCGGCACCGCTGCTGCAGCAACAGGCGGATTGTCACAGACTGCAGCCGCCAAAGAGGGCCAGAAAGAAACACAGCAGGGTATGGACATCCTTATCCTGGGCGGCACCGGCTTTATCGGTCCGCACATGGTCCGCGAGGCGCTGCGGCGCGGCCACAGCGTGAGCCTGTTCAATCGCGGCAAAACGAATAACGAGCTATTCCCTGATTTGAAACTGTACGCGGGAGATCGCGACGGCGGGCTTGATGCACTGAAGGGTGGTCACTGGGACGCGGTAATTGATAACTCGGGCTATGTTCCGCGCCACGTGGCCGACTCCGCTCGGCTTCTGAAGTTTGCAAGCTCACATTATTTATACGTCTCGACAATTTCCACTTACGCTAGTTTCGGCGTCCCAAATGACGAGAAATCACCATTGGGCAAGCTCGATGACGAGACCGTCGAAGAAGTGACCGGCGAAACCTATGGTCCGTTAAAAGCCCTGTGTGAGAAACGTGTTACCGCTGAAATCGATGCTGACAAGCTTACTATTCTGCGCCCGACCTATATTTGTGGCCCGGGCGACAAGACAGATCGATTTACCTACTGGCCGGTGCGGACCGCTCGCGGTGGTGACATGTTGTGGCCTGGCACGCCGGCAGACGACATACAGATTATCGATGTCCGTGATTTCGCAAACTTCACGATCGATTGCCTGGAGCAGCGCATGACAGGGGTCTACAACACCGTTACACCGGTGGGTTCCTGCACAATGGGCGACCTGCATGACGATTCTCTCGCAGTGTCCGCATCCGACATGAACGCAATTTGGGTCGACAGTCATTTCATCGACGAACACGAGCTTGCAGTTCCCATCTGGTCATCTCCACAAGGCGAGTATTCGAAAGTAGCTATGATCAACGGCGAAAAGGCGGTTGCGGCAGGGCTTAAGAACAGGCCCGTTCGCGAAACGGCCAGGGACGCATTGGCATGGTGGAAGACGTTGCCGGAGGAACGCACGTCGGCGCCACGAGCAGGTCTTGATCCGGCGAAAGAAGCCGAAGCACTGGCAATGTGGAGTACGAAAAAGTCTTGAAAAAATCGCGCCTGTGGAGGCGCTTTGTTGGAGCGCCTCCACAGGCGCGATCGAACGGCGCGACCCTCTTAAACTCGAATAATATCGCGCACCGGCCGTGCATCGACGCTATCAGGAAACACCACCCGCTCGACAAAATTGCTTGGCAGCAACAGGTGTTCTTCCAAAACACCTTTAAACAAACTCCGCACATCCATCGTCGGGTATAAATCCCTACCCTCGTAAAGGTCCCTTTTGCCAAGCCCCGGCCAGTCGCTCATCACTTTGCCGCCATTCACCGCACCACCGAGTAACAGGGCGGCAGTTGCAGTACCATGATCTGTTCCTCGCGTACCATTCACTTTCACTGTTCGGCCGAATTCGGTCACGACCATCACGACGGTTTTGTCCCATACCGGGCCGAGTTCTTTGCGTAGCACGGCAATGCCCTCATCCAATGCCGAAAACTTGCTGGCCAGGCTGCCAGATGCCGCGCCTTGGTTTGCATGCGTGTCCCAGCCGCCGGCTTCAAGAACGGCTATTCGCGGGCCGTTCGGCGCTCGCAGAAATCGTGCCGCCGCCTGCGCCATCACTTTCGAGCGCGCGTGGTCGTTGCGTTGCGTTCTGGCATTCATTCCGTCCATGCCACCAGCAACTTTCTGTGAGGCAAGCGCCTGCTCCAGGCGCATCGAGAAAAAAGTATCGGTCGAATACATGGAAGCGATTCGACGCAGGGTGTCGTCATCGGCATCCGGCAACTTCGATGGTGCCCAACTGGTAACGGAATTGTCGCCGCGCAATATAAGCGGCGTATTCTGCGAAAGGGCGATGGCCGCTTCGTCGCCGAGACCTCCACCAAGAGGCTTGAGTGCTCGATTCAACCAGCCGTCACGTTTGTCACCTGCACGTGTGACGCCATTCTCCAAAATGTCCTGGCCGTCAAAATGCGATCGCTCTCGATAGGGGCTTGCAATAGCATGTATCGGCAACAGCTGATTCTGCTGGTAAAGCTCGTGGGTCGAGCGCATCGACGGGTGCAGCCCAAACATTCCATCCAGTTTCAGCAAGCCGCCGTGATTTCCTGGAGATGGAATTGCCAACTCACCGCGAACGCTTTGGTACTTGCTGTCACCATACGGCGCCACCAGTGCGAGACCGTCGACCGCGCCACGCAACACGATCAACACCAGGCGCGAGTCGCCATTCGTTTTTGAGAAGCTGATTCCCGGCAAGCCGGCAGCGACTGCACCAAGGCCGATGGTCTTAAGCAGGTTTCGTCGGTTCATCATGGGTTATCTCCGCTGGAACTCTGGTGACATGAGAAACAGAACCAGTCCCTGTTCGGCACTTTCGGCGCGAGAGATGGCTGTTCGTGAGTGGTCGCCCATTGCCGGGCCGAGAACATTCTCGCTCAACAGCAACGGGTTGACTCTGGATCCGGCAAGCTTGGCAACGGCCGTCGACCACTCGATTCGTTTATACAACGCATCGGCACCGCCCCAATGCTCGGCCGTGTCCGGCCAGCCTGCAGGGGACCCCGGTCGGAATGGAGTTTGCCCCATCATGTCCAGGGCGCCCACGACGAGTTTGCCGTCTTCAGGAACCCGGTCAAATGCGCGAAACGCCGAGATGACGAAATCTTGCGGCGTCTTGTACTTGCTAAACGTTTGTTGCCATGCCTCTGGTGAATTGACAAGTGCTGCGTGAATCTTCGGCAAGTCGCCACCCGAATTCAAAAATATCTCGGCAATGCGATCAACCATTGTGGCAGGAGGATCGTCGCTGACAAAATGTTGTACGAGTTTTCTACTGAGATGATATGCAGTTGACACATGGCTCGCGAGATCCCGCATTACAGCCTCGCCTTGTTGCAACCCGTTCTGTCGATACTTTTTCCCAAGCACGACGTGGTCGCCGGGCTCATGGATGTTTTCACGGAACTCAAACGTTCCGGGAGTGCCTTGCGCAAAACGACCACGCTCACCTGCGCCGCCGATTGACCAGCCAGTGATCACCTTCGCGAAAGTGCTTACATCGAGTTGTGTATAGCCGCCGTCGACACCGAGGGTGTGCAGCTCCAGTATTTCGCGGGCCAGGTTTTCATTCAGCCCGAATTTTCGGCCATTGCGAGAGTGCCGGTTGGCGCGTTTGGCCAAGGTCGAGCCCGGGCCGATGGAACGCTGGTTATCAAGGTAAAGAATCATGGCGGGATGCTTTTCAACCGACACCAGCAGGTCATAAAAGCTGCCGTTCAGATTCGGTCGAATTGCTTCGTTTTCGAACGCACCTGCCATCGCGGAGACCGGTTGCTTGTCTGCCGACACCGCGAAGTGGTTAGTCCAGAAATGCACCAGGCGTTCATGAAACGGGTAGTCGGTGGAGGACGCCAGCTTGAATCTTGCTTGGGTCTGCTGCAGATAGTGCCTGCGCACGATCGAACCGAATTTCTTTACTACATCAGGCGATGGGCTGTCACCAGCCGCGCGTTTTGCGTTGCGCTGTTGTTGCCGCAGCGCCTGCACTTCAACCAGAATCGTTGCCGTGTCAGGCAGATTCTTCAGGACCGCGGGCGTTTGTGACGGTCCTTGTAATTGGTCCAGAAGCCAGGCCGAGGGATTATCGTCAATCCGTGACAACTCCCCCGGCCTGGCTCCCAGTCCAAATCGATTTGCGGCTATAACTGTTTCAATATTCAAAAGGATCAACCCTCAGCGGTTATTGGCCGCCTGTATCTAGAACGCCGATGTTGGGAATTAGTTGACCTCGAACGCTGTGTATATGACCGGTGCCCTTGTTCTACCGCCGTGTTTTGAGTTCATCGATCGTAAGTGATTGAATAATAAAGGTAAGCCCGTAGTGTAAAATACCACCGATATTTGCATCCATTTGCCGCAGGACAGGCATCTGATACACAAGAGGCGGAATTGCCGCCCTGTTATTAATGGAGCAAGAAATGGCTGGTGAACTAATTCCAATTGCGTTATTTGCTGTAGCAGCGCTAATTGTCTGGCTGGTATCGTATTTTCGATTTAAAGGCAAAGCAGAGACTCAACAGACGATTCGTCTGGCCCTTGAAAAAGGCAATGAACTAAGCCCCGAGTTTATCGAAAGACTGGGTGACCCGGAGCCGATCAAGAACAAGGACCTGCGACGCGGCCTGATTTGGCTCGGATTGGCAGTCGGTTTGGCACTTTGCGGCCTGGCAGTACCGGACCCAACAGGTAACGCTCTTCGCGGCTGTCTTGCTGGAGCGGCTTTCCCGTTCGCCATTGGCGTAGCGTTCCTGATCATGTGGCGTTACGCGTCAGATGAGAAATAGTCGAGGCGACGTTGAATGCCGGCAGCACAATCGACAATGAACTTGTCGCAAAAGCGGTGGCACAGCAGGATGCTGATGCATTTGGCGAACTGGTGCGCCGCCACCAGTCGCAGGTCAGAAATTTTCTGCGAAAGCTTACCCGCGACGTTTCACTTGCCGATGATCTTGCCCAGGACTGCTTCATGCATGCCTGGGACAAGCTGCACACCTACATGGGTCGTGGTTCGTTTATTGGCTGGCTGCTCAAAGTTGCATACACGACTTTTCTGCAGGCAAAGCGGAAATCCAATCGCTACGGCGAAATACTGCAACAAATTGGCCATCAGGCAGAACCTGCCGAACGTCAGCACATGCCGACCTCGGACGAGATTACAGACCTCGACAAGTTTCTCGCTGTGTTGACGGAAGAAGAGAGAGCGGTGATGATTCTGTCGTACGCCTGCGGACTGTCGCACAGGGAGATCAGCGATGCGGCGGACTTGCCAGTCGGAACCGTTAAATCAATCATATTTCGTGGCAAAGAGAAAATCAGGGATCGTTTTGAAATCAGTAATCATCAACATGGCTGACCGAATGAAAGACGCACAAGACCTTAAGCTCGAGTCGATGTTTGCATCAAAAGCGATTGCGGACAATGGTTTTAGTGCGCGTATTCAACAACGTCTTCGCCGCCAGCTTTGGCTGCGCCGATTGACCTTGCCAATCGCTGTATTGATCGGCGGTGCCATTGCCATGAAACCCCTGGTTGGTTTTATCACCGCGCTGCCAAAACTGTTCTCTGTCCTGCCTGCAAGCGTTAGCAGCAATCTGCAACAGGTCCCTATCAGCATACCGCAACTGCCAACAATCATGCTTGGCGGTATGCTCGTCATCGTCGTTGTCATGTTGACGAGAATGCTCGAAGAGTAGAAGTACCAGAAAGGAATACTAAAAAAGGTGCCGGATCTATTTTTCCGAAAATAGATCCGGCACCTTTTTTTAATGGCATTTTTTGATACATTGCAGGAATGAATCTGCGGGAATGTGTCGAAGAGTTATTGCCCGAATGGGAGCGGTGGTATCCGAGCCTGTTCGATGCGGCCAGTGACTTAGGATTGATCAGGGCCGAGATTTGTGACCCGGATTCACTCCTGCTGACACGTCGGCATTCGAAAATACGGCAACAAGCAGCAGATGCGCATCGTGAGCAGTGGGGCGGAAACGCGCAAGAATAAGTATCCTGCGCCCCCAATGATGAAATTCGACAGTGACAGCATCCGATCGGCGTTTCCCGCGCTCTCGATCACCGATAACGGCAAGCGTCGTATCTACCTGGATAACCCGGCAGGCACCCAGGTGTCGGCGATGGTTGTCGAGCGAATGAGCGAATGCCTGATCGAGGCGAACGCAAACCTGGGTGGATATTTTGTAACAGCTGGCAAAGCCGACATGGTCATGCACGAGGCGCATTCGGCAATGGCTGATTTACTAAACGCTCCTTCCGCAGATGACGTGATCTTCGGCCAGAACATGACCACGATGACTTTGCATGTGTCTCGTTCGATTGGCAGAACGTTTTCGCCGGGCGACGAAATAATCCTGACGCGCATGGACCACGACGCAAACGTAACGCCATGGGTGTTGCTTGCGAGAGACCTGGATCTCAAAATCAAATGGTTGCCGTTCAACCTGGAAACGTTTGAGTTCGAACTGGAAAATTTGGAAAACCTGATTTCCGACAAAACAAAACTCATTTGTGTCGGTGGCGCCAGTAATCTCACGGGCACTATCCACGACATCAAGTCGATTTGCGCGATAGCGAAGGCGGCGGGCGTTTGGACATACATCGATGCCGTGCAATCCGTGCCGCATGTGTCAACCGATGTGCAGGACCTTGACTGCGATTTTCTGGCGTGCTCGGCCTACAAATTCTTTGGACCGCACCAGGGCATTTTGTATGGTCGTCGCGACGTCATGCAGCAGCTGGAGCCGTACAAAGTCCGACCGGCACCCGATCAAATGCCGGGAGCGTATGAGACCGGCACACAAAGTCACGAAGGCGCCGCAGGAGTGTGGGCCACGGTGGAATACTTTGCCAACATCGGTAAGGAAATGGCGCAGGACTACCACGAACGAAACCAGCACCTGGACGGCCGGTCACGCGATCTGCATGCAGCAATGGACTACCTGTTTGATTTTGAAGCGGGGCTGGCCGAACACCTGATCAAGGGTTTGCAACAAATGCCCGGCGTCAGGATTCAGGGCATTAGCGATCCTTCGGCAATGCGCCGTCGAGTGCCAACCGTTTCGTTCACTGTTGAGGGTGACTCGCCTGATCGAATCGCAAGAGCGCTTGGGGCAGAAAACATCTTCGTCTGGAGCGGTCACAACTATGCGCTTGAGGCCGCGAACGCGCTCGGCATTTTAGAAAGCGGCGGCGTGATCCGGGTTGGACCGGTGCACTACAACACCATGGACGAGCTTGATGAGTTTCTCGTATCACTTCAGGCGATCCTGAAGCTGCAATTTGCCGCCGTCCGCGGCTTATAAAAGAGAGTAAACTGATAAGGTGGCAAGGCGCTCTTGCCGCCTTCTTTGATTGCGCATGTCGTGAGGGTAAGTAAATGCAAAGCAGGTTTAGCGCCAGTATGGCAAGAAACAGGACTTTCAAATTGGCGGCGGCGCTTGCGGCGTTGTTGTTGCTAACAGGTTGCGTGACATCAAGCTCAAACGTGCAGACGATCGACAAGCTTGAAACCGTTCGAGACAAGGCACGAATAGTGCTAATGCCACCGGATATTCGCTACTACCTTCTTACCGCGGGTGGCATTCTGGAGCCGCACGCAGAATGGACCGCTGCTGCAGAAGAAAATTTCACAGTCGCAATCAAAGATTACGCGAAGTCGATTGGTACTGACCTGATAATCCTGGACGAGTCAAACATGAGCTCGCTGGAAAATAAATACGAGGAGTTGCACTCGGCTGTCGGCATGACCGTGATCTCGAGCCATTTTGGTGTCTACAAACTTCCGGCAAAGCAGGGCCGGTTTGACTGGTCGCTTGGGCCGGACATCAGCGCCATTGGTGAAGAACACGATGCGGATTACGCCTTGTTTGTTTATTACCGCGATCGTCAGGCATCAGGCGGGCGTGTAGCGTTTGCCATTCTCGCGGCCGCAGCCGGTGGATATACGGATACTGGTGGCGAAAGTGGTTTTGCGTCGCTGGTTGATTTGCGAACAGGCGA
>SMVA01153602.1_pt1 | contig 10844 bp, 18 predicted proteins | sample 2456451 | NCBI WGS metagenome assembly SMVA01 (sample SAMN11095933, study PRJNA526329) | marine sediment metagenome | biome: Marine sediment; feature: Surficial sediment; material: Deep marine sediment; isolation source: Hadal surficial sediment | place: Pacific Ocean | collected 2014-05 | depth...
CAGCCAGCAGGAGGAAGAGCAGGCCAGGCCAGACCCAGCCCCTCACGATTTTCAGTTTCTTCGGCATGTCTCCGACTGGGAACGCGGTGATCACACGAGAGCCGCACTACCGACCAAAGGCTCCTTAAGAAATTTAGGGAGCGCTGGGTGCCCTGGGCCAGAAGTTTTTCGGGTGCCGGCTACAGCGGGGGCGCGTCTCCCTCACGCTCCCTCATGCTCCTTCACGCTCCCTCGCGTAAAGGAAAGCTGGGAAGGCACACGAAAGACCGATCGCGAGGTTGAGGACGACGTACAACCATGGCCTTCTCGCCTTGCTCCGGAACAGCCAGATCCAAAACACCGCAGAGGAGATCAGGACATCGGAACTGAAGCCGCCCGCTGCGCCGTTGACGAAAAGGGCCTGCACGAAAGTCCCGAGACCAAGACCCTCGGTCTGGAAGTGGCTTATGAAGAAGCCATACGGGACCACCGTGCCAAGAATGGCGAGTGTTAGATATACGGTCCTCATAGTTCCCCCCGGAAAGTGTGCGGCCCAACGATGGGCGACCCGGCGGCACGATCACTAGTGGATCTGAACATCCTTGACGTACCGCCCGCTCCTGAAATCAGTGAAGTAGCGCTCCACCAGGGGATGTTGAATGGGGAGGCCACTGTGATCTGGTTGGAGGTTTCGTTCGGCCACATAGGTCTGATGTTGGGCCCCGTGTGGTAATACGTGATACCAGGGACGGTGTTTGGGTGGCCTCGAACGGGCGACGGCCTCGTACCATGCCTCGGTCCCTTGAAAGTGCGTGTCAACATCGACGATTACACCTCGGTAATCGAACAGTCTGTGTTGCACCAGGTCACCAACTGAAAAGCGGGCACTCGGCATCCGTATCATTTCCGATGCCTGCGGGTAAGGTGGGGCAAGGGTGCCTCCCAACGAAGACGCGAACCCAGAGGATCTGCTAGAAGTCCAGCATTTTCTCAGTCAAATCCCAAAGCTTGACGGCACTGTCATCGTCTGCCGCCCACGGAGCTACATCAACGTAGGGTGCTGATTCTTCGGTCAACAAATTCGCGATATCACAGTCTTCACAGTACACACCACCGCGATTTTCCAAGGCCGGACTGGTGGCACACCATAACGTAGTAGAACAGCCTTGAGTTGTTGTCTTAAACCCGGCTTTCGCTAATTCCGTGAGGTTGCCCTCTGCATCCGTCCAGCCGAATGCCATCATTTCTTCCGCCGCCATGTGACGCTGCAGCGGAGTCATTATCCCCCCTGGATGTACTGAAAAAGCACTTAAACCTTGATCGTTATACTTCAGATCCAATCCCAATGCGAACAGAGCGTTGGCTGTCTTAGCCTGTCCATAAGCGCCCCATTTTTCGTAAGGGTCCTTTTCAAAATGGATATCATCCCATCTGATATCCGAGCGCTGGTGAGCAACAGAGGATAAGCACACTACCCGGGGACGATTCGCTTGCAGCAGACTAGGTAACAGCTGAGTTGTCAGCACAAAATGACCCAAATGATTTACCGCAAACTGACTTTCCCAACCCGATCCTGTCCTTGTCTCCGGGCACGCCATGATGCCCGCATTGTTAATCAACAGATCCACGGTGGGCTCAATGGAACTGATGGATTGGGCATAGGCGCGAACACTGGCCAGGTCCGACAGGTCCATCTCACCTACGTGCACCTCCCCCTCGATATCAGCCAGGGTTTCAGCGGCCTTTTCTGAATTTCTCACCGGCACATGAACTTTGGCTCCGGCGTTGACAAGCGCTCGGGTGGTTTCTACGCCAATCCCTGAATAACCTCCGGTGACCACGGCTACTTTGCCCGCCAGATCAATGCCGGCCAAGACCTCAGCCGCTTCAGACTTCGTACCAAAGCCGGACCCGATTTTCTCTTGATCCCTCGCTGCCATGTTCAATCCCATTCGTGAGATGAGCCAGGTACCGCCCTTCGGGGGTTGCGGTGGGTCTGAAGGAGTGGGAAAAGGAGTGCTGTGAATCTTTACTATTCAAGCCCCGAGTAGCATTTTATGTACGTAGGAACAACCCCACCCGGCCAATTCTGGCTCGCCTGTTGGTGTCCGAGTTTAGGGGAGCACCCCTTGCTTCGGAGGCTCGACATGGAGAAGGCTTCTTTTCTCGTAACAGATAGCATTCCCAGCATTGCCGCGAAAGGCGAAATCATCAAAGTGTACGAAGACGGCATACTCATAGGTCGCTGGCTGCCGATGTCGAAGTACATCCAGCTCATGAACAGTCGCCATTCTCTTCGCCCCACGTCGGGAAGTCCATATTCTTTGCCAACTCGTTCGCCGCGTCGTCCTCGGGGATGGTGGTGACCTAGAGGTCACAGATCACAGGTCACCCGACGCTGGGCCGCACCCTGCGCTCACCCGAGCGCCATTTGAGGAACTCCCTTCCGGTGAGGGTAATCGTCAAGCGCCCCTCCTCGGAGTCCACAAACCACCTGGATTGTAGAAACCAGAGCCACGCGTCGAAGGTGTATTCGCTGTAGCGGTGTGGGAATGCGGACTTACCCGTCTCGTAGAACGCCTGCGCCTCCTCTGCGGTCATAACATCGGAACGGCCATGGAGTGCAGTGAGGATCGCAATCTGGCTATCCCATATCGTGCTCTGAGCCCGCTCGAAATGCCGGAGGATGTAGCTCCCCGCGAGACTCCGGAGTAGGGCCGCGCGGGCCGTCCCCGGATCGTTCAAACCCCGTCCTTCGAGATCGGCGTTGATGATACGCTGCTGATCTATCAACAACGGGTCTGCGAAGGAGGCCGTGAACTCTTCAAGCTCTGCCGTTGGATCTTCAGGGGGAGTCACTTGGGAAGGTTCGCGGGTCTCCCATCCTGTGGAGTTCAGCCGCCTGGTACGATCGATCAGACCTCGAATCTGACGATGGAACATGACGCCGAAAACAAGTACCAGAACAACAACAGGCCACGCGAATGCTTCCACCGGGACCATCTCCTAATCTTGGCTTGGGATGGAAAACGTTCGAGGGCAGCCCTCGAGTATTGGAAGGCACGTGGCTTCCGGGATGTCTCTCTGGACTCGGATGGCGTGATCCGAGGGATACGAGGGATACGACGGTCTTGGCGAATGGCGTGGGCGTCGGGGCTTCTCGAAGAGGTTGACTCGGCCTTGGGCGACATTGGCGCAGCGACCTTGCCAACAATGCTCGAAATGTCAACCGAAGCTGACAAGACCGTCCGAGTCCAACTCACGGTTCAGAAGTGGCCGTTTCGGCGCTTCGGCGAGTGGGAAGCGGCCCTCTTTCGAATGGAAATCGTCGAACTCCAACATCTGCTACTCGGCGCCGAGATGGATTCGGAGGTTTGGGGCCGCTTCCGTAAGGCTGCGAGGCGCTTCTTCGGGCGGAGGCTTCCTGCGGAGTTGGAAGCCGAGATCTCCGATCTTGAAGTCAGATTCCTCTTCACCCCCTGAGCCGCATAACAAACCCATCGGCGGCCCATGCGGTCCCCGGATCTCGGTCCTAGGCCCTAGGCACGAGGCCCTGGGAACGAGGCCCTCGGTGCATACTCAGCGCCCTCTGACCAACTGAGCTTTGCGAACGAATCGAAGGAGGTCCGAGAATCTGTCCCATCGGGCCATTGACAGATTCGGGAGGCCACGATGGTCGTAGTCCGGGGCATTGACCCCCGTCCTCCCTGAGCACATCTCGCCTTTGACGTATCCGCAGAGGGCGGGCCCCGGACTCTTTCGGAGCCTCGAAACCCGCCCTCGCCTGCCCAGAAGTAAGCCAGAGCCTTGAAAACCCGCCCGTTAGATTCATAGAGATAATTCTCGTGAACCCGATCCCCGAACCCGACTCTCCGGACGCCGTTCCCCGCTTGGAGGACCCGCGCATGATCGACTTCGTCCAAAAGAAACCCACAACCCACAGCGACCTTGAGCTCTTAGGAGACGAGATCGCGGAACTCGCCGCCCATATCCACGCAGCCACCTGACTGTCGAGCCCCACAGACAGTGAAATGGCACATCTCGTCACAAGGAGGCTGTCATGCGTCCGCTTCTTTTCCTCCGTCGCGCTGGTCACGTTGGCTCTAGCCGGAGGTTCAACGCCATGAAACGCCTCCTGGAGAAGAGGGATTTCGCGTTCCACACCTCCATCTACGACCAGCCGGAACACGAATTGAGTGAGATTCACGACCTCAGATGGCTGTTGGACGACGACGGAGGAGGCGTCGCAACGGTGTTTATCGACTATGGGGCTCATACGGTCGGTCATGAACTCGACCCAAAGTGGTAGATGGTCGGACACTCGGTACGTCATACTCCGGGTCGACATGTCCTTGAACACAGCGCCGACGAAGTTGATGACGCCTGCTCTGCCCTCACTCAACAGCGTGAGATCATCCCGCTCTCAGCAACTCAGTGATGGCCTCCATCGTGCTCCCGAACGGTTAGGCTCTCGTCGCGCCCACCCCCAACGCCTTGGCCGTCGCACACCGGCTCGCTGGAGGACCAGCGGGAGGCGCTGGTGGTATTAGTTATTAGTCCAAGCGAGGGAGGTTAAGGTTTGAAGCGATCAATTCTCCTGGTGATCATCACTCGGCGTGTGTGGATCGTTATCGGTTTTTTAGTCGTCCTGTATTTCCTGTCCTGCCTGGTTCCAGTCGCGTTGGCAAGCCCGAGGGCCTCGACTCCGTGAAGCGTCGGGGCCTTTTCTTGTCCAAATATTGTCCAAGCCGTTGTGACCCGCAGGGTGGGTCAGCGAGCAAGCTGTGTGAGCGTGTACCAGTGGTCCTCGTCAATCTCCCACACGAACGTTTGGGGGTCGGATTCGCGTTCCACCCACTCTGGGTCGCCTACTGCTTCGTCGTGGATTTCTCGGGCGTCACTCGCGGCGTCCGCCTTGGCCATCTCGAGGTTGGGGCGCACCCACGCATACTCCGCCATGTCCCCGATAGCCGCTCGGTGATGACGAATCAGCCTCCATCGCGGGCTCATTCCTCCAGCTCCCCGGCCAGCTGCATCGGATTCTGCATCGGTTCTAGTCCCCACGATCCACTTCAACTCCCAACTCGTCAGCGAGGTTCGTGAGCTCCATCGCCCTCAGACGGGCCAGCTTGAGGATAGCCATCTTCCAGCCGTCCGGGGGGCGGCGGAAACTGGATCCCTTGGGGTCTAAACGTGCGCGCCGGATAAGGCTGTCCGACACCCCAGCCGCGACGGCGATGTCATCGAGGGTAACGCAGGCTCCGGTTACTCGGTCGCTGGCGGTCTTGAAATCCACTGGCACATTTCCGTTGACAAAGGGGGACTCTGTCCACTAAAATGTGCCAAGCAGGGCAAAAAGAAAAGGCGCCGGGTTTCCGGTCAAAGAAATCCCCGACGCCTCACACAACACACGGCCTTTCGACCGCGCTTCTAACGGTGCCCTGCGGCGACTCGAGGGTCAAGGCTAGGGGGTAGCCATGTCCAAACAAGAGAAGAGGACCGAGTTGATCCGTGTGTTTTCCGACATCCCTGGAATCGCGGAGATTGGGGATTCCATACTCCACGATCCAGACCACCCGAACCCCTACCTACGGCTGATCCTAATGCACCCCTTGGACGTTGACCTCCTGCCGGAGATCAAAGGAAGAGTGGCCGAGTGTGTGGTATGCGGGGCGAAGCCCCGTGAGGTGGAGGCGACACAATGAGCGTTCAGTGGCCGACCGTGATGGATCGAATGGTCCAACACCTACAACTGATGGACTGACCCAGGGCAGACGTGTTTCCGGGAAACACGACGGTTCTAACAGTTAGAACCAGCCCGAACGACAAGACGGCCACCTCCGAACGATGGGGGTGGCCGTCTCTTCTCTGGCCAGGGGGGGGTGGCGGCCTAAAATTGGTTGCAATCTGGGAAGTTTCCAGCCCTCAGCTCGGCCCTTGCCGGATCACTACAGATCGCGACATAGCTCAGATAGCCTAGTCGGGCTCCGCTGAATGGGTGGAACACGGACAACTCGTTATCCACTACCGTGATGTCGAAGAACAACCACTCGCCATCGACGCTGGCAGTCGGACTTAGGTAGGACTCAATCTCCTCAATGTCCTCCGGGTTCGGGCTCCCTAGATAAAGGCGCCAAGTCATGGCGACGGTCTGGGTGCCTTGGTCGAACGTGTAGGGGCCAGCGGCATCCACCGCCGTCAGTAGCGTTTCATCACCCATCATCGGCATCATGCTGAATGACACTATGTCTTCAGTTCCGCTATTGAAAATCAGCAGCGACAGGTACGAACTGAAGCTTGGATCGCCGCGCAGCCATGGGTTGATCTCCTGCCCATCCGCTGTGACCAGCACATACCAACCTTCAAACGATTCATCGCCCAAACCGACCACACCACACGCGGACGACGCTACGCACATCGCCACCGGGATCAATAGTCTTCTCAAAGCGTTCCGCCTCCAAAGCCCTCCAACGGGATTCCACCATTTCTGCTGCTCGGCTAACATAAGTGAGTTCGAGGGCAAGGGCGCTTACCTTAGCCTTCGATCTGCCTAGCCGCAAACGACCCGCAGCTACTCCACCATCACGCCCCGTACCGTCTCAGACCAGAACGAAAGCGGAGCCTCCCCAGCCCTATCCGTCTCGACCTCGAACTTCTCGTGATCGCGCAGCATGTCGATGAACCACTCGTTGGCTTCATGGCCTGTGGTGAGGCCGTAGGAGGGCGACAGGCGGAACGTCACCTCAGTGGGCGGCTCCTGAGGTGGATCAGCACGGCCTCCGGTGAACAGGCGAAGCGAACAGGTAACCCGGTCGCACCGAGCCCGCGACTGACCAGCAGCTCCATCGGACCGACCCGGTAGCGGCCTTCATCGAGGCGGTAGCGACTCTGGCGCACCAGGACGGGGAGGCCGGGAACGCGGATCTGCCCACCGTGGGTGTGCCCCGAGAGCATCAAGGCCACTCCCCCGCGTGCCGCGTCGAAGGCGAGATCCGGATTGTGCGTAAGAAGGAGGACCGGAGCATGTGTGCCTACCAGAGCGGATTCCAGGTTCGGCTGACCTGCAACCAAGTCGTCCACCCCCACCAGCGAAAGGGAGGCGTCACCGCGTCGGAGAGCGACGGAGCGGTTGTGAAGCACCCGGATACCCACATTCTCGATCATGTCTCGGAGGCGGTCGGGATCCCTCGTGTAATGATCGTGATTGCCGAGCACGGCGAAGACGCCCATGGGCGCCCGAAGCTTCGCGAACGCTTCCCGGCTCTCGGCGAATTCCTCCAAGGCGACCGTCACGAGGTCGCCTCCCAACAGGATCACGTCGGGCTCGGTGGCAAGCAGGCGTTGAAAGGTCGCCCCGAGTGTCTTCGGAGAAACGAAAGGTCCCGCGTGAATGTCGCTGACGAACAGTATCCGCAGCCGATCGAACGCCGGCGCCAGCTGGGCCAACTCGACCTCGGTCTCCGATAGAACCAAGCTGTGTTGAAGCTGGCGGTCGTAGAGACCGGACAGACCCGGTACAATTGGGAAGACCCTCCTGGCCAGCGCGTTGCTGACCCGCCGCTCCAACTTGCGGACCCACCCGCGCCTCGGGTCGAACAAAGGTCGGGGATCCTCACGGGCGTGCCCTCCTTCGCGAAAGCGCGCTCTGGGCAGCGGGCCAGTCTGCACTACGATGTGACGGCTCCAGGATTCATAGTCGGGACTCTACGCTCCAACTGTACCTATGCCTGATCGGCAGTACCAAGGGGAGCGCAGATACCATTCGTTAGTCAGCACTACTCTCCTGGCGCATGTCCTATCCTGGCTGGGAGCCCTTTCCCATGCCACCCCCTCGGTCTCACTCCAGAACGGCATCGGCGGCTCCCCAGCCTTGTCCGTCTCGACGACAAATTCGTCATGGGATCGCATCATTAGCAGAAACCAATCGTGTGCTTCACGGGCACTGTGGATGCCGTAGGAGGCTGCGAGGCCGAACGTCACCTCAGTCGGTGGGCTGCTGCCGTCAGGGTAGACACAGAGCACGGTGAGCCGGGGAGTGTTGGCCATGCGGTGAAGCTATAGCTGATCGATGGGCTGTGGGATGGCTGGATGGGACTATGACTCCGAGTACGAGGTCTGCCAGCTAACCCGGCCTTCTTGTCCTAGGTCGAAACAACGCGCTTCCCCAGGGGCGCGAACGATACCCTGGCGAGCTTGAAGTGAGCCAATCCGAAGGGGATGCCGATGAGGGTCAAGCAAAAGAGCACGCCCAAGAACACATGTGAAATTGTCAGCCAGATTCCAGCAAGCACGATCCATAGGAAATTGGTTAAGCCGGTTCCAAGGATTCGTTCTTCACCGAGGACACGAGCATCCACGAGTTCCTTACCGAACGGGAAGGCCGCAAACCCGGCGATGCGGAACGCCGCAACCGCGAACGGGATGCCCACTACCGTAATCGCCAGAAGGAGTCCCACCAGCAACCACGAAAGCCACGCGAGGATGCCGCCACCAAAGACAAACCACAGAATGTTGCCGAGTAGTCGCATGTCGCATCCTGAGAAAGCCGCCGCGTACTCCGGGATCAGATTGCGGTCAACATCCGTGAGTGGGCCGGTAGGCGCAAGCACAGCCTTATGAGGAGCCCAGAACTGCCTTCTAAGCGTCTTCGGGGTTTATTCGGTATCCCGGTGAGGCCAGAGCAGCGTCGTGCCTTAGAGGGGCGTTATCGGATTGCCGATCTCGCGCCTCCCAACCGAGAAGACGGCCACCTCCGAACGATGGGGGTGGCCCACAACGTGTTGAGTTGTTGCGTCAATCGTGGCCCTGAAAACAGGGCAATTTAGCCAAATTCCCAGAGTCCTCTCCGGACCAAAACTTGCAAGTAAGAAGCGCAGTGACTTGGTCCGACCGCCCCGCCTAGGCTTCAGGTTAAGTCTTGTGAAGCCCGCTCAACGAGGTCGGAAGGACACTGATGAAGCGCCTGATCCAAGTGGTGATCGCCGGGATAGTCACCTTCATGGTCTTTCTTGGACTCGCACTGTGTGTCCTGGTCTGGAAGGACCCTACAGCACCACGTCCCGCCCGTGATGCGGAGATGGCGAGTCGCCTTCGGCACTGACCGCGGCTTCACCACGAGTAGATGCCCACATCAGCAAGCTAGGACTGATGATCGGGCGGTGCGATGGCTGGATGGGACTACCCCTAGTTCTCCAGTCTGCCCACGATCACCACGCCTTCGACGAAGACGCGCAGCCAGAGGACCTGACGGATCAATGGATTGCCTACCCGTTGACACTCGCTTTCATAGAACGTCTCTGCGATTCTGATCTGCGCGGCTAAGATGGCGAGCGTGAGGGCGGGGCGTTTGCCTTGAGCCAAGCCACGGCTTATGCTCGATTTTGTACGCTCGCTTGGTCCTAAGAACGCCGCCGGAGTTTCTGGCAACCCACCGGGAGGGCACTCCATGGCAACCAACGGGACGATTCTGGTCACGGGCGCGACGGGGAACGTCGGCTCCGTTCTCATCGAAAACTTGACGAAGGCCGGAGCCAACGTCCGCGCCCTTGTCCGCAATGAGTCGAAGGGGAGGGCTCTCAGAGACGTCGGCGTAGAGCTCGCCATCGGCGATCTCAGCAGGCCGGAGACCCTGGACAGGGCGTTCGCCGGTGTCTCCAAGGTTTACTTGCTAACGCCTTTGAACGAAGACCAATACGAACTCGCCAGTAGTGGCCTCGCCGCCGCCAAACGGTCTGGGAAGCCCCACGTCGTCAGGTCCTCGGGGATGATACCCGCACCGTTCGAGGAGTCGCGCGTCGGGCGGCATCAAGTCCAGCTCGAAAATGACCTCAAGTCGTCCGGCCTGCCATATACGATCCTGAAGCCGCACTTGTTCATGCAGACCACGATGATCGCGGCAGAGACCGTCAAGTCCGAGGGCGCGATTTATATGCCACTGAAGGAAGGAAAGATAGGAATGATCGACGCCCGCGATGTTGCAAAAGCGGCTGTAAAGGTCCTTACCTCAGCGGGCCATGAGGGCAATACGTACGAGTTGACCGGCCCGGCAGCGATCTCGATGCATGACGTGGCGGCCGCGCTTTCTAAGGCGCTCGGAAAACCAGTCAAGTACGTGGATGTGCCCCCTCAAGCTGCAAGGGAGTTCCTCCTCGGGATGGGGCTCCCAGAGTGGATCGTGGGCGCGAATCTCGAGTTTTTCCAGAAGTTCAGCGAGGGAGGCGGCAACCAAGTCACCGGGGACTTTGAGAAGCTTACCGGACATGCGCCTCGTTCGTACGAAGACTTCGCGAAGGACTTCGCCAGCGTCTTTCAGGTAGCGAGCTCTGTCTAGGCTGAAGCTCCAGTTCTCTCTTTGCATGTAGCGTGTCACCGCCATGACGACATGACCACCTCCTGCTCCCGCCTCTGGTGGAGCTGCATTAGGGTTCCACTCAAAGCCCACTAAGTAGTTCCAGTATCTCAGTCGGCTCCGACCGCTTTGGACGCGTCCCCCATATCCCTAGCCGACTCAGGTGTGTGCAATGTTGTGTGCAATAACGGATGCAGAAAGGGTGCGAAACCCGTGTTTTGAGCTTCGCACCCCTTCGGTAGAAAACCGCTTAGTTACGCCATTTCTGCGAAAAATGGCTCCTCCCAGGCGGGCGTGTAAACCAGGCGCTCTGAACCAACTGAGCTAACCGCCCGTAGGTACTTCTTCCTGTAATTCAGCGGCTTTCCGGGGTTGGTGCTCCGAAAGCCGTTTCGGACTGCGTACGTTCGATGCGAGGCCGCTAGTTCTCCAGTTTGCCTACGATCACCACGCCTTCCACGAAGACGCGAAGCCAGGGGACCTGAGCCTTCAATTTCTCATCCGCTGGCGAAGCTCC